>PJUI01000148.1_pt1 | contig 26842 bp, 12 predicted proteins | sample 1512201 | NCBI WGS metagenome assembly PJUI01 (sample SAMN08177670, study PRJNA422409) | Feces metagenome, whole genome shotgun sequencing project. | isolation source: Chicken feces (2) enriched on wood chips | host: Gallus gallus | place: USA: Madison | collected 2015-01-15
AGCCAGGATGTGCGGGTCGATTTCGTTTTACCCGCTGGCACCAACAGCTTCATGACCGCGTTGGGCCAGCACCTGCTCGAAGAAGCCGCCACCCGCCCCGATGTGCGGGCCCGCCTGCATCTGATCGAGGGATTCGACGCCAACAAGCTCGCGCAAAAGCTCTACGAGCTGCGCGAGCAGACGCAGGCCGTTGGCCTGGTCGGGCTGGATCATCCCCAAGTGCGCGCCGCCATCATGGCGCTGCGCAACAGCGGCGTGCATGTGAGCACCCTGGTGTCGGACATTCCGATCTCGGCGCGCCTGGGTTACGTGGGCATCGACAACCGCGCCGCAGGACGCCTGGCCGCGCTGTTGCTGGGCCGGTTTCTGCCATAGCACACGGAGCGGAAGGTCGCGGTGTTCGTGGGGGCATTGGCGTATCGCGGCCACGAAGAGCGGGAGATGGGCTTTCGCTCGCTGCTGAGCGAAGAGTTTCCGCACCTGCGCATCGCACACATTCTGGAGATCGGCGACGACCGCGACCGCGCCTTTGCCGTCACGCAGGATCTGCTGCGCAAAGAGCCGCCGCACGCGATTTACAACATCGGCGCCGGCAATCAAGGCATCGCGCGGGCGCTGAAAGAGGCATGGCCCCCCGAGGCTCGCTCAAGTAAGGCAGCCTCCGCCCATCGCATAGTCTTCGTGGGCCACGACCTCACCGAAGCCACGCGCCGCCTGTTGCTCGATCGCACCATGGACGCCGTGATCGACCAGAACCCGCGCGTCGAGGCGCGCGAGATCGTCAAGCTGTTGGTGGCGGCCGTGAAGGGAGCGCCCGAATCCAGCTACCTGCCACAGTTGCAGGTCATCTTCCGGGAAAACATTCCGGAGCCGTGATGGCTACGCGACGGCGCCCAAACCCGGGGGCCAGTCAGGCGATCTCCCTGGCGGCCGAAAGCGCCGCTATCGTCCGGCTACTGCTGCGAGCGCAGGTGGACGCGGAGGGACGGCCGGTAGATAACGCCACTGTCGTAAGGCGCGGATGTCATCAAAGTGAACGAAAACCGATACTAGACTCAATAGATAATGGTTATCATTGCCGTTCCCTGGCGGCCAAGTCGGGTTGAAACTTTGGAGATCCACCCATGTCCAGCACCGACGCGACCGTGCACCGTCGAACGGAGACGCTATACGCCGAACACCATTCGTGGCTGGCGGGATGGCTGCGCCACCGGCTGGGAGGCGAGGACGTGGCCGCCGACTTGGCGCACGACACCTTCCTGCGCGTACTGACGGCCAGGGAAGCGCCCACGCTGCTGGAACCCCGCGCCTTTCTGGCCACCATCGCGCGCCGCCTGCTGGCCAACCACTATCGGCGCGAGAGCATCGAAAGGGCCTACCTTGAGACGCTGGCCACTCTGCCCGAGGCGCAATGCCCCAGCCCCGAAGACCGCAAGATGGTGCTGGAAACGCTGTGCGCCATTGATCGGGCGCTGGATACCTTGCCGGCCAAGGCGCGGGAAGCCTTCCTGCTGTCGCAACTGGAAGGCATGAAATATGACGACATCGCCGCGCGCCTGGGCGTCACGACGCGGACGGTGGGTAACTATATGGTGCGCGCGGTGCAGGTGTGCTTTTTTGCCCAGGAGCAGCCGACGTGAGCCGGCAGGCGGCGGCCGTGGCCATGTATGCAGGCGGCATGCCGTTGGCGCCTCGCGTGGCGGAAGAGGCGTCGCGCTGGTATGTGCTGTTCATGTCCGGGATAGCGACCGACGAGGACAAGCGCGCCTGGCGCGACTGGTGCCAGGCTGATCCCGACCATGAACGGGCGTGGGCCCACCTGGCGCGCGCCGACGCCCGGATGCGGGATCTGGCGGGCAAGCCGGCGTATGAAGCCCTGTCGATGGATCGCCGCCAGAAGGGAAGGCGCCGCGTGCTGTTCGCCGCCGCCTTCATGGCCGGCTGTATCGGGCCCGCGCTGTGGGCCGCCGATCGGAACCGCTGGTTGCGCCTGTCGCCCGATTACGCGACCGGCGTGGGCGAACGGGTCGACATCACCTTGGCCGACGGCAGCAAGATCACATTGAATACCGATACGGCCATTGACGTGCGCTTTGAAAGCGGCCAGCGGATCGTCCGCTTGCGCCGGGGTGAAATCCTGGTCGTGACCGGCCATGCCGCCGCTTACGCCGCCATGCCGTTCCGGGTGGCGACGCCGCTGGGGTCGGTGCAAGCGCTGGGCACGCGGTTTTCGGCGCGCCTGGATGCGGATTCCGTGCGCGTCGCCTTGTTCGAGGGCGCGGTGCGCATCATGCCGGATCAAGACGCTGGCGCCGGGCTGGTGCTAGACGCCGGGCAGACCGCGCGCCAGACAGCGGCGCAGGTGACCGCAACCGGGCCGGTGGCCGCCAGCGATACCGCTTGGCTGCGCGGCGAGATCGCGGCGGACAACATGCCGCTGTCGCAATTCCTGGCCGAACTCAGCCGTTACCGGCCCGGCGTGATTTCCTGTGAAGAGGGCGCGGGCCAGCTCCGCATTTCGGGGCTGTTCCCGCTGGCCGACACGGACCGGGTACTGGCGGCGCTGGGCCGTATGTTGCCGGTGCAGATCAGCCGGCGCACGTCCTACTGGGTGCGGGTCTCGGCCGTCCAGTGAGCGGCGGCCGGCCGCCCGCCGAAAAATATTTCATGAAAACCTTTCCGGTTCTGGTTTTTGGCGTGTCCTCTTTATTGAACAGGACCGACATTCAACGCATCGACATCGGACATCATGGCCAGGCAGACAGGCAGCGGCGCGCGCATCGCCCGGCCCCCCAGGGGGCAGGGCGTGCGTGCGCTTGTCACGATGCTGCTGCTGGCGCTGGCCGCACTGCTGGGGCAGAAAGCCGTCGCGCTGGACGGCACTGCCGCGCGGGCGAACGTCAGCCTGCGCTACGACGTGCCGGCCGGACCGCTTGTGGCAGTGTTGCAGCAGATCGCCAGCCAGGCGGGCGTGCTGCTGTACTTCGATCCGTCGCTGACGCGTGATCTCAATAGCAATGGCCTGACCGGCCGCTACACGGTCGAGCAGGCGTTCGCCCAGGTGCTGGCCAGCTACGGGCTGGAAGTGCACCAGGACACGCCGGGCGCCTACCAGGTCAGAAGCGTGGGCTGGACGCCGTCGGTTACCTGGATGCCGCTGACCTTGGTTGAAGGCGCGACCGTTGGGGTGGACGGTTTCGTGGCGCGGGTGGCGGACGTGGGCACCAAGACCGCGACGCCCATCATCCGTGTGCCGCAATCCGTGTCGGTGGTGACCGCGCAAGAGATGCAGGCCCGCTACGCGCGCACGGTCACGCAGGCCTTGCAATACACGCCCGGCGTGCAGGTCAACAACTTCGGCAGCAACGAAGTTCGCAATGACTGGCTGGTGCTGCGCGGCTTCGACGCCAAGCTGACGGGCGACTACCGCGACGGCCTGAGCCAGATGCCCTACGACCAGATTCGTGCGCGCATGCCCGCGTACGCGTTGGAAAGCATCGAGGCGCTGCGGGGGCCGTCCTCGGCCCTGTACGGGCAGGTGGCGCCGGGCGGCATCGTGAACCGCGTAACCAAGCGTCCGACCGCCACCGTCCTGCGCGAAGTGGCGGTGCAGGCCGGGTCGTTCGACAACAAGCAGGCCTTCCTGGATCTGGGCGGCCCGGTCAACGAGGCCGGCAACGCCGCCTATCGCTTGACCGCCACGGCCCGCGAGGCCGGCACGCAAGACAAGTACGACGACGACCACCGCTACCGCGACGACCTTGCCTATGTGGCGCCGGCGTGGCGCTGGCGCGATGCGGACACGTCGGTCACGTTGCTGACGCATTTCCAGCGCGACCGCAACGACGGCGAATCGCGCGCCTACTACCCCACGCACACGCTGGTCGGCGATTACGCGTATGACCGCAACGAACGCGACTTCGCCAGCATGGGCTACCTGTTCGAGCATCGGCTGAACAGCTCGTGGTCGTTGCGGCAGAACGCGCGCTATCAGCGCGGCGACATGAGCTTGCGCAACCTGTATCCGTTGGCGCTGGCCGCTGACGGGCGCACGCTTTCCCGCATGCAGCTGCAAGCGCGCGAGCGCGCCGATGGCGTGGCGGTGGACACGCAGCTGGAAGGCCGGCTTGAAGGGGCAGGGCTGACGCACACCTTGCTGGCAGGCGTGGACTATCGCAGGCTGGCGGGTTCACAGAATTACCGGCAGGCGCTGGCGCCCACTCTGGACATTGATGACCCCGTCTACAACCAGCCGATCAACGCGCTGGACGCCAGTCACACGGTGCTGGATGTGCGGCAGGTCAGCACGCAATGGGGGCTGTACGCGCAGGACCAGATTCAGGCCGGGGCCTGGACGCTGACGCTTGGCGCTCGGCACGACCGCTACGTTGACGATATCGACGACCGGCTGGCCGGCGGCAGCCAACGCACACGCGATCAGGCGGTTACGTGGCGCAGCGGCCTGTCCTACGCCTTCGCCTCGGGCGTGGCGCCCTACGTCAGCTACGCGACGGGCTTCGTGCCGCAGGCGGGCGCGGCCTTCGATGGCTCGTCCTTCACGCCGGCCAGGTCGGATCAGGTCGAGCTAGGCGTCAAGTTCCAGCCTGCGAATTCGCAAAACCTGTACACCGTCGCGGTGTTCAACCTGAACCAGCGCAACGCGCTGACCGCCGACCCCGACCCGGCCCACGCGGGATTCAGCGTGCAGTCGGGCCGGCTGCGGTCGCGCGGGGTGGAGCTGGAGGCCAAGCTCAGCCAGGGCGACGGCTGGGACCTGGTCGCCGCCTACACCTACAACGTCGTGACCAACGTCTCCAGCAATGACGGCGGGGCGGCCGGCAAGACGCCCATCGTCACGCCGCGCCACATGGCCGCGTTGTGGCTGGGCCATCGTTTCTCCGAAGGCGCCTTGTCCGGCTGGAATGCCGGCTTGGGCGTGCGCTATATCGGCCCGACCTATGTGGACGTGGCCAACACGATGAAGAACAGCGGCGCCGCCGTGTTCGACGCATCGCTGGCCTACGACACCGGCGCGTGGCGCTTCTCGGTCGACGCCATGAACCTGCTGAATAAAGAAACCGTGGTCTGTCGCAACGACCGCGTCAATTGCCGTTATGGCGTCGAGCGCACGGTGCTCGCGGCCGTCGCGTACCGCTATTGAATCAGGAGAGACATCATGTCCAACACAGCATCCATCAGGGACGAGCTGGCTGCCCTGTATCAGGTTCATCGACGTAAATTGCTGCACACCGCCACGCGCATTCTTGGCTCGCGCGACTTGGCCGACGACGTGGTCCAGGACACCTATCTGAAGCTGCTCGAAGGCCCGTCGCCCAAAGACGTGCGCGAGCCGGTGGCCTATCTGTTCCAGACCGTCCGGCATCTGTCGATCGACTATCACCGGCGGCGCGCGCTGGAATCGCGCCTGTTCGCGGGCCAGGAAGACGGGCAGTACGCGGTGTCGGAATCGGTGGCGGAAGACGCGGCGGTCAGCCATCAGGCGTTGGCGCTGGCCGCCCAGGCCCTGGCCACGATGTCGGCGCGCACCCGCCGCGCGTTCGAGCTGCACCGCTTTGAAGGCTGCACCCAGCGCGACGTGGCGCGCGAACTAGGCGTGTCGACCACGCTAGTGAACTTCATGATCCGCGATGCGGACGTGGCGCTTAATTCCTGCCGCGAGTATCTGCTGCCCGGCTGAGGCGCATCGCATTGCCGGTTGCTGTTTGCCGGGCCAGCATCGCCCGGACATCGTGAAACGCTTAAATTCCGGGCCTTCTTATTCGTCAATGTAAATAAGAGTCAATTCCGTATTCAAGACGGCATTGATGCACCTAGTCTCGTCTGGAGATGGATCGCTATGAGTTGTTTTGATCGTGATGACGCCGTGCTGCGCGTGTTGGTGAATGACGAAGATCAGTACTCGTTGTGGCCGGATTTCAAGGCAACGCCGCCGGGCTGGCGCGACACGGGCACCAAGGGCGACAAGCAAACCTGCCTGGCGTTCGTTGAACGCGTGTGGACCGATATGCGGCCCGCATCGCTGCGCCGCTTCATGGATGAACAGGCGCCGACGACTCCGCAATGACCGCGCCCACCGTCACCCTGCTGTGCCTGCCGTGCGCAGGCGCCAGCGCCACGATGTATCTGCGCTGGCGGCGGGCGTTGCCCGCCTGGCTGCGCGTGGTTCCCGTGGAGCTTCCCGGGCGGGGCGAACGGTACGCACACGCCCATGCCACGGACCTGGATACGTTGGCGGCGCAGCTGTGCGATCGGCATGACGCCGACCTGCAAGGGCGCTTTGTGCTGTTCGGTCACAGCATGGGCGCGCTGCTGGCCTACCGCATGGCGTCGTGGTTGCGCCGGCAGGGCCGCCACTTACCGGCATTGTTGATCGCGTCGGCCAGCCCGGCGCCCGCGCTGCGCGATCCGGCGCGCTTCGATGGCCTGGATCACGACGACGCGCTGATCGCCGACATGCGCAAGCAGGGCGGCACGCCCGAAGCGGTGTACGCCGACGCCGAATTGCTGCGCCTGGCGCTGGACACGCTGGCGGCCGATTACCGTTTGTGCAAATCCCATTGCTACACGGCGCAGCCCCCTTTGCCGTTGCCCATCGCGGTGTTCGCCGGGCGCGAAGACGACATCACGCCCGCGCAGGTGACGGGCTGGCGTGCCGAGACGTCGCGCGGTTGCACCGAAACGTGGTTCGACGGTGGTCACTTCTTCATCCGGCATCAAGAGCCCGCCGTGCTGGCGGCCCTGCGTGACGTACTGGCGGGCCTGAACTGCAATGCAAGCCGACATGCAAGCGCTCAACCTGCCTGAACGCGTACCCGCCGACGTCGAGGTCTGGCGCATTGCGCTGGCGGACGGCGCCGAGCCCGTCTCCACGCACGGGCTATCGGCCGATGAGGTCCTGCGCATGCGCCGTTTTCGCCAAGCCGATGACGCCCGCCGCTTTGCCGACACGCGTCGAACGCTGCGCGAACTGCTGGCGCGGCGGCTCGACGTGGACGCGCATGCGCTGGTCTTCACGCGCGGCCTGCATGGCAAGCCCGCGCTGGCTGCCGCGCAGCGCGGCGCCTGGGAATTCAGCGTGTCGCATTCTGGGCAGGCGGCCTTGGTGGCGTTGTCGAATCAGCGCGCTGTGGGCGTGGACATTGAATGGTGGCGGCCGTGCCTGGATGTGCAGGCCATTGCGCCGGTCTGCCTGACCGCCGCTGAACGCGAACGCGTCACGCATGCCAAGAGCTTTTATCGCCACTGGGTGGGCAAGGAAGCCGTACTCAAGGCGCTGGGGCTGGGCATCGGCCTGCACATGCAGCAACTGACCGTGACGCCCGCCGCCAGCGGCGATTACGGCTTGCAGCACTGCCTGCCCGCCGCCGATGCCGATGGCGCCATCTCTGCCTGTGCGTTGCCGGCGCCCGCCGGCTACCTGGCGGCGCTGGCCTGGCTGGACGATCAGGGCGGCAGGCCGGCGGCCGGCGGGCGCGGAGTGGGCAAGCCTTTCTGACGCCGCCTTTCGCACAAGGGCCGTCGGGCGCCGTGGGCGCCCAATTACTGTGGAAAAGAGCAATGGAACGATTCGAGCGTATAGCACCGGCAGGCAGCGAATTGCCCCTGCTGCTGACGCCGGCCAGCGCCGGTGAACCCGTCATGATGGCGCTGGCGCGCCTGCGGGCCCAGATCGATACGGCATTGATCACGGTGGGGGGGGTCTTGCTGCGCGGCTTCGATGTGCCGTCCGTGGATGCATTCAAAAGCTTCGCCGCGGCATTCGGCCACGACCTGCTGAGCTATGAATTTGCGTCGACGCCGCGTAGCGCCGTGTCCTCGGGCGTATACACCAGCACCGCGTATCCGGCGCATCAACACATTCCCCTGCATAACGAACAGGCCTACACACGCGACTGGCCGATGAAGATCTGGTTCCATTGCGTCAAGGCCGCGCCACAGGGCGGCGAGACCCCGATTGCCGACAGCCGCAACATCTATCGCCGCATGCCCGCCGCCATTCGCGAACGCTTCGCGGCAGGCTTGCTGTACGTGCGCAACTACGGCGATTTCGATTTGCCCTGGCAAGACGTGTTCAACACCAACGAGCCGTCGCAGGTAGAGGCGTTCTGCCGCCAAAGCGGCATTGAATGGGAATGGCTGGACGACGGCGCCTTGCGCACGCGCCAACTGTGCCAGGGCGTGGAACATCATCCGCTGACGGGCGAAGCGGTGTGGTTCAACCAGGCGCATCTCTTTCATGCATCGGGCTTGCAGCCCGAGGTGCGCGAGTCGCTTGAAGACATCCTGGGCGTGGAGAACCTGCCGCGCAACGTCTACTACGCCGATGGCAGGCCCATCCCCGACGAAGTTTTTGACGAGGTGCGCGCCGTACTGGCCGACGAGACCGTCACGTTCGGTTGGCAGGATGGCGACGTCATGATGCTGGACAACATGCTGGTCGCGCATGCCCGCACCCCATTCTCCGGCCCGCGCAAGGTGGTGGTCGCGATGGCCGAACCGCACGGCAACCGATCCACATCCGGGTCCGGCGCAAGCTCCCAGCCCCTAGACTGCCTGGCGTAGACGTTGATGAATCATCCGGCTTCCGTATCCGAAACCACCGTCAGCATCGCGGCGCGCCTGCGCGAATTGGCGCACACCCGCGCCGACGACACCGCGTTGATCGTGCTGAACGCCCAGGGCGACACGTCTTATAGCTATGGGTCGCTGGACCTGCGTGTGCGCGCGCTGGCCGCCGCGCTGCAAGCGCGCTATGCCATTGGCGCGCGCTTGCTTTTGCTGCTGGACAACGACGAGCACTACGTCATTGCATTCTTTGCGTGCATGGCGGCGGGCATGACCTCAGTGCCCGCGTTTCCGCCGCAGTCCGCGCGCGATCAGCAACTGGAACGGTTGCGCCTGATGGCCAAGGACTGCCAGGCCGCTGGTGTGCTGGCCACCGCAAACGTTGCGAGCTGGCTGCAAGACAGTGACGCGGTATTCGCGGGTGTGGACGTGATGGCGGTGGACGCCATCGACACGGCGCACGCGCAACGGTGGCAGCCCTTCGAACCGGCGGGCGAAGACGTCGCCTTCCTGCAATACACCTCGGGCTCGACCGCCGCGCCCAAGGGCGTCATGGTGACGCACGCCAACCTGATGGCGAACGAACGGTCCATCCAGGCCGGCATGCTCACGCGGCGCGACGACACCTTCGTGTCGTGGTTGCCGCTGTATCACGACATGGGGCTCATCGGCGCGCTGTTGCAGCCCGTCTACGTGGGCTGCCGCGTGGTGCTGATGACGCCCAAGTATTTTCTTGAGCGGCCGTTGCGTTGGCTTCAAGCCATTTCCGCCTATCGCGCCACCGTCAGCGGCGGCCCCGACTTTGCCTACCGCCTGTGCGTGGAGCGCGTGACGCCTGAGCAGATCCGCTTGTTGGACCTGTCGCACTGGCGCATCGCATTTTCGGGCGCCGAGCCGGTGCGCAATGACACCGTCGACGCATTCGCGGCGCTGTGCGCGCCGGCCGGCATGCCGCGTCAGACCATCTACCCATGCTATGGGCTGGCCGAAGCCACCTTGTTCGTGACCGGCAACAAACGGGGCGACGGGCCATTGATCACCCGCTTTGACGAAGCCGGGTTGGCGGGCGGCCAATTGCGGCCGGCGCCGCTGGGCACGCCACTGGTCGCTTGCGGCGTTCCCGCCGTGGATCATCGCGTGCTGATCGCCGACCCGGCGACGGCCGAGCCAGCCGCGCCGGGCACGCTGGGCGAGATCTGGACGGCGGGTCCCAGCATCGCGGCGGGCTACTGGGGGAACCCGCAAGCCACGCAACACACCTTTGTGGAGCGTGACGGCGTGCGCTGGTTGCGCTCCGGCGACTTGGGCTGCTTTCACGACGGCCAGTTGTACGTGAACGGCCGCCTCAAGGACTTGATCATCGTGCGGGGGCACAACGTGTACCCGCAAGACATCGAACGCGTGATCGAGGCGCGGGTCGATGGCGCCCGGAAAGGGCGCGTGGCGGTGTTTCGCGTGGACGGCCCGCAAGGTGAGGGCATCGGCGTGGCGGTCGAGATTTCGCGCACGCATCGCAAGAAGGCGACGGCCGCGGCCACGGTGTCGGCGCTGAACCACGCCGTCGGCATCGCTTGCGGCGAGCCTGCCTCCGTGACCCTGCTGCTGGAACCGGGCGCCTTGCCCAAGACATCCAGCGGCAAGCTGCAACGCGCCGCCACCCGGCTGGGCTGGCTGGAAAAAACCCTGGATGCCTACGCCATCCATCAAGACGGGGCCTTCTTGCGCGGCGGCCCGGTTGACGAACCCGCGCCGCAGCCGGCCAGGGGCGGCACCGAACAGGCGCTGGCCGCGATCTGGGCCGAGGTGCTGGCGCGCGAGGCGCCAGGCCGCGACGCGCACTTCTTCGATCTGGGGGGCAATTCCCTCAGCGCGGCGCACGTCGCCGCCCGGATTCGCGCGCGCTGGTCGGTGGACATGCCGCTGCGCGCCGTGTTTGAACACCCGCAACTGGCGCAGGCCGCCGCATTGATCGACACGCTGCCCAGGTTGAGTCCGGAGCATGAGGCCGCGCCCGTGCCATTGCCGCCCGCGCGGCGGCTGGCCGATATGCCCTTGTCGCCTGCGCAACAGCGCTTGTGGCTGGTGGACCGGCTGGCCGCCACACCGGCGCAGCGCGCCGCCTACAACCTTAGCGCCGTCTACGAGCTGCGCGGTGAACTGGACCTGGACCGGATGGCGCGCGCCTTGAATGGCACGGTTGGGCGCCATGAGATTCTGCGCAGCATCTACCCAGAAGATGAGCACGGCGATCCGGTGGCGCGTGTGCTGCCGTCCGTGCCGCTGCCGCTGCCCGTCACCGACCTCTGCGCGCAGCCGGATGCGGTGGCGGCGCACATTGCCGCCTGCGCCGCGCAGCCCTTTGACCTGGCTGCGGGGCCCTTGTTGCGCGCGGCCGTCCTGCGTCTGGCGGCCGACCGGCACTTGCTGGTGCTGGTGGCGCATCACATCGTGTTTGATGGCTGGTCCGCCGGCGTGTTCCTGCGCGAGTTGTGCGCGGGTTACGAAGGCCATGAACTGCCTCCCTTGACGCTGCAGTATGGCGATTACGCGGCATGGAGCCGGTCGCACGCGCAGTCGCCCGCCATGCAGGCGGGATTGGACTATTGGCGGCACGCGTTGGCCGGCGTCCCGGCGATTAGCACCTTGCCCGGCGACCACGAGCGCGCCGCCGTGGCGGACCTGCGCGGCGCGACACTGCGCCTGCCCATTCCCGCCACACTGACCCGCCAGTTGGCCGACCTGGCTCGCCGCCACGACGCCACGCTGTTCCAGCTGCTGCTTGCATCCTTCCTGTGGGTCTTGCACAGCCGCTCGGGCCAGGACGAACTCGTGATCGGCACGGACGTAGCCGGCCGCGACCACGTCGAACTCGCGCCGTTGATCGGCTTCTTCGTCAACGTCGTGCCACTGCGCACCCGCGTGCGGCGGGATCAGGAATTCAGCGACTGGCTGGCGCAGGTGCGCGAGGGCGTGTTGACCGCATTCGAACAACGGCACGTGCCGTTTGACCGCATTGTCGACGCCACCGGCGCCGCTCGTGATCGCAGCCGCAACCCCTTGGTGCAGGTGTTGTTCGTGATGCAAAACACGCCGCATCACGCATTCACGCTGTCGGGCCTGGCGATCGAACCGCGCCATGCCCCCGCCACGGATTCGAAATTCGACCTGGGTGTGTTCGTGCACGAGCGCGAACAAGGCCTGGACGTGGAGTGGAACTACGCCACGGCGTTGTACGACCTGTCCACGATTGAACGCGTCGCCCAGGGATGGGCGGATCTGCTGCGCCAAGTGGCCGCCGACCCCGGCTTGCCACTGAGCGGCTACGCCTTGCCCTCATTCAAGGAGCCCCGCATGTCTGTCGCCAATCCGTCACCTGCCGCCAAGCTGGACCGCCTGCGAAGTTTGTCGGCACGGGGGCCGGCGTCGCCCGCCGCTACGCATGCCACTATGCACGCTGCGATACGCACCTCGTTCCTGTCGCCTGACCGGCAATTTCCCATCGTCGTCGAGGCGCTGGACCCGGACCTGGACCCCATCGCGTGGGCAGCAGCCGAGCGCGCGCGCATCGAGAACTGGCTGAAAACGCATGGCGGCATCCTGTTCCGCAACTTCGCGATCAGCACGGCGCAGCAGTTCGAGTCTTTTGCCGAATCCGTCGAACCGGTGCTGTACGGCGACTACGGCGACCTGCCGAAGAAAGAGGGGGGTCGCAACACCTACCGCTCGACGCCGTACCCCGAAAAGCAAATGATCCTGTATCACAACGAAAGCGCGCACCTGGACCGCTGGCCACGTAAACAACTGTTCTTCTGCGAACTGCCGTCACGGGTCGGCGGCGCGACGCCCATCGTGGATTGCCGCGAGATGCTGCGCCGCCTGCCCGCCGCCTTGGTGCAAGAGTTTGAACGCAAGCAGTTGCTCTACATCCGTACTTTCACGGATCGCCTGGACGTCAGCTGGCAGTCGTTTTTCAAGACGGATGACCGCCAGCAGGTAGAGACCACGCTGCGTCAGGCCGGTATCGATTTCGCCTGGCTGGGCGACGACGCCTTGCAAACGCGCACGCGCTGCCCGGCGGTCATCACGCATCCCGTCACGGGCGAGCGCGTCTTTTTCAATCAGGTGCAGTTGCATCACCTGCATTGCCTGGAGCCGGAAGTCCGCGAACACCTGTTGAGCACGGCCGGCCTGGAGCGCCTGCCGCGTCACGTGTGCTTTGGCGACGGCAGCCCCATTCCGGACGCGGTGATGGACCTGATCGGCAAGACCTATGAGGAATGCGCGGTGCGCTTCGACTGGCGGCGGGGCGATGTCGTGATGCTGGACAACATGCTGGCGGCGCACGCGCGCGACCCCTATGAGGAACCGCGCAAGGTCGTGGTGGCGATGGGGTCGATGTTCGACCGTGCGGCGCTGGACGCCCAAGCGGATACAGGAGTCAGCCGATGAGCCACAGCACCGATTTCGCGGCGGCGGATTTCCTGCCGCTCAGCCCCGAGCAGCGGGCATGCGTGGCCCGGTCCGGGCCAGCCCCGGCGGCGCGCCTGATGCTGGCCCGTATCGAATCCGAACACGACGGCGCAGCGTTGCGGGCGGCGTTACGCCGCGTGGTTGCCGCGCATCCGGCGCTGCGCTTGCGCTTTGCCGAGGTGCCGGGATATCGCGGCCTGCGCCAGCAAGCGGGCGACGATGCCGTCTGGACGTGGGAGATCGTGGCGGGCGTGGGCAAGGACCCGCAGCGCGCCGCGCAGGCCTGGTATGACCGCATTGCCGCCCGGCAGGACGGCCTGCACGCTGCCTGGTTCACGGGTGCCGGGCAGGGTGGCTGGCTGGCCTTGGCCGCCACGCCCCTCATCGCGGATGAGGGGTCGATGCTGCAACTGCTGAACGACGTGGCGCGGGTGATGGATAGCGCCTCGAAGCCAAGCCCAAGCTCACCCACCGATTCCGATACCGGCGAGACCGCAGCGTTCGATTACACCCACTATGTGCTGTGGCGCCAGGAGCTGGCGGCCGATCCGGATGCCGACGCGGGGCGCGCGTATTGGCGCGATCATGGCGAGGCGTCCGGCTTGCAGGCGCCTCGGCTGTCCTATCGTGCGGCGGGCGCGGCGCAGGATAACGCCGGCATCGCCGTGTGCGCCGCGAACGCCTTGGCCGCGCGTGGCGTGACGGCACTGGCGCAACGCCTGGATCTGCCTGTCGAAACCTTGTTGCACGCTGCGTGGCTGGCGTTGCTGGGCCGTTTGACGGGCAGCTATCGTCACATAACCGGCTGGCGGCACGACTGCCGCGCCGATTACGACATGCTGGCTGGCGCGGTCGGTGCCTACGAAAAAGTGTTGCCGTTGGAGGTCGACTGGCAGCCGGACGACACGTTTGAGCACTGCGCGCGGCAGCTTGCCCAGCGCCGCCAAGCCCATATCGGCGCGCAGGAACATTACGCCCTTGCCGCCGATGGCGGCTCCCGGCATCACGAGGTCGGGTTCGTCGCCATGCCGCAGGGCCTGCCTGGCGCTCACGTGGCGGCCGTGCGTTGGGAAACCCGCGCCGGGATGGCGGATTTTGAGCTGGCCCTGCACGTTGTGCTGACGCCGGCAGCAGACCAGGTCGCGCATTTGCAGTTCGTCTACGCGCCGCAGCGCTATGGCGCAGCCGCCGTGCAGGGCTTGCTGGCGCAGTACCTGGATGTGCTCTCGCAAGCGGCAAGCGCGCCGGAAACGCCCTTGTCCAAGCTCTTGCCGCCCGCCGCGCCCGATACCGCGCAATATGCCGGAGAAACCTGGGATGCCGGCGCGCAGTCGCTACTGGCGCACGTGCTGGCGTGGGCCGCGCGCACCCCGTCAGCGCCGGCCATCGTGGACGACGGCGAAACACTGGATTACGCGGCGCTGGCGGTTCGGGTGGACCAGGCGGCGCGCGTCCTGGCAGGGCAGGGCGTGGCGGCAGGCGCCGTCGTCGCGTTGCGTCTGCCGCGCGGCGCTGACCTGATCATTGCACTGTTGGCGGCATGGCGTTGCGGCGCGGCGTATCTGCCGCTGGACCCGCAGTGGCCTGTCGCGCGGTGCGCGGCGCTGATGCAGGATGCGTCGGCCGTGTGCGTGGTGCAGCGTGCGCAGGACGCGCCGCTGTTTGACGGCGTGGCGCAAGTGACGCTGGGCGCGGGCATGTCAGACGCCACGCTGCCCACAATGAACGACGCCGCGCTGCTGCGCCAACCCGCCTATGTGCTGTATACGTCGGGCTCCACGGGCGCGCCCAAGGGCGTGGCGGTGGGGCAGCGCGCCTTGCTGAACTATGTCGTGGGGGCTACGCATGCCATGGCGCTGGCCCAGGCGCGCCGCTGGGCGCTGACGGCCACCGTGGCGGCTGATCTCGGCAACACGGCGCTGTTTGGCGCGCTGTTCAACGGCGCCGCGCTGGTGATCGCCAGCGACACGGCGATGCAAGACGCGCAGTCCTTCGCGCGATTCCTTGGCGAACAACGCATTGATGCCATCAAGATGGTGCCGTCGCATCTGGCTGCGCTGCTCGATTGCGATGCCGCCGTCGCGCCGCGTACGGTGGTGTTGGGTGGCGAGGCGACCTCCGCCGCGCTGGTGCAGCGCCTATTCAAGCTGACGCCCGGCTGCCGCTTGTTCAACCACTACGGCCCCACGGAAAGTACGATCGGCGTCATGGTTCATGCAGTCACGGATGCTGCGGATGCCGACGCGGGCGGTGTGCTGCCGTTGACGCGCGTGCTGCCCAACTGCCGCATCCGCTTGCTGGACACAGACCTGACCGCCACGGCGCAAGGGGCGCTGGGCCAGCTGTACATCGGCGGCGCGCAGTTGGCCGACGGTTACCTGCGTGCGTCCGGCGACGATGCATTCATCGACGATCCCTACTTGCCCGGGCAACGTCTTTATCGCAGCGGCGACCTGGCGTACGCGCTGCCGGACGGCGGACTCCGTTTGGCCGGACGCGCCGACCATCAGGTGAAGATCCGGGGTTTTCGCATCGAGCCGGCCGAGATCGAAGCGGCGCTGCTGCGCCTGCCCGGCGTGCAACAGGCCGCGGTATTGGCCATGCCCGGCGCAGCAGGCGTCGAACTGACGGCGTGCGTGACCATGGACGATGCGCATCAGTCCCAAACCGACACCGACCTGCGCGCGGCGCTGGCCCAGCTTCTGCCCGCACCGATGCTGCCCGCGCGCATCCAGTGTCTGCCCGATCTGCCACGGTTGCCCAACGGCAAGGTAGACCGCCACGCGCTGCAAGCGCGGGTCGTCACGGCGCTTGATGCGGACGCGGCCGAACCGGTTGCGCCTCGCGACGCGTTGGAGGCCGTACTGGCGGGGTGCGTCGCCGTCTTGCTGGAGCGCGACCGCGTGGGCGTGCATGACGACTTCTTCTCGCTGGGTGGCCATTCATTGCTGGTCATCAAACTGGTCACGCGGCTGCGCAAGCAATTGCGCGTCGAGGCCGCGCCGGGCCTGGTGTTCGACCATCCCACCGTGGCGCGCCTGGCCACGGCATTACGCCAGCAAGCCGAGGACCCCGCGCAACTGGACCAGATCGCGCAGCTGCGCGTCCAGCTGAACAACTTGTCGCCCGAAGAGCGCGCCGCCCTGGCCGCCCAAGTGACGGAGCCCGCATGAGCGATACCCAGCAAGCCCTGTTGCGAGCGTTGCTCGCCGAAGACGACAACGACGATGACGCCACGCTGGACGCATCGGCGATACCGGTGAGCGACACGCGGGACGACGCGCCCCTGTCGTACTCGCAGCAGCAGCTGTGGTTTCTGCAAAAGCTGGACCCTGCCTCTACCGCGTACAACCTTCCGCGCGCCTTGCGCATCCGGGGCAAGCTGGACGTCTCTGCATTGCGTGCCGCCTTCGCCGCGCTGGCTCGTCGCCATGCGGTCTTGCGCAGCACCTTTCATGAACAGGATGGCGAGCCGCGCCAGCGCGTGAACGCCGCGCATGCGTTCACGCTGGACGAGGTGGACCTGAGCGCGCTGGCGCCTGAGGCGCGCGAGGCCGCGCTGCAAACCCACTGCGCGCGCATCGCAACCCATGTCTTCGACCTGACCCGAGCGCCCGCGCTGATCGCGTGCGTGATCAAGTTGGAACGCGACGATCACGTGTTGGCGTGGAGCCTGCATCACATCGTTTCGGATGCGTGGTCGAACCCCATCTTCATGCGGGATCTGGCGCAAGCCTATGAAGACATCACCACATCCGGCGCTGCGGTCGCCAACGAACCGCCGCGGCGTTACAGCGACTTTGCCGCCTGGCAGCGCGGGCACGCGCAGGCCGGGGGGTATGCGGCGCACGTTGCGCACTGGAATGCGCATCTGGGTGACGACTTGCAAGACCTGGCCTTGCCCACGGACCATCCGCGTCCCGCCGTACTGGGCGCCGAGGGCGCTTCGCGGTACGTCGAAGTGCCTGCGGCGCTGGTTGAAGGGCTGCGCGCATTTTGCCGCGCGTCGCAATGCACGCCGTTCGTAGCGCTGTTCACGGCGTGGCAACTGTTGCTGGGGCGGCTCAGCGGGCAGACCGGCTTTGCCGTGGGCGTGCCTAGCGCCAACCGCAATCGCCCGGAGCTTCAGGAGCTGCTGGGTTTCTTCGTTACGACGCAGGTGTTTCGCGTGGATGCGCCGGCATCGGCCAGCCTGCGCCAGGTATGCCAGGCCGTGCGCGCCGACGCGCGCGCCGCCATGAACTATGCCGACCTGCCGTTGGAACTGTTGCTGGAAAGCCGGGAGGTCGTGCGTGACCCGGCGCGCAGCCCGTTGTTCCAGGTGCTGTTCGGCCTTCAGGTGGGCAGCGCCGGTCCGGGGCTGTCCTTGCCGGGCGTTCAGGTAGAGCGCTTGCCCGTGCCCGAGCGCAGCGCCAAGTTCGAATGGTCGCTGGACCTGCTGTGGGATGACGCCGCCGGGCCGGCCCCAGCATTGCACGGCAGGCTGGAGTTCAACACGGCGCTGTATGGCGAGGACACCGCGGCGCGGATGTGGCGGCGCTATCTCTGCGTGTTAGAGGCGCTGGTGACGCAGCCGGACAGCCGCGTGGCGGCTCTGGACGTGATCTTGCCGGAGGAGCGCGTGCAAGTGCAGGCCTGGAGCCGCAACGCCGCGCAACACGTTGAGCGCGCGCCGGTGCATCGCTTGTTTGAACAGCAGGCCCGCGCCACGCCCGACGCCATTGCGCTGGTGTGCGGCGACGACACGCTCAGCTATGCCGACTTGAACGCCCGCGCCAATCGCCGCGCGCATGACTTGATCGCGCGGGGCGCAGGCCCTGACGCGCTGGTCGCCATCGCCGTGCAGCGCTCGGTAGACATGGTGGTGGGGCTGCTGGCCATCCAGAAGGCTGGTGCGGCCTATGTGCCGCTGGATCTGGACTACCCGGTCGAGCGGCTGGCCTATATGTTGCGGGACAGCGGCGCGGTGCTGCTGCTTTGCGCGCAAGATCTGCCCGATGGCTTGGTGTCGTCCGATGGGCCTGCCGTTGTCGATCTGCGTGACGCCTCGCCCAGCGACGCCGTGCACAACCCGGACGTGACGCTGCACGGGGAAAACCTGGCTTACGTCATCTATACCTCTGGCTCCACCGGCCGCCCCAAGGGCGCCGCCAATCGGCATGCCGCCTTGACGAACCGCGTGGCATGGATGCAGCAGGCGTACGGGCTGGGGGCCGACGATGTCGTGTTGCAGAAGACGCCGTTCGGCTTTGATGTGTCGGTCTGGGAATTTTTCTGGCCCCTGATGACCGGCGCGCGGCTGGTCATGGCGCAACCCGGCGATCACCGCGACCCCGAGCGCCTGGTGGCGCTGATTCAGCGTCACGCTGTTACGACCGTACACTTCGTGCCGTCGATGCTTGCCGCCTTCATGGCGTACGAAACGGCCGCGCGCTGCGCATCGCTGCGCCGTATTCTGTGCAGCGGCGAAGCCTTGCCTGCCGAGGTGCGCGACGACGTGCTGCAACGCATGCCGTGGGCCGAACTGCACAATCTGTACGGCCCGACCGAGGCCGCGATCGACGTAACGGCATCGCGCTGCGCGGAGGAAGATGGCGCACGCGTGCCTATCGGCGCGCCCCTCTCGGCCACCCAGGCATGGGTGCTGGACGCCGACCTGAACCTGAGCCCGCCCGGCGCTGTCGGCGAACTGTACTTGGGGGGCCTGGGCCTTGCGCGCGGTTATGTGCGCCGCCCGGGCATGACGGCGGACCGATTCGTGGCGGACCCTTATGCGTCCGAGCCGGGCGCCCGGCTGTACCGCACTGGCGATCTGGCCTCATGGCGCGCCGATGGGCAGTTGCTGTATCAGGGGCGCGCGGACCACCAGGTCAAGATTCGCGGCTTTCGGGTCGAGCTGGGCGAAGTGCAGACTCGCCTGGCAGCGCAGCCTGGTGTGGCGGCAGCGGTGGCGGTGGCGCACGAGGCCGCCAGCGGCACGAAGCTTGTGGCGTATGTGTCGCCACGGGACGCCGCGCAGCAACCCGACCCTGTCACGCTACGCGCGGCCCTGGCGGCCGAACTGCCTGACTACATGGTGCCCGCCGTCATCGTGGTGTTGGCGGCGTTGCCGCTTAGCGCCAACGGCAAGATCGATCGCAAGGCGCTGCCCGCGGCGGATTTCCAGCGCGATAGCGTGTTCGAGACGCCGGCCGGCGACACCGAACACTTGCTGGCCGGCATCTGGCGCGACGTGCTGGCGGTGCCGCGCATCGGCCGGCACGACAACTTCTTCGAACTGGGCGGGGACTCGATCCTGACCTTGAAGATCGTGGCGGCCGCGCGCAAGCAGTGCGTGAAGATCGCGCCGCGCGACGTAATGGAGCGGCAGACGATCGCGGCGCTGGCCTTGTCGGCATCGGCGATGCGTCCCGAGACGGCAACGGGTCCGGCCCGTGGCCCGGCCTTGTTGGCGCCAGTGCAACAGGCTTTCTTTGATCTGTCCGTGCCCCATCGCAGCCATTGGAACCAGTCGGTGGTGCTGCGTCCCAATGGAGAGGTCGACGTGGCCGCGCTGCAACGCGCCATGGACGCGGTATTGGCGCACCACGATGCGTTCCGGCTGCGCTATCGGCAGGACGCGCAGGCGGGCTGGGTGCAGGAGTACGACACCGACGCCGTGGCGCCGCGCCTGGCCTTGGCGCCATCCGGGGATGACACCGACGCCCCATTCGCGGGCCTGGCGGACGCCTTGCAACGCAGCCTAAGTGTGGAATCCGGGCCCGTGACTGCCGCGGCGTGGGTCGAGCCGAACGTGGGCCGCCCTGACGCGGGCCGCCCTGACGTGGGCCGCCCAGGACGGCTGTTGTGGGTGGCGCACCACCTGGTCGTCGACGCGGTCTCTTGGCGCGTCCTGCTGGAAGACCTGGAAGCCGCTTATGACCAGGCGCGCCGTGGCGCGCCGCTGACTTTGCCATCGGCCACGACGTCTTTTGCCGACTGGACGCAGGCGCTTGCGCGCTATGGTGCGTTGCCCGCCACGCAGGCCCAATTACCGGAATGGCTGGCGATCTGCGGCGAGCAGGACGCGCCGCTACCCGTGGCGCGGCCCAATGGCGCTAACCGCGTGTCGGACCAGCGCAGCGTGGCGGCGCAGTTGGACCCGGCGGCATCCTCGCGCTTGTTGTCCGGCGGTGCGCGGGCGTATCGGGCGCAGGCTTCCGAGCTTTTGCTGACGGCCGTGGCGCGCGTCCTGTGCGCCTGGACAGGCCACGAAAGCGTGTTGCTGGAGCTTGAGGGACACGGCCGCGAAGAGGACGCGACGGGCGTGGATGCGAGCCGAGTCGTCGGCTGGTTTACGTCCCTGTTCCCGTTGCGGGTGCGCCCGGGCGCGGCAGATCTTGGCAGCGCCTTGGCGGCGGTTAAAGAGCAGTTGCGGGCGGTGCCCGACAAAGGCTTGGGCTATGGCGTGCTGCGCACGATGACGGCCGCCGGCCGCGTGTTGGCCAACCATCCGTATCCCCGCATCACCTTCAATTATCTGGGCCGGACCGACGCCGCCGCGCGTACCTGGACGTGGGCCGACGAGCCAGCTGGCGTTGAACGCGATCCCGACAGCGAGCGTCGCAGCGTGCTGGACATCGGCGTTGCGTTACGCGACGGCGCGTTGCGTTTTACGTGGTCGTACAGCGCCGCCATGCAGGACGAAAGCGAGGTCCGCGCGTTGGCTGACGCTTGCGTGGCCGAGCTTGCCCGTCTGGCGGACGTGGTCGACGCGCCGGGGGCCGGTGGCGTGACGCCATCCGATTTTCCGCTGGCGGCTTTGTCCCAGACGCAGTTGAACCGCCTGGCGCCGAACCCGCGCGAGGTGGCCGACATCTATCCCCCGACGCCCATGCAACAGGGGCTGTTGCTGCACACGCTGATGAACCCCGGCTCCGGCATGTACTTGATGCAGGACCGCTACCGCTTTGACCGGCACCTGAATCTGGACGCGGCGCGCCGGGCGTGGGACCTGATGGGGCAACGGCATGAAGCGCTGCGCGCGGGCTTCGCCTGGCAGGCGGGCGAGACCCCCGTGCAAGTCATCCGTCGCGAGGTCGAGGCGCCCGTCCAGGTGTTTGACTGGCGCGAGCTGCCCGTGGAGGCGGCGCTGGCCCAGCTGGACCACCTGTTGCTAGACGAGCTGGCGGCGGGCTTTGATATGGGCGCTGCGCCCCTGTGGCGCGTCCGGCTGGCGCGGCTGGCCGACGGCGACCGGATGGTGCTGAGCTATCACCACATCCTGATGGATGCCTGGTGCCGGTCCTTGTTGCTGGCGGATTTCTTTTCCGCCTACGACGCCTATGCACAGGGGCAGGCCCCGCAGTTGGCGCAGCCGGTGCCGTACCGCGACTTCATCGCATGGCTGGGGCGGCAAGACATGGCGGCCGCGCGGGCGTACTGGCGCGACACGCTGCGTGGTTTTGGCACGGTCACGCCCCTGCCGCTGGCGGGCCGTGGCGCGCCCACGCCGGGCCAGTCACGAACTGCCGACGCCGTGGTGTCACTGACCCCGGCCGAGACGACGGCGCTTCAGCGCTCGGCGCAGCAGCAACAGTTGACGGTGAACACCTATGCGCAGGGCGCGTGGGCGTTATGGCTCGCTCGCGTGGCCGGTTTGCAGGATGTGCTCTACGGCGTGACGGTCGCCGGCCGGCCCACAGACCTGAATGGCGTGCAGGACACCATCGGCCTGTTCATCAATACCTTGCCGTTACGCGTCGACGTGCCGGGGCCGGACAGCCCGATCAGCGTGGCGCAGTGGCTGCGCACCGTGCAGGCCGGCAATGCCGCGCTGCGCGAACACGAACACCTGTCTCTGGCCGAGATCCAGGCGCTGGCCGATGTACCGCGTGGCACCACGCTGTTCGATACCTTGTTCGTCTTTGAAAACGCGCCGGTTGACGGCGCATTGCTGGCGCGTGCGCAAGCGATCGGCGCGCGTGCCGACGGCGCCCGCACGCACACCAACTATCCGCTTACGGTCGTGGTCAAGCCCGGCGAACAGCTGGTGCTGCAACTGACTTATGACGCTGACCAGTTCGACGAGGCGTCGGTCCTGCGGGTGCTGGACGGCCTGCGCCACGTGCTTGGGCAATTGGCCGGCCGGCCAGCCTCGCCGTTGGCGCAGATCGGCCTGCTGCCCGACGATGAGCATGCACGCGTGCTGGCGCTTGGGCGGGGCGCAACGCCCGGCTATCCGCTGGACGCCGGTTACGCCGCGCTGTTCGAGGCGCAGGCGCGCCGACACGCCCAGCGCATCGCGGCGCGCGACGCGAACGGAGACATCCGCTACGACGCGCTGAATCGGCTGGCCAACCGCCACGCGCACGCGTTCCGAGCGGGCGGGGTGGGCCGCGACGACGTCGTGGTGGTGCTGGCCGAGCGTGGCATCGGCATGCTGGCGGCCGTGCTGGGTGCATTCAAGGCGAACGCGGCCTACCTGGCGCTGGACCCTGCCTTGCCGTCGCAGCGGCTGGCGCAGATCCTTGACCTGTGCCGCGCGCGCGCGGTCGTCACGGATCGTGGCGCAGCCGCGGCGCACGCCGACGTGATCGCGGCGCTGCCCACCGCAGTGGCCCGGCACGACATCGACGTACCGGCATCCGGCAGCGACGCCGATCCGCGCGAACCCGCGCATCGCGACCAGGCGGCCTACGTGATCTTCACGTCGGGTTCCACGGGCACACCCAAGGGCGTGGTCGTCACCAGCCAGGGCATGTTGAACAACCAGCTCAGCAAGATACCCGCGCTGGGCCTCACCGAGCATGACGTCATCGGCCAGACGGCCGCGCAGAGCTTCGACATCTCGGTGTGGCAGCTGCTGGCAGGGTTGTTGTGCGGCGCGTGCGTCGAGATCGTGGCGGATAGCGTGGCGCGCGACCCGCAAGCCCTGATCCGCCGCGTGAACGACAGTGGCATCACCGTGCTGGAATGCGTGCCGACCCTGATCCAGGGCATGTTGATGGCCGACGCCGTGTCGATGCCCGGTCTGCGCTGGATGCTGCCCACGGGCGAAGCCAGTTCGGTGGCGCTGGCGCGCGCGTGGCTGGATCGCTATCCGGGCGTGCCGCTCGTCAATGCCTATGGCCCCGCCGAATGCGCGGACGACGTGGCGCTGTACCGCGTGGACGATGCCAAGGACGAGCCCGGCCCGGTACTGGCGATTGGCACGGCGGCCGACCACACGCAGCTGTACGTGCTGGACGCGAACCTGGACCTGCTTCCCGCTGGCGCCATCGGTGAACTTTGCGTGGCGGGCGTGGGTGTCGGGCGCGGGTATCTGCATCGGCCGGGGCTGGCCGCTGAACGGTACATCGCCGATCCGTATGCCGCACGGTCCGGCGCTCGGCTCTACCGCACGGGCGATCTGGCGCGCTATCGGGCCGACGGCGTGCTGGAGTATGTGGGGCGCAGCGACCATCAGGTCAAGGTGCATGGCTTTCGCATTGAATTGGGCGAGATCGACGCGTTCCTGGCGCGCTTGCCCAGCGTGCGCCAGGCGGTCACGGTGGCGCGCGATGACGGGCAGGGCCATCGGCTGGTCGGCTATGTGACGCCGCGCAACCCGGCGCTGGCGGGGCCGCGCGACGACGCGCAGCGCGCCTGGTTGGAATCCGTGCAGGCCGAGCTGGCATCCGCCTTACCGGCCTATATGGTTCCCGCCGTGTGGGTCGTGCTGCCATCGATTCCGCTGACGCCCAACGGCAAGGTGGACCGCCGCGCGCTGCCGGCGCCCGACACGCAGGCTTCGCTACGTCACTACACCGCGCCTGAGGGTGACCTGGAAGCGCAACTGGCCACTATCTGGGCCGCGGTGCTGGGCGTGCCGCGCGTGGGCCGCGACGACAGCTTCTTTGAGCTGGGCGGCCATTCCTTGCTGGTGATGCGGGTGGTTGCGCGTATCCGGACCGATCTGGACATCGAGACGCCGCTGGCCGCGCTGTTCGAAGCACAGACGCTGGCGCGCTTCGCCGAGCGCGTGGCCGAGGCGGCGCAGGCAGGTATTGGGCAGGCCGACGCAATGCGCAGCATCGACGCGTTCATCGATACCCTGGAGATTCTGTGATGGACGACACCCTGGCCCGGCAAATCGCCGGCAAATTCGCATCGCTTTCGCCTGCGCAGCGTCGCGCCGTGTACGACAAGATGCGCGAACAGGGCATGGACCCGTCGCACCTGCCGATACTGCCGCGCAAGGGGCCGCCAGTGCTGTCGCACGCGCAGGAGCGGTTGTGGTTCCTGTGGCGCCTGGACCCCCGCGATGCCGCCTACCACCTGCCGGGCGTGTTGCGCCTGACGGGCGTGCTGGACGCCGAAAGCGTGCGCCTGGCGTTCGAGCGCGTGCTGGCCCAGCATGCGGCGCTGCGCACGCGATTCGACATGGACGAAGACGGCATGGCGCATCCGGTGGTGCAGACGCCGTGGCGCATGGAGCTTGCTCAAGCAGACTTGCGCGCCGCCCCGAACGCGGATCAAGAGGAACGGGCGCGAGAGATCACGCGTGCATGGATCGCCGAACCGTTCGACCTGCTGACCGGCCCCTTGCTGCGGGTGGGGCTGGTGCGCGTCGGTGAAGAAGAACACCTGCTGGTCACCGTCATGCACCATATCGTGTCGGACGGATGGTCCATCGGGTTGCTGACGGATGCGTTCTGCAAGCACTACGCGGCGTTGCGGACGGGCGCGGAACTCGCATCGCCGCCGCCCGCTATCGCCTACACCGATTACGCGGCTTGGCAACGAGACCTGTTGGCGGCCGGCGAGGAAGATCGGCAACTGGCGTATTGGCGTCAGGCCTTGGCCGGGGATCACCCCGTATTGCAGCTGAACGCCGATTTTCCGCGGCGTGGCGCAAGCGGGCAGGCGGCCGATGCCTGCGTCAGCAACGTCCCACAGGCCCTTGCGGACGAGTTGCGCCGCTATGCGCACGCCCGGGGTTGCACGTTGTTCGTCGTCTTGCTGGCCGCCTTCCAGGCGCTGTTGGCGCGCCATACCGGCCAGGCCGACATCCGCGTCGGCGTGCCGGTGGCGGGGCGCTCGCGCCCCGAGGTGCAAGACGTGGTGGGACTGTTCGTCAACACACAGGTGCTGCGCGCCACGCTTGCCCCGGACTTGAGCTGGTCGGCGCTGCTTGCCCGAACGCGCGAAGCCGTGGCGCAGGCGCAGGCCCATCAAGATCTGCCGTTCGAGAAACTGGTTGACGCCCTGCAACCCGAACGCAGCCTGGACCATACGCCGCTGTTCCAGGTGCTGTTCAACCATCAACAGTTGCCCGGCGCAGACAGCTGGCAATTGGCCGGACTACGTGCCACGCCGGAATCGTTTGCGCCGCCGACCTTGCCCTTTGCGTTGCAATGCGACACCGCCGAATACGATGACGGCGGCCTGCGCGTGACGTGGCGATATCCGCGCGACGCCTTTATGCCCGACACGCAGACGCGCATGGCCGGTCACTATCAAGCGCTGCTGCGCGCGATGGTGCGCGATGATGCCGCGCGCGTGTGGGACGCCGAGCTGTTGTCGGCGGCGGAAGGCAAGACGTTGAGCGAATGGGAGACGGGCGGGCCACTGGCAGATGAGGTAGCGTCGGCGTTCGGCGCGTTACCGGTGCATCGCCAGTTTGAGAGGCAGGCGCGTCTGTGGCCGGATCGTGTGGCGGTGACGTGCCTTGATGCGTCGCTGACGTATGGCGAACTGGACCGCCGCGCGAATCAATTGGCGCATCGCTTGGGCGTACGAGCGGAACAGTGTGTGGGGATTGCCGCGGAGCGATCGCTGGAACTGGTGGTGGCGCTGTTGGCGGTGTTGAAGGCGGGTGCGGCCTACGTGCCGTTGGACCCGGATTATCCTGATGATCGGCTGGCCTACATGTTGCAAGACAGTGGCGTGTCGTTGCTGCTGACGCAGGCCGGCTTGGCGGCGCGGATGGGCGCGTTGTCGTCATCGACAACCTTGTTGGCCTTGGACCAGATGGACGTTTCGTCCGAACCGGTCACGCCGCCCGATACGCCGCATCACCCCGAGAACCTTGCCAACGTCATCTACACCTCGGGTTCCACCGGCAAGCCCAAGGGCGCGGCCAACCGGCACGTTGCGCTGACCAATCGCTTGGCGTGGATGCAGCAGGCCTACGGCCTGACGGCGGACGACGTGGTGCTGCAAAAGACGCCATTCAGCTTCGACGTGTCGGTGTGGGAATTCTTCTGGCCCTTGATGACCGGCGCGCGGCTGGCGTTGGCAGGCCCGGGCGACCATCGCGATCCGGCGCGTCTTTCCGCGCTGATACGCGAACAAGGCGTGACTACGCTGCATTTTGTCCCTTCGATGTTGCATGCCTTTATCAGCCATGCCGAACAAGCGGGCGCCGGATCATGCGCGACCCTGCGCCGCATCGTGTGCAGCGGCGAAGCGCTAGGCGCGGACTTGCAGGCACGATGCCTGGCGTTGTTGCCGCAGGCCGGGATGTACAACCTGTACGGCCCGACGGAAGCGGCGATCGACGTCACGCACTGGACGTGCGTGGACGATGGCAGCGGCGTGGTGCCGATCGGCTATCCCATCGCGGGCATTCATACACGGGTACTGGACGCGCAGCTGAACCCCGCGCCCATCGGCGTACCGGGCGAGCTGTATCTGGGCGGGGTGGGCTTGGCGCGCGGGTATCTGAACCGCCCTGGCCTGACTGCCGACCGCTTCATCGCCGACCCGGACGGGCAGGGCGGCAGGCTGTATCGCACGGGCGACTTGGTGCGCTGGATGCAGG
>PJUI01000156.1_pt1 | contig 24126 bp, 17 predicted proteins | sample 1512201 | NCBI WGS metagenome assembly PJUI01 (sample SAMN08177670, study PRJNA422409) | Feces metagenome, whole genome shotgun sequencing project. | isolation source: Chicken feces (2) enriched on wood chips | host: Gallus gallus | place: USA: Madison | collected 2015-01-15
ACCACCGTCGCCGACGCCAGGCCAGACTCGCACGATTGACCCCGATCGAGTTCGAGATCATCATGAGCCAGGCCGCCGACCAAGCTGCCTAACCAACTGTCACGGAATCGTGCAGCAGCCCCACATGTGGTGGTCGGGCAAGCACAAGCACCACGGCGGCAACATCCAAGTCATCACCGCACCCGACGGGTTCCCCCTGTGGGTCTCCCCGGTCCGCCCCGGACGCCAGCACGACACCACGGCGGCACGCTCCCATGATGGGCTGCTCGACTCCCTCGCCGCCTGGGCCACCAGCGAGCGCAAGGTCCTGGCCGACCTGGGCTACCTCGGCGAAGCCCACCACCTGACCGTCCCCGCCAAAGCGGTCAAGGGTGCCGAGCTCGGGGTCGATACGAAGACCGCGAACCTGCTGCACTCGTGCGTACGCGCGATCGGCGAACGCGGCAACGCGCTGATCAAGAACTACAAAGCGGCCCGCCGAGTGACTCTCAGCCCCGACCGCGTCGGCCCCATCACCGCCGCGATCCTCGTCCTGCTCCACACCGAGCACGACCGCACCACCTGACCCCATCAGACCGCTACTGGGAAAGGCTCACTGACGCCACCGCCAACGGGAACTTCGGCCCCGGTACCCGAGACGGCGTGCGCGACTACGGAACCTTCAACGAGGGGGCGCAGGACCCGGGCGGGAGCCACTGGGTGCGCCTCTTCCACGGGGCGCTGATCTTTAACAGGTACCAGGTCCCCTTTGACTCGACGTTCTCTGCCAGCGACTCCGCCGTCGTCGAGAGCTTCCAGGACTTCTGCAAGCTCGACGTGAACGGTAATGCCGACTACCGCACCTGGTGCTCGCTCCTCGTCTCGAACGGAGACCCCACCCGCCTCGGGACTGCCTGCGATACCCGCGTTCAGATCACCCCGACGTTCGGCTCCATCCTGTCCAACCTCGGCTACGAGACAGTCGGCCGATACCTCACCAACGCGCGCGTCGCCAGCCCGCTGGAGAAGGAGATCAAGCCCGGCGAGCTCAACACGATTTTCAACGCTGGGCTGAGCGTGTTCCCGATCTATCAGGAGGTCGGAAGCAGCGTCGGCAACTTCTCATACACGGCTGGCCTCGAAGCCGGATACAGGGCAGACCGAGCCGCGCGCCAGCACGGGGTACCGGCTGGAACGACGATCTACTTCGCGGTCGACTTCGATCCGACCGATGATCAGATCACCTCAGCCGTCCTGCCACACATGCGAGGCGTGGACGCCGCCCTTACGCGGCGCGGTGACCGGTACAGGGCTGGTATTTACGGGACACGAAACGTGTGCCAGACGGTGACCGATGCCGGGCTCGCCAAGTACAGCTTCGTCGCCGGCATGTCCACCGGATTCAGCGGGAACCTTGGATACACACTGCCGACAAACTGGGCTTTCGACCAGATCTACGAGTACACCGTCACGACCGGTCTCCCGCTGGACAAGAACATCAAGTCTGGCCGCGACGCGGGCTTCTCTACCGTCGACCTGAGCCCGTCCATTCCCGACGCCAATGCGAACCTCTTCGAGTATCTGCTTTGGCTGGAGCTCCGCGCCGCGAAGTACATCCAAGAATCCGGACGTGACTACCTCAACCCCGCAGAACTGGTCTGCCAGTTCATGCGAGAGCCCGAGTACAAGGACGCGGCTGGCTGGTTCGAACTTGTCGGCCCGCTAGACAGTACTTGGATCTCAGAGACCAAGTCCGCTCTCGCGAGCGTCGGAATGTCCCATGTAGACACGTACGTCGACGCGACCGAGCAGGGCTCTTCTACACCCCGCACCTTTGCGTGCCCACACCTCTTCGTCGCTATCGAGTCCTATCTTCGCCGCGGCTACCCCGTACAGAGCGACCACGTCACCGCTGACGAGGTCGCTACGTGGGCGGGTGATCTCCTTAGTGTCCTCAACGCCTACAAGGGTTCGGTGAACAGCGGCTACACGGGGTCTGTCGGGGACTACGCATCTGAGACAATTGGCACGTGGAATTCTGGAGGTAGCCTCTGGAACTACTTCTCTTTCGAGGACTTGTGCCAGGATGCAGATGCTTACAACATCGCTCGAGCACACGTCGAGGCGCCACGACCGACCTTTGCCGAACTCGTGATCGAGAACATCAACAGCGGGGGACCGTCCATGAGCCGCACCCGTTTCGCGGCGTTTGTGGAGGACCGTTTCGGCACAGTGGCGAACTTGTCGTACGCGGCCCGACAGGCGCTCGATGCTGTCGCGATCCCTCCGAGTCCGAACTTTGTTCTTCGCCGGGCACTCCTGCTCAGCAAGCTGGATCCGCCTACTCAGATCGGCGACTACACCCGCGCCGAATGTGAGGCCATCGGATATGCCCTGGCGAACCGAGTGCAAAATCTCGCGTAGGGAGTAGGGAAAAGGGTGGGCCCCTTCCTGGGGCCCACCCGCCTACTGGCCCACTACGAAGATGTCCTCGGCGGCGACGCCTCTCTCGCGTAGGTCGAGAGAGAGGTCCTTCATCACTCGTTCAGCGTCAGCCGGTTCGGTCGTAACCTGCACTGTAGTTCTCGGCTTCTCGAGAGGCTCTCCTTGGTCATCGGTGCTCCTCACCGTGATCGAAGTGCGCTCGAGGCGTCGGTCCGCACAGAGTTGCTCGAACAGACGCCTCGCGTTGGTGAGTGATGCAGGGCTGAGGGGTGGTTCAAGTCCGAGACCGCAGTCACCGGTCTGGACAAGGAGATAGACCTCCTCAGTACGTGCCTCCATGATCAGCGGTCCGGCGTACTCCGTCGCGGCGACAGTCACGTCGAGGCGTGAGGGGACCGAGAACGACCACCTCTCCTCAGGCTTCGGGTCCCCGAGCCAAAGCGCGACGTGCTGGACGCCGTCGAGCGCCCGTACTGTCGTGGCAGTGTGCAGCGCCTCATCGAGCACGTCACCTGCGACTGGTGAGACCGACACGGGGCTCATTTCCCCGCCCTCTAGACGGACCGTCAGTTGGACGTTTGCTTCCAGTGCATCGTTGACAAGCGTTTGAAGACGACGGACAAGCGCGGGGGTGTCGGCATCGGGGCCGAGGACGGCGGTAAAGCGACCCTCCGGCGTCTGAAGCTGGCCGAGATTCGAGTTATACGGGTTGACTGTGGGCCATCCGACCTTCCGGACTCCGTCCCAGCGGGCGACTTCACGTGCTTGCTGGAGCACGTATTTGCGTTCCTCCTGTTCGGAGGTCGAGAGGGTACGCAGCGCCTCCGACGGGAGCGCGACGTACTCATAGAGCAGTCCCGGTCTTCGTGATTCGTCGAGCAGGACAAGGGCTCCTACGAGCACGAACACGGTGGCGCAGACTCCAGCCACCCAACGCCGCCGACGTCGAGGTGACTGCATTTCCTGCTCCCTGGGCTCGCCCGCGTTCATGTGCCCAATCATGACGTCTCGGCGTGCTACCTCTGGCGCTCTGCCGGTGAGGGACTTGTGTAACGCGTGCGTTCGGCGCCGCCCTGATCGATCGGGTTGGCAGAGACGCCGCTACTGTCGCAGTCCAATGGATGCACGGGCTCCGCGCACGCTTATGAGATAGCTCCCAACTCAGCGATCGAGTCCCGTGTGTTGGCCCGGAGCCGCGCGCCCGCGGGTCTTGCGGGCCTTCAAGTTGCGGCCTGCGCTCTTGGCCGCGACGGCTTCTGTGGCGGGCCGGGCCTGGCTGACGTCCGCGCGCATCCGGATGTCGATGACGTCGCTCGCGATGCCCTGGGCGCGTAGCTCGGCTGCGGTGGCGTCGCGGCGTTGGGCGCTGTCGTACGTGGCACGCCCGTCCTCGCGCACCTGGTCACCGAGGGCGTCCCGCTGGGCTGCCTCGGCGGCCGCACGGGCGCGCTCGTCGGGGTCCGGTTCGTGCTTCGCGGCGCTGCGCGCTTGGTCCGCCAGCCGGTCCTCGCGGTCGGCCTGCTGCATGAGCCGTTGGGCCTCGGCGTGCTCCGCGGCGGCGCGGTGGCGCTCCTTCTCGGCGGCCGCGAGGGCTACCAGCTCCGCCTGGCTCATCAGGTGCGGGAACTTCGACGCGATCGCGAGGTCGACGTCGGGGTCCTTGCCCTTCCACGCCTGCACGTCACGCAGTCCGCCGCGCCCGATCGGTCCCAGGTCGGCGCCGGTCGGCAGGCGGTCGATCATCGCCAGCGCGTCGTCCGCCGTCGCCGGCCTGGCCGTGGTCGTGAGCGGCCTCGCCCTGGCCCCGGGCGCCGGCGCGGCACCCAACGCGGACGTGGGTCTGCCCGTGTTCTCCGGGTCGCCCGAGCCGGTCCCGGCGACCGGGACGAGCTTCCACGCGCAGGGGCAGCTCCAGGCCGTCTACGACGCCGACCTCGCCGCCGGGGCCGGCACGGACACCGACCACGACTTCTGGGTCGACCGCTTGCTCGCCCGCACGGGCACGCAGCCTGGTGGCTCGAACGGCGACGGGAACCAGTGGCTGTTCTCGCGGGGCCGCGCCGTCTTCATGAAGACGCACGACCCGTCCGTCGTCGGGTTCGGCGGCGAGGTCGCGTACTGGGAGTCGATCGCGGGCGGCCAGGGCGCCTACGCCGTCGACGTGCTCGTGGACGGCTCGCCCGTGACCCTCGCGGAGGTGACCGCCGAGCGCAAGCAGACGCCGTCGTACTGGCGCTCGACGTTCACGGACGCGGCCCACGGCCTGCGGCTCGTGCAGACCAAGTACGTCACCCACGAGAACGTCGCGGTCACGCAGCTCGCGCTCTCCTCGACCGACGGCGCGGCGAAGGACGTGACGCTGCGCGCGACGTCCGCGTTCGCCACCCAGGCCGAGGGGGACGAGCTCACCGGGGCCGTGCGCACGCTCAACGACATCACGACCGTGTTCCCGCGCCTGTCCGGCGACGGGTTCACCGTGGCCGACGGCGCGATCGCGCGCGCCGTCGCGGTCCCCGCGACCGGGGCGGCGACGACCAAGGTGCAGCTCGGGTTCGTCACGCACGAGCTGCCCGGCTCGCTCGACGAGTACGAGGAGCTCCGCGCGCTCGACCCCGCGGCCGCCTACACGCGGCACGTCACGGCGTACAACGCCTGGTGGGCGCAGAACGTCCCGTACCTCGACACGCCCGAGGACAACATCGACAAGACGCTCTTCTACCGGTGGTGGCTGCTGCGCTTCAACTTCCTCGACGCCGACGTCCCGGGCAACGACTACCAGTTCCCCACGACGATGGAGGGCGTCCTCGGGTACAACAACGCGATCGACCTGACGATCGGGATGTTCCTCGACGACCTGAAGTACCTGCGCGACCCGGCGTGGGCCTACGGCACCTGGGTGTCCGCGGGCGAGACCGCCGGTGCGCAGGGCCAGTACCGCGACAACCCCGGCGACCCGGCGAACTGGAACGCGAGCCACACGCAGTACATCTCCGAGTCGGCGTGGGAGTCGTACCAGATCCACGGCGGCCCGGCCTCCGTGGCGCGCACCCTCGGGACGTACGCCGAGCGCGACACCGCGGGCGAGCTCGCGGTGCTCGACACCAACGACAACTTCCTGCTCGACACGAACTGGAACGCGTGGACGGGCAACGACGCCGACGCCGTGTCGTTCGACTGGAAGAGCGGTCGCCTGGACCGTGCGGAGTCGGCCTACGTGTACAGCGGCGCGGTCGCCGGGGCCGAGGCCCTCGAGGTCGCGGGCGAGACGGAGCGCGCCGAGGCCCTGCGGGGGACCGCGCAGTCGGTCAAGGACGCCGTCCTCGAGCACCTGTGGGACCCGGAGGACGACCTCCTGCTGCACGCCGTCGCCGCCACGGGCGAGCAGGTGCCATGGAAGGAGATCAACAACTACTACCCGTTCAGCGTGGGGCTGGTGCCGAAGCCGGGCGACGCGGACTACGACGACGACTACGTCGAGGCGCTGCGCCTGTTCGCGGACGACGACGAGTTCCCGATCTTCCCGTTCTTCACGGCGAACCAGGCGGACAAGGCGGAGGCCGCCGCCGCCGGGCACCCGGGCAGCAACAACTTCTCGGTGATCAACTCGACGGTGACGTTCCGCATGCTCGCGTCGGTCCTGCGCGACTACCCGACCGACTACGTGACCGCCGACTGGTACAAGAAGCTCCTCTACTGGAACGCGTGGGCGCACTACCAGGGCAACGGGGACAACCGGTACCCGGACCAGAACGAGTTCTGGGCGGACGGCTCGGCCGACCCGCAGCTCATCGGCTACCGCTCGTGGATCCACCACACGATGCTCGGGACGACGAACTGGACGGTCGTCGAGGACGCGATGGGCCTGCGCCCGCGTACGGACGCGAAGATCGAGCTCGACCCGATCGACATCGGCTGGGACCACTTCGCGGCCACGGACCTGCGCTACCGCGACAAGGACCTCGCGATCGTCTGGGACGCCCCCGACGGCGAGCGCCACTACGGGGACGACGTGCCGGAGGGGTACTCGGTGTTCCTCGACGGCCGGCTCGCCTTCACCGCCGACGCGCTGTCCCGGGTGGTCTACGACCCCGCGACCGGCGAGGTCCAGACCGAGGACCGCGTGACGGCCACGGACGGCGCTGCGCTCGGCCTCGCCACGGTGACGGACGTGCGGTTCGACGCCGGGTCGCGCGTCGCGGACGTGCTCGCCAAGGCCGGGACCCCCGCCACGGGCACGGACCACGACGCCGTCGACGTCGCCGCGGGCAAGCCGGTGACGACGACGTACGCCGCCGGCGGGCGCGCGGGCACGCAGGCCGTGGACGGGCTCACGACCATGGAGTCCTTCTGGGGCACCGCCGGGTCGCCGAACGCCGCGGACTCCGTGACGATCGACCTCGCGGACGGCGGGCCGGCCGTCGCCGTGGACGACGTGCGCGTGTTCTTCTACCGCACGTCGTCGACCGCGACGGCCCCGGGCTACGCGCCGCCGTCGCAGTACCTCGTCGAGTACGACGACGGGTCCGGCTGGCGACCCGCGCCCGGCCAGGCGCGCACGCCCGCCTACCCGCAGGGCAACCTCAACCAGGTGCGGTTCCCGGAGGTCGAGGCGACGCGGCTGCGCGTGACCGTCCAGCACGCGGCCGGGGCGCGGACCGGCGTCAAGGAGGTCCAGGCGTTCGCGACCGGCGCGGAGGCCCCGGCGCCGACCGACGGCGGCCCGCACGCCGACGCGTGGACCGACTCGGGCTTCACGCAGGCCAGCGCGGTGCGTCTCGTCGGGCTCGCCCAGGGCGACGGCGCGTCGAGCAACCCCGTCGCGGCCCGTTGGTCCGTCGTCGACGCGCCGGCGGACGGCGAGGTCCTGTTCGTCGACGAGCGCTCGGCGACGACCGTCGCGCGCTTCGCCGTGGCCGGCGCGTACACGCTGCGGCTCACCGCCGCGCAGGGTGACCGCACCGCGACGGCGGACGTCGTCGTGCAGGCCACCGCGCTCACCGAGGGGAGCATCGACCTCGCCCCGACCGCCACGCCCACCGCGAGCTACACCGCCGGGTGGAACAGCGTGGACGCGGTCAACGACGGCAAGGCGGCGTTCTTCTCGGGCGGCAACCAGACGGACCTGTGGGGCACGTGGACCGGGAACGAGCCCGCCACGCGCTGGCTCCAGTACACGTTCGACCAGCCCGTCCGGGTCGACCGCACGTCGATCGACTTCTGGTACGACAGCACGACGGGCGGGTCCGGCGTCGCCGTGCCGCAGGGCTGGCACCTGCAGCACTGGGACCCCGCTGCGGGCGGCGGGGCGGGGGCGTGGGCCGACGTGCCCGACCCCTCCGCGTTCGGTACCACGCGCGACGAGACGAACGAGGTGACGTTCGGCGCGGTCACCACGACCCGCCTGCGGGCCACCTTCGACGCGCTCCAGGGATCCGGCGGCCGCTACTCCGCGGTCGGCGTCTCGGAGTGGCGCGTGTTCGCCGCCGAGGCCGCCTCCGTCGACCCGGTCCACGTGCGGACGACGGTCGGGGACCTCCCCGCGCTGCCGGACGCCGTCGACGTCGTCTACCCCGACGGCGCACGGGTCGCCACGCCCGTCACGTGGGGCGCGGTCTCGGCGGAGGACGTCGCGCAGGAGGGTGACGTCGCCGTCACCGGGGTGCTCGCCACCACGACGCTCCCCGCGCACGCCACGGTCTGGGTGCGCGCCGAGCTCGCGAGCACGGTCACCACGGTGGATCCCGTCACGGTCACGACGGCGGTCGGGGTCGCCCCGGTGCTGCCCGCCACCGCGACCGTGCAGTACAACGACGGCTCGCGCGCCAGCGGCGTCGCCGTGACGTGGGACGCGGTCGACCCGGCGAGCTACGCCACCGAGGGCACGTTCGACGTCGGGGGCACCCTGCCCGGGACCGACCTGCGCGCCCGCGCGACCGTCGTCGTCGGCGAGGGCGGCGGAGAGCCGGGACCGGCGTTCGACGTCACCGTCACCGCCGAGCCGCGCTGCCTCGCGGGCAAGGCGTACGTCGCCGTCCGGGCGACGAACGACGACGACGTCCCGCTCGACCTCACGCTCACGACGCCCTTCGGGTCGAGGGCGTACGCGGACGTCGCCCCGGGGAAGAACGCCTACCAGTCGTTCGCGGCCCGGGCCACGTCGACCGAGGCCGGGACCGCCGTCGTGACGGTGTCCGGCGAGCGCCCGGGCGAGGGGGCCGTGGTCGTCGACCTCGACGCCGCGTACGACGCCGTGGACTGCGGCTGACAGCGGTTCGGCCGAGACGGACGCCCCGCCGGAGCTCTCCGGCGGGGCGTCCGCGCGTCGTGGCACCGTCGTGCGAGGTCCGGGACGTTCGTGCGAGGGTGGAGGGACACGCGTCGAACGAGGGAGTTGCGATGTCGAGCACCACCCGTCCCCCCGTCCTCCGCCGGGCGCACCGCGCCCGCCTCGCGGGGGCGGCCGTGCTCGCCGTCGGGGTCGCGCTCGCGGCGCCGGCCGCGGCGGTCGTGCCCGCGGCACCCGAGACCACGGCGCCCAAGGCCGCGACGGCCGTGGCCGCGGTGCCCGACGAGGGGTACGACGTGATCTTCGACGGCACCGCCGAGTCGTTCGACGCCTGGGAGTACGCGGGCGACGGCGGGTTCGACCTGCTCGACGACGGCACGATCCGCTCCCGGGCGGGCGCGGGCGGCGGCTTCGGCACCCTCTGGTACCCGGTCCGGCAGTACGGCGACTTCTCGCTCGTCGTGCAGTTCCGCGACGACGCGCCCGGCGACGCGCGCGCCAACAGCGGCGTCCAGGTCCGGTTCCCGGACCTCTCCGGGCCCGTCGACGGGTGCCCGACGACGTTCAACGGCAACGAGACCGGCAACCTCTCGTGGATCGCCGTGAACTGCGGCCACGAGATCCAGGTGAACGACTCGCCCGAGGGAGGGTCGAACGACCCGCGCAAGACCGGCTCGGTCTACGGGTTCGCCGACATCGGGCTCGACCGCGCCCGACCCACCGCGAAGGGCACGTGGAACGAGCTGGAGGTGCGCGTCGTCGGGCAGCACTACACCGTGATCCGCGACGGGGTCGTCATCAACGAGTACGAGAACCTGCCGGGCGTCCCGTTCCCCGACCGCCCGCTCGACCCGGACTCCAGCAGCCGCGGCCTCGTCGGGTACGTCGGCCTGCAGGCGCACGGGTCCGCGCCCGACGTCGTCACCTACCGCGACGTGCGGGTCCGCGAGCTCCCGCCCGTCCACGTCGAGGTCGACGCGCGGTGCCTGGTCGGGACGGCGCACGTCGCCGTGCGCGCGCTGAACGTCGGGGAGGACGCCGTGGACCTCATCCTCGGCGCGGCCACGGGCGAGCGCTCGTTCGCCGACGTCCGGCCGGGCCGCAACGCCTACCAGGCGTTCAGCACGCGGGCAGCGTCGGTCGAGACGGGCACGGCCACGCTGACGGTCGCGGGCGACGACGGCCCGGTCGTCGTCGAGACGCCGTACGCCGGGGTCGACTGCGGCTGAGAGGGCGGGCGTCCTGGTCGGCCCGCCCGGGTGAACCGTCAGAAGTACTGGCTGGCCGCCTGGTAGCCGCTGATCGCGCCCAGGATGAAGCCCACCGCGGTGCACGCGATCGCGACCCCGAGCGCGATCTTCGCCGTCTTCTCGTTCCGGCGGACCGCGATCGCCGAGAAGACGATCGCGAGCACGCCGAACACGATCGGCAGGAAGAACACCGCGATCGGGCTGAACACGTACGCGAGGATCGTGCGCCACGTCATCGGCTGCGGGCCGACGGGGGCGTACGCGCCGTAGCCGGGCTGGCCGTAGGGGGCGCCGTACGGCTGCTGCCCCTGCGGCGGGTAGGGCGCCCCATAGGGCTGCTGCCCCTGCGGCGGGTACGGCGCCGCGGGAGCCTGCGGCGCCATCTGCCCGTAGGCCGGCTGGTGCTGCTCGGGCTGCGCGGGCTGGCCGTACGCGGGCTGGCCCTGGCCGTACGGCGCCTGCGCCCCGTAGGAGCCGGGGGCGGCCGGCTGCCCGTAGGCGGGCTGGCCCTGCCCGTACGGCCCGGGGGCCTGCGGGGGCTGCTGGGCGTCGCCGCCCGGGTGCTGCTGGTACGGAGGCTGGCTCACGGGTCTTCCTTCGTCGCGGGTGTCGCCGTCCCGACGGCGGCGTGGTCCGAAGGCTAGCGCCTCCGACCCACGCGCGGGGAACGGCTGGGGACGACGAGATCCCGGGGTCTACGACCCTGCGGGCACCGTGATCTCGACGAGCGTCGCGTCACCCAGGTCGCCCGTCGCGACGACGACGCCGCGCTCGCGGTAGTCGCCGGCCCGCGGGGTGGTGGGGACGTCGACGAGCGAGCCGCGGTCGGACCCCGCGCGCACCCGGACGCGCTCGCCCGGCTCAGCGACCCGGTAGACGACCCGGCGCGTCCGCCCGGCGAGCGAGAGGTCGACGGCGAGGCCGTCCGCCGCGGCGGGCAGCACGGGGTCGACGACGAGCGAGCCGGTCGACCCCGAGCGCTCCGTGAGCCCGAGCACGCCCTGGACGAGCTGGCGCAGGTAGATGCCCGGTCCGCTGGAGTACACGCGCCACCCGCCGCGCACGCCCACCGTGCCGTCGCGCAGCCGGTCGAAGTCGCGCGCGAAGCTCTCGCGGTCCGGGAAGTCGGCGTCGCTCGACGAGAAGTACGCGTTGCGCTGCCGGGGCGCGGCGTGCGCGAGGCGCCGGCCCAGGTCGACGGGGCTGATGCGCAGCAGCTCGTCGAGCGCGCGGCCGCGGCCCAGGGCCGCGAGCGCCTCGACGTAGCGGATGTGCGCGTGCACGTACATGAGGCCGATCTCGCGGCCGACGTTCGCCGCCTGCTCGGCCCGCAGGAACGTGTGCGGGACGCCCTCGTCGAACGCGGCGGGGTGGTCCATGAGGCGCACGCCGTCCGGGAAGTGCAGGTGCTCGACGACGAGGCGCTCGTGGTGCTCCGCCTCCTCGGGCGTGAGGATGCCCGCGATGATCGACTGCGTCATGGGGATGAGGCGGTACCGCATCCCGGAGACCGTGTCGGACGGGTGGATGACGAGCTCGTCGCCGTCGGACCCGTGCCGCACGTACCCGGCCAGGACGCCGTCGACGAGCGCGCGCTCGCGCAGGTCGGCGCGCACCTCGGCGGCCAGCGCACCGGCCCGCTCCGACAGCGCGGAGCCGGCCTCGCCGCCCGACGTGGTGCGGGCGAGCAGCTCGGCGGCCTGCACGAGCAGCGCGGACGTCCACGTGGACGCGAGGTCTGTGCGCATGCGCGGGTCGGCGGGCTGGAGCGTGTCGTCCCAGTCGCCCTCGCCGTAGGCGGGCAGGGCGGTGCCGGGCAGGCGGTCGCGGTCGAGGTGGTCGAGCAGCCGGGCGACGTGGTCGCGGACGGTCGCCGCGGCGTCGGGCCCGGTCCGGGCAGGGCGCCGGTGCGCGTGGTCCCAGAACGGGACGGCCTCGTCGAGGACCGCGAGGTCGCCGCTCGCGTCCAGGTACTGGGCGAGCGCGAACAGCGGCCACACGACGACGTCGCCGTGCGAGGAGTCGTTGTAGCGCTCGCCGTACGCGTCGAACATGAACCACTGCGGGAACTCGCCCCACGTGTGCTGGTGCGCGAGGACGCGCAGCACGATCGCGCGCGCGACGTCGTGCCGCCCGCCCGCGAGCGCGAGCTCGAACGGTCCCTGGCACACGTCGCGCGTGCCCCACGCCGCGCCCGAGTACTGCTCCAGGCCGTGCGGGACGAGGAAGTGGATCAGGGCGTCGTGCGCGTACCAGGGCACGAGCAGGTCGAGCTCCTGCGTCTCCAGCGCCGCGTGGGGCGCGAACCGCAGGCCGCGCACGACCCCCCGGACGGTCGCGAGGTGGCCCGCGAGCGTCGCGTCGAGGTCGGCGAGCGGGTCGTGGGTCGACGCGGCGAGGGCGAGCGCGGCGTCGGGTCCCTGCAGCGAGGCGGTGATCGCGACCCGGAGCGCGCCGGTGTCGGTCGTGCTCGTGAGGCGGCGCGCGGTCCCGGCGGACGTGCCCGCGGGAGCCTCCGGGTCGAGCGCGACCGGCGCGCTCGACGCCACGACGTACCGCAGGTCCGGGTAGTGCGCGTCGACGTCGCCGCCCGGGACGGGGTGCACGACGACGGCCTCGCCGGCCCCTGCCGCCGGGGCCACGTGCTCGACGACCCAGCCGCCCGCCTCGTCGTCGAGCTCGAGGGTCGCGGTGACGTGCAACGGGCGCTCGCAGCGCACGTCCACGTCGATGCGGTTCTCGCGGTCGTGCGCGACGGTCCGCACGTCGACGCGGCCGAGCGGCGTCGCGTAGACCCAGCGCACGCCGCCGACGTCGAGGACGAGCGCGGAGGGCAGCCCGAGGAGCCGGGGGCCGTGGCCGTCGTCGACGAGCACACGCAGGCCGCTGCTGCGCAGCAGGTTGAGGTGGTGCCGGTGCACGGTCGCGAGCCGGTTGGCCGTGGTGTTACCGAGCACGACGTGCGACGCGAAGACGCCGGGCGCGAACGCCGTCGTGGAGAGCACGTCGTCGGTGGGCAGCACGTCGTCGCCGGCCTTGAGCACGTGCCCGTGCGAGCGCTCGGTGACGGTGTCCTTGCGCGCGTCGACGACGTGCGTCCCGGTCGCGGTGAAGAACGACAGGAGCGTGCCGTCGGCGTCGCGCTCGGGCAGGAGCACGTCGTCGGCGCCGAGCCCGACGGCGGCGAGCAGGTCGGCCTCGCCGAGCTCGTCGCCCGCGAGGAGCGGCGCGTCGCGCAGCACGGACCCGGACCGCGGCAGCGGGGTGGTCGCGCGCTCGTCCGCCGCGGTGGCGACCGCGGCTGCGGACCAGCCGGTCACCTCGTCGAGGTGCGCGGCGAGCGGGCCCGGCGCGTCGGGGTCGACGACGGTCACCGCGTGCACGCGGGCCGTCCCGCCGGACAGGTCGAGCGGACGCGAGACGAGGGTCGGCATCGCGTACTCGTACTGGAGCACGCCGGAGTCCACGGACCCGAGCAGGCCGTGCGGGACGCCGTCGCGCCGCGCCCGCGCCGTGAAGACCTGGAGCGAGTCCGTGAGGTGCGCGACGGCGCCCTCGACGAGGAACGCGACGGCGAGCGGGAGGCGCGGCTGGGCGGACATGGTCTGCCGGCTGACGAGCACGGTCCCGGCGTCGGGGTGCTCGAGCGCGCGGTGCAGCAGGTACTGGCACACGTACGGCTCGCTCGACAGCGCCGCGGCGGGCGGCGCGAGCGCGAGGTCCTGCGCGTGCACGACGTCGTAGCGGACGTCCGTGGGCGTGGCGGGCCCGGCCGTGAGGTCGACCCGCCAGACGAGCGTGCGCCCGTCGAGCGTCAGCGCGACGCGCGTGGCGAGCCCGAGCGCCTCGCCCGACCACACGACGCGGTCGGTGCCGACCTCGACCGACGTCACCGCGGGCGCCGACCCCGTGAGGCGCGCGACCTCGAGGCCGCCGTCCGCGCGGGTCGCGCGCAGCAGGACGCCGCCGGGCATGCGGTCGTGCTCGCCCGGCAGGTACTGGTTGACGAGCAGGCCGCCCGTGCTCACGGCGCGCACGTCACCCCCGCCGGTGAGCTCGACGGTCAGCTCGCCCGAGGCGAGCGTCGCGCCCGCGAGGGGGGTCGTGCGTGCGGGGCTGGCGGTGAGGGTCACGCGGTCTCCTGCTCGGTGGTGCGGGTCTCGGGTGCTGCGGGGGCCGTGCCCTCGGGGCGCAGCAGCGCGAGGAACTGGTCGAAGAGGGCGACCATGTCGACGTTGTCGGGGTCCAGCAGCCACTGGAGCTGCAGGCCGTCCATGACGGCGGAGAAGAGCTGGCCGATCGCCTGCGGGTCGACCTCGGGGCGCAGCTCGCCGCGCGCGACGGCGTCCTGGAAGCGCGTGTCGTCCTGGTGGCGCAGGGCGCGGTACCGTTCGCGCACGACGTCGTGGGCCGGGTGGGCGGCGTCCGTCGCCTCGGCGGCGACCACGACGTGCAGCGAGACGAGGCCGGGCGTCTCGGCGTTGCGCCGGACCTGGTCGCGGATGGTCGTGAGGAGGTCGGCGCCCGCGGCCTCGTCCTCGGTGCGTCGCACGAGATCGCGCCGGTCGCGCTCCTCGAGCGTCGCCGTCAGGAGGCCCGCCTTGCTGCCGAAGTGGTGCAGGAGCCCTGCCTCCGAGATGCCGACGCGCGCCGCGATCTCGCGCAGCGAGCTGCCGCGGAAGCCCTGCTCGCCGAACACCTCGACGGCCGTGCGCAGGATCTCGCGACGGCGCTGCTCGCCCCGGACGATGCGTCGGTCGGGCAGCCCGGCCGCCGTCGTGCCGCGGGTCGCGGTCGTCGTCGCTCGGTTCCCCACGGCCCCCGCCGTCCCCGTCGTGGCGCCGCCACCTGCGGAGTCACTCTCGTTCATCACCGTCTCCTTCGCCAGTCTCTCGGCGCCAACGGTACGGCCTGGACGCCCCGGTTGAAAATACTAACCGAGCGCACGCTAAGGTAGTTTCCACAGCGGCTCACACCAGACGAGCCGACTGCTCGATGAGGAGGATTGCTCATGAAGCTCGGACGCAAGGCGGTCGCCATCGGCGTCGTCGGACTCCTGGCCCTGACCGCGTGCGGTCGCGCGGACGACGAGTCGACGGGTGAGGGGACCGCAGCCGGGTCCACCACGACGGTCGACGACGCCCCCGCGGAGGGTGACATCACGATCTGGGCGATGGGTGAGGAGGGCGAGAAGCTGCCCGACTTCGTCCAGGGCTTCACCGACGAGAACCCCGACGCGAACGTCGAGGTCACCACGATCCCGTGGGCCGACGTCATGACGAAGTTCCAGACCGCCGTCGCCGCAGGCACCGTGCCCGACGCCATCATGATCGGCTCGTCCTTCATGCCGACGATGGTCGCCACCGGCGGCCTCGCGCCCGTCCCGGACGGCCTCGTCGACAGCGCCGACTTCGTCGAGGGCGCGGCCGCCTCCACCGTCGCGGACGGAGTCGAGTACGGCGTGCCGTGGTACGTCGAGACCCGTGTCCTGTACTACCGCTCCGACCTGGCCAAGGCGGCCGGGGTCGAGGCGCCCACGTCGTGGGAGGAGCTCACCGCCTTCGCGCAGGCCATGCAGGCGAACGGCTCGACCTACGGCCTCCAGCTCCCGATGGGCGACGCGGAGGACTCCACGCAGGTCATCCTGCCGTTCTACTCGCAGGCCGGCGGCTCGGTCCTCAACGAGGCGGGGGACGCGTTCGACCTCGACAACCAGGCGATGATCGACGCGCTCGACTACTACGCGTCGTTCTTCACCGAGGGCCTGTCCCCGCTGTCGGGCTACGGCGACTCGCAGAACAGCGCGTTCGTCGACGGCTCCGACCCGGCCTTCATCTCCGGCCCGTGGATGGTCAACGTGCTCGCCGACCTGCAGGGCGAGGACTGGGTCGAGCAGAACGTCGCCACCGTCCCGGTGCCCGCGGGCTCCGCGAACAACGACTCGTACATCGGCGGCGGGCACCTCGGCGTGTTCGCCGAGGCCAAGAACCCCGACGGCGCGTGGAAGCTCGTGCGCTGGCTCGCCCAGCCCGAGACGCAGCAGGCCTGGTTCGACGCCACGAGCGACCTGCCCGCCCTCACCACCGCGTGGGACTACGAGCCGCTGACGTCCAACCCGCGCACCCAGGTGCTCCAGGAGCAGCTCGACAACACGATCGCCCCGCCGACCGTGCCGAGCTGGGACGAGCTCTCCGCGACGATCGAGACCGAGGCCGAGAAGGTCGCGAACGGTCAGGTCACGTCCGAGGACGCCGCCAAGGCGATCCAGGCCAAGGCCGACACGCTCGGGCTCGGCTGGTAACAGGGCCCGTCAGTCATGACCACCACCACCGAGGGACGGCGCCGGCGCACGGCCGGCGCCGTCCACCGGCGACGGCAAGCGCTCGTCGCCTGGCTGTTCGCTCTCCCGTTCGTCGCGATCTTCGCGGTCTTCATGCTGGGGCCGCTGCTCGCGTCGTTCGGGATGTCGTTCTCGGACCTCACGATCCGTGACATCAAGACGCCGTTCGCGGTGAACTTCGTCGGGCTCGAGAACTTCACCGGCGTCTTCCAGGACGAGCTCTTCCGCAAGGCGCTGCTCAACACCTTCTACTTCGTCCTCGTCGGCATCCCGCTGACGATGGTGCTCGGCCTCGCCCTGGCCGTGGCCCTCAACTCGGGCATCGAGAAGTTCCGCAGCGTCTTCCGCGTCGGCTACTACACGCCCGTCGTGACGTCGATCGTCGCGGTGGCCGTCGTGTGGCGGTTCATCCTCCAGGACTCCGGCCTCGTCAACACCGTGCTCGGCTGGGTCGGCATCGACGGCCCGGACTGGCTCAACGACAGCGCGACGGCGATGCCGTCGATCATCGTCATGGCCGCCTGGCGCAACATGGGCACGCTCATGATCATCTTCCTGGCCGGCCTGCAGGCGATCCCGCGCGACGTCTACGAGGCCGCCGAGGTCGACGGCGCCGGCTCGTGGCGCCGCTTCCGCTCCATCACGGTCCCGCTCATGCGCCCCACCCTGCTGCTCGGCGCGGTGCTGCTGTCCGTCGGCTTCCTCCAGGTGTTCGAGGAGCCGTTCGTCATGACCAAGGGCGGCCCGGTCAACTCCACGCTGACCATCAGCTACTACGTCTACAACCAGTTCGGCTACGGCAACTACGCGTTCGCCTCCGCGGCCGCGTACGTCCTGTTCGCGCTGATCGCCGCGCTCGCCGCCGTCCAGTTCCGCCTGCTGCGGTCGAAGGAGGATTGACATGACCGTCACGTCCTCGCGGACCACCCCCGCGACGCCCGGCTCGCCCGGCACCGCCGGCACGACCACGCGACGCCGCCCGCGGCGCCCGATCCGGTGGTCGCGCGGCGCCACGTACACGGCGCTCGTCGTCGGGCTGCTCCTGACCCTCATGCCGTTCATCTGGATGGCGCTCGGCAGCTTCAAGACGCAGGGCGAGCTGCTGCAGCGCCCCATCACGTGGTGGCCGCAGAACCCCACGCTCGACAACTACGAGCGCTGGCTCTCCCAGCTCAACTACGGGCAGTACTTCACCAACTCGATCGTCGTCGCGGTCGCCGTGGTGCTCGGCAACATCGTGTTCTGCTCGATGGTCGGCTACGCCCTCGCGAAGATGAGCTTCCCCGGCAAGCGGGTGCTGTTCGCCCTCGTCATGCTCACGCTCATGGTCCCGGGCGTCGTCACGCTCGTGCCGATGTTCGTGCTCGTGTCCAACATGGGGCTCGTCAACACCTACCCCGCGCTCATCCTGCCGTTCCTGGCCGGACCGCTCGGCGTGTTCCTCATGCGGCAGTTCATGCTCGGCATCCCCGACGCGCTCATCGAGGCCGCCCGGATCGACGGCGCCGGCGAGTTCCGGGTCTTCTTCCGGATCGTGCTGCCCCAGTGCGGCCCGCCGCTCGCGACGCTGAGCATCCTCACGTTCCTCGGGTCGTGGAACAACTTCCTGTGGCCCCTGGTCGTCGCGCAGACCGAGAACATGTACACCCTCCCGGTCGCGCTCTCGCTGTACTCGGTCGGCTCGAACGGCACCTACTACGGCCTCCTCATGGCCGGGTCCGTGCTCGTCGTGACGCCGATCCTCATCCTGTTCCTGTTCCTGCAGCGCTACTTCGTGCAGGGCATCGCCATGACCGGCATCAAGTGACCGGCGACCGACGAGGAGTACCTGTGTCGATCACCTTCCCCGAGAACTTCGTCTGGGGCGCCTCCACGGCGGCCCACCAGATCGAGGGCAACAACGTCAACAGCGACTGGTGGGCGCGCGAGGTGGACCCGGCCTCGACGCTCGCGGAGCCGTCGGGCGACGCCGCCGACTCCTACCACCGGTACGCCGAGGACGTCCGGCTGCTGGCCGAGTCCGGGCTCACGTCCTACCGGTTCTCGATCGAGTGGGCGCGCATCGAGCCCGCCGAGGGCCGCTTCTCGCGCGCCGAGCTGGACCACTACCGCCGCATGATCGACTGCTGCCTCGAGCACGGGGTCACGCCGCTCGTCACGCTGCACCACTTCACGTCGCCGCGCTGGTTCGCCGAGGACGGCGGCTGGACGGACCCGCGGTCCGTCGAGCGGTTCGCGCGGTACGTCGAGCACGTGCTGCCGCTGCTCGACCGCGCGTCGCACGTGTTCACCATCAACGAGCCGAACATCCTCGCGATGATGATCACGGCCGCCAAGGGCACCGAGCAGCTCCAGGCGGGCACCATGCACGCGCCCGACCCGGTCGCAACCGAGCACCTCATCGCCGCGCACCGCCGGGCCGTGGAGCTCGTGCGGACCGTCGGGGTGCCGGTCGGGTGGCCCGTCGCGCCGCAGCAGTTCTTCGCCGACCCGGGCGCCGAGGAGGTCCTGCGCGAGTACGCCTACCCGCGCGAGACGGTCTTCCTGGAAGCCGCGAAGGGCGACGACTTCATCGCCGTCCAGGCTTACACGCGCACGCGCATCACGGTGGACGGCCCGCTGCCCGCTCCGGAGGACTCCGAGAAGACGCTCACCGGGTGGGAGTACTACCCGGCCGCCATCGCGGAGGCCGCGCGCCTCGGGCACGAGATCACCGGCCTGCCGGTCCTCGTCTCGGAGAACGGCATCGCGACGGCGGACGACGCGCGGCGCATCGACTACACGCGCGACGCCCTGCGCGCGCTGCACGCCGAGATGGAGGCGGGCCTCCCGCTGTTCGGCTACCTGCACTGGTCGCTGCTCGACAACTACGAGTGGGGCTCGTTCGCCCCGACCTTCGGGCTCGTCGCCTGGGACCCGGAGACGTTCGAGCGCACGCCCAAGCCCAGCCTCGGCTGGCTCGGCGGCGTCGCGCGCGGCACGGTCTCGCTCGACGACTGACCGCACGCACGGCGGCCCGGTCTGGACCTCACGGTCCCGGGCCGGGCCGTCGTCGTCCCCGGGGGCTCGTGCCTGGGCTCGCCCTGGGACGTCACGACGATCCGAGCGTCGAGCGAGCAGCTTCCTGGCCGGAAGCTGGCCGGGCCACAGAACGGAAGGAGGGGTTCGGATGGCAGCGTCGCCGCCCGGCCGGTCGTCGGTCCCGCTGGCCCAAGTCGCGGCCGAGGCCGGGGTGTCCGTCCCGACCGTGTCGAAGGTGCTCAACGCGCGCGCGGACGTCTCGGCGGCGACGCGAGAGCGCGTCACCGAGGTCCTGCGGCGCCACGGCTACGCGATCCGGCCTCCCACGGCCAGGCGGACGGGACTCGTCGACGTCCGCATCGTCGACTTCGAGGGTCCCTGGTCCGAGGCGGTGGTGCGCGGCGCGGTCGCCGAGGCGCGACGCCTGGGCCTCGACGTCGTGCTGTCCGTGGAGCTGGACCCCGACGACTGCGGCGCGTGGGTCCGGCACGCACTGACCCGGGGCACCGACGGGCTCGTGAGCGTCGTCGCGGTCCCCGACGCCGAGGCGCGCGCGACGCTCGCCGCCGCCGGGGTCCCGCTCGTCGTCGTCGACCCGCGACGACGCCCGCCCGAGGACGTGCTCAGCGTGGGCGCCGCGAACTTCCAGGGGGCGCTCGAGGCGACCGCGCACCTGCTGGCGCTCGGGCACCGGCGCATCGCGACGATCACCGGCGTCCCGGAGCAGGACAACGCGGTCGCGCGGCTCGCCGGCTACCGCGCCGCGATGATCCAGGCGGGCGTGCCCGTCGACGACGACCTGGTCTGCCTCAGCACGTACGGCGTCCCCGCGGGTTACGAGGGGACGCAGCGCCTGCTGGCCCGCGACGACCCCCCGACCGCGATCTTCGCGTGCAGCGACGACACGGCGCTCGGCGCGCTGCGGGCGCTGCGCGAGGCGGGGCTGTCCGTCCCGGGCGACGTCTCGCTCGTCGGGTTCGACGACCTCCCCGTCGCGCCCTGGACCGACCCGCCGCTCACCACGGTCCGCCAGCCGCTCGTCGAGATGGGCGCGTCGGCCCTCGGGCTCGTGCACCGCGCGCGCACCGCGAGCGGGCACACGCTGCGCACCGAGCTCGCGACGAGCCTCGTCGTCCGCGAGTCCACCGCTCCGCCGCGGTGAGCCTGCCCTGACGGCCCTGGCACGTGGCCCGGCGTGCGCGGCCCCGGGTCGGTCCGGACGCGCTGCACGACGCGCGGTCCTCACGCGGTCCTGACACGCGCCCGGCGCGTGCCGGGACCACGACGGACGGGAGGGACGCGGTCCGCGCCCCTCCCGTCGCAGCGTGCCGGTCGACCGGCGAGCCGTCCGCCGGTCAGGCGCAGGAGACGCCCGCGTAGCGGTAGGACAGCTCCTGGGTCGTCGTCCCGTCGTCGGACGTGACCGTCACCGTCGCGGTGCCGGACGGGATCTCCGCCGTGCGGGCCGCGAACGACTGGTAGGTGCTGCGGTGCGGCACGACGTCGTCGAACGACCGCGACCCGTAGGGCGTGGCGAGCGTGACGTCCGCGCGGCCGTCCGCCGTGCTCGTCGCCCGGACGGCGACGGCCGCCCGGTGGCCGAGGCAGCGCGCCTGGACCTGGACGTCGGCGCCCACGCCGGGCGTGAGGTCCGCCGTGGCGGAGAACGTCTCGGCCGCCATGAGCGGGCGCAGGCGCTGCTCGAGCTGGTCGTCGACGAAGTAGTCCTTGAGGCGCGAGTCGTCGAGGACGTTCCCGATCGCGGCGACGATCATCGCCTGGTCGAGCGACAGGTAGCGCTCGGCGACCGTGCCCGAGCGGACGGCGACCGAGTCGTAGAACCCGCCCGGCCCGTACGCGCCGAGGTCGTCGGCGAGGTGGGCCAGGTTGTCGAGCACGCCCTCGGTGTCGTACGCGAGGCCGAGGAACGACGCGTGCGGCGTCACGACGCCGTCGCCGAACTCCGGCGTCGGGTTCGTGGCCTCGCGGCAGCCGTCGAACCCGAGGTCGACGTCGGTCGCGCCGTCGGACAGGTAGCCGTCGGAGCGCAGGCCGATCGCGTCGACGCCGTACTCCGCGTACCCGCCGAAGGGGTTGCTCGCGGGCGAGAAGCCCCAGGCCCCGTAGCCGGCCTCGTCGAGGCCGTGCTCCTTGTGCGCGCGCACGACGAGCGGGTGGTTGACGCCCCACGACGTCGGGCCCCACTCCGCCTCCGGCACCAGCATGTCCGGCATGAGCGCCTCGAACATCGAGCCACCCCAGCCCGGCACGACCGCCATGTCGCGGTAGCGGTACGCGCCCTCGAAGACGGGGACGCCCAGGTACTCGCGCGTCTCCCCGATCGGCTTCTGCTCCTGCCACGACCAGTCGCACGTGTCCGGGAACGTCCGGTGGCTCGCGTAGTACGCCTCGGGCGGCACCTCGCCCTCGGCGATGCCGAGGTAGGTCGCGATGCGCGTCTCGGAGACCGTCGTGTCGTAGTGGTGGCACGTGTAGTAGACGTCGGTGCCCGTGCCGAGGTAGTCGCCCGCCACGGAGCAGCCGGGCGGCTCCTCGTCCCAGAACCCGCCGCGCAGCAGCCCCACGCCGAGGTCCGGGCGCGCGTCCGGATTGTAGAAGGCGCCGAAGTGCATGTCGTCGTAGATCGCGCGCGCCTCGTCCGCGAGGCTCGGCTCCGCCTCCGCGACGACGCGCAGCCCCGCGGCCAGCCAGCCGTTGTCCACCGAGCTGAGGAACTGGTGGACGACGTCGCCGCTGTCCGGCCACGTCTCGACCCGGTCGCCGGTCGCCGGGTCGTACCAGTTGTAGAACATCCCGCTCGCGTCGTGCCGGTCCAGCGACGCGACGGTGTCGAGCGTCGTCGCGAGGCGGTCGCGCGCCTCGGCGTCGTCCACCAGGCCGAGGTCGCGCGCCACGACGGTGGACCAGAGCCAGCCGCCGATGTTCGTCGGCGACGTGTACGCGCTGCTCGACGCCGGGTCCAGGTCGCCCTCGATGTTGTCCGCGGGCAGGCCGGTCTCCTCGTCCGTCATGGCCTCCAGCGACGTGTACGTGTCCTCCAGGTACGTCTCCAGCGTCGCGCGCTGCGCGCCGGTCAGGCCGGGCGGCCCGACGTCGGGCGTCGCCTTCGCGGGGACGCCCCCCGCCGCCGGGACGCTCTCCGCCGCAGCGGGGGCGGCGAGGCCGGCCGCCAGGGCCAGGCCGCCGACGAGTCCGCTCGCGACGAGCGCGGCTCCGCGACGGCGCTGCACGCCGTTCCGCGCGGTCGTGGTCGTTCCATCCATCAGGCACTCCTTCGTGTCGTGACCCCCGAAATTTCGGGCGCACTTTCCGAATGGGGGCGCAGAGAGTAGCCCGGGTGCCGGACAGGGTCAACGGAAGGCCGCGTCGGGCGACGCCGCAGCGACGGGCGGACGTGCGCGCACCGCGCGGGCCTCTCCCTGCCGCTTCGCGGCCAGCCGCGGTCAGGAGGCTCGGGCGAAGAGGTGGTCCAGATGCTGGTCGATGGCGGCGAGCGCGGCCCGCGGCTCGATCACCTCGAGCTCGAGCAGCGGCGTGAACCCGGTCAGCGCCAGGAGCAGGTCGGTCTCGACGTCCGGGTCGCGGTCCGGTGCGATCTGTCCTTGAGTGATCGCTTCGCGCACGAGCTGGGCGACCATCGCCCGGCCGTCGCGGAGCCCGAGGCTCGCCCGCTCGCGCAGCGCCGGGTCGTGCAGCGCCTCCAGGACGTACGCGGCGCTCATGCGGCTCGACGCCCGCGCGTCGGGCCCCAGGGGGAGCATCTCGACGAGAACCAGCCGGAGCACGTCCCGCGGGTGCGGGGGCTGGTCGAGCGCGGCCAGCCCCCGCGCGACCCGGCCCGCGGTCTGCTCGGCGGCGAACTCCATCGCGAAGGTCAGCATCCCGGCGCGCGACGCGAAGTAGTGCTGCACGTGCCCGAGCGAGACCCCGGCCTCGCTCGCGACCTCGCGCATCGTGGCCTTCGTCCAGCCGTGCTGGTCGACGACCCGCCACAGCGCCCGCGCGAGCGCCTCGCGACGCTCCTGGTGGTCCACCAGATTCGGCACCCCGGACTCCCTTCCTCTGGCAGTACCCGTGACACAATACAGTTGTATGGCAAACCCCGGGAGGGAGAGACGATGGCCGACCCGCACCCGTCCCCCGCGCTCTTCAACCCGTACGCCGTCGCCATCGACCAGGAGGTGGCGATCGCCCTGCTGGCCGACCTGCACGTCCGCAAGGCCATCGAACGCGGCGAGTTCGACGACCTGCCCGGCAGCGGCAAGCCGCTCCCCATCCCCGACCGCTACGACCCCGACTGGTGGCTGAAGAACCTCGTCAAGCGCGAACGGCTCGTGGTGCTGCCACCCTCCATCGAGCTGCGCAGAGAAGACGCCGCGCTCGACGAGCGCCTCGACGAGATCTGGGTCGAGGACGACGTGCGCCACGAGATCGAGGAGTTCAACCGCCGCGTGCTCCGCGGCCGCTACCAAGCACCTGCCGGCCCACCGCTCGTCACCATGCCGCGGGACGTCGACCAGACCGTCGCCGCATGGGCACAGCGTCGCGCGGCACGCGCCGCGGAGGCACGGGCGGCGGCTGCGGAGACGACCGAGAAGAAGCGTCCCCGCCGTCGGCTCTTCCGTCGGCGACGCACTCGATGACCCATGGCCGGGGGTTGACTAGGCCCTGTCCTGCGAATGTTCTTGGCATGTGTCCGGTAATGTCCGGGTTGTGGGTGTGGGGCGTGGTGAGCTGACTGACACGGCGTGGGCGCGGATCGAGCCGCTGCTGCCGGTCGCGAC
>PJUI01000157.1_pt1 | contig 23761 bp, 19 predicted proteins | sample 1512201 | NCBI WGS metagenome assembly PJUI01 (sample SAMN08177670, study PRJNA422409) | Feces metagenome, whole genome shotgun sequencing project. | isolation source: Chicken feces (2) enriched on wood chips | host: Gallus gallus | place: USA: Madison | collected 2015-01-15
CGCTAGCTTTGGCCCTGAATTCAGGGGCTGGTTACCGCTCAGGTGGCTAGCAATCCGATCCGGGTAAACCCTTGATCAACATCACCAGCCAAGCCCAAGACTATAGCACGATTTTTGCAGATTGTGCAACTGGCTTTTGCCTAATTTGCTGCAATCCTTGCAATAACCGCTTGGCTCTCATTTCTGATCGCTTCGCGGCAGACCTCGCTCGTTTCTCCTTTGGGAGACCCTCGTTCGGCCTGTTGCGCTTGCCTTGCCTTCGCGGTTCAAACTGTCTGAACTGCGAAGGAGCGAGACTATAGCACAAGTTTTTGGCTTGTCTTCCATGGCTAGCAAGAAATTTGTTCGAATCTCAAGACTCGGGGCGCGACGAAGCTCGCGCTCTATATATAGAGCGCATTCCATAGCTCGCATTCCTGCCCTCTATATATAGATAGTTGCCTTGGCCAGCTTGCCTCCCGTTGGGGTACGTTTACTATTCGCCTGTACGCCGTACCTAATTGGAGACGAACACGCTATGCCCCCAGCCATCGCCCTGAGCGAAGATATCCTGATCAACGTTACCCCCTTCGAAACCCGCGTTGCGCTGGTGGAACAGGGGTCGGTACAGGAGCTGCACGTGGAACGCAGCATCCAGCGGGGCCATGTCGGCAATATCTATCTGGGGCGGGTGGTCCGTGTGCTGCCGGGCATGCAGAGCGCCTTTATTGATATTGGATTGGAGCGCGCCGCGTTCATCCATATTGCTGACTTGCGCGAAAACCGCGGCGAACGCACGCAGGGACTGACGCCCACCCCCATCGAAAAGCTGCTTTTCGAGGGACAGACCATCATGGTCCAGGTCGTGAAGGACCCTTTGGGCACCAAGGGCGCACGGTTGTCGACCCAGATCAGCATTGCCGGACGGATGCTGGTGTATCTGCCGCACGATCCGCACATCGGCATTTCCCAGAAAATTGACTCTGAGTCCGAGCGCATTCAGCTGCGCGAACGGCTTCAAGCGCTGATGCCGGCCGAGGAGAAAGGCGGATTCATCGTGCGCACTCAGGCGGAAGGCGCCAATGACGATGAGCTGACGGCGGATCTGGAATATCTGCGCAAGCTGTGGACCAGCGTTCAGGCGTCGGCGCGCACGCAGGCCGCCCCCGCCCTGCTTCACCAGGATCTGACGCTGGCCCAGCGCGTGCTGCGCGACATGGTGGGGCCTAGTACGGGCACGATTCTGGTGGACTCGCGCACGACCAGTGCGGCCATGCTGGAATGGGCGCGCGTGTATACGCCTTCTGTCGTTGGCCGCATTCAGCACTACAGCGGCGAGCGGCCGTTGTTTGACACGGCGAATGTGGATGACGAGATTGCCCGGGCGCTCTCGCGCCGCGTGGATCTGAAATCGGGCGGCTACCTGATCATTGACCAAACCGAAGCGCTGACCACGGTCGACGTGAACACCGGCGGCTTCGTCGGCGGACGCAATTTCGACGACACCATCTTCAAGACCAACCTGGAAGCGGCGCAAGCCATTGCCCGCCAGTTGCGGCTGCGCAATCTGGGCGGCATCGTCATCCTGGACTTCATCGACATGGAAGAACAGGAACACCGCGACACCGTGTTGGCTGAACTGAAGAAAGCGCTTTCGCGCGACCGCACGCGCATGACGGTCAATGGCTTCACGCAACTGGGCCTGGTGGAAATGACGCGTAAGCGCACGCGCGATTCGCTGGCGCATCAGCTGTGCGAGCCCTGCCCCATGTGCGAATCGCGCGGCAATGTGCGTACGCCGCGCACGGTCTGCTATGAAATCCTGCGAGAGATTCTGCGCGAAGCCCGGCAGTTCAATCCCAAGGAATTCCGCATTCTTGCGTCTCAAGACGTCGTTGACCTGTTCCTGGAAGAGGAAAGCCAGCACTTGGCGATGCTGGGCGACTTCGTCGGCAAACGCGTGTCGCTGGAAGTCGAGAGCACGTACTCTCAGGAAAAGTACGACATCATCCTCGTATAACCGCAGCCAGCAACGCCAATTGCCGCGCCTCGCGCGATAGCAGATTGCCGGGGTCTCTTCAATTCGATATGTTCGGATTGTGTGTCTTAACGATTCGATTGCAATGAAGTTTGAAACGGATGGCGGTGGGATGTCGTAGCCGATAAGCTCGCGGGCGCTTCGCAGGGTCGAACCCTTTGAAGCGCCTTTTCTTTTGCTTTCGGAGGTTAATGCAATGAAGTCCCTATTCCGTCCGTTCCTGGTGCTGGTTGCAGCGCTGCCGCTGCTACTGGCTGGCTGCGGCGACAAGGAACCCGAGCAGCGGGCCGCGTTCACGCAGTTCCTGCAAACCCGCATCGTCGACAAGCCCGGCGTGCGCGTGCCCAAACTGACGGATGAGGAACAGAAGTCTATCGGCGACTATGCCTCGCACTACGCGGTGATCACGGATTTCAATACAAGCATGGAAACCTCGGTCAAGCCGCTGACGGGCATCATGCAGAAAGGCGCCGTGCGTTCGCTGAATGACATCGTTACGCGGCGCGACGACCTGAAAGCGGTGCAAGCTTCGCTGAACGACATGGGTGCGGCGTTGAAAGAGCAGCAAGCCCGCGCAGATGCTGCCCGCGCGCAGCTCAAACAGCCCGATGACCTGAAGGCCGTGTACGACAAGGCCTACGAAAAAACCGTCAGCCTGCCGGCGGACACGTTCCGCGATGTGCTGCCGCAACTGAACGCGACGTTCGACAGCAGCCTGAAGATTGCCGATTACGTCGAGGCGCACAAAGCGCAAATCGAAATCTCGGGTGCAATCGTCAAGGTGCAGGACCCGGCCGTGCAAGCCGAGCTGAACCAGATGCTGCAAGACCTGAACGCACAAGCGAAAAACCTGCAACAGGCGCACACGCGCATGCAGGCGCTGATGCTGGGCCGTTAAACCCCATCAAGCGGCCTCGACGCGGTTGCGCCCCGCCGCCTTGGCCCGGTAGACGGCGGCATCGGCCGCTACAACAAGACTCGCCGCCGCATCGCCCTGCCCGGGTATCGCGGTGGCGGCGCCGATGCTGACGGTAACGATACCGCCCTCACTGTCTTCGTGCGGAACGCGCCAATCTGCAACGGCGCGCCGTATGCTCTCGGCGATGGCCACCGCGCGCTGAAGCGTCGTGTGCGGCAGCAGCATCACAAACTCTTCGCCCCCATAGTGCGCCGCCAGATCACGAGGCCGGCGCGCTTTGTTCTTCAAAGCCAACGCCAGCTTCTTCAACAGTTCGTCGCCCTTTTGGTGACAGCACGATCTGCGCCATCACGGACTGGAACAACGCCAGCGTGACCGGCGCGATCAACACCGCGCGCCGAAAAATCAGGGGCGCAAGAACACGTATCGGTGAAAGATGATGATCATCAGGCGTCGAGCTGATGACCAGGCGTCGAGCTGATGACCAGGCGTCGAGCTGATGACAAGGCGTCGAGCTGATGACAAGGCGTCGAGCGACGCCCTACCCGCCGCCTGAACTCCGGACGCGCCGCGCCCGGAGGTTCCCTTACGACACCGCGGTCGCAGCGATGCGGAAGGGGAAGGCGCGAACGCCACGTGCCTTGTCCGTCTCGCGGTGCGCATTGATCGCCCAGGCGGTACCCGCTCCGCCTGTCAGCGACATCAGCTGGCGCATCGCGCCCGCCGAAAATCCGCACTGCAACGCCAAGGCCTGGCGTCGGGCAAGCTCAACACCGACAGCGTGCGGCGTCGTGAAACTCCGGTCTGATTGCAGCATGGCAGCCCCCTGGCAAATGCTCTTCATCAATGAAGAGTCAGTGCGAACCAATCTACCGCAGTCTGTCTGACTTGCGCGTGAAATGATTCGTAAAGTAATGCAAAGGACCGGAAATAGTGCGCTCAGGCCGGCGGATTGACCGGGTTAACCAGCGCCTCGCCGGCGGCCTCGCGATCAGGCTTGTCATTCCTGCCATCGGCAGGGCCGGTCATATTTCCGTACAGCAACGACCGGCCAGCAAACAGCCCGCCTGCCACTTCCAGGTCAAAACGTTCGGTGTCACGGCGGCGGACGTCTTCGACCACTTCCGCGGCCTCATCCGCCGGCACGCCGATGGCGCGCAGCGCAGCCTCACCAAACACCAGCGCGGATTCCAGGGTTTCGCGCACCTGGTAATCCACCCCTTCCTTGGCCAAGGCCAGGGAATGGATGCGGTCATAGGCGCGCACCACGACCCGCACCAACGGGAATTCCGATTTGATCAGCTTGACCATGTGGTTCACGGCCTGCGGGTTGTCGATGCAGATCAGAATGGCGCAGGCGTGCTCGCCGCCCGCGGTGCGCAGCATGTCGATGCGGGTTCCGTCCCCGTAATAGACCTTGACGCCCCACTTGGCAGCAGCCCGGATCGCGTCAGTGTCGATGTCGAGAATGGACACTTTCAAGTCGCGAGCCAGCATCGCCTGGGTGACGATCTGGCCGAAACGGCCGAAACCGACGATCAGCGCGCAGCCGTCCAAATCCCGGGCGACATCCACGCCTTCCATCGACGGAACCGGTTTGGGCAACAACCAGCGCAACGACAACACGCATAAGGGGGTCAGCGCCATGGAAATGATGACAACGGCGGTCAGGACCGCGCCCGTGTGCGCATCGAAAATGCCGGCTGCGGCCGCCGCGCCGTACAGCACGAAAGCGAACTCGCCGCCCTGAGCCAACAGCGCCGCCCGCGTCACCGCTTCGGCGTGCGACGCGCGCAGCAAACGCGCCACGGCATACACGCCCACGGATTTCACCAGCATGAAGACGATGACAGCCGCCAGAATGAGCGGCCATTCGCGCGCCACGGCGGACAAGTCCAGCGACATGCCCACGCCCAGGAAGAACAGGCCCAGCAAAATTCCTCGGAAGGGTTCGACTTCGGCTTCCAACTGGTGACGGAAGGTGGATTCGGACAGCAGCACCCCAGCCAGGAACGCCCCCATGGCCATGGACAAGCCACCCAGCTCCATCAGCAGCGCCGCCCCCAGCACGACGAGCAGCGCGGCGGCGGTCATGACCTCGCGCGCATGCGCCGCAGCCAACAAGCGAAATAACGGATTCAGCAGCCACCGGCCCGCGGCCAGCAGCGCCAGAATGCAGCCGACTGCAATGGCGGATTGCGTCCAGGGGTCGCCGTGGTCGGTGGTGCCCGCCGGCGCCAATAAGGCCACCAACGCCAGCAAGGGCACGATGGCCAGATCTTCCAGCAACAAAATGGAGACAATGCGCTGGCCCTGCGCGCTGGTGCTTTCGTCGCGCTCGCCCAAAATCTGCATGACGATGGCCGTGGACGACAGCACAAAGCCCATTGCCGCCATGAACGCCGCCGGGCCGGACAGGCCGGCCAACAAGCCCACTACCGTCAGCAGGCCGCCACAGGCCAGCACCTGGGCCACGCCCAGGCCGAAGATCTCGCCTCTGAGCTTCCAGAGCCGCGACGGCTGCATTTCCAGCCCGATGATGAACAGGAACATCACGACGCCCAGTTCGGCGACGTGCAAGATGGATTTGGGATCGGAAAAGAAGCCGATGCCGAACGGGCCGATGGCAAGACCCGCCGCCAGATAGCCCAGTACGGAGCCCAGCCCAAGACGCTTGAACAAAGGGACGGCAATGACCGCCGCGCCCAGCAGGACGACGACGTTAACGAGTTGATTGCCTTCGATAGGCAGAGCCATAAGGCGCTCCTGGTTTGCACGCAGGCCCAGGGCGCCGAAAGCGCCGCAGGCGGGCTTGCCCCATTTTCCGGCAAACCGGGGGATTGGCAATCAGGAAATTGGCAATCCCCAGCGGCGGCAGGCCGGGCGGGACGATAAAAAAAACCGCCGCGATCAGGACGCGGCGGTTGGGGAGTGGCGGATTTCGCGATCAGTCGTCGCGGAATTGCATCTTGTAGAGCGAGGCATACAGGCCGTTGGCGGCCAGGAGCTCGGCGTGGGGGCCTTGTTCGACGATCTTGCCAGCGTCCAGCACGATGATGCGGTCGGCGTTCTGCACCGTGGACAGGCGGTGGGCAATGACCAGCGTGGTGCGCCCCTTCATCAGCCGTTCCAGCGAGGCCTGAACCTGGCGTTCGGACTCGTTGTCCAGCGCCGAGGTGGCTTCGTCGAGGATCAGGATGGGCGCGTTCTTGATCAGCGCGCGGGCAATCGCCAGACGCTGGCGCTGGCCGCCCGACAAACGGGCCGCATTTTCGCCGACCGGCGTGTTGATGCCCTGCGGCAGGCCTTCCACGAATTCCAGCAGGTTGGCCGCCGCCAGGGCGTCGCGCACCTTTTGCTCGCTGGACTTGCCCAACGCGCCGTAGCCGACGTTGGCGGCGATGGTGTCATCGAACAGCACGACGTCCTGGCTGACCAGAGACAGATGCGAACGCAGGCTGCGCAGCGTCAGTTCGTCAACGGGGGTGTCGTCCACCAGAATCGAACCGCTGTCGGGCAGCACGAAGCGCGGCAGCATATTGACCAGCGTGGTCTTGCCGCTGCCTGACCGGCCCACCAAGGCCACGGTCTGGCCGGGTTCAACGATGAAGGAGATGTCGTTGACGGTGTCGCGCTCGGCATCGGGGAAGCGATGCTTGACGTGGCGGAATTCAACCTTGCCGCGCACGGGTTCAGGCAGTTCTTTGGTGCCGGTGTCTTTTTCGGGCGTCTGATCGATCAGCGTGAACACGCTTTCGGCCGATACCAGCATCTTCTGCATGCGGGCGGCAACGTTCGTCAGGCGCTTGATGGGGTCGAAAATCTGCGCCAGCGCGGCCATGAACGAGGCAAAGCTGCCCACCGTCAGCGAACCGCTGTTGGCCTGGCTGAGCGCCACCGCGATGACGGCGCCCACGGAAATTGAAATGCAGACCTGCGTCAGCGGCGTCAGGGCGGCATCCGCCGTGGCGGTGCGCATGGCGTAGCGGCGCAGGCGGCGGCTGACGAAATCGAAACGGCCGCGCTCGACTTCAAAACCGTCGAACAGCTTGATGACGCGCTGGCCGTCGATGCCCTCGCCGACCACCCGGGTCAGTTCGGCATTCATGTTGACGGTGTCGCGGTTGATGCGGCGCAGGCGCTTGATGAAGAAGCGCGAGATCAGGACCGACACGGGCAGCATGACCAGGATGATCAGCGTCAGCACCCACGACATGTAAAGCAGCACGCAGATCAGCGCGATCACGACCAGGGTTTCGCGCACCAGAACCGTAATGACGTCGGTGGCGTAGCCCGTGACGTTGCCGGCGTCGATGGTGAAGCGGTTGAGCAGGCGGCCGGTGTCGCCGCGCTTGAAGTCGGCATCCGGCAGGCCTAGCAGGCGCTCGAACATGTCGCGGCGCATGCCCAGCAGCACATTGTTGGCCACCCAGGCCAGCAAATAATCGCTGAAGAAGTTGCAGATGCCGCGCAACAGGATCAGGCCGACGACGGCCAGCGGCAAGGCCCAGACGTAATAAGGTTTGGACCCGGAGAAGCCGCCGTCCAGCAAGGGCTTCATAATGACGGCCAGCACCGGCTGCGTGGCCGCTGCGCCCGCCATCAACAGGACGGCCAGCAACAAGCCCTTCCAGTAGGAACCCACGCGGCTGTAGATCCGGCTCCAGAGTTCAGCTTTGACGGGGTGGGAATCCGCGGGGGTGTTGCGTGCGGCAGAATTCAAAGGGAGCACTCGCTTTTATACAATTGTGCCCAGGATTGTACTGGCTACGCGCCAACGCGCTCTGCCGCCCCACCCCATTTCAGCCTAAATAGCCACACGCCCACCCATGTCCGATATCAGTTGTTTATACGTCCGGTTGCCCAATTGGGTGGGCGACGTCTGCATGAGCCTGCCCAGCCTGCATGCGCTGCACGCCAGCGGCTTGCCGCTAGTGATCTGCGCGCGCCCCTGGGCCCGCGACCTGCTTGATGGTGTGGCCAAGCAGGACTTCATTCCCATGCGCGGCAAGGTCGGCCCCGACCGCGCCGCCGTCAGCGCCCATCGGCGCAGCTTGGGCGCCCTGGGGCGCCGCGCCCGGGGCCTGCTGCTGCCCGACTCGCTATCCAGCGCGCTGGTGTTCCGGCTGGCGGGCCTGCCGTCCGCGGGTTATCGGGACGATGGCCGCAGCTTTCTGCTGCGCTGGCCCGTAGCCAAACCCGATGACTCGCTGCATGCCGTGCAGTCCTGGCATTACCTGACCCGCCAGGCGCTCACCCGCTGGGGGCTGCCCGCCGGCCCCGCCCAGCCAGGCCCGACGCTGGACCTGCCTTTGACGCCGGCGCACCAGCAGGCGGCCGACCAGGCGCTGGCGGCAGCCGGCCTGCTTGCGCAACGCTTCGTGCTGATCGCTCCCACCGCCACCGGCCTGCACAAGGGCAAGATCAAGGTCTGGCCCGGATTCGATACACTGACGCGCGCCTTACAAGCCCACGGCCATACCGTGGTAATGTGCCCCCCTCCGGCCGAAACCGACGAGGCGCGGCGCAATGCACCGACGGCGCAATTGCTGCCTCCCTTGTCGCTGGGCGCCTTTGCCGCATTGACGGCTCGGGCATCGCTGGTGATTTGTAACGATTCTGGCGTCTCGCACGTCGCCGCGGCGGCCTCCGCCCGGGAGCTCGCGCTGTTTGGCGTGACCCGCCCGGGACGAACGGGCCCGTGGTCGCCGCGTGCGGTTTGCGTCGGGTCGGAAGAAGCTTGGCCGTCCGTCGAAGCAGTTCAACAGCAGGCGATGACCCTGCTGGGCGAGACGAAGTAATCAGGATAGTTTTCACATGCCCCTTTCCAGCTACCTTGCAAATCTGATCATTCCCTACAACTTGTGCGTGACGTTGGTCATCGTCGGCTTGGTGCTGGGCTGGTTCCGGCTACGCAAGACCGGCGGGGCCATCATCGCCGCCGGCTTACTCTGGGCGCTGGCCTGGTCGCTGCCGGCCACCTCGCTATGGCTGGGCGGCGCGCTGGAAAGCCGCTATCCGCACCTGCCTCCTACCGAGTCCCCCACCGCCGACGCCATCGTCGTGCTGGGCGGCAACACCGCCAACGGGCGCGCCAACTGGTTTCTGCCCTATGACAAGGACACGGCGGTGGTCCGCGTGGACACCGCTGCCCAGTTGTATCTGGCCGGCCGCGCGCCCAAGGTGCTGCTGTCCGGCGGCGCGCTGGAAGGCGATGTCAGCGAAGCGCGTGGCATGGCGCATGCCATCCGCCAGCAAGGTGTGCCCGAGTCGGCCCTGATCCTGGAAAACTCCAGCCGCACCACGTATGAAAACGCCGCCTTGACCGAGGACGCGCTCAAGTCGCGCGGTATCGAAAAGGTGCTGCTCGTGACGTCCGCATTGCATATGCCGCGCGCCATGGCGGCATTTTCCAAGCAGGGCGTGGAAGCCATCGCCGCCCCGGCTCCGCCGCAAATCGTCGCGCCTGCGGATGGGTCGTTGTCGCTGTGGGTGCCTGACCAGCGCACGTTCGACGCCAGCCGCTCCATCATCAAGGAATACGCGGGCCTGTTCGTCTATTGGTTGCGCGGATGGGTATGAGCCTGACGGCGGCCGCCCTGGAATGCCGGGCGGGATGCGGCGCCTGTTGCATCGCGCCGTCGATCACCCGGCCGATTCCGGGCATGCCGGAAGGCAAGCCGGCAGGCGTGCCCTGTATCCAGCTGATGCCTGATATGCGCTGCGCGATCTTCGGCCAGCCTGGCCGGCCGGATTTCTGCGGCGGGCTACAGCCGCAACACGAGATGTGCGGCCCGACCCGCGAACACGCCATTTTGTGGTTAGGGGATCTGGAAAGAGCGACGGCGCCGGGGCGTTGAAGCCACGCGTTTCTGCGCCGCCCGTCTTTGCTTCACGCTTGCATGGGTCACCCTTACTTGGGTGTCACCCTTGCTTGGATCACCCCTTGCTTGGGTCACCCTTGCTTGGGTCACCTTCCTTGCGTCACCCTTCCTTGCGTCACGCCTGCTTGCGCGCGTCCAGCACCTTTTCGTACAGCGCCTCGTACCGCGCAGCCACCGTTTCCCAGCTCTGATCCCGCGCGATCTCCAGGCCGCGTTCGGTCAACGCCGCCCGCAGCGCCGGTTCCGAACCCAGCCGTTCCAACGCCTGCGCCAGTTGCGCGCCGTCTCGCGGATCTTGCAGGATCAACGCGTCCTTGCCCGCCGACAGGTACTGCGCAAAGCCGCAGTACGCCGGTGAACTGACCACAACCGGCAGCCCATGTGACATTGCCTCAAGCGGCGCCATGCCGTAGCTGTCATTCAGCGTGGGGTGCGCATAGATGTCCGCCGCGCTGAAGTACTGGGCAACTTCAGGTGTGGGATCAACCAGCGTGACGCGGTGCGCGATACCGTTGGCCGCACGAACCCGATCCCGGGTCGGCGCATCGGCCCCCACAACCAGCAGCTTGTAATGCGACGGCAACTGCGCCAGCGCATCCAGCAAGGCGGGCAGGCCTTTGCGCAAGGGGTTGCGCGCCACCAGCAGGCAGCCGACCGTGCCGGCATCCCAGCCCAGACGGGCGCGGGTTGCCTCGCGTCCCGCCGCCATATCATCCGACGGCAGCTTGACCCCGGGCGCGATGATATCCACGGGCAGCTCCTGGCCGTAGCTGCGGTGCAACTGGTCCATGATCAAGCCCGACACCGCCACCACGCGCCGGCCGGACGCACGGCGCACGCGCAGCTTTTCAAGCAGCAGATAGGTCGCCAGACGCGGGCTTAGCCAGGCGGTGACGCGTTTGAGCGGCTTGACGCGGGTGACGCGGTTGTAGCGAACCGGCGTCACGTGCATGACCTGGATTTCTCCGGCCCAGCCGTTCATATGCGAGTGCACGATGTCGAAGCGGCCGCGCGTGAGGCGGTCGGCGCGCCACGCAAAATACAGCACGCGCATCCAGCTGGGCAGCCAGCCCGGAAAACGGACGGGCAGAAACGGAAACGGCAGGTCGCTGTCGAAATCGCGCGCGACGATGGACACATCGTGCCGCTGGCCCAACACCCGCATCAGCTCCACGCCATAGGCCTCGGCGCCTCCGAAGCGGTTGCCGAAGCGGTCGACCAACAGCGCGATGCGAAGCCGCCGCTCAGCGGCGCCGGCGGGTGTCTTCATACCGGGTGAGGCACTTCTGAAGGAAGCGGATGATGTTGGTGGAACGCGCCACCGTCACCCGAGGCAGACCGAACGGATCGTCGGATGCCGCAGCCAGGCCGCGCTGGGTCAGCGTGGCGTTGTCGTAGCCGGCCTCGCGCGCCATGGCGCGATGTTCGGGGCCGTGATCGCCGTAGGGATAGCAGAAGGCCGTCACGGGCGCGCCCAGCGCCTGTTCCAGTTCGTCCTTGGATTCGACGATCTGGCGCCGCGCCTCGTCGGGCGACATTTCGGGCAAGTGCACGTGGTCCAGCGTATGCGAGCCAACCTCGTTGCCGGCCTGGGCCCATTCACGCATTTCGCCCACGGTCATCAGCGCCGAAAAGGGAATGCCCTTTTGCAAATCCCAGACGTTGCCGCCGTCGAACTGGCGCGCCACGAAATAGTTGGTGGCGGTAAAACCGAGTTCGGTCAGCACGGGCATCGCGTTGTGGTGCACGTTGCGATAGCCGTCATCGAACGTAATGCCGAACACCTTGCCCTGACGCTCGCCGCGCACATAGGGCATGACATCGCGCATCGACAAACCGCGATACCCCAGGCGGCGCATCCAGCGCATTTGGCGCGCGAAGCTGTCGGGGTGCACGGTCAGCCCACGAAACGGCGTGCCTTTGGGATTAGGCTCGCCGATCTGGTGGTACATAAGAATGGGGATAGACATAGGCCGGATTATAGGCCCGGGCGTCCATCCAGCGTACGCTGGTAGACCTCGACTGTGGCGGAGGCGAAACGATCAAGGTTGAAGTCGCGCAAGGCGGTCTCGCGGGCCTTCGCACCCATTGCGCGCACCGTGTCGGGATGGTCCAGCATGAAGCGCAACTTGTCCGTCATGGCAGCCACATCACGCACCGGCACGATCCAGCCGTCAACGCCGTCGGTGACGTTTTCAGGCAGGCCGCCCGCGTTGCTCACCAGCGCGGGCAAACCCAGCGCCATGATCTCGCGGCAGGCGAACGACAGCGCCTCGCGGTACGACAATACGAAGCCAGCATGGCAGGACGCCAGCGCGGCGCGCACATCGTCCAGCAGGCCCGGAAAACGCACCTGGTCGATCATGCCCAGTTCGCGCACGCGCGCCAGCTTGGCTTCCGACGGCGGGTCGCCCGCCACCATCAGCAACACGCGGGCCTTGTCCGCGGGCGGCAAGGCGGCAACTGCCGCTACCAGGTCCAGCCACCCCTTGTCGTAATCGGTACCGCCCGCGCTCCCCAGCAACAGCTTGCCCTGCCAGTCCGGCCCGAAGATCAGCGCGCGCAACTTGTCCAGGCTTTCGGGCGGCGGCGGCGCGAAGAAATTCGTGTCGATGCCGTGGCGGATGGTCGTGATGGGGCGCTTGCGGTAGGGCGACTGCTGCATCAGCCCCTGCACGTAGTCACTGACCGCAATACTGTGGTCAGTCGCCAGCGCCACACGCAGCTTGTGGCCGAAGCTGGCAAGCGGATGGTCGTTGTGCTTGGTGAAGACGATGCGCGGGCGGCGCGCCATGCCCAGCGTGGCCAGCATGACCTGCTTGTGGTCGGCCGAACCGTTGGCGTGAATGATGTCGAAACGCCCCGTCTTGATCAGGCGGCGCAGCTTCGCGCGGTCCTTGAACCAGGACGACGGGCGCGTGGTGTACAGCATGTCTACGACGGTCACGCCGGGAATGGCGCGAGCGTAGCGGTACAGGCGGCTCGTGGGCGGCGCGGCCACGGTGATCTCGTGACTGCGCGCCAGCGCCTTCGCCAGGTTGATGATGTAGGTGACGTGCCCCCCGCCGTTGTTGGCGTGGAAGTTCGTGTACAGGATTTTCACTTCTGCTTCTCGGCCAGGAACATCAGCTTGGAATAGCGGAAGAAGCTGCCCGCCGCTGCCGTCACCGCCAGCACCAGACCGTGCCGGCCATCCAGGAAGCCGCGACGGATCAGGTAGATGCGCACGAACGTCCAGAAGCCATGGCCCAGCGCGCCAAAGACCGAGGTGCGACGCCCTTTGGCGTACATCATCGCAGCGGCGTCCGACGAATAACGGTTGACCTTGTTGATCAGCGCGTCCAGGTTGTCGTAGGGGTAGTGATTGAAATAGCCCTGCATTTTCAGGGGCTGGCCGTTGGCCGGCACCACGCGTTCATGCACGGCGGCATCCGTAAACCGCGCCGTGCCGCGCTTGAACAAGCGCAAGACGTAGTCGGGCCACCAGCCGCTATGGCGGATGTCTTTTCCGCAAAAGTTGGACAGGCGCGCAATCTCGTAGGCGTCGGCACGCGGGTTCGCCAGCACGTCCTGGATCTCGCGGGCCAGCTCGGGCGTGACGCGCTCGTCGGCGTCAATGGACAGCACCCAATCGCCAGTGGCCAAGTCCAGCGCGCGATTTTTCTGCGGACCGAAGCCGGGCCAGTCAGGCGTGATCTCGACACGCGCGCCCAGCGCCTGCGCCAGTTCGACCGTGCCATCGGTGCTGCCCGAATCCACCACGATGAATTCGTCGGCGAAGGCCACGGACTTGAGGCAAGCGGCAATATTCGCCGCTTCGTTCTTGGTGATGATGATGACTGATAGCTTCATCCGCGATTCCTAAGACGCTTTTTCCAGGCTTTCCAGGCGTGATAGCGCGGCCCCCAGAACGGGTCGCGCGACAGCCAGATGCGCCGGTTCAACCAGGTTCCGCCTTGATTGCGCACCGCGAAACGATAGATGTGTTCGGGGTCCGCGCCGGGAGTGTTCTGGCCAAAAGGGTCGGTAGTGTACAAGTGCGCGAAACCGGCCTGGCGCGCCGCGTCCACGTAGTCCGCGTCGAAATAGCCTTGCGGCCAGCACAGGTGATCACTGACGGACCCCAGGCGGCGCACAAGGGTGTCGCGCGAGTCGTGCAGTTCTTGTGCGATATGGGCGCGCTTGGCGTTGACATCGGCGCCGCAGACTTTGTCCCAGCGCGTGTGGGTATGCGTATGGGAATGGAATTCGAACGTGCCGGCGGCCTGCATGGCTTCGATCTCGCTCCAACGCAGCATGGCCTCGTCAGTGCGGCCTGCGGCCACCAATTTTTTGCAGGCGTCGTGATCGGGCGTGGCGGGCAAGGCGCCGCCCTGCCCCGCATGCGGCCGCACGGGGCCGTCGCCGATCCAACCCGTGATGGTGAACAGCACCGCGCGCATGCCATGGCGCGCCAAGATGGGATGCGCGTGCACCCAATTGTTCAGATAGCCATCATCGAACGTGATCAGCACCGAATGCTCGGGCGCTGCGCCGCCAGCCAGATAAGCGGCGAACTGAGCCGCGGACAACGATTGATAACCTGCCTGCGCCAGACGCGAGACCTGAGCCTCGAAGACGTCCGGCGTTGCCGCAATCATGCCGCCCGCGGGGGTGACATGGTGGTACATCAGCACAGGGACGTTGGGCGCATTCATGCGCCGCGCTCCGCCAGCCATTTCAGGTACACCGCTTCCGTCGATTCGGCCAGCCGGGCAGGCGAAAACACGGCCTCTTCCCAAACCATCTTGCGGCCGGCCTCGCCCATGCGATGGCGCAGGTCCGGGTCGTCAATCAGCCGTTGCAAGGCGTTGGTCAAGGCTTCAGGATTCTTCGGCGGCACCAGAATGCCCGTAACGCCGTCGCGGAACATTTCCGATACGCCGCCCACATTGGTGCCCACCACCGGCAGGCCGCTGGCCTGGGCTTCGACGTACACGGTGCCAGACGCTTCCTGCTGCGTGGCCAGCGCAAACACGTCGAATCCGGCCAACAGGTTAGGCACATCACGGCGCATCCCCATCAGATGGATGCGATGCTGCAAGCCCAGTTGGGCGATGTAATCCTGCGTTTGCTCGAAGACGGGTGAACCGCCCCCGATGAACACCAGGTGCAGCTTGGGCCGGCTGGTCATCAGCGGAACCATCGCGTCGATCAGATCCTTGTGGCCTTTGGTGGCGCGCATGACGGCCACGCAGCCCACGACGATGTCGTCATCGGCCAGCCCGAGTTCATCGCGCAGGGTCGAGTGTTCGACCGGCGCCGGCAACACGATGGGCGAATACACGGTCGCCACCCGGTTTGCCGGCACACCACGCTCGATCAGGTAGTGGCGCACGTGGTCGCTGACCGTGGTGACCCGATGCGGCAGCCACGTATAGGACCACATCGACCCCACCTTGTTGGACAGGTGGCGCGTGCGAACGATGAGGGGCGTACCGGCCAGCCGGCCGGCCATCGCCGCAATGACCGTGTCGCGCCGGCTGTGCGTATTGAGCACATCGAAGCGCCCTTCCTTCAGGATGCCGCGCACGGCGGCCACGCCCTTCAGGTAGTTGACGGGTCCGTCCATGTCGACTTTGTGCACGGTAAACCCCGCGTCTGACAGCCGTTCGACCAGCATGGCTCGGGATTGGCAGATGGCTTCAACATGGTGGCCGCGCGCACGCATGGCCGTCATTTCCTTGAAGATCCGCCCTTCCTGACCGCCAAAGCTGGTGGCCGCTTCAGAATGCACGATACGCAGTTGTTGCATCAATAGGTCACCTCAACCCCATTGGGTTTGGTCCAGGCGTTCAGATTGTCGAGCAGGGTGTCGGCCATGCGAACGCGCCACTCTTCGCCCAGCCGGACCGTGCACAGAAAATTATTCTTGGTATAGACAATATCGACCGGCACGCCGGGGATGCCGTTCTCGGGTTCAGCCCGGAATGGGTTCAGCATCTGGCGCAAACGCGCGGCGTCGGCCGAGCCGTTGAGCGTGACGCGCAGTGACTTGGCGCGCGCTTCGCGAGCCAGTTGCAGGTCGTACAGCTGTTCGGCCACGATGCGCATGCCGCCCGAGTAGTCATCGTTGCTGACCTTGCCCTGAACGATGACCAACTGGTCTTCGCGCAAGCGGTTGCGGTGCTTCTCGTAGAGTTCGTTGAACACCGAGATTTCCACCTGCGCGGTGCCGTCGTCCAGCACGGCAAACACCATCTTGCCGCGGCGGGTCATCATGACGCGCACGCTGGCCAGCACGCCGCACATCCATTGCAGGTCGCGTTGCGGTTCCACGCGCGCCAGCTGCATTGGCACGATGCGGCGCACTTCGTCGCGCCACGCGTCAAACAAGTGGCCGCTGTAGTAGTAGCCCAGCGCCGACTTTTCTTCGGTCAGCTTTTTGTGCAGGTCCCACGGGGCAACCTTGGCCAATTCGCCAGCCACCACATCGCTGCTGTCGTCACCGAACAGCGACGCCTGGTTGGCGCTGCGGGCCGCTTGTTCGGCGGCTTCCATGGCGGTTGGCACCGAGGCCAGCATCGCGGCGCGGTTCGGCTCGATGGTGTCGAACGCGCCGGCCTTGATCAGCGCTTCGATCGTGCGGCGGTTGACGGCGTTCTTGCTGACGCGGCGGCAGAAGTCGAACAGGTTCAGGAACGGGCCGCCTTCCTTGCGCGCACGCAGGATGTCTTCGACAGCGCCCTGCCCCGTGCCTTTGACGGCGCCCAGGCCGTAGCGCATGGTGCGCGGCGGTTTGCCCTTTTCGGTGTGCTTGTCGGCCACCGGTTCGAAGCGGTAGCCCGAGAAGTTGACGTCCGGCGGCAGCACTTCCACGCCGTTGTCCTGGGCGTCGCGGCAGAAGATCTGGACCTTGTCGGTGTCGTCCATATCGGACGACATGGTGGCGGCCAGGAATTCGGTCGGGTGATAGGCCTTGAGCCAGGCGGTCTGGTAGGAAATCAGCGCGTAAGCGGCCGAGTGCGACTTGTTGAAGCCGTAGCCCGCAAACTTTTCCATCAGGTCGAACAGCTTGACGGCCAGGTCCGGGTCGTGGCCCTTTTCCTTGGCGCCTTGCTCGAAGAGCTCGCGGTGCTTGGCCATTTCCTCAGGCTTTTTCTTGCCCATGGCGCGGCGCAGCAGGTCGGCGCCGCCCAGCGAGTAGCCCCCGATGATCTGCGAGATCAGCATCACCTGTTCCTGGTAGACGATGACCCCGTAGGTGCTCTTCAGGGTGCCTTCCAGGTCGTTGTGGAAGTAGTCCACCGCGGCGCGGCCGTGCTTGCGGTTGACAAAGTCGTCCACCATGCCCGATTCCAGCGGCCCCGGACGATACAGGGCCAGCATGGCGATGATGTCTTCGAACGTGTTCGGCCGCAGCTTCTTCAGCAGTTCCTTCATGCCGCGCGATTCCAGCTGGAACACGGCCGTGGTGTTGGCGTCGCACAGAATCTTGTAGGCGGCCGGGTCGTCGAGTTCGAGCGCCATGACGTCGAAGTCGCGCTTGTCGGCGTTGAACTGGCGCACGTAGCGCACGGCCCAGTCCAGGATGGTCAAGTTACGCAGGCCCAGGAAGTCGAACTTCACCAGGCCGGCGGCTTCGACGTCGTCCTTGTCGAACTGCGACACCGCGCTGTTCTCTTGGCCCGGCTGGCAATACAGCGGGCAGAAGTCGGTGAGCTTGCCGGGCGCAATCAGCACGCCGCCTGCGTGCATGCCGATGTTGCGGGTCAGGCCTTCCAGCGGCTTGGCCAGGTCGACCAGCGCGCGCACTTCTTCTTCCTGTTCGTAGCGGTCCTTGAAGGCGGGCTCGTCCTTCAGGGTGCGTTCCAGCGACCAGGGGTCCATCGGGTTGAACGGGATCAGCTTGGACAGGCCGTCGCAGAACATATAGGGCATGTCCAGCACGCGGCCGGCGTCGCGGACCACGGCTTTCGCGCCCAGCGTGCCGAACGTGGCGATCTGGCTCACGGCGGCGCGGCCGTATTTTTCCTTGACGTAGTCGATGACGCGTTCGCGGTTGTCCTGACAGAAGTCGATATCGAAGTCGGGCATGGAAACCCGTTCGGGGTTCAGGAAGCGCTCGAACAGCAAGTCATAGCGAATCGGGTCCAGGTCGGTAATGCCCAGCGCGTACGCCACGAGCGAACCCGCGCCCGAGCCCCGTCCCGGCCCCACCGGCACGCCATTGTTCTTACCCCAGTTGATGAAGTCTTGAACGATCAGGAAGTAACCGGGAAAGCCCATCTGGATGATGGTCTTGCATTCCCAGCGCAGGCGTTCGTAGTACTGCTCGCGCTTGGATTCGCGTTCGGCCTCGTCGGGGAACAGGAACGCCATGCGCTTTTCCAGGCCCTCTTCCGACAGCTGGACCAGATAGTCGTCCAGCGTCACGCCTTCGGGCGTGGGGAAGTTGGGCAGGCGCGGCTTGCCCAGCACCAGGCTCAGGTTGCAGCGCTTGGCAATTTCAACCGTGTTGGCCAGCGCCGAGGGCACGTCGGCGAAACGCCGGGCCATTTCTTCGGAGCTGAGCAGGTATTGCTCTTTGGTGAACCGGCGCACGCGGCGCGGGTTGGCCAGTATTTCGCCTTCGGCGATGCAGACGCGGGCCTCGTGCGCCTGGAATTCATATTCGTCCAGGAACTGCACCGGGTGCGTGGCCACCACCGGCAGGCCGGCTTCGCCCGCCAGCCGCATGGCGGCTTGGGTATAGGCCTCGTCGCCGTCCATGCCGGCGCGTTGCAGCTCAATGTAGTAGCTGCCCGGAAACAGGTGCGCCCATTGGCGCGCCAGCGCCAGCGCGGAGACGGCGTTGCCGGCATCCAGCGCCTGGCCCACGTCGCCCATGCGCCCGCCCGACAGGGCAATCAGGCCCTCTTGCCCTTGCAGCCATTCGCGGCGGATCTCCGCGCGGCCCTTGCCCTGGTTTGTCAGGAAGGCCTTGGACAGCAGTTCGCACAGGTTCAGGTAGCCCTGGTGGTTGCGCACCAGCAAGAGCAAGCGGAAAGGCTTGGCGGGATCGTCGTCATTGGTCAGCCAGACATCGCAACCCGCGATGGGCTTGACCCCCGCGCCGCGCGCGCCTTTATAGAACTTGATCAGGCCAAAAAGGTTGGACAGATCGGTCAGCGCCACGGCGGGCTGGCCCAGCTTGGCGACGCGCTTGATAAGGTCGGAAATGCGCACAATGCCGTCCACGACCGAAAACTCGGAGTGAACGCGCAGATGCACAAAGGGGGGCGGATTTGTTACGGCTTCGGACATAGCGGGAATTGTACCTAGGGATCACGGTCCAAGCGGATGCGTCTGAGATTCCGCAAAGGGCGCACCACGGACCTTGTGTAACAATACTAGGTAGACCTGACCCTTCTGTCGCAGGACAACGAATACGTTATGAAATGGTTAATCCCCGGGATCTGGCTGGCCGCCATCCTGTTCGCCCACTTCCGAGGCCGAGTCAAACTGCCGCTGGGCCGGCAAATGTTGGACCACTCCGTACTGCTGGCCCCGATCAATGCCTTCATGGTGTTGACCTCGCGCGTGCCCTCTACGCCCTACCTGACGACGAGCGAAATCGCCGAACTCAAGGTGCTGGACGACAACTGGGAAACGATCCGCGAAGAAGCCGTGCAAATGGCCGAGCTGCGCCGCATCAAGGCGGCCGACTCCCACAACGACATCGGTTTCAATTCCTTCTTCAAGTACGGCTGGAAGCGCTTCTACCTGAAGTGGTATGACGCCCGCCACCCGTCGGCCGAAGAACTCTGCCCCAAGACCGTCGCCATTCTGAAGACGCTGCCCAAGGTCAAGGCCGCGATGTTCGCCGAGCTGCCCCCGGGCGGCCAGCTGAATCCGCACCGCGACCCGTTCGCGGGCTCGTTGCGCTACCACCTGGGCTTGGTCACGCCGAACGACAACCGCTGCCACATCATCGTCGACGGCGAATCCTATAGCTGGCGCGATGGCGAAAGCGTGGTGTTCGACGAAACCTACGTGCACGAAGCCTATAACCACACCGACCAGAACCGCATCATCCTGTTCTGCGACGTGGAACGCCCGCTGAAGTGGCGCTGGGCCGAAGCCTTCAACCGCTGGTTCGGACGCGTCGTCATGTCGGCCGCCAGTTCGCCCAACGACGGCAACGACCAGACCGGCGCCATCAACAAGCTGACGCACGCGCATTACGTCATCGACCAGAAGCGCAAGGCCTTCAAGACCTGGAACCGCCATGTTTACAAAGCCACCAAGTTCGGCTTGATCGCGCTGGTCATCCTCGGCTTCATCGCGTTGTAAACCAGCAAACGGCGGCCTTCAGCTAGCCCCAAAAAGCGGCCCCCTACGCGGGGCCGCTTTCTTTTTGCCTGATCTCAAACCGGCTCGCGCTCCGGCAGCGTCAACAGGCCGGTGTGGTAGTCGTACCCGTAGATTTCGCCGTACCGGCCCCACTCCACCGCAATCTTCATGACCCGCTCGGCTTCGTCGGGCTTCAAGAATTCTTCCAGTGAATTCAGGAAGTCCTTTTCGGGCAAGGCGCCCGTGGGTTCTTGTTCCAGGCTGTGGCGAATGTGCGCGGCCAGCGGCACGTGCGCCAGCAACTGACGCCCGAAGATGACCTGCTTCTGGTTTTGATCGGCCTGCACGTAGCGTTGGCCCAGCGGCGTCAGGAAGATGTCGCCCCGATCAATCTGCGCCAGGCCGAACAGGCCCAGCGCTTCGCAGGCGGGCAGCAAGTCGTCATCCGCAATCTCGGCTTCTTCGGCCAGCTTGGGCAAGTCGGCGCGGCCATTGAACGGCGCTTCCGCCAACACATCCAGCACGCCCTCCATGCGGTCGACTTCCGTTTGCGGAAAGCGATAGCCCAGACCTTGCTGGCGCGGCGTGGGCACGCCATGCGCCGGACGCATCGTCATCAGCGCGTAGACCTCGTCGATCAGCGCGCGCACCTGCGGCGAATCAGCGTCCCGCGGACGCGGCAGGCCGATCATGATCTGGCTGCGTACCCGGCCTGGGTCGCTGTCGAACACGATGATGCGGTCGGCCATCATCACGGCTTCTTCGATGTTGTGCGACACGATCAGGATGCCCTTGGTCGAAATACGGCTTTCGTCCCAAAGCTCAAGCATGTCGTCACGCAGGGTTTCGCCGGTCAGCACGTCCAGCGCCGAGAACGCTTCGTCCATCAACAGCACGTCGGGGTTCATGACCAGCGCACGCGCGATGCCCACGCGCTGGCGCATGCCGCCCGACAGTTCGCGCGGCAAGGCACCGCCAAAACCGCCCAGGCCGATCAAGTCCAGCACGGCGTCAGCCCGCTTCGCGCGCTCGGCTGCTGGCACGCCCTGGGCTTCCAGCCCCAGCTCGACGTTCTGCTGCGCGGTCAGCCAAGGGAACAAGGCGAACGACTGGAACACCATCGAAATGCCCGCAGCCGGCCCGTACACCGGCTGGCCGCGGTACGTGACCGTGCCTTGGTCGGAATTGACCAACCCGGCCATGATGCGCAGCAAGGTGGACTTGCCCGACCCGGACTTGCCCAGCAAGGCCACGATCTCGCCTTCCTTCAAGGTGAAATCCACGTGTTCGAGCACATGGCGCGCGGTGCCATCGGCGGCGCGGAAAGACTTGCCGACGTCGTGCAGTTCGATCAGGACGTTGGGATTCATAAGAACTCCTAGCGGCCGCGGTCTTCGGCCAGCAGATACAGCTTGCGCCAGAAAAATCGATTCAACAGCATCACGAAGACGCACATCACGCCAATGCCCAGCGCGATGCGGTGAAAGTCGCCCTGCTCGGTCATCTGCTTGATGTAGCTGCCCAGGCCATCGGCAACCAGCGAGGTTTTGCCCCACGACACGTATTCGGCCACGATGCTGGCGTTCCACGACCCGCCGCTGGCGGTGATGGCGCCGGTGATGAAGCTGGGAAAGACGGCGGGCAGGTAGACCCGGCGCCAGCGCAGCCACCCTTTCAACCCGAGGTTGTCCGCCGCCAGCCGCAATTCGTTGGGGATGGTGGACGCGCCGGCGACGACGTTAAAGAGGATGTACCACTGGGTGCCGAAGATGATCAGCGGGCTGAGCCAGATGTTGGGGTTCAACTGCCAGGCCACCATGACGTACACCACGGCCGGAAACAGCAGGTTGACCGGAAACGCGGCCAGAAACTGCGCCACCGCCTGGACTCGCTGCGAATACCGGGGACGCAACCCAATCCAGACGGCCACCGGCACCCAGACCAGCGACGCCAGCCCAATCAGCAGCATGACGCGCACAAGCGTAATGCCGCCCAGCCCCAGCACATGCAGCACTTCGCCCCAACCCACGTCTTCGTGTACGAACACCACGAGCTTGTAGGTCGCGAGCAAGGCGGCGGCCGCGAGCAAGGCATCCCACACGCGGGTCCAGCGCGGATCGGGCGCTTTGGCGCGAGCGCGGATGGAGGTGCCGTCGTAAGACACGCTGAACCAGCCCAGCGCACGCCGCATGGCGGCCCAGAAAGCGTTCGACACCGCTTGCATCCAGCGGCTGCGCCGCGTCCAGTCCAATAGCCACGACTGCTGCGCGGCGTCGCCCTGCGATTCCTCGAACCGGAATTTGTCGGCCCAGGCCAGCAGCGGGCGGAAGAAGAGTTGGTCGTATAGCAGGATGCCCGCCATCATCGCGCCGATGGCCCAGGCGATGGCGTGGCCGTCTTCGGCCTGGATGGCGACAGCGATGTACGACCCGATGCCGGGCAACTTGATGTCTTGCCCCGCCACCGAAATGGCTTCGGCCGCGACCAGGAAGAACCAGCCGCCCGACATGGACATCATCATGTTCCACAGCAGCCCCGGCGTGGCGTAGGGCAGCTCCAGGCGCCAGAACCGCTGCCATCCGGACAGCCGGAATATCCGCGCGGCTTCGTGCAGTTCAGCCGGTACCGTCCGCATGGCTTGATACAGGCTGAACGCCATGTTCCAGGCTTGGGACGTAAAGATGGCGAAGATGGCGGCGCATTCAACACCCAGCAGGTTGCCGGGGAACAAGGCGATGAACGGGGCGATGGCGATGGCCTGGAATCCCAGGATGGGAACGGACTGCAAGATGTCCAGCATGGGAATCATCGCTTTCTCGGCCGTGCGGTACTTGGCGGCGATGGCGGCGAAGACAAAGCTGAACAACAGGGAGAAGCCCAGCGCGGTGAACATCCGGAGGATGGTGCGCAGGAGGTAATACGGAAGATAGACCGGGTCCAGCGAGATAGGCAGTTCTTCACCGAGGGCGAAGGGACGGCTCATCTGAGACGCCCCGTAAGCCATGACGGCCAGCACGCCCAACACCAGGGGTAAGAGCGCCCAGTCCCAACGATTCGGGGTGGAACGGGAGCCGGGCTTCGAACGAGTCCGGGGGGTGAATAACTCGAACATGTTGGGGATGTTCCAGGGCGCGGTGAGAGGGGCCAGCGAATTGGAGCATAACGAGATGACGGGGGTCTGAATTGGGGGGTTGTGGTTTTTTTTGGGGAGGGTTGTTGGGACGAGGAGGGTTCTTGTGACGCCCGCGGTGTCGGGGGCCTGGGGTGCGCGGGGCAACGATTGCGGTCCGGAGCCTTCGCTCCGGACTTCCCCGTCGTCATCTTCGTCCAGGCCTTCGGCCTTCCCTTCAGATTCCCTCGGGCTTATCGACGCCCCGCGCACCCCAGGCCCCCGACACCACGGGCTCAGGAAGTTGCAATCTGACGTCAGCGGGGGAGACCGGCTTTCTTAGGGTTCTCACCACGAAGTTTTGGGTGGTGGAAGATCTTGCGGGGCCCGCCCCCGGCCGGCTGTGGTGGTCAAGTTTTAGTGGACACGTCGATAGGTGTTTTTTGGACGCTGGCTGGCTTCATAGGCAGCCGGCGTCAGATAGCCCAGCGTAGAGTGCAGCCGCCGGGTGTTGTAGA
>PJUI01000160.1_pt1 | contig 23450 bp, 17 predicted proteins | sample 1512201 | NCBI WGS metagenome assembly PJUI01 (sample SAMN08177670, study PRJNA422409) | Feces metagenome, whole genome shotgun sequencing project. | isolation source: Chicken feces (2) enriched on wood chips | host: Gallus gallus | place: USA: Madison | collected 2015-01-15
CCGAACTTGTTCGACAGAACGGTCGTGATAGCTGCCGTCAACGTCGTTTTGCCGTGGTCAACGTGACCAATCGTACCCACGTTCACGTGCGGCTTGGTACGTTCAAACTTGCCTTTTGCCATGATCTCTATCCTTTAACTTTCAAGGAAACTTGAATCTGCCAGGCCGCCCGGATGAGCGGACCTGGCTAGGGTTATTTACTTGGCCCGAGCGGCGATGACTTCGTCAGCGACGTTCTTGGGGGCCTCGGAGTAATGCTTGAATTCCATCGTGTACGTGGCACGACCTTGCGTCAGCGAACGCAGGTTCGTGGCGTAACCGAACATCTCGGCCAGGGGCACTTCAGCCTTGATGGTCTTGCCGCCACCAACCATGTCATCCATACCTTGGACCATGCCGCGACGCGAGGACAGATCGCCCATCACGGTACCAGCGTAGTCTTCCGGCGTTTCGACTTCAACGGCCATCATCGGTTCCAGCAGCACGGGGCTGGCCTTGCGCAGACCTTCCTTGAATGCCATGGAGCCGGCCATCTTGAACGCGTTTTCGTTCGAGTCCACATCGTGGTACGAACCGAAGAACAGCGTGCACTTGACGTCGACGATCGGGTAGCCAGCCAACACGCCCGAAGGCAGCGTTTCCTGGATGCCCTTGTCCACTGCGGGGATGTATTCGCGAGGAACCACACCGCCCTTGATGGCGTCCACGAATTCGTAGCCACCGCCAGGAGCCAACGGCTCGACCTTCAGCACCACGTGACCGTACTGGCCACGGCCGCCCGACTGCTTGACGAACTTGCCTTCAACTTCTTCGCAGGTCTTGCGGATGGTTTCACGGTAGGCCACTTGCGGCTTGCCGACGTTGGCTTCAACGCCGAACTCACGCTTCATGCGGTCGACCAGAATTTCCAGGTGAAGCTCGCCCATACCGGAAATGATGGTTTGGCCGGATTCTTCGTCGCTGCGCACGCGGAACGACGGATCTTCCTGAGCCAGACGCGACAGCGCCAGACCCATCTTTTCCTGGTCAGCCTTCGACTTCGGTTCCACGGCCTGCGAAATCACGGGCTCGGGGAAAATCATGCGTTCGAGCAAGATGTGGGAGTCGATGTCGCACAGCGTTTCGCCGGTGGTCACGTCTTTCAGACCCACCACAGCGGCGATGTCGCCTGCCAACACTTCCTTGATTTCTTCGCGGTTGTTCGCGTGCATCTGCAGAATGCGGCCGATACGTTCCTTCTTGCCCTTGATGGGGTTGTAGACCGTATCGCCCGACTTCAGAACGCCCGAGTAAACGCGCACGAAGGTCAATTGACCCACGAACGGATCGCTCATCAGCTTGAATGCCAGCGCCGAGAACTTCTCGTCGTCGTTGGCTTCACGCGTGACGGGATTGCCATCGTCGTCCTGGCCATCAACCGCGGGAATGTCCACGGGCGAAGGCAGGTAGTCGATGACCGCGTCCAGCATGCGCTGCACGCCCTTGTTCTTGAAGGCGGTGCCGCACAGCATCGGCTGGATTTCGCCAGCGATGGTGCGTTGACGGATGGCCAGGTTGATTTCGGCTTCGTCCAAGGAACCCGTTTCCAGGTACTTGTTCATCAGCTCTTCCGACGACTCAGCGGCGGCTTCAACCAGCTTCTCACGCCATTCGTTGGCCAGACCTTCCAGCTCAGCGGGAATCTCGTGGTAGTCGAACTTGATGCCTTGGCTGGCTTCGTCCCAAATGATCGCCTTCATCTTGACCAGGTCGACCACGCCTTGGAACGTGTCTTCGGCACCGATCGGGATCACGATCGGCACGGGATTGGCGCGCAGGCGGTTCTTCAGCTGGTCATAGACCTTGAAGAAGTTGGCGCCGGTGCGGTCCATCTTGTTGACGAAGGCCAGACGCGGCACGCCGTACTTGTTGGCTTGGCGCCACACGGTTTCGGACTGGGGCTGAACACCACCCACCGCGCAGTAAACCATGCAAGCACCGTCCAGGACGCGCATGGAACGTTCCACCTCAATGGTGAAGTCCACGTGCCCCGGGGTGTCGATGATGTTGATGCGGTGTTCGGGATAGTTCTTCGCCATGCCACGCCAAAACGCCGTCGTAGCTGCCGACGTAATGGTGATGCCACGCTCTTGCTCTTGTTCCATCCAGTCCATGGTGGCTGCGCCATCATGCACTTCGCCAATCTTGTGATTGACGCCGGTGTAGAACAGGATACGTTCGGTCGTGGTGGTTTTCCCTGCATCGATGTGCGCAGAGATACCAATGTTGCGATAGCGCTCGATCGGGGTTTTGCGGGCCATGGTGGATTAGTCCTTAAATTACCAGCGGAAATGGCTGAAGGCCTTGTTGGCCTCTGCCATCTTGTGCGTGTCTTCGCGCTTCTTCATCGCGGCGCCACGACCTTCAGCGGCGTCGATCAGTTCGCCAGCAAGACGCAGATCCATCGACTTTTCGCCACGCTTCTTAGCGGCTTCACGGAGCCAACGCATAGCCAGGGCCAGGCGGCGCACGGGGCGCACTTCAACCGGCACTTGGTAGTTGGCACCGCCAACGCGGCGGCTCTTGACTTCGACGATCGGCTTGATGTTGTTGATCGCCAGGCTGAAAACTTCGATCGGCTCTTTGCCGGTCTTGGTTTGCACTTGCTCGAGGGCGCCGTAAACGATGCGCTCGGCGACGGCCTTCTTGCCGTCCAGCATGACGACGTTCATGAACTTGGCGAGTTCGACGCTGCCGAACTTGGGATCGGGCAGAATCTCGCGCTTGGGTACTTCGCGACGACGGGGCATTGTTGCTTCCTTGTGTCTGTTCAGTTGAACCGTGTTTCATTACACGGCCATGGCCGCCCATTGGGACGACCCCTTACGTGCCGCGCTCCATCCCAGAAAACGGAGGGCGCGGTCGCACTTCCCTAGTGACGGACTTCCGCCACGCGGGGGTACTGCTGACTCGTTATTAAGCCTTCTTCGGGCGCTTGGCGCCGTACTTCGAGCGGGCTTGCTTACGATCCTTGACGCCTTGCAGGTCGAGGGAACCGCGCACGATGTGATAACGCACACCGGGCAAGTCCTTCACACGACCGCCACGCACCAGAACCACCGAGTGCTCTTGCAGGTTGTGGCCTTCACCGCCGATGTACGAAATGACTTCGTAACCGTTGGTCAGACGCACTTTGGCAACCTTACGCAGAGCGGAGTTCGGCTTCTTGGGGGTGGTGGTGTACACGCGAGTGCACACGCCGCGGCGTTGCGGGCAGTTTTCGAGCGCGGGGCTCTTGCTTTTGATGATGCTGACTTCGCGCGGCTTGCGCACGAGTTGGCTAATGGTAGGCATGACCTTTGAAATCCCTTTTACGTACCACTGGTAAGTACTTACGTACTCGTCTCCTCAAGCAGTGATCTTTCGGAGAAGGCAGTTCGCGCAAAACCGCCTCAAACGTTCATATACGTAAAAGAGCGGGCTTGCCAACAAACTATGACAAACGCACAAAACTGGATGCGGCCGGGGCAGTCAGGACATATCGGGAAAGATGGACCCAAAAACAAAGGCTCGTGACGCACCTTGGTTCCAGGCCCTGGACAGGTCTTGAACTGTTTACCTTTTAGCGTACAGATTTTGCGCGCGAAATAAAGCAGTAAGCCCTTTAGCATAACTGAGATCTGGGCGCACTGTCAAAGAAATTTGTAAGCCCCACGACGCCGCGCGTTGCCGGCAGAAAGCGGGCAATTAGGCGCGGGTCGTGAAAAATGGGGCCACGTATCCGTGCAGATCCGGAAACCTGCCAAGGCGGCATTCAGGGCGCCGGCCCGGGTAAATCCCTGGCGGATTGCGCAAGGCGTGCTGGAGGCGCACCCGCGGAATTTTACGCGCGCGGCCCGGCTATTGGTCAGCGAATAAGTAACCGCTGCCGTACACCGTGCGGATCGGCAACATCACGCCCGCCAGTTCGGCCTTGCGGCGCAGGCGGCTGACGATCACATCAATGCTGCGCGAACCGCTGGAGCGCACGCCGCCGCCCTCCACCCGCAGTTCGTCGCCCAATTCCGAACGCCCGACGGCGCGTCCGGCCACTTCCAGCAGGGAACGCACGATCAACCGTTCATTGGCCGACAGTGAGATGGTCGCCCCTGACGGCGCGACGAGCGTCCAGCCCTGATCCCGCAATTCCCATTGGCCACTGATGGCTTCTTCGGGAATCGGCGCGTCCTGGCCGGCGGGCAAGCGCCGCGCCAGGGCCAGCAGAATGCACGCCAGTTCACGCGGGTCCTGCGGTTCAGTCAGACATGCGTCCGCGCCGCTTTGCAGGCAACGCAGACGGCTGTCCACGGTCATGGAGCGGCCCGTCACCACAATTCCCATAGAGGACGAGCCGTGCAGCCGCGCGACCAGCGCATAACCAATTTCGCCCAACGTCCCCACATCCAGGACCACGGCATCGTAGGTGCCGCTATTGAGCAATCCGAACAGCTCCAGCGATGTCGAACAGCCCCGAGCGGAGATCCCTGCTTGCAACAGGGCGGACACAGCGGCGTTTCGAACCACTTCGTCCGGCGACATCATAAGTATGCGCAATTGATTCATAGCTATTTCCACCTCTAACCCGAAACTGCACCGCGTCGCCAATTTGTGACATCAGCGGGCAGGACAGTTGAGACAGTGTGGCGCGTTGTTACGCAACAACTCCAGTCAAGATTCGTTAACTTTGCAATGTTTGACAGTTCTTGCCATAACGTTGCCAGCGTTGCCTTTCTGCGAGTTATCATTCGTTTACACAATTTCGCTCACCCCTCTTGCAGTAGGGCGCCACAGGGCGCGCTTGCGTAGCAAGCCTTCGCGAGAACACGTCTGATGAAAATCGCGTCGCTGGAAGACGACCTTGATCAAGCCCGGCGCATCCAGCAAGTGCTGACCGCCGCGGGATACACCTGCACCAGTTATCACCAGAGCCGTGACCTGCTGGCCGCGTTGCGCACTGAGAGCTTCGATCTCGTGCTGCTGGACTGGCATCTGCCCGATATTGATGGCGACGATGTGGTGCGCTGGTTGCGCGCCAATATTGGGCCCCGCATTCCCGTGATCTTTCTGACCAATCGCGCAAGCGAGGACGATCTGGTGGAAGGCCTGCGTGCTGGCGCCGACGACTACATCGTCAAGCCGCTGCGCCCCCTGGAGTTGCTGGCCCGCGTCGCGGCGCTGCTGCGCCGCAGCCAAATCGCGGAACCGGCCAACGATACCTTCGACATTGCGCGCTACCGCATCGAACCTGCGGCACGCACGATCTCGCTGGATGGCAATGCGGTCACGCTCGCGCCAAAAGAATTCGAACTGGCGCTGCTGTTCTTCCGCAATCTGGGCCGCTTGATGTCGCGCGATGTGTTGGCCGAATGCGTGTGGAACCGGGAAATTCCCGCCACCTCCCGCACGCTGGATACGCACTTGTCGAACATTCGCCAGAAGCTGCAACTGCGTCCCGAAAACGGCGTGCGCCTGAGTTCGTCCTATGCCCTTGGATATCGGCTTGAGCTGATCAGCGCCACCGAAGACAGCCCGTCCTGAACACGACGCGCGCCCCCCTCTGGAGAACCGATCGTTATGAGCCGCTGTCGCGCGCTTTCTTTGCCTGTCCTGCTGTCTTGCGCACTGCTTTCCGCCCCCGCGCTCAGCCAGCCCGCTGGCGCACTGGGTGAAGACTTCATCTATCGCGTCCGCCAAGGCGACACGCTGATCAACCTGGCCACGCAGTACACGCGCAACCAGGCCAACTGGGCGTCATTGCAAACGTTGAACAAGGTGGTTACGCCGGAACGCTTGCCGATCGGGCTGGAACTGCGCATCCCGCTGTCGATGATTCCCGAACGCGCCGCGCAGGCGCGCGTGGTTCACGTCAGCGGCCAGGCCAACACCGATGGAAAGGCCTTGCAAGCGGGCACGAACCTGGCCGAAGGCAGCACCGTAGTGACGTCGCCCAACGGCTTTGTGACGCTGGAATTGGCCGACGGATCGAAGCTCACCCTGCCCGCCGGCGGCTCCGTCGAATTGACGCGCCTGCGCCAGTTTGAAGGCACCGAGCTGACCGACTCCGTCATTCACGTGCAACGCGGCAGCGTTGAATCCACCGTCGCGCCCACCGGGCAAGGCGTGGGCCGCTTTGAAGTGCGCACACCGGTCGCGGTGACCGGCGTGCGCGGCACCCGCTTCCGTGTGCAAAGCGGTGCGGGCGGCGTGCATAGCGAAGTGCTGGAAGGCAGTGTGCGCCTGCAGGCTCACGCGCCAGGCACCGCCCCCGCCAAACCGGTTGCCGTCGCGCGCGGCTATGGCGCAGCGGTCCACAATGACGGCAGCGTGGCAGGCGTGCGCGAGCTGCTGGCCGCGCCGCAACTGGGTACGCCCGAACGTTCGGGCGGCGGCGCATGGACCAGCGCCTTCGCCCCCGTCGCCGGTGCGCAAAGTTATGTGGTGCGTGTATCGCGCGACGCCGAGGGCGCCCTGCCCGTTTCGTCCGTGAGTTTCCCCACGAATGCCATCCGCTTCACCGCCCCCGGCCCCGGCACCTACTACGTGTCGGTGCGCGCCATCGACGACCTGGGCTTGAGCGGCCAGGACGCCGTCGCCACGTTTGAGGGCGCGAACCAGCTGATGACCTCATTCGGCCTGGGAGTCGCCAGCGGCACGGGCGGACTCATTACGTTGACCGAGTACTAGAGACCGCCTCATGGCCGACGCCACCGACGCCCTTGACCGGACCTCGCGCTCAGGGCTGTGGCTGACGGTGATGCTGGCAGTGCTGGCGGCCGTGCTGGGCTCGTTCAATGGACTGGGCCGGGTCGATCAGATTCTTTACGATCGCGCCGTGACCCTGACCGGGCGCCCCGCCGACCCCGACATTCTGATCGTCGCCATCGACGACACCAGTATCGACACGCTGGGACGGTGGCCATGGCGCCGCGCCATCCACGCAGCGATACTGGACCGGCTGCAAGGCGCCCGCGCGGTTGGGCTGGACTTGATCTTCGCGGAGAGCGATACGGTCAATCCCAACGACGACCTGATCCTTGCCAATAGCATCCGGCGCAACGGGAAAACCGTTTTGCCGATCGTGCTGGACCGGCTCAATCATCCCTCGGCGATCGGTGCGCCCATCCCCGGCCTGGCCAATGCCGCGGCGGGCAGCGGCTTCATCAATGCGCGCATCGACCCGGATGGCGTCGTCCGCGAAGCCACGCTGATGACGCACTACGCCAGTGACCGCCAATATCATCTGGCTATCTCCATGCTGGAAGTCGGCGGCCAGAGCGAGCAGGCGCAACGGCTGCTGCAACGAGCAGGCCCCGACGGCACCATCCTCATTCCCTACTCCGGGTCCACCGCGCACATGCGCACGGTTTCGTATCTGTCGGTGCTGCGCGGCGAGGTCTCGCCCGACGAGCTGCGGGGAAAATACGTGCTGGTCGGCGCCTGGGCGACGGGACTGGGCGATGCCTACCCCACGCCGGTATCGCATGATCTCAGCGGCATGTCCGGTGTGGAGATCATCGCCAACCTGCTGCAAGCGGCGCGCGACGACATTTCATACCAGCGCCCCGCCGCACCTTGGAACGCGCTGTTCTCCGCCCTGCCCGTGCTGCTGGCCTGCCTGGCGCTGTGGCGCTTGTCACCCAAGCGCGCGCTGCTTGTCAGCATTGCGCTGTTTGCCTGCATCCTGCTCGTGTCGTGGCTGCTGCTGGCTTACGCCTATTTGTGGTTTGCGCCGACCTCGGCCTTAGTGGGAGTCGCCCTCTGCTACCCGCTTTGGAGCTGGCGTAGCCAAGAGGCCGCGCTGCGCTACATGGATCACGAACTGCGGCGCCTTCAACGGGAATATCCGCCGGTGCTGAACGAAGCACGTGCACAGCAAACCGGGCCGAGCGCATCGCTGGAAAGCCGGGTCGGCGAATTGCAGCGTGCGCTGGAACGCGTACGCAACCTGCGCCGCTTCCTGGCCGATGGATTGGACGGCATGCCCGACGCCACGCTCGTCTTCGATCAAGACGGCCGCATGCAATTCCGCAACCAGGCCGCGGTGATGTATTTCCAGCGCTTGGGCATGCGGCCGCCGCGCGTCGGCCACCCGGCCACCCATTTGCTGGAAAAAACCATCTCTGACGACCTGACGCGGCAGCGCGTGGCCGAAGCACTAAATGGCCAGCGTTCGACGGAGGACTCGTCTCCCTGGACCGCTGACCTGGAAGTGCGTGACTACGCGGGCCGCGACCTGATCCTGAAGTGCGCCCCCATCCATACCGCCGAAGGCCGGTTCGCAGGCACCGTCGCGACCCTGACCGATATCTCCCGCATCCGGCAAGCCGAGCGCCAGCGCGAAGAGACCCTGCGCTTCATCTCGCACGACATGCGCGCGCCGCAAAGCTCCATTCTTGCGCTGGTGGAAATGAAGCAGGAAAGCGGCGCGCCGGATGGCCAGAGCGAGACGCTGTCGCGCATTGCCATGCTGGCCAACCGCACGCTGCATCTGGTCGATGACTTCGTGCATTTGACGCGCGCGGAATCCATGACGATCAGCGCGGTCGAGCTGGATCTGGGCAGCCTGCTGCAAGACGGTGTGGACGAATTCTGGGCGTCGGCCCACAAGCGCGATATCACGCTCGGCTTGCGGATGCCGCTGCCCGCGGCTTACTCGCGCGGAGATCAGACCTTGCTGATGCGCGCGTTGTGCAACCTGATCGACAACGCCATCAAATACAGCCCCGCGCACACGCGTATCGAATGCGGCATCGACGAAGCCGCCGGCTTCTGGCGCGTCAGCATCCGAGACCAGGGTCAGGGTATTGCCGATGCCGATCTGGCGCAGTTGTTCGAGCCCTTCGCCCGAGTCGCCGTTGAAACCAAGGGCGACGTGGGCGGGGCGGGACTCGGCCTGGCGTTTGTGCGCACGGTGGCCGAACGCCATGGCGGATCAGTGGAAGTGCAAAGTGAACTGGGCGCGGGCTCGGTCTTCACCTTGTGCCTGCCCATCGCGCCCGAATCGCAAGACCCGCAGGAAGCCGCGCAAGCGGGCTGACGCCGCGCCTGCCTATCCTTGCTTCGCTTTGGATGCCTACTGGAAGACGTGAGAGATCACCGCGGGCTTGCCCGCCTTGATCTCCAGCGTACCTCGATACGGCGGCAAATCCGCGTTGCGCAGCACTACCTGGTACTTGCCCGGGATCAGCCGCAATTCCTTGACGGGCGGGCTGATGCCGCGCGCAATGCCGTTTACCCAGACCTCACCCCAAGGGCGAATGTCCAACCGCACCGTGACCGGCACAGCCAAGGGTTTGGGTTTGGCGGCTTCCTCCGTGGGCGCGACGGGAATCGCGGGCTCTTGCACGGCAGGCGCTGCCGGCTCGCTGCGCAACGCCGACGGGTCGGCAGACGCGCCAAGGCCATTTTGCGCCGCCAACTGCGTGGACGACGAAGACTCACCCTGCGCCGCGGGTGACGCTGGAGGTTGCCACTGCGCGGTTGGCAACGACGAGGTCGCGGCAACGGCAGGCGGCGCAGCAGGCGGTGGCGTCGTGACGGCGGGTGGCGCAAGGGGATGGTCCGCCGGTGGATTTGGCGTCACGACCTCAGATCGGGTGATCAGTGCGTTGGGCGTATGCACACCCCACTGAAACCACCCATACGTGCCGATGCCGATCAACGCCACCAAGCCCAGCAGCGCCAACAGGGGACGACTTCGGCGAACGGGTCTGCGTACCGGTGCAGAGGCGGCCGGGGCGGCATAGGCGCCGCCAGCGGCAGTATCCGCTTCGGCGGGTGCAGGCTCGATATAGGCGGCAACGCCCAACAATGCGGCCAGTTCGGCCAGCGTTTGCGGCCGGTCGGCCGGCGTCATGACCAGGCCCGCATCGATGACGCGCAAGAACTCCGGGCTGTACTTGGACAAGCCCAGCGATGTTAAGGGCTCGTAGGTATCGGTGGCGCGGCGTTCGGGCGCGGGCGGCGGGCGGTGCCCAGTCACCAGTGCGTGCATCACGGCGCACAGCGCGTAGATGTCGCTCCAGGGGCCGCGCGGCCAATCAATGGAATCGGTATACAGCTCAAACGGCGCGAAACCGGGCGTCGGGCTGCGGCTGGAGCGCCGCGACCGCGCAACGACCAGCTCGGGCAGCAGGTGGGCGCGAGCGCCCTCATCCATACCCACCGTATCCAGCGAAATATCCCCACAGATCTCACCCTGCGCATGCAAGGCGATCAGCGACGGCAGCAAATCGGACAGCAGCCGCTTGATGCGCGTTTCCGGCACGCCGCCCGCCGTGCTGGCGGCGATCGCGCTCAATGGACGCAGCGCTAACGGCGCGGCTCCTGAGAAGGGGCCACGCGGCGTCAGCAGGCCGGTGGGGGAGGACATGATCGGAATTGCGCTCATGCGCGAAAATCGTGCAAAGGTTGAATAGGTTGAATATTATCCAATCCGCAACACCAGGACATTGCCGAAAATGTCCGAGCGCATCAGGCTGTGGCACGATAGCGCATCGCCCACCCCCCTATTTCCCCTAATAAGCTATGAAAATTCGCCTTCTGAGCAGTCTGCTCGGCGCGTCGATGGTCCTGGCGGGCTGCGCCGGCGTCCAACAGCAACCGGAAACCCCCGCCACGCCCGAAGCGCTGGCGCAATTGCAACAAGTCCGCGACACCTACGGCGCCGGGCGTTACGGCGAGGTCATTCGCACTGTCGCCACCTCGGACACCTTGGCAACATCCACCAAAGCGGTGCGTATCGAAGCGTACAAGCTGCAAGCGTTCAGCTATTGCGTCACCCGCTACGCGCAGTTGTGCGAAGACAGCTTCGTGCGCATTCTGACGTTGGACTCCTCATTCGAACTTGCGCCGAACGAAGCGGGCCATCCGTCCTGGGGCCCCGCCTTTCAGCGCGCCCGGGCGCAAACTGCGAAGTAATCCCCGCGCGCGACACTCGCCCAAAAATCGGGCAAAAAAAAGGCCGCTGATTCGCATCAGCGGCCTTTTTGTTTACCGTCCCCACGCCGGTACGGCGCGCGGGGATCGGTAAAGGTCCGGAATTCCGCTTATTCGGCGGAGTCCTCGGTGCCAAGGTCGGCAGCCGGGGCTTGCTCGTCCGCACCCACCGTAACCGGTGCGTCTTCGAACGGGTTGGCCTGCTGGCGAGCGGCTTCGCGTTCCGCTGCCTCCAGCTCTTCCTTGTCGCGGCGTGCATGGTGGTAAGCCAGGCCGGTACCCGCCGGGATGAGGCGGCCGACGATGACGTTTTCCTTCAAGCCACGCAGGTCGTCGCGCTTGCCCATGATGGCGGCTTCGGTCAGGACACGAGTGGTTTCCTGGAACGATGCGGCCGAGATGAACGAGTCGGTCGACAGCGAGGCCTTCGTGATACCCAGCAGCACGTTGTCGTACGTTGCCGGGATACGCTCTTCGGCAGTCATACGGTCGTTGGCGTTCAGCAGTTCGGAACGCTCGACTTGCTCGCCCGGGATGAACTCGGTATCGCCAGCATCAACGATGTTCACACGGCGCAGCATCTGACGAACAATCACTTCGATGTGCTTGTCGTTGATCTTCACGCCCTGCAGACGGTACACGTCCTGCACTTCGTCGACGATGTACGTCGCCAGCTTCTCGATGCCTTGCAGGCGCAGAATGTCGTGGGGATCGGCCGGGCCGTCCACGATCATTTCGCCCTTGTTCACCACTTGGCCGTCGTGCACCAGAACCTGCTTTTCCTTCGGAATCAGGAACTCGTGGCTCACGCCTTCCAGGTCGGTGATGACCAAACGCTGCTTGCCCTTCGTGTCCTTACCGAACGAGACCGTACCGGTGACGTCGGCGAGCATGCCGGCGTCCTTCGGCGAACGGGCTTCGAACAGTTCGGCCACACGCGGCAGACCGCCGGTAATGTCGCGGGTCTTTTGCGATTCTTGCGGAATACGCGCCAGAACTTCACCCACGGCAACCTGCTGGCCGTCGCGCACGGTAATCAGCGCGCCCACCGGGAACGAGATGTTCACCGAGTGATCGGTGCCGGCGATCTTGACGTCTTCGCCGTTCTCGTTGACCAGCTTGATCTGCGGACGCATGACGATCTTGCCGCCACGGGTCTTCGGCGTGATGACGACGAGCGTCGACAGGCCGGTGACTTCGTCCACCTGCTTGGCAACGGTCACGCCTTCTTCGATGTTCTCGAAGCGGACGGCGCCACCGTATTCCGACACGATCGGACGGGTCAGCGGGTCCCACGTCGCCAGACGTGCGCCAGCCTTCACAGCTTCGCCATCGCCCACCAGCACGGTCGCGCCGTACGGGATCTTGTGGCGTTCGCGTTCGCGGCCGTTGTCGTCGAAGATCGCCAGTTCGCCCGAGCGCGAAATCGCCACACGTTCGCCCTTGGCGTTCGTGACATAGCGCATCGTGCTGGCAAAACCGACCAGACCGCTGGACTTGGTTTCCACCGCGCTGGCCAGAGCCGAACGCGACGCCGCGCCACCGATGTGGAACGTACGCATCGTGAGCTGCGTGCCCGGTTCACCGATGGACTGAGCAGCGATAACGCCAACTGCTTCACCCTGGTTGACCGGCGAACCGCGACCCAGATCGCGGCCGTAGCAGTGTGCGCACAGACCGTGACGCGTTTCGCACGTCAGCGGGGTGCGGACCTTGACTTCGTCCACGCCGATGCGGTCGATGGTGTCGACCAGATCTTCGTCCAGCAGGGTGCCGGCGACGATAGCCGTTTCCTGCGTGTCCGGATTGATGATGTCCACGGCGGCAACACGACCCAGGATGCGGTCGCGCAGCGGTTCGATGACTTCACCACCTTCCACCAGGGCCTTCATGTTGTAGCCCAGCGACGTACCGCAATCGTCCTCGGTAATCACCAAGTCTTGCGTCACGTCGACCAGACGACGAGTCAGGTAACCCGAGTTTGCGGTCTTCAGTGCCGTATCAGCCAGACCCTTACGCGCGCCGTGAGTCGAGATGAAGTACTGAAGCACGTTCAGACCTTCACGGAAGTTCGCGGTAATGGGCGTTTCGATAATCGAGCCGTCCGGCTTGGCCATCAGGCCGCGCATACCAGCCAGCTGGCGGATCTGGGCGGCCGAACCGCGGGCGCCCGAGTCAGCCATCATGTAGATCGAGTTGAACGATTCCTGGCGAACTTCTTCGCCGTGACGGTTCACAACCGGCTCGGTAGCCAGTTGTTCCATCATCGCCTTGCCGACCTTGTCGCCAGCCTTGCCCCAGATGTCCACAACGTTGTTGTAGCGCTCTTGGGACGTGACCAGACCCGACGAGTACTGCTTGTCGATTTCCTTCACTTCGCGGCTGGCTTCAGCCAGGATGCCTTCCTTGGCGGTCGGGATCAGCATGTCGCCCATGGCGATCGAGATACCGCCGCGCGTGGCCAGCTTGAAGCCGGACTGCATCAGCTTGTCGGCGAAGATCACCGTGTCGCGCAGGCCGCAACGGCGGAACGACTGGTTGATCAGGCGCGAGATTTCCTTCTTCTTCAGTGCCTTGTTCAGCACCGTGAAGGGCAGGCCCTTCGGCAGAATTTCGGACAGCAGCGCGCGGCCAACCGTCGTCTCGTGACGGCGGATAACCGGTTGCCATTCGCCAGCCTCGTCGCGCTCGTGCTCTTTCAGACGCACGGTCACGCGGGATTGCAGCTCGACTTCGCCGTTGTCGTAGGCGCGTTGCACTTCAGCGACGTCGGTGAAGAAGATGCCTTCGCCGCGGCCGTTGATGCGCTCACGCGTCGTGTAGTACAGACCCAACACGATGTCTTGGGACGGCACGATCGACGGTTCGCCGTTGGCCGGGAACAGCACGTTGTTCGACGCCAGCATCAGCGTGCGCGCTTCCAGCTGGGCTTCCAGCGACAGCGGCACGTGAACAGCCATCTGGTCACCGTCGAAGTCGGCGTTGAACGCCGCGCAAACCAGCGGGTGCAGCTGGATGGCCTTGCCTTCGATCAGGACCGGCTCGAACGCCTGGATGCCCAAACGGTGCAGCGTAGGCGCACGGTTCAGCATGACCGGGTGTTCGCGGATGACTTCTTCCAGGATGTCCCAAACCACCGGTTCCTGGCTTTCCACCAGCTTCTTGGCAGCCTTGATGGTCGTGGCCAGGCCCATCATCTCCAGACGATTGAAGATGAACGGCTTGAACAGCTCCAGGGCCATCAGCTTGGGCAGACCGCACTGGTGCAGCTTCAGCTGCGGGCCCACCACGATGACCGAACGGCCCGAGTAGTCGACGCGCTTGCCCAGCAAGTTCTGACGGAAACGACCGCTCTTGCCCTTGATCATGTCGGCCAAGGACTTCAGCTGGCGCTTGTTGGCGCCCGTCATGGCCTTGCCACGGCGGCCGTTGTCCAGCAGCGAGTCAACGGCTTCCTGCAGCATCCGCTTTTCGTTGCGCAGGATGATTTCCGGCGCCTTGAGCTCCAGCAGGCGCTTCAAGCGGTTGTTGCGGTTGATGACGCGGCGGTACAGGTCGTTCAGGTCGGAGGTCGCGAAGCGGCCGCCGTCCAGCGGCACCAGCGGACGCAGGTCCGGCGGCAGCACGGGCAGCACTTCCATGACCATCCACTCGGCCTTGATGCCCGACTTCTGGAAGCCTTCCAGCACCTTCAGGCGCTTGGAAATCTTCTTGATCTTGGCTTCCGAGCTGGTGGCCTTCAGTTCGCCGCGCAGCGTTTCCACTTCGCGGTCGATGTCGATGGTGCGCAGCAGTTCGCGCACGGCTTCCGCGCCCATCAGGGCACGGAAGTCGTCGCCGTACTCTTCGGTCTTGGCGAGGAAATCGTCATCCGACATGATCTGGCCGCGCTTGAGCGGCGTCATGCCAGGTTCGATCACGCACCAGGCTTCGAAGTACAGAACGCGTTCGATATCGCGCAGGGTCATGTCGAGCACCATGCCCAGACGCGACGGCAGGCTCTTCAGGAACCAGATGTGCGCGACGGGGCTGGCCAGCTCGATGTGGCCCATGCGTTCACGGCGAACCTTGGCGACGGTGACTTCAACGCCGCACTTTTCGCAGATCACGCCACGATGCTTCAAGCGCTTGTACTTGCCGCACAAGCACTCGTAGTCTTTGATCGGGCCAAAGATCTTGGAGCAGAACAAACCGTCACGCTCAGGCTTGAACGTGCGGTAGTTGATGGTCTCGGGCTTGCGAACTTCGCCGTAAGACCACGAACGGATCTTCTCGGGCGAGGCGATGCCGATCTTGATGGCATCGAATTGCTCGTCTTGCGAGACTTGCTTAAATAGGTCGAGTAGCGCTTTCATTAGTTACGCTCCAAATCCATGTCCAGGGCCAACGAGCGGATTTCCTTCACCAGCACGTTGAACGATTCCGGCATGCCGGCGTCGATGACGTGGTCGCCCTTGACGATGTTTTCGTATACCTTCGTACGGCCAGTGATGTCGTCCGACTTCACCGTCAGCATTTCTTGCAGGGTGTACGCGGCGCCGTATGCTTCCAGCGCCCACACTTCCATTTCCCCGAAACGCTGACCACCGAACTGCGCCTTACCACCCAGCGGCTGCTGCGTGACCAGCGAGTACGGACCCGTCGAACGCGCGTGCATCTTGTCGTCGACCAAGTGGTGCAGCTTCAGGTAGTGCATGTAGCCGACGGTCACGGGGCGCTCGAATTTCTCGCCCGTGCGGCCGTCAAACAGCCATGCCTGCGTACGCGAAGGCGTCAGTGCCATGCGCTCGGCGACGTCGTCCGGATAGGCCAGCTCCAGCATAGTGGTGATTTCCTCTTCGGTCGCGCCGTCAAAGACGGGCGTCGCGAACGGCACGCCGTTCTTGAGGTTCTGGGCCATTTCCATGACTTCTTCGTCGGTCAGCTCGTCGATGCGGGCGCCGGAACCGGTCGTGTTGTAGACCTTGTCCAGGTAAGCACGGACGTTCTTGACCTGCGCCGTGCGCTCGTCGCGCAGCAGATCGGCAATGCGGTGGCCCACGCCCTTGGCAGCCCAGCCCAAGTGCACTTCCAGCACCTGGCCAACGTTCATCCGCGAGGGCACGCCCAGCGGGTTCAGAACGATGTCGGCCGGCGTGCCGTCAGCCATGTGCGGCATGTCTTCCACCGGGGTGATGCGCGAGACCACACCCTTGTTACCGTGACGGCCTGCCATCTTGTCACCCGGCTGCAGACGACGCTTCACGGCCAGGTAGACCTTGATCATCTTCAGCACGCCCGGGGGCAGCTCGTCGCCCTGCGTCAGCTTCTTGCGCTTCTCTTCGAAGGCCAGATCAAACTGGTGACGCTTCTGCTCCAGCGATTCCTTGGCTTGCTCCAGCACGACAGCGTGCGGCTCATCGGCCAGACGGATGTCGAACCACTGCCAGCGGTCCAGATCAGCCAGGTAAGCCTTGGTGATCGTGGCGCCCTTGGCCAGCTTGCGCGGGCCGCCGTTGACGGTCTTGTTGACCAGCATCTTTTCGATACGGTCGAACTGGTCGTTTTCAACGATGCGCAGCTGGTCGTTCAGGTCTTGGCGATAGCGGCGCAGTTCATCGTCAATGATGGACTGGGCGCGCTTGTCGCGCACGATGCCTTCACGCGTGAACACTTGCACGTCGATCACGGTGCCGGTCATGCCCGAAGGCACGCGCAGCGAGGTGTCCTTAACGTCGGACGCCTTTTCACCGAAGATGGCGCGCAGCAGCTTTTCTTCCGGCGTCAGCTGGGTTTCGCCCTTCGGCGTGACCTTGCCGACCAGCACGTCGTCGGCGCTGACTTCGGCGCCAATGTACGTGATGCCCGAATCGTCCAGACGGTTCAGTTGCGTCTCAGCCAGGTTGCTGATGTCGCGCGTGATTTCTTCCGGACCCAGCTTCGTGTCGCGAGCAACAACCGTCAGTTCCTCGATGTGCACCGAGGTGTAGCGGTCATCAGCCACAACCTTTTCGGAGATCAAGATCGAGTCTTCGAAGTTGTAGCCGTTCCACGGCATGAACGCGATCAGCATGTTCTGACCCAGGGCGAGTTCGCCCAGGTCGGTCGATGCGCCGTCGGCCAGCACGTCACCCTTGGCAACCTTGTCGCCACGCTTGACGATAGGACGCTGGTTGATGTTCGTGTTCTGGTTGGAACGCGTGTACTTGATCAGGTTGTAGATATCGACACCGACTTCGCCGGCGACGTTTTCTTCGTCGTTCACGCGAATCACGACGCGCTCGGCGTCAACGTGATCGACCAAACCGCCACGCAGTGCCTGCACGGTCGTGCCCGAGTCAACGGCCACAGTGCGCTCGATACCCGTACCCACGACCGGCTTTTCCGGACGCAGGCAAGGCACGGCCTGACGTTGCATGTTGGCGCCCATCAGTGCGCGGTTCGCGTCGTCGTGTTCCAGGAACGGAATCAGCGAAGCAGCAACCGACACGATCTGCGACGGGGCAACGTCCATGTAGTGCACGTTGGCCGGCGAGGTCAACATCGTTTCGCCTGCTTCACGGCAAGCGACCAGGTCGTCAACGAAAGCGCCTTCCTCGTCCAGCGCGGCGTTAGCCTGCGCGATGACGTAGTGGCTTTCTTCGATGGCCGACAGGTAATCGATCTGCTCGCTGACGCGGCCGTCGATAATCTTGCGGTAAGGCGTTTCCAGGAAGCCGTACTCGTTCAAACGAGCGTACAGCGCCATGGAGTTGATCAGACCGATGTTCGGGCCTTCCGGCGTTTCGATCGGGCAGACGCGGCCGTAGTGGGTCGGGTGCACGTCACGGACTTCAAAGCCGGCGCGCTCGCGGGTCAGACCGCCCGGGCCCAGTGCGGAAACACGACGCTTGTGCGTGATTTCCGACAGCGGGTTGGTTTGGTCCATGAACTGCGACAGCTGGCTCGAACCGAAGAACTCCTTGATGGCTGCCGAGATCGGCTTGGAGTTGATCAGGTCGTGCGGCATCAGGTTTTCGGTCTCGGCTTGGCCCAGACGTTCCTTGACGGCGCGCTCGACACGCACGAGACCGGCGCGGAACTGGTTTTCGGCCAGTTCGCCCACGCAACGCACGCGACGATTACCCAAGTGATCGATGTCATCGATCTGGCCACGGCCGTTACGCAGCTCAACCAGCACCTTGATGGTTTCAAGGATGTCTTCGTTGGTCAGCGTCATCGGGCCGGTGATGTCTTCACCACGGCCCAGACGGCTGTTGACCTTCATGCGGCCAACGCGCGACAGGTCGTACGTCTCTTCGCTATAGAACAGACGCTGGAACAGCGCTTCCACCGCTTCTTCGGTGGGCGGCTCGCCAGGACGCATCATGCGGTAGATGGCAACACGCGCGGCCATCTGGTCGGCGGTTTCATCGGTGCGCAGCGTTTGCGAAATGTACGGACCACGGTCCAGATCGTTTGTGTAGAGCGCCTGGATGTCGTAGACGTTGGCTGCGCGCAGAGCGCCCAGCACGCTTTCCGTGATTTCGTCGTTGGCGTTGGCGATGACTTCGCCGGTATCTTCGTCAACGATGTTCTTGGCCAGCACGCGGCCGTACAGGAAGTCTTCCGGCACGGAGATGCGCTGGATGCCACCGGCAGCCAGGTCGCGCAAATGCTTGGCATTGATGCGCTTGTCTTTTTCGACGATGACCTTGCCATCGCGGTCCGAGATGTCGAAGCGGGCCATTTCGCCCTTCCAACGCTCGGGCACGAATTCCATCATCGCGCCTTCGCTCTTCAGTTCGAAGTTATCGAAGTCGAAGAAGTTGGCCAGGATGGATTCCGGCGTCATGCCGATGGCCTTGCACAGGATCGTGACAGGCATCTTGCGACGACGGTCGACGCGGAAGAACAGGACGTCCTTCGGGTCGAATTCGAAGTCCAGCCACGAACCGCGGTAAGGAATCACGCGGGCCGAGAACAGGAGCTTGCCGGAGCTGTGCGTTTTGCCGCGGTCGTGTTCGAAGAACACGCCAGGCGAACGGTGCAGCTGCGACACGATGACACGCTCGGTGCCATTGATGACAAAGGAACCCGTGCCCGTCATGAGCGGAATTTCGCCCATGTAGACTTCCTGTTCCTTCACTTCCTTCACGGTCGGCTTGCTGACTTCGCGGTCAAGCAGCACCAGGCGGACCTTGGCTCGCAGGGGCGAGGCATAGGTCAGACCACGTTGCTGACATTCCTTGACATCGAACACCGGTTCGCCGAGCACGTAGCTCACGAACTCCAAGCGCGCCATACCGTTGTGACTAACGATCGGGAAAATCGACGAGAACGCCGCCTGCAAACCGTCGGCTACGCGATCGGACGGGGCGGTATCCGCCTGCAGGAAAGTTAGGTAGGATTGAAGCTGTGTCGCCAAAAGGAAAGGAACGTTTTGAACGTCTTCACGCTTGGCGAAGCTTTTGCGGATGCGCTTTTTTTCGGTGTACGAGTAAGGCATGAGCACTCCGACTCGAGGTTGCATGGGCCGTCAACCACGGCCCTAGGTGATACGACTCCAGGAAACCCCTCTGAAAGGGCATGACCCCAGTAGGGGTTTCCTGGAAACGCAAAAGCCCGGGGACTGCAAACTGTGCTGTCCCCGGGCAGTTGACGCAGGTCTTACTTGACTTCGACCTTGGCGCCAGCTTCTTCCAGCTTCTTCTTGGCGGCTTCGGCGTCAGCCTTGGCCACAGCTTCCTTGACGGGCTTCGGAGCGCCGTCAACCAGGTCCTTGGCTTCCTTCAGACCCAGACCGGTCAGCTCGCGCACGGCCTTGATGACGCTAACCTTGTTCGCGCCGGCTTCCAGCAGGACGACGTTGAACTCGGTTTGCTCTTCAGCAGCGGCGGCAGCGCCACCAGCGGCGGGAGCAGCAACAGCGACAGCAGCGGCAGCAGCCGACACGCCGAACTTCTCTTCCATTTCCTTGATCAGCTCGGACAGCTCGAGCACGGTCATGCCAGCGATGGCGTCAAGGATTTCAGCTTTGTTAAGTGCCATTTTTCAGAACTCCAAATATTTTGGTAATGCCAGGGTTTGGGTGTCGCTTCGTCGTTCAGCGAATTCCGGACAAGCAGGGCGATTAGGCCGCTGCCTTTTGGTCGCGCACAGCCGCGAGGCCACGGGCGAACTTGGTCGGAACTTCGTTGAGCGTACGCACGAATTGCGCGATGGGGGCTTGCATGGTGCCAAGCAGTTTCGACAGCAACTCTTCGCGGGACGGCATGGTGGCCAAGGCCTTCACACCCTCTTCGGTCAGCAGGTTATTGGGCAATGCGCCCGCCTTGATGACCAGCTTGTCGTTGCTTTTCGCGAAACCTGCGATGACCTTGGCCGCCGAAACCGGATCAGTGCTGATGCCATAGATCAGCGGACCGGTCAGTTGCTCAGCCAACGGCTCGAAAGCCGTGCCGGCAACAGCACGACGGGCCAGCGAGTTCTTCAGAACACGCAGATACACGCCCGATTCACGCGCAGTTTTGCGCAGTACGGTGACAGAGGCGACGTCCAGACCACGGTACTCAGCGATAACAATCGATTGGGCCTTGGCGACTTCAGCCGAGACTTCCTCGATTACCACCGCTTTCTCTTGACGATTGAGACTCACGGTTTGAACACTCCATCAAAAGACGCCTGGGGCCTGAGCCTTGCGCGTCAACCGAATGCGGCGCCTGGTCGAGTTCTTCTTGTAAAGAAATCTTCCTGGGGACGCCGTCTACGCTGGATCCGAACTAGATGAGCTTCGGGATTAAGCAGGGCAGCGGGGATGCTGCTTTCTGTACAGAAGGGAGAACCCTTCCACTACCCTTGCTCCAGCGGTCTTTGACAGCAACATCCGGAGGAATCCGGATGCAGCCCAAAGTACGTTTACTGCTGTTGGCTTAGTTGGAAGCCGACAGCGAGGCAATTTCAACGCGAGCACCGCCGCCCATCGTGGACGAGACGGCCAGCTTGCGCAGGTAAATGCCCTTGGCAGCTGCGGGACGGGCCTTTTGCAGGGCGTCGACCAGAGCAGCCAGGTTGGATTGCAGCTGAGCCACGTCGAACGACGCGCGGCCGATCGTTGCGTGGATGATGCCAGCCTTGTCGGTACGGTACTGAACCTGACCGGCCTTAGCGTTCTTCACAGCGGTAGCGACGTCCGGGGTCACGGTGCCGACCTTCGGGTTCGGCATCAGGCCACGGGGACCCAGGATTTGACCCAGGGCACCCACGACACGCATCGTGTCGGGCGAAGCGATGACCACGTCAAAGTCCATTTGACCGGCCTTGATCTGGTCAGCCAGGTCGTCCAGGCCAACGATGTCGGCGCCAGCAGCCTTGGCAGCTTCAGCCTTTTCGCCTTGGGCGAACACGGCCACGCGGACCGACTTGCCGGTGCCGGCGGGCAGAACGACCGAACCGCGAACCAGTTGGTCCGACTTCTTCGGGTCGATGCCGAGCTGCACAGCAACGTCGATCGATTCGTTGAACTTGGCGACAGCCGTTTCCTTGACCAGGGTCAGGGCGTCAGCGACCGGGTACAGCTTCGTACGGTCGATCTTTTGTGCAATAGCGGCGGCGCGCTTGGACAGTTTTGCCATGATTAGATCCCCTCAACCGTGATGCCCATGCTGCGGGCGCTGCCAGCGATCGTGCGCACAGCGGCGTCCAGATCAGCGGCGGTCAGATCGGGGCCCTTGGCCTTCGCGATTTCTTCAGCTTGAGCGCGCGTCAGCGTACCGACCTTGTCGGTATGCGGCTTGGGCGAACCCTTTTGCACGCCAGCAGCCTTCTTGATGAGGACCGTCGCGGGCGGGGTCTTCATGATGAAGGTGAAGCTCTTGTCCGCGAAAGCGGTGATCACCACCGGAATCGGCAGACCAGGCTCCATGCCTTGGGTCTTGGCGTTGAACGCCTTGCAGAATTCCATGATGTTCAGGCCACGTTGACCCAGTGCCGGGCCAATCGGGGGGGAGGGGTTAGCCTTACCAGCCGGTACTTGCAGCTTGATAAAGCCGACGATTTTCTTCGCCATGCTTTGCTCCTTGCGGGTTATAACGCCCCGGCCTTACTGGCCTGGGCTCCCCGGGGTTGAAATCAGGTCTTTTCGACCTGGCTGAAATCGAGTTCGACGGGTGTGGCGCGACCAAAAATGGTGACCGACACGCGCACCTTGCTCTTTTCGTAATTGACTTCTTCGACGTTGCCGTTGAAGTCTGCAAACGGACCTTCCTTGACCCGAACCATCTCGCCCACTTCGAACAGAATCTTGGGGCGGGGTTTCTCGACACCCTCTTCCATCTGGGAGAGGATCTTCTCGACTTCCTTCTCGGAAATCGGGGTCGGACGGTTACCCGAGCCACCCAAAAAGCCGGTGACGCGGTTCGTATTTTTGACCAAATGCCACGTTTCGTCGGTCAGGTCCATTTCAACCAGGACATAACCGGGGAAAATGCGGCGTTCGGTGATCGACTTCTGTCCACCCTTGACCTCGACGACTTCTTCGGAGGGCACAAGGATTCGGCCAAAAGAGGTTTGCAAGGCCGCGCGCTCGATGCGCTCGACTAGGGCCTTGTGAACGCTCTTTTCCATGCCGGAGTACACATGGACGACATACCAACGCTTACTCATTCGCCGTCCTTATTTCCAGCCCAACAACAGGCCGTAAAGAATCCATTCGATGCCCTTGTCGAGCACCCACATGAAAATGCCCATGACAGCCACGAACGCAAAAACGATACCCGTCATCTGGGTCGTTTCCTTGCGGGTGGGCCATGCGACACGCTTGACTTCGTTGTAGGACTCGCTGGCAAAGCTCAAGGTGCGGCGGCCGGGTTCGCTGAACCAGGCAATGACGGCTGCGATGACGAGGCCACCGACAAACACGCCGATACGAGCAGGCATCGGCTGTGCGCTAAGCACGGAAAACCCGACGATGCCAGCAATAACGACGAGAACCGCCAGCCCGAGCTTGAGCCGGTCGGCGGTACTGGTTACGGTTTCTACGCTGGTATTAGACATATTGCGACGCGAGCCGCCGTGAATGCGTAACTCGCGATGATCTCCCGCGGGTTTATCCTGGCGGTGGCAGGGGCAGTAGGAATCGAACCTACAACCTTCGGTTTTGGAGACCGACGCTCTGCCAATTGAGCTATGCCCCTAAAACACTACTGGCTTGCACTACATTCACTGGCTTTCCGGGCCTTCACATGATCAGCTTCTAGCGCTGTTCACTGCGAAAGGTTACGGAGCCAAACATCATACCACTTTTACGGCAAAAATGGGTAGAGGGACTTTTCGTCCTCTCTACCCACTTGGGTATTGCTTACTTCAGGATCTTGGCGACGACGCCGGCGCCGACGGTACGACCGCCTTCACGAATGGCGAAACGCAGACCTTCTTCCATGGCGATCGGAGCCAACAGCTTGACCGTCATGGCCACGTTGTCGCCCGGCAGAACCATTTCCTTGTCGGCCGGCAGCTCGATCGTGCCCGTCACGTCC
>PJUI01000166.1_pt1 | contig 22642 bp, 24 predicted proteins | sample 1512201 | NCBI WGS metagenome assembly PJUI01 (sample SAMN08177670, study PRJNA422409) | Feces metagenome, whole genome shotgun sequencing project. | isolation source: Chicken feces (2) enriched on wood chips | host: Gallus gallus | place: USA: Madison | collected 2015-01-15
ATGTTCCGATCACTGTAAGCCCATTCGGATATGCAACATACAGAGGTAGCTAGGTAAAATGAAATAAGCGTAGAATCAGAAGATAATCTATATGACTATGAAGAGACTGTTTGATGAACTCGCATATGAAGTAAGCAAAAAAACTACCGAAAAATATAGCACAAGTTTTTCGCTCGGTATTTTGGCGTTAAAACCCCGCATTCGTAATAGCATCTATGCGATTTATGGCTATGTGCGGCTTGCTGATGAAATTGTAGATAGTTTTCATGAATATGATAGGAAGCGTCTTTTGGGACGATTGTATCTTGATACTAACCGTGCTTTAGAAGAAAGAATTTCCTTAAATCCAATTTTGCAATCCTTTCAGGAAACTGTGCACAACTATAAGATCGACGTCGAGCTGATCAGCCAGTTTCTTCATAGCATGGAAATGGATCTGAATAAGGTTGACTATAATTCCGAAAGTTATAAAGAATATATTTATGGTTCGGCTGAGGTGGTAGGACTTATGTGCTTGCAAGTGTTTACAGAGGGAGATCGAAAGCAGTACGAAGAGCTTAAGCCTTTTGCAATGAAATTGGGATCAGCGTTTCAAAAAATAAATTTTCTACGAGATCTCAAACAGGATTACCATACACTTGGAAGAACCTACTTCCCCAATTTGGATATGACTGTCTTTGATAATACGATCAAAAGTCAGATAGAAAATGAAATTCATACAGAATTTAGGGAGGCGCTATTGGGAATCAAAAAACTCCCAGCTTCAGCAAAGTTTGGGGTTTATCTTGCCTACAAATATTACCTTTCGCTATTCGCGAAGATCCGTAAAAAATCCTCAGAAGAAATTTTAGAGCATAGGATTCGCATATCGAACACCCAGAAAGCGCTCGTGGCCCTTAAGAGCTATTTGCGTTACAAAATTGCTTATTTATAAAACAGCGCAGCACTCCGTTTCACAATGTTGTAGAAAAGATTAAAAAAGCTTATATATGAAAAAGATCTTAATTGCCGGGGGGACTGGTTTTATAGGTGGGTAACTTGTTTCACACCTTAGGAAAATTGGTTATCAGTTACTCCACCTTACGCAGACACCTAAAGCTTGGGTGTCAAAACCATTATTTTACGAAAAGGTATTGTCTGGGACGGGATGGGGGGATGTATGCCAAGCTTACTCCCTTGGCAGGGTAAGCTATTCGATTTTGAAGATGCTTTAAACATATCGTATATTTAATTTGTTTGACATGCCCCAAATACATAAAAATGAAAATTAAACCTAATTATAGATTTTACAGTTTCCTTGTTTTATTGCTGTTCTCAGTACAGTATTTACCTGCTCAGACTACTCGTGCCGATTACGATTATTTTCTGAGGGAGTTTAAAAGACTTTTTAATGAAAAGAAATCAGACGAGATTTACGGGCGATCATCTGCCACCTACCAATCTAAAATTTCAAAAAAAAGTTTTCGCTGGGAATGCGGAAGTTTGTGGCAAATGTGGGAATAATGCAACATTTTTCTTTTGTTGATTCGACTACCGGCGGATATAATTATACCATTCAATTTGAAAACTCCGAACAATTATTTTCTGTTCTGCTGGATAATGAGAAACAGGTCCTAAGGATGAATTTTAAGGAACTACCATTTTTAATGGAAGATAAGAATTTCAACGTGGGGAGCGATAATCCATTAAATGACTCCATCGATTTGCTGGTGGAAAAATTCGTCAGGCCCTACATGCAAAAGGGTGTTACCGCAGGTATCATGTTAGCGGTAATTGATGGAAAGCGGCAAAGAAAATATAGTTATGGGACTATAGCTAAGTCAAGCAAGCAACTTCCAGACGCTTCCAAAAGTATTTTTGAGATTGGTTCGGTTACAAAAATTTTCACCTCACTTTTATTGGCAAAAGAAGTCGTTGATGGCAATATGCAATTAGCGGATCCGATCAGTAAATATCTGCCCGATTCTATTCCTCGTTTAGCATGGCATGGTCATCCAATCACACTTGTGCAATTATCAAATCATACGGCTGGATTTCCTCGGCTCCCGGATAATATTTTTACAACTAATGCCGTTCTTGCAGATCCATATAGTCATTATAAGGTTGATTCACTCTTCCATTTTCTGAAAAAGTATAAAGTTTCTTCTCAGACCGGAATGAAGTTTTCTTATTCAAATTTAGGCGCGGGTGTATTAGGTGTAGCATTAGAACGCCATAATAACAAAAGTTTTGGACAATTGGTCATTGACAATATTTGCTTGCCCTTGGAAATGAAAAATACTTCACTAGAAGATGCCGGGCTTGTACAAGGATACAATGAAAAAGGAAGGCCAACGTCGTGTTGGCACTTAGAATCTTTGGCAGGATCTGGTGCCATAAGATCTACATTGGACGATATGATTATTTTTATGAGGGCACAGTTAGGATCAAAAAATAAACTGCAAAAAGCCATTCTTTTGACTCATCAGATCACTTTTGAAAACGACGATCAAATTATGGCATTGGGCTGGCGTGTTAAAAAAGCAGGAAGCAAGACGATATTTCATCATTCTGGAGGTACAGGTGGATTTAGGTCATTTGTTGCCTTTGATGATAAATCCAAAAAAGCAATTATTATTCTGTCTAATGCCGCCTCGGATGTGACTACTGTCGGATTTTCGATATTTGAAAATTGTTTATAACAAGACTTTCCGCTGATATCCCGAATCAATTACAAGCTTCTTATCTTTTTCAGTTATATGGCATGTTTGTTCTTATCTAGTGAACGATGCACAGCTGGATCTTTGTTTTTGGAAAAATAGTTTCTATGGCCTTGGGTGAACCTTTTTGCGATTGTTAAGGGCATAGGCATTTATTTCTATTTCTTAAACCCTCCATGTTGGATCATTAAATACAGTGATTAATTAGGTAATATCACTTTATATGATGAATATTTAAACTAGCTTTAATTTATAATCACTTGATTTTTAGAGATATGGTTATTTTGGCCCCTCTGTTGATACAGTCCTTAAAAACAAGAACTGTTCATTTAACAAAAACAAAATAATGCAAAAAAGAATTAATATTAACTCAGCAGAACCGGAAGCTTTAAAAGCAATGATGGGACTTGAAACCTACCTTTCTAAAGTAGATATTTCTAAATCTTTAAAAGAACTTATTAAAATAAGGGCATCACAAATTAATGGCTGTGCTTATTGTATAGACATGCATACTAGAGATGCTTTAAAAAATGGCGAAACTGACCAGCGTATTTTTTTACTAAATGCTTGGCGTGAAGCTGGATCAATATTCTCTGATGAAGAGAGGAGTGTGTTGTCTATTGCGGAGGAAGTTACCCTAATTCATCAACAAGGTCTTACCGATAACACCTATAGCAATGCACTTAAGTATTTTACAGAGAACCAGATCGCACAGATTGTTATAGCGGTAGTCACAATAAATGCCTGGAACAGAATTGCGCTTAGCAGCCATCTTCAAGTTGGTGGTGGTTTCGCTTAAGATGAATTAAGGTTATAACCACTTTTTAACGATCCAATACTTAGTTAGCCGCTCATTAAAAGTTAGCTTTTGGCTCATGAAAAAGGAGAAACATAATACAAATATTTGATAAATTTTAAGTTTAAAAACATGAAGATTTTAGTCATTGGAGGCACTGGATTGATCGGAACAAAAACTGTCGCTAAGTTAAGGGCTTTGGGGCATGAAGTAATTGCAGCATCACCAAACACGGGTATAAATACCATTACAGGTGAGGGGCTGGCAGAAGCTGTTAACGGAGCGGAAGTTGTGATTGATTTGGCCAATTCACCGTCATTTGCCGATAAAGATGTGATGGAATTTTTTGAGACGTCCGGAAAAAATCTACTAGCAGCAGAAATTAATGCCGGAGTAAAGCATCATATTGCACTGTCTGTCGTCGGGACAAGCCGTCTCCAGGCAAGTGGCTATTTTAGGGCAAAGCAAGTACAGGAAGATCTTATTGTCAGATCAGGTATTCCATATACGATTATCCATTCGACACAATTTTTAGAGTTTCTCGGTGGTATCGTTGCGTCTGCACAGGATGGGGATGTGATCAATTTGTCTAACGCTAAAATACAACCTATTGCAGCTGAAGATGTTTCTTCATTTGTCGTCGAGTTTGCACTTTGCCAGCCAATCAATGGAATGGTGGAAATTGGTGGACCTGAACAATTTGAGTTGGCAGACTTAGTGAGACAATATTTAGCCAAAATAGAAAACCCCAAGAAAGTTGTGGGTAGTAGCGAAGCTTTATATTTTGGTTCACCTTTGGAAGAATTTACGTTAATACCTGCTGCAGGAGCAAAATTAGGTAAACTCACCTTTGAAGAATGGTTTTGCCTAAGCGCTAATAAATAAACAAGATCTGATCCAAGAGTACCGTGTGCTCTTGGATTTTGAATGATATTTTTAAATATTATACGATGAAGAGTTTCTATACAACTTTTACGAGCTCTTTGGGCCGAAAATTTACAATGGCATTGAGCGGATTGTTCCTCATCAGTTTTTTGCTGGTGCATATGTCGGTCAATGCCCTCATATTTTACAACGATGGCGGAGCAACGTTTACAATTGGAGCACATTTTATGGCCACAAATCCCGTGATCAGGACCTTGGAAATCGTTCTTATTGTTGGATTTGTCCTCCATATTGTGCAAGGGCTTCTTTTATGGAAAAAAAATAGGGACGCGCGTCCTATTCAATATGCTTATCCATTGGCCACTCCCAAAATAAAATGGTATAGCAAGAGTATGACCTTGTTGGGAACTCTTTTGCTGCTGTTTTTAGTCATACATACGTCCAACTTTTGGATACCAAATCGTATTCATCAGTTTCGTAATGACGAGGAACTGCCACTTTATGATCTGATGCTGGAGAAGTTTAGCAATCCACTGGAAGTATTGGTTTATTTATTTGGTTGTGTCTCCCTGTTTTGGCATCTCTTGCATGGTTTTACTAGTGCTTTCACTTCCTTAGGTATATCACATCGACGATACAATGGTTTTATAAACTGTCTGGGCACCAGCTTTTCAGTTATTGTGCCGCTTGTATTATTTCTAATGCCCTTGTCCATTTATTTTAAGTGGATAAAATGATTAAACAGATTGCGTATATTCGAACTATAGCCAAAATATCAACGCATCAGTAAACATGATTAGGATACTGCTACTACAGTTCTGTATAAAATGAAAGCAAATAAAACCACCAGTCCTAAAGATGATGTCTCCTTGGAGAGCATCGCATATTACCAAAAAGAGCGAGAGATCCTACTGGCATTAGGCAATGATCTAACTAAGGTTCGGGACAAAAACGATCTAATTCGGCTTTTTAAGGAAGGTATAAAAGGTCTATATTTTATTACCCATACCATTGTTACCACCATCGATTACAAGGACGATACCTACAGTCCCTTTCTTCTTGACAATGACGGCTCTCCGATTCGGGATCATCCACGTTATGAGGAAATGATAAAAGCTCGTTTTCCCCTTAATGGACCATTTATTCGTACTGTGTTGGATTCTGCCGAGCCAGTTTCATTTGTGATATCCGATATAATGGACGATCCGGGAAGCCCAAAATTTCTGAGCGTTAATTATGAAAGAGGTGTACGGGAAATTTTAATGGCTAAACTGATGCGAGAGGGACATGCTATTGGATTCCTTCACATTTACACCGATAAAATAAATGGCTTTAGCCAGAATTTCAGAGATGTCATTGTTGGTATTATACCCCAGATATCGAGTGCAGTCTCCAATATTGTAAAAAACGAAGAGCTGCTTAAAAGGGAAAAAGAGAAGACTTTTCTGCTCGAATTCAGTAGCCGAATGGCCGCTGTTCGCACAAAGGAAGAATTAACGGACACCGTTCGGGACATATTGAAGCAACTTAGCCCGACGGGAAGTTTTGTTATTCGGCGAATCTGTGGCGATACGAAATCACTTACAGAGCCCTACATTTATGATTTTGGAACACATCCTGTACCGAAAGTCAAAGTGGATTGGTTTCAACAACTGCCGCTTAATGATGGATTACAGAATCGTATTTTAACGAGTACTATTCCATTGTTATTCGACGTCGACCGGGAGGTGCAGCGTGGTATTTCCTCCGGTTATCTCCATTATTGGAAATCATTGGGAATAATGACATTTACTGGGATACGGTTGCGGAATGGTGAAACCAATTTAGGCCTGTTGTTATTAGAGACCGCCGAAATCAATATCCCTTTACTCCAGGGCATATGTGCGCAGATCTCCACGGCTATTTCCAATACGGTGGCTAACGAACAGCTAGTCAAAAAGCAGCAGGAGCAATCCTTTTTATTGGATTTCAGCAATGATATTACCCAACTGAGGACGAAGCAGGATCTTCAATGGGCTATTAGTCGGGTTTTGGATAAAATCCTGTCTACAAGATTGTCGATGATCCGTGTGATCGAAGCTGATGGTATCCACTTATCTCCCTTTATGTATGATATCGCATTGTTTGCCAGTGCAAAAACCGATTTTGATAAATTGGCAAGTAATCTTATTACAATCGATGAACTATATACCGCGCAAGTATTGGCCAGCAAGGACGGCCTTGTGTTCAATGTTGAGGAGGAAATTAAAAAAGGAAACGATTATGCCCGATTATGGAAGACCACGGGGCTAAGGAATATGTATGGCCTGCCTTTGCGGATCGGTGACAAAAATATTGGTACGATATGGTTGCTGGCCGATCAGCTCAATAAGATGCTTATTAAGGGTATTTGTTCACAGATATCAATTGCCATTGATAATCTCCGTGCAAATGAACAACTATTGGCCTATAAAAAGAATCTGGAAATAGAAAATGATTACCTAAAAGAGCAAATCAAAACGATTTACAGTTTTTCTGAAATAATTGGTAGTGGAGAGGCTATGCAGCACGTGTATCACCTGATGTCGCTGGTTTCAAGTACAGGAACCACCGTTTTGATTACTGGTGAAACAGGAACTGGCAAAGAACTGGTCGCCAGAGGTATACATACATCCTCAGATCGAAAAGATAAAGTCATGGTGAAAGTAAATTGCGCAGCTTTACCAGCCCATCTGATCGAAAGCGAATTATTTGGACACGAAAAAGGCGCATTTACAGGCGCTGTGGAGCGCCGTATCGGTAAATTTGAACTGGCACACCAAAGCACACTTTTTTTGGATGAGATTGGCGAACTTCCCTTGGAAGCGCAATCAAAATTGTTGCGGATTATTCAGGAACGTGAACTGGAAAGGATCGGCGGGCAACAGACCATCAAAATTGATGTTCGACTTATCGCGGCGACCAATCGTAACCTGGAAGAAGAAGTAAAAGCAGGACGTTTTCGCGCTGACCTATATTTTCGGCTCAATGTATTCCCGATACAGCTGCCCCCACTACGTGAACGTCTCGAAGATATCCCCCAGCTTACCGACTTTTTTATGCAAAAATATAGTCGCAATACGGGGCGTAAAATAAAGAAAATAGGATCAAAAGTAATTCAGCAATTGCGTAGCTATAGCTGGCCCGGAAATGTACGCGAGCTCGAACATTTGATTGAAAGGACCATTCTTTTGACCACAACAGCAGAGATTGACTATGTTTACCTTCCTCAGGTGCATGCCGAATCCGGACAGGATGAGCTGCAGTATTTAAATTATTCACTTGATGAATTGGAACGCAATTATATTATCCAGGTTTTAAAGCGTTGTGCCGGTAAGATTTCGGGTCCGGGAAGCGCATCGGAAATTCTACAGATTCCAGGCAATACCCTACATTCAAAAATCAAAAAACTGCATATCCGCAAGAGCGAATATTTTACCTGATTGATGCTCATTTTTATAAGATATTGAACGATGTACATTGGAAAAACCTATAAAATAACCGAATTTATTTTCTGGACGCGACGAAATTTGTTTCTGTTGCTCTTGATCAGTATTGTCCCTGTTTTGTTATATGAATTATTGGCCCTTCACTGGCTAGTAGTACCCTGGCCCATAGTTGCCTTTTTAGGAACAGCAACAGCCTTTGTTGTTGGTTTTAAAAACCAGCAGACGTATAACAGGACCTGGGAGGCACGTGACATCTGGGCGCTAAAGATTGGCATGAGCAGGGCTTGGGCAATGATGTGTCGCGATTTTATTAAAGACAGCGATAGGGCACATGAGATTGCATCTCGCAATTTGGCATGGCTCACAGTACTGCGGTATGAATTACGTTCCAAGCGGGCCTGGGAAAATATTGATAAGTCTTATAATCGCGAATATGCTAACTTCTACACGATTCCAGAGCGGGAAATAGCATTGTCAACAGTACTACAAAAATATATTAGTGATGATGAAATTGAAAAAGTGATTTCCGCCAGTAATCCGCTGATACAACTGATGAGTTTGCAGAGCACCGCACTGGTAAGTTTGTCTGATACTGGTGAGCTTGACAATGCCCGCTTTTTCGAACTGCATAAATATTTGCGTGAATTTTCTACCCTACAAGCGAGAAGTGAAAAAATAAAAAATTTTCCTTATCCAAGGCAATATGCAACTGTCAATCGGATATTTGTCTGGCTTTTTTGTTTTTTGTTACCTTTTGCTATGTTAAAGGAGTTTAATGCATTCAATGAATTTGTAACTGGATTGATGAAGGGCCATATGGTGTGGCTTGTCATACCTTTCAGCATGATTATATCCTGGGTCTACACGTCATTAGACCAAGTAGGAGAGAGTACTGAAAATCCTTTTGAAGGCAGCCCGAATGACATCCCTATTTCTCGGATGTGTCAAGATATTGAAAATGAGATAAGGGCTATGTGGGGAGACTCTAAACCTGTGCAGACCATTAATCCACATCGTATTATTATGTGATAGGAACGGAAGAAACAATTGTAGAAACTTTCTCTAAAAATACGTGTGATTTTCTATTTCAATTTTTTAACGGATTTATTTTCTACGAGCGACTTCATTTGTGTCATAGCAACTCTATTTAATTGCATAAGCCGTTGAAACTCCTTTATTATATAAAGTTTAAACTCGATTGAAATCCAGGAAGCGAATTCTAGTGCTATGTCTTTATGAGCAAAAGTCCCCCCGTATCTTCCAGCTTTAGAAACTATACCAATTGCGTTGGTATTTTCTATCCAGCGTTTGGGAGTCATCACAAAACTATTGAGACCAGCTTGTTTTCTAAACCCCTCGAATTCGAGGGGTTTAAAATTGGGGTTACACTGTTGCTTAAAACTGCTGCTATTGTTTAGATCTATTTCAGCAAAGTCATCAAGATTCTTTTGCGTTGAGCAGTTTAACATTGTTAAAATAACAGAGAGTTTAGAAACCCAAACATGTTTCGTTTTTGATGAATGATTACAAATTAATTCGATCTCCATGAGATTTTGGCTGTGAAATAACAAGAAATTCTAAATCTTGATTAGTTCTATTGGAAATTCTGTGCTTCTGACCTGCTTGGATATGAAAGCCACTATTTTCAACAACAACATATAATTGAGTATCAATCTCGAAAGTTGCGATACCCTTTAATATGTAAAAAAATTGCTGTGCCTTACTATGAAAATGCAGACTTTCTTTTGTTCCGGGCGGCATTTTCTCTTGAATCACACTTAAAGAATCAGACTTCAATAAGTGCCATCCATCACAATTTTCACCCCAAATATAATGTTCAGAATTGTCGATGTTTTTTATTGTCATTACTTATTCAATAAAATGATAATATTCCAAAAAAGAAAAACGGTAGTACGGAATCACTAGCATAAAGATATGCCAAACGAGGTCAAAAAAGAAATCGGATTGCATCCCGGTTTTACGTGTCTTGTAACCTCGAATGCGAGAGGTATCTAACTTACCTTCACTTTCGACGCGAGAAGCTTTAATAGAACTAATCGTAATTAGTCATATCGAGATATAAGTTAGTCACAATTTTTTCCTATTTTTTAGAAATGATTCTTAAACCTGAGAAATCACCATCCGAATCATGTCCAGTCCAAAAACCGATTTTTCCCATAGAGGCTTGGTGCAGTGGCTTAACGACTAGCACCGGATTTTTGTCCTTATTGATGTAAGTTTTAATAGTTTCTGCCGACACATCAATTTTGACATGGAACCAATTGTTCGGATCTACATCAAGGAGCAGCGGGGCTTCGTATTTATCTGCAAATTCTTTTCTCAGGTACGGCCAGTCATTTTCTGGAAGTGCTATATATTGCACCGCATGTTTTTTCCTGATCGGGTCGTTGGATCTGAAATTGAACGGCCGAAAGTAAATTGCTTGGTAAGTACTGTCATTAATTCCATGAAAAGCGATACCGACGAAGCTTTCCTGAAACACATCCTTACCTTTGACATCGAATTCAATCGTGCCACTTTCGAACAAAAAATTTTTAATCCAAACTATACCAGGGTTGGGCTTTCCTTCGACATGTAAAAATTGCGAATCATTATTGGTTGAAGAAATTGAGAATTTTCTGTTCATACCTTCCAGCGCTTCCTCATTTAGTGCTGGAGTGTGAACTTGCTGTCCTAGCAGTTTAATAGATGAAAAAAGTAAAACTAAGAAACTAATTGTAATTTTGATCTTGAACATAGTATTAAGATTGATTTATATTTTTTGGTTTTCATTTGCTGATTTAAATCTAGTATATCGCTAACTTTTTATAAATTCATTCGCTGTTCAAAAAAGTTCAAGTTCATATTTAGAATATTCATGTCTGAAAACCAATTCTATATCGATCACTGCAAAGCCTTAATTGAAGAAAAACTAGGCTGGGGAAATAGTGCTAATTGGCAGGCCCAAGATTTTGAAAATCTCAGTGATCAGATTTTGATTGAAACAAAAACGCTTATTAGCGCGAGCACCTTGAAAAGAATTTGGGGGAAAGTAAAATATCAAAGCAAACCTAATATATCAACCCTAGATACACTGTCGAGGTTTATCGATTACCAAAATTGGAGGGATTTTGTCAAATATTGTGTAGATACAACGAAGCCACAAGGCGTTGTAACATCCCCAGAACCTATAGTGAAAAAAAAGATATTTAGATATTTAGTAGCAATACTGGTTCTCCTTTCATCATTTTTTTTAGTAGGCTTCTTGCTGCAGAAGAAAGCTATTAATACATTACAGTTCGATAACGTTAAATTTAATAGCAGAACAGTTTCTGTTGGTGTTCCCAATACGGTTATATTTGAATACGATGCGATGCAATCCAATGCCGACAGTGTATTTATCCAGCAGAGTTGGGACGAAAAGAGAAGGATCAAAGTTGACAAGTCTCACCATCAACATGCAAGCGTCTATTACTTACCCGGATATTACCGGGCCAAGTTAATATTGAATGATTCCATAGTAAGCGAACACGACATATTTATAGAAACAGAGGATTGGATAGGTGTATTATATAAAGATGCTATACCTTTTTACTTACAGAAAGACAGTTATCGTCACGACAGCTGGTATGGTATCTCAGCCCAAGAAAAAGATTACTATCTACCCACAGACGGCGGTATTCCATCATTCTTATTGACTTATGTCAATCGAGATCTTACTGTAGACAGCCGCTCCTTTTATTTATCAGTTAATATACAAAATACATTTGCTCATCCAGCTGCTCCATGTAAGCATACTGATCTCACACTTCTTGGTACAGACGGGGCGATAATCATTCCTCTTTCTAAAGCTGGCTGTGTTGGGGAAAATAAGCTAAGAATAGGTGAACAACTTATAGATGGAAAGTTCCACGATCTGTCAGCATTTGGAGTTGATTACGCAACACCTGTTAAAGTTGAATGCGATGCGCGATCTGAAAAAATTAGAATTAAATTAAATGGTAAGCAAGCTTATGAGGGAGTAAATTTTAAAGGGATTGGGAATATTGTCGGTATAAGAGCCAAGTTTCAGGGAGCAGGACGTTTGGATTCTTTTCATTTAGGTAAGGTTATGTAAGTACCCCATTTTCCCGACAGCTGAGATTGGACTCTTCTAATTAACTGACCTTCCCCTTCCATTTTCAGATACTTGCCATAGAACGAACCCGTTATGACGCCTGACCCATGTAGCGTTTTCGTGGCTTTTTGGGTTACGCTCCAAACTGCTTTAAATGGTGGTTGCAATGTTTGTATATGAACTGACCTAATTGAGCTCTGGACATTCTACCAAAGAACCAATGTACAAATGGATCTTTTTCAAATGTTTCATATTGACCTCTCCCCAAAAAACTGGAGCATTTAAAAGTAGAGAATTCGGTGATTGTGACCTCCTCCCTGTTGTTCAGACAGTCAAGTTTTCTTTGTTTTTTATCAAGATTAGCATTAAGTTGGTTGATAAAATAAGAGGGTGTTACTCCATAATGCTAAAAATAGCTAGACAAGCGGGGCACTGGATTAGAGTAGAACTTTAGCTTCAACTACTAAATTTGACTAAAAAAAGCAATGGTGTAGATAATTTGTAGATAACAGTGTATGATAAAGGTTGTTAACTTTACTCCTGCAGCTGAAACTACAGTTGTTCTTTTTTAACAAGTAGTATATGAAAAGATTTATGATGGAGATATTGAACTTCTGCTGAAGTACATATTGATCAGCTATAAAATCCATACATCATGAGTAAAGACATTAAAAAGGAAAAAAGCACAAAAGAGAAAACGCAATCTTCTTATCAAAAAGAAAAAGATTCTGTTTCGAAAGACTTAACGGAGAATGTTTTCCGTAAAAAAAAGAAATAGGCGATTGATGAAAAGATAGCTAATTGTTTGCACTTGCACAAAGGCTGGATTATTAGACCAGCCTTTTGCTCGCTTTTTTCTTTAACAAAACTGAATTTGAGTATCGTATAATGAATAAAGCATCTATCAAATTGGTATCCAGAGAGTAAAAACCACCTTTTCATCAAAGCATTTGACATGGATATCACCCCTGTGAGCTGTGATTATCTGTTTGGAAATATAAAGACCCAATCCCAGTCCGCCTTCTTTCTGGTTTTTTCTTCCTACGAAGGGCTTAAATAGGTTATTGAATATAGGCCTTGCTATCTTATGGCCATCATTTTCTATTTGGAAGATAAATCTGTCACTTTCAATAGAAGAGTTTATAACGATAGTATTTTCTTCCAAACCATGCCGGAATGAGTTTCCTATGAGATTTGAAAACACCTGTGCCATACGCTCATGATCACATTTTACTGGAGTTTTTGCTCCGAGATTTGTATGTACTTTTCTTTGGGGTACACTCGTCTGGATCTCACGAAGGGCCTGAAGGATCACTTTATCTAATTCGACCAGATTTTTGTTCAGATGTATTCCTGTGCCTAGCTTACTCCGGGCAAAATCAAGCATGTTATCTATTAGACCTTTCATTCTATAGGACGAATCATAAATAAGTTTGGCCGTTTGTTTATGTTTTACATTTTCGAGTTTGTCGGTGAGGTATTGCGATAAGGTAATGACAGCACTCAATGGATTTTTTAGGTCATGCCCTAACACGGATAATAGGGTATCCCTGCGTTCAGAGTATTGTAATTCTTCACCTAACAGGGCTTCGGTATTTTTTATTTTGGCGATCGAACCCAAATGAAAACTGATCAGTTCAGATAGAAGTTCAAATAGTGGTGCTATCCGCTCTCTATCAATTGACACGGCTTTATAATCTATCGTGCAGAGGGTTCCGAAGAACAATCCGTCATTGTCAACGATCGGAAATGCGATATAACTTTTAAAACCTTTTGCATGCAATTTCTTTTTCCAATCTTCATTTTCACAGTGGTCAATATTGGGGATAATAATAGGTGCATGTTTATCATGTGCCTCATCTCCTAAGGTGTAATGTAATTCGAGCTGCTGCCCTGCTGTTACCCCGACTCCGAGCGAATCCCGTACAGCACAGGCTATCCATTGATGGCCATTGTGAGAGGTCACCAGCCCTAGATCCATTCCCGTATATAGACATATGGTGTTCAATATATTCTTTACTGCAGGAATATCTTCGATCCGCATGAGCAAATGGGAGATGGCATCATTATTTTCTTTCATATCTGTCGCTGTTAGTAAAATCGAAGTCAAATATCAATGACTAAAATATATCACTTTGTAAGGAATGACTATATAATTACAAATTGGCGAATAAGATGTTTGATTTTCTGTTCGAATCTTGTGTTAGCGGACCTTATGTCTAAATATAAGCATAATTTAATGTTTTTTTAGAATCTAATCTTGGCAGAGAGGGGCGAATCCCAATTGGAGGCACTTATTATTCCGTTTAAAAAGACCTTGATTTTCAATACAAAAAGACGTTTTTATACGTCTTCGTCGGAATATACACGTGAAATACAGGTGATTGCTCTGCTAATAGAACTAATACTGTTCGATGGATGTTCAAATTCAAAAGCTCTAGGGCAATAAACTTTCAAAAAATGGAAACAACAACTAAAAGTAACGCAAGTGAAAATTCTGGAAATGGAACGATGACGAAACAATCCACAGACCACACGAAAAAGCGTTCAGGATCCGATGCGGCAAAAGATTTGGCCGAGCTATTTGAAGACGGGCTTAAAGATATTTATTGGGCGGAAAAAGCTTTGATAAAAGCATTGCCCAAAATGGAAAAAAACGCTACCGCGGAGAAATTAAAAAAAGCTATTTCCAAACATCTTTTGGAAACCGAAGATCATGTGAAACGCTTGGAACAGTGCTTTGAGATTTTGGAGCTGAAGCCTAAAGCAGAGCGATGTGCTGCAATGGCTGGGTTGATCGAAGAAGGTGAACATATTATCGAGGAAACCGAAGAAGGAACCGTTAGAGATGCAGGTATTATCGCTGCTGCCCAAAAGATTGAGCACTACGAAATTTCCACATATGGTACCCTCGCGGCATTTGCTAAAGTCTTGAAGTACAATGAGGTTATTCAGCTTTTGCGTGAGACTCTTGCAGAAGAAAAAAAATGTGATTCTGATTTAACTGCCTTGGCGGATACCAACCTCAATACAAAAGCTAAATAAGAGTTACTAAATAAAAAAAATGGATGGATCTTACGTCTGTAAGATCCATTTTTTATAAATGATGATCTTTGAAAATGTATCTCTGATCGATAGAATTAAAAAAAACTCAAAATGAAAAAGAAAATTGTGGTGTGTGATGACGATATAGAAATACTGAATGCATGTTCCATAATATTGGAGGATCAAGATACGATAGTTATAACGGTGGCGAACAGCTTATTTCTGTTGGAAGTATTGGATAGTATAGATGCTGATATACTCTTTTTGGATATTCATATGTCTGGACGTAACGGAGATCAAGTAATGCGTGATCTCAGGAGTTCATCTAAACATGATAAGCTGCCTGTAATTATGATCTCAGGTCATATCGATGGCCGGAGTATTTCAGTAGAATGTGAAGCCGACGGATTTTTAGCTAAACCTTTTGATCTTACCGACTTGGAAAACTATATACGGAGATTTGTTTATGAAAGTGAATCTTAATATTGTATTTGGTCTCAAACCTTTTAAAATTTCGTGATACTTGCATTGTCAATCAAATGAGCAGCGAACAATTATTTAAAAACAAATTATAAGCAAGTTTCGTTTAACATTTAACGACTTTAATCCCAATGGAAATACCAAACTTTTCACCCTTTGATCTGGATAATATTTTCTTTATTTCGAGTACAAAGGGTACCCAGCTTTGATTGCTAAGGATACACTGGGTTCTGTCGTAAGGGCGAAGACTGGATCTGGCAAACAAGATCAACAATATGTGGGTTGGTATGTTGGTTACGTCACAACTAAAGACAATATTTATTATTTTTCAAATTGTATCCAGTCATCTGATAAAAATCCTGATTTTGGAAAGGCAAGAATTGAAATTCTAAGTGATATTCTTGATGAATTGAAAGTGTTACAGAAGTGAAGTTCTATATAGCTTTCAAAATCATTACTCACTTCTGGTTTTCTGGGCCATTCGTTTGTCCAAATGGAAGATGCGGTATTACAAAGTGACATTAGCTTTCGAGTCCTAATTATTTGCTTGTCACTTTCAAATCCCTAAAAAAACCTTCGGTTCCGATATCAACAAAAAGACCTATAGCCCCAGTTTTATCGGCACCCATTTTGAGATCATTGACAATAAGGTTGGGCTCTTTGGCATCATTGATAAATAACTTGGCTGTTTGGCCCTTTACCTCGATTTTTAATTTGATCCACTGATTGGGCAGAATAGGCGCGTAGGCCTCGTATTGACCTGGAGCGGTGGCACGTGAATCCGTAAATTTAAAATTCGGATAAGAAAAGTATTGAACAGTCCGGTTTCTTCTCAGCTGGTCATTGGCGATGCTATTTGTTGGACGTACGTAGATGCTTTCAAATCGGGAATTATCTTCATTGATCCGAAAAGCGAGACCGATAAAACCTCTGGCATGAGCCGGCGCATCGGGCAGCAGTTGTGACAAAACTTTTACCTCTATCACACCATCTTTAAAGTCCAGATCATTGATCCTAACATAGGTTGCTTCATCATCAGCAAGTACTTTGGGCGATTTGATTACGCTAACAGCTCTTTTTCCATTGATACGTGTCATTGACATGGAAGTTTGCACGGGAGTAAGCCGCTTTTCTTCCAGTTTTATTGTCTGTGCAGATACTGTATTTACAATTAACCCTATTAATAGAACGATTGAATAAAATCGCGCGTAACGCATTTTGTAAAGCTTAACCTTCTTCATATATTATTCTTTGATTAAAAACTCGTACAAAGTTACCCAACTGAGTCCTTTAGGATGCATGAACAATCTTAAGAAACATCCTTGAACTAGTTTAAGGGTTAATTTAAATCGTGCTCACTGTTTTTTACCCAGCGCCTTTTTTCGGATTTTGCTCAGAAATTCGGAAGTGATACCCAAGTAGGAAGCGATCTGTGTGTTCGGAAGTCGATTGATCAAGTGAGGGTATTGTTTCTGAAAGGCAACATAGCGTTCATCTGCATTGGTGCTAATATTCAATAGAATACGGTTTTGGTATTCCATTAGCTTCCGTTCGATGATGATCCTAAAGTTGCGGTCAAATTTATGGTAATTAGTATATAGATACAAAAGATCTTTGTGTTGGATCTGTAGGACGATAGCCGGTTCTACCGCTTCGATGTATAACCTGCTCGGCTCTTCATTATAAAAACTTTGGAAATCTGCGATCCAATCACCTTCCGCAGCAAACTGTATATTATGTTCCCTAAAATTACTGTCTACGGCAAACATCTTAAAGCAGCCCATAACAACAAAGAAATAGTGCCGGCAAACTTCCCCTTCTTGAAGCAGAAATCCTTTTTTCTTTACGATTCTCAGCGTAAAAAGACGCCTCAGTGCTTCCTGTTCCTCCTTATTAAGCGGAAAAAATTGTTTGAAATTGTCGATAAGCATTGCCAACGCTTTTTCTAGGGGTTCTACTTGTTCCAATGATCTTCCATTTTTATACTAAATATACTTGTTTTTTAAGTCAGTCTTCTCACTTTATCCAATTTAAGACATTTACGTCGTTCTATTAAAAACATATCGAAAGATTTTCCAGGTGTCGGCATCTCTGCGGAATACAAAAAAGTCGCGGCTCGATTTTTCAACAGCAATTCCAGAAACAGCATCTTTCATTGATGTCTTAGCGCTTGCAGATACAAAAGCATACTTCCCATCACATGCGATATGATTAATCATGTAGGCAATTTTAAACTTCTTCCGTTCAAAAAAAATATGCGATCTACTAAACAAAAGTTGTTCCCGTGTCAGTGTTTTAACCCCTTCGGGCATAAGTAGTCCATCTTTTGCATAAAAGGTATGGATAAGGTCTGTCTGGACCGTATTGATTGCTTGTGCGTACTCCTGGAGTACTGTTGCAATTTCGTTTTCGGCTAAATTTTTCATTATATTCATGAGTTTAGACAAAGGTGGGGAGATCGTAACGAACTTATCAATAAATAAGTTTAAGAAAAGGTCTTAAATTATTTCAATGCTATTTCTTGGGAAAGTTTATGGGTGGGAGAAGCAATTTCTAAAGAGATTTGGACTGTTGAATTGATTCTTAAAATAAAAAATTATAGCATGGCAACAACAAAGAAAATAGCCGTCATCGGCTTGGGAAACATCGGAAAGATAGTAGCTCAAAATCTTGTAAAAGGCAATCGCGCGGTAACTCTTGCAAGCAGAAATGTAGAAGATGCTGTTACCCTGGCGGAACAGCTTGGAAGTCTGGCAACAGCAAGTGATATTGCTTCGGCTATGAACGAAGCAGATATTATTGTTATGGCTGTTTGGTTCAATAACATCGAGAAATTATTTTCTGATTATGGTACAGCATTGCGAGGCAAAATTATCATCGATCCATCCAACCCCATTGCACCAGATGATAAGGGGGGATTTAAAAAGATTATTGGCGAAAATGAATCTGGGGGTGAGCTAAATAGTACCCTTCTTCCTGTGGGTGCAAAATTGGTGAAAGCGCTGGGAACATTGGGCGCGGCATCTCTTGCCAGCGCAGCATTCCAGCTACCCGAGCAGGCCGTTTTATTCTATGCTTCGGATGACAGGAGTGTTGATGAAGAGGTCGATCAATTGATTCTCGACAGCGGATTTAATCCATTGCGTATTGGAGGTCTAAACCAATCGATACGTATCGAAGTATTTGGAGATCTTCATGAATTTGGCGCATTGGGTAAAACCGTTTCACTTTCCGAAGCAAAAAGTAGGGTGTAATCTTACACTATTTTACGCAGTCTAAAGCTTTTTCTAGAACGTACGAAAGACATCTTTGTCAAACTATACCAATTGCGTTGGTATTTTCTATACAGCGTTTTGGGTGCATCACAAAACTCTTGAAACCAGCCTTAATTTTAAACCCCTCAAATTGGAAAGGTTTAAAATTAGGGCTATATATACTTTCACAAAAACCTAAGAGTTCTCATCTTTTTAGACCAAGAAATTTCCAAAGGTTGAATTTAGGTTTCTTTTTAATTTCCTCAATATGTTTTACGAATATTTTTTCTAAATCCAAGTCGGATTTAATCTCAACTTTCTCTCTATCTGTGACGGCAATGCCAGTGTGGCCAGGGACATTAGAAGGAATCTCTTCAAATTTTCCTAATGCGGTCATTTTTTTTATTATTCTTAATCCGTCGGCATATTCATCAAATAGGGGAATTGGCAGAGGCCTGTAGCCCGGTGAAGACAGGATAAACTTCATGAAAAAATATGGATCTAAATCTCCAAACTCGAGTCCGAAGGTAAGAGGAACCTCAATACATTGTTTCGTTGTCAAATGTTGAAAACCGCAGTGAAAACCATGGACGAAATACCTCCATTCACCAACTGTTCCTATCTGTCGATCGTCTTGTTTTAACTCGTTAAACGTATCTAGTGGAAAATCCTTATTTAAATTTAAATCAAGTTTGTCAACCAACATAAACACTAGTTGTCCACCTAGATGCCCGTAATCTTTTGCACATTGCTCAAAAAAGTCTTGATGATCTTCAATTTCTTTATCGGTAATTAGTTTTACAACGTTAAGTTCAGGGTCGATAGTATGGATCAAGACCTGAAAACCAGAAAGTGCATATTCGAGATATTGTCCGATTTGTTCTCGCTGTTTATTCGTCTTTCCTTCAAAAATAAGCGTTAAGGCCACTTCTCTTGAAATTGATTTAATTTCATCGACTGTCGGAATTTGGTCAATTGATTTAATAGTGATTGTATGTGTTGTTCTATCCAAAGCAATTCGTTTTAAATATATCAGTTATGGTTATTTTTCTGATCACCCAAGTTGACTCACTATTTCTTCTCTTGATATCATTTATTTAAATTTCTTTAATTCTTCCAGCAATTTATTCTGTTTGGAAATGAAAGTATTCAGGCTATCTATTTTTAGAGGATGCGCATTTTGATATTTTTCAATTTCAGGTAGTGTTTTTCTGATTTTAAAAGCAGTATAGGTGCTAACGAGCTTTTCATTATTTTTAGTTATTTGACTGATATGATCTATTATATCTTTTACTTTAAGATCGTATCGATCAGCACTGGCGCTAATTTCTTTTTCTACCTGTTGTTTTACAAGTGAATCTGTAATGGCTTTCGTTCCTTCATTGGCATCCTGATAATAAGAATTAGTGGTTTCGAGTACACTGTTATATACAGCTAAAACTTTTTCTGTTTCCTCTAATGTCTTCACAATCCTGGAATTGAGAGCTGTAAGGTTTTTATCATCTTTTATCAATTCGGAATAGATATTGTCTACAGTTATATTGTTTCCACGATAACTCTTAAAAGAACCTGAAGCAGCCGATTCAGCATTATCCACTGCATTCTCTACAATAGGTGGGTTCTGTTGCTTATTTTCTTGGCAGGAAAGTATAGACAGAGCCAGTGTGGAAGCGAAAAGAATATTTTTCATAATTAAATATACATATTTAACGCTCATTTACCAGAAGTTCTTTATTGACTTTGATATAACAAGGTAGGGTAGAATAATGAAACAGCTGATATGAAAGTTCCTTCAAGTTATTTTAAATAGCAATTGGCAGTTATACTGGATATTACGTTGGCTTATATCATATTATTTCGGAAATCCATGATCAGTGATTTCGAACAATTTTGACCATAAAAATAATGTCCTCACGGATTCCTTCCTGATCTTGGGAGCACAACGTTGAGAAAATGTAGAAAGTACTATTTTTATTTGTTTGGTATACGCACAGGATTGACTACTTAAGATATCCATGTATAGTCGCGTTTTATCACCTTCCACTTTCCATTAATTTTTTCCAGGATAAAATCATAACCCTGACCGCAAAGTGCTCCGCATACGTAGTCTAACGATACAAATGCTTTTTTGTGATCATGCGACATGATAGGCAAGTGAAATGTATATCTTGACAGAAATTGCGCCTTCGTTTCTGTTTTTTTATGGTATGCAACGTTATATTTCTTTTTGATTTGTAGTGGAATACATACAGTATCCCTTCCTCTGACCTGATTGAGATAGCCTGTAGAGTCTTGCTGGCTATGGCCTACTAAGCCCAGCAATTTTTGGATCCTCAGGCCTTTAGGCACAAAGTCTTTGTCGTAGGCATTATATAGCGAGTCCTTCATGAACCATTGGTGAATATAGGTCTTTGGTTTATTAGTTTTAGCTACTTCATCTGAAATGGAGTTATAGGCAATTACAGCATCTAAAATTTCAGCATAATCATTTTTAACAACTGCATAGTCAAATGCTTGTTTTTGGATTTTGTCTGGTACCTGTTTTTGATCAGTGTTTTGACATGCTATGATGAAAAATAAAAATGGGATTAAAAAGCGTACTTTCATAAATCAATCAAATGGTTTAAAAGATGATGCCGAAATGATTTCTTTTCCATAGGACAATTTACTAAATTCATACATCACGTTTCTATTTATGATACAGTATTTAACAGACGATCAAATCAGGACAAGGCTTAGATTGGGAAAATCTGTAGAGCAGTGGTTAGGTGATGTCCAAGGAGAATATCGGGGTTATGTGGAACCTTAATTTTATCATCGTATTCAAGATCTATTGATTTAAGGAGGGAAGAAAGTAAGGAAGTTGTTCCAATATAAAAATGATGAAAGACCAAGATTTATTTATTAAGGAATTGAGAAATTCTTGCGTATTTGGAGTACTGCAGACAAAAAGCTAGAACGCATATAGAAAAACTCACTCCTAGCAGAATGAATGCACGTTGGATCAACGAATCTAAAAACTTTTCTTGCCTTGAGATTCTATTGTATAATATGTGGCATATTCAACATCATGTTGCACAATTGAATTTATACCTTAGACAGACAATTGATCGTGCTCCGAAATGGGTATCTCAGGTGAAAGAATAAACCAGTGCTAAGGCCGAGTCGAGACGTTTTTTTTAACGCCTGTCTCTACAACAATGTCGCAGTATTACAAAAAAAAGACCAATTGAAATTTTGATTGACTTCCCCCCTCAAAACAGTATAACGCCTGACCCATGTAGCGTTTTCGTGGCTTTTTGGGTTACGCTCCAAACTGCTTTAAATGGTGGTTGCAATGTTTGTATATGAACTGACCTAATTGAGCTCTAGACATTCTACCAAAGAACCAATGTACAAATGGATCTTTTTCAAATGTTTCATATTTCTCGATTAATAATTTCCAATTTCGTTTCTCCATTTCTAAATCATGTATGTCTTCATTTACGATAAATACAGCGGATGTGGGTGCGTTTTTGGCAAAACTTGTTGTTTCATCTTTCAATATCCCCTTTATCGCATTTTGACCAACCATTCGCCCTAAAAATGAATGCTTCACCTTTATGGATCCTTGGTAATATTGTTCACATAATATACAATGCCTGACCATTTGCGTTACTGTCATTTTTCCCCAAAGCGCATCGCTGTCCTCGTGTAATAAATTAATTCGTTCGATGACTGCTTCTCTTACGTTTTTCTCAAATATTGATTTCATACTAAGAACATTTATCTATTCAATCTGGATGTTGATCATTTGCAGTCTTACAAATCTAACAGATTTGTTCTTCGATCGACTTTGCATAGGATAAGAAATAGAATTGCTTATCTAACGCATTGATGATAAGATTTGTTTAAAACTC
>PJUI01000167.1_pt1 | contig 22399 bp, 17 predicted proteins | sample 1512201 | NCBI WGS metagenome assembly PJUI01 (sample SAMN08177670, study PRJNA422409) | Feces metagenome, whole genome shotgun sequencing project. | isolation source: Chicken feces (2) enriched on wood chips | host: Gallus gallus | place: USA: Madison | collected 2015-01-15
GCGCTACCTCGGCCTCGTCCTCTACGACGCGGACAAGGTCACCGAAGCCGCGAGCGTCCAGGACGAGCACGAGCTCCTGGCCTCCCAGCGCGCCGTCTTCCTCGACCCGAACGACCCCGACGTGATCGCCGCCGCGCGCGCGGAGGGGATCCCCGAGGACTGGATCACCGCCGCGCAACGCTCCCCCATCTGGGACCTCATCACGAAGTACGAGGTCGCGCTGCCCCTGCACCCGGAGTACCGCACCCTGCCCATGGTCTGGTACATCCCACCCCTGTCCCCCGTCGTCGACGTCGTCACCGCCTCCGGCAACGACGGCGAAGACGGACGCACCCTGTTCGCCGCCATCTCCCAGCTACGCATCCCCCTGGAATACCTCGCCGGCCTGTTCACCGCGGGCGACACCGCCCCCGTCGAGAAGGTCCTGCGCCGCCTAGCAGCCATGCGCTCCTACATGCGCGACATCAACCTCGGCCACGACCCCAACGAAGAGACCGCGGCCGCGGTCGGCATGACCGGACAACAGATCCAGGACATGTACCGCCTTCTCGCCATCGCCAAGTACGAAGACCGGTACGTCATCCCCACCGCCCACACCGAGATCGCCCGCGAGCTGAGCGACATGGCGTGCTCGCTCGACTACGACGGCGGCCCGGGCATGGGGGGCGCGGGACCGACGACGGGCGAGTCGTTCCACGCGGTCGGCGAGAAGGAACGGGCCACCAGCCCGTACACCCCCTCCACCACGGGTCGGGTCAACCTGCTCAACTGGGACGGCGACGGGACTCCGGGCGGACTCTTCCCGCCGCCGCGACCGGCGGGCGGCCCCGAGCCCTCAGGTGGTGCGGCATGAGACGCGCGACCAGGTCCCGGCCGGCGCCCTCGACGAGCACGGCGTCGCCCGGTCCTTTGCCGGACGACCAGCGCCGCGCCGCGCACACGGTGATCTCGCTCCTGCTCGACTACCCCACCGCGGAGGCCGCCGCGCACCGCACAGACGTCGAGGACGTCGTCGCCGGGCTGCCGTCCGACGTGCGGCGGCCCCTGCGCGCGTTCCTCGACGCCACGGCGTCGCTGTCCCTCGGGGAGCGGCAGGCCGCCTACGTCGCGACGTTCGACCTCAAGCGCCGGTGCTCGCTGTACCTGTCGTACTACGCGGCCGGGGACACCCGGAAGCGCGGCGCCGCGCTCGTCACGTTCGTGGAGGCGTTCCGCGCGGCGGGCTGGGAGACGGACGGCTCCGAGCTGCCCGACCACCTGCCCACCGTGCTCGAGCTCTCCGCGCGCACGGACGGCGAGATCGCCGGCATGGTGCTCGACGCGCACCGCGACGGCATCGAGGTGCTGCGCGCCGCGCTCGAGACGCTGCGCAGCCCGTACGCCCACGTGGTCGCGGCGCTCGTCGCGACGCTGCCGGCGATGCAGTCGGAGACGGCGGCACGCTTCCGCGACCTGGTCGCCGCGGGACCGCCCACCGAGCTCGTCGGCCTGAGCGACCTGTCCCACCTCACGCCGTTCGCCACGATCCCGAGCCTGACCGAGGAGACCCGACGATGAGCCCGCTCGACGTCCTGCTGTGGGTCGCCGTCCCGTACGCGGTGGCGGCGGTGTTCGTCGTCGGGCACGTGTGGCGGTACCGCTACGACCAGTTCGGCTGGACCACGCGCTCCTCGCAGCTCTACGAGAACCGCTGGCTGCGCCTCGGCTCGCCGCTGTTCCACGTCGGCATCCTCATGGTGATCGGCGGGCACGTCGTCGGCATCCTCGTGCCGCGCCCGTGGCTGGAGGCCGTCGGCGTGGACGAGCACGCCTACCACCTCGTCGCGACGATCGCCGGGACGTTCGCGGCCGTCCTCACGGTCGTCGGGCTCGTGATCCTCGTCCTGCGCCGGAGGCTCTCCGGCGCGGTCTTCCGCGTGACCACGCGCACGGACAAGCTCATGTACGTCGTGCTCGGCGCCGCGATCGGGTTCGGCACGCTCGCGACGGTCCAGCACCAGATCTTCGGCGGCGGGTACGACTACCGCGGCTCGATCTCGCCGTGGTTCCGCTCGCTGCTCACGTTCCAGCCGGACCCGTCGCTCATGGCCGACGTCCCGCTCGCGTTCCAGCTCCACGTCCTGTGCGGCCTGGCGCTGTTCGCCCTGTGGCCGTTCACGCGCCTCGTGCACGTGTTCTCCGCGCCGCTCGGCTACCTCACGCGGCCGTACGTCGTCTACCGGCGTCGCGCCGTCGCGACGACGTCGCGCGCCCCACGCCGCGGCTGGGAGCCCCCGACGACCCCGTAGCGAGGACCGTCCTCGCTCGACCCGGTGCGCGCACGACGACGCCCGGCGGCCATCCCCGTGCCGCCGGGCGTCGTGTCGTGCCGGGACCGTGCCGGCCCGGCCGCTCAGCCCTGTGCGGGCACGGGACGGCGCGTGAGGCGGATGCTCACCTCGGTCGCCTCGCGCGACAGGTACTCGCGGTCGAACGCGCCGGGCTCACGACCCTCGAGCTGCGCGAGCAGCGGGAGCGGGTCGTGCGGCGCGACGAGGACCAGCCCGTCCCCGGGCGCGAGCGCCTCGAGCGCCCCGAAGACGACGCCGTGACGCACGGCGTGCGGGATCGTGCGGACGTCGAGGACGATCTCGGCGTCGTCGTGCGCGCACCCGCAGGTGTGCCCCTCCTCGGCACCTTCCTCGGGCCCTTCCTCGTTCACCGCCGCGTGCTGCGGGGGCTCGGTGATCTCGATCGGTTCTGCTGCCATGGTGGTCCTCCTGGTCGTGGCGCGAGCGCCGGGTGGGGTGCTGGGTCTGCGGTGCCGCCGGCGTGGACGACGCCGCCGGCGGGCGGGCCGGTCAGGGCGTCACGGCGAACGCCCCGGACGCGCCGCGCTCGGCGTCGGACATGGCGTGCGTGACGAACGGGTAGGTCCCGGCCTCGGGGAACGTGAGCTCGACGAACCCGCCCTGCGCGGGCAGCAGGCCGAGCACCTGGCTGCCGCCGGAGGTCCCCGGCGGGAGCGCGTAGGCGCCCTCGTGGTAGACGGTGTCGAACTGGCCGCCGACGACGTGGAACGCGCTCGGGCGGTTCGGCCCGGCGTCGAGCACCCAGACGCGCACGCGCTCGCCCACCCGGGCAGCGAGCGGGTCGTAGCGGTACTGGTTCGCGTACCCGTTGAACGTGAGGAGGTCGGGCTCGGCGGAGGCGACCTTCGCGTCGTCGGCGGACGCGCCCTGCTCGCCGAGGTAGAGCTCGGACTGCACGACGACGTACTCGCGGTCCACGGGGGCGAGGTCCGGCGGGTCGATGATCACCGTGCCGAACATGCCGTTCGCGATGTGCAGCGACATGGGCATGGTCGAGCAGTGGTACATCCAGATCCCCGCCCGGGTCGCCGTGAAGCGGTAGGTGAGCGACTCCCCCGGCGCGATGGTCCGCATCGGCTCGTCGGGCGCGAGCGCGCCCGCGTGGAAGTCGATCGAGTGCCCGATCGTCCCGTCGTTGACGAGCGTGATCTCGAAGACGTCGCCGACCTTCCCCCGCAGCACGGGCCCGGGCGCGGTCCCGCCGAACGTCCACACGGTCTGCTCGACGCCGGGCGCCACCTCCTGCACCGCCTCCGTCACGGTGAGGGTGCGCCGGTGCACGACGGGCCCGCCGGACGGGTCCGACTCGGCAGGCGGGAGCGTGGCGTCGCGCGCGACGAACCCGTCCCCGGGCCCGCCCATGAGGTCGGCGTCCGCCACGCCGAGCGAGTCCGTCCCCGAGGACGTCCCGTGCCCCGCGTGCGCCCCCTCGGCCGCGGCCGCCTCGTCCGGGCCTGGTGGGTCGGCGAGCGCCGCGCCCCCGGTGACCTCCACCGTGAGCGTCATGCCCATGAGCCGGTGCCCGGCCACGGAGCACCACCCGTCGAGGTCGCCGCTCACGACGCCCGCGTCGAGGGTCGCGGTCGCGCCCGGTGCGACACGACCGGTCGTCGCACCGTCGGCGAGGACCAGGTCGTGCACGTCGTCGTCGGTGTTCGTCAGCTCGATGACCAGCCGGTCGCCCGCGGGCACGCTGATCGTGTCCGGGACGAAGCGCATGTCGACGGCGTCGACCTGCACGGTCGTCGTGCGGCCGGTCGCCGCGACCGGCACGCCGGCCCCTCCGGTCCCGGCGACGGCACCGCCGCCCACGACCCCCGACCCCACGCCGGCTGCGACCGGGTCGGCCGCGACGCCGCCCACGACCGCGAGCGCGAGCGTCGCGACGGCGGCCGTCACCGCGCCCGCGAGCGGCCTGCGCGCCTGCGCGTCCCGGCGGGCGGCGACGGCGCGGGCGGCCTCGCCGCGGCGCGTGCTCGACGGCGGCGCCTCCGTCGTGAGGCTCGCCGCGCCCGGGGCAGGCGGCCGGACCCCGGACGGGCCCGCCGTCGGCCGGGACGCGTCCGCGCGCGAGACGGTGTCACCCTGCGAGGCGGTGCCGCCCCGCGCGACCGTGTCGCCCCGGGAGGCCGTGTCGCCCCGCGCGAGCACGACGGCGCGCAGCGCGAGCACGAGGAACGCGAGGAAGGTCGCGAAGACGACGAGCGACAGCCCGACGCGCACCCACGACGGCAGCGGCAGGAGGTACAGCGCGAGCCCGCCGTTCGCGACCAGCACGCGGTACGCCCCGCCGGCGCCGACGACGGCCTCGGTGCGCCGCCGTCGTGCGGGGCCGCCGCCGAGCACGACGGGGACGAGGTACGTGAGCGCGCCGAGGAGCACCTGCGCGGCGAACCCGACGACGAACGGGAGCAGCAGCCCGCCGATCGCGTCCTGCGCGGCGGCCCACGACGGCGCCGTCGCGACCCGGGCCCCGAACGCGGCCACGCTCCCGGCGAACCACACGACCGACGCGGCGAGGCTCCACGCGGCGAACCCCCAGGCTCCGCGCTGCGCGGCGCGACCCTGTGCCGCGAGGTGCCGCCCGACCGTCAGCGTGCCGCCCAGCACGACCGCCGCCCCGGCCGCGACGAGGGGCCGCCAGCCGACCGCGCACGCCGCGACGACGAGCAGGATCCCCGCGGTGAGCACCGGGAGCGCGCGGCGGGCCGCGACGTCGGCGTCGGGCTCGATGCGGGTGCGCAGCACGGTCGGCCACAGGAGCACGAGCGTGCCGAGCACGGTGAGCCCCACCCACCCGAGGACGTTGAGCGTCACGTGCGCCACGTAGAGGCGACCGTACGCCTCCGTCCCCGCGCCGCCGCGGGCCATGAGGACGCCGAGCGTGACGCCGACCGGGAGGCACGCCGCGGCGACGACGTAGTAGCGGACGAGCCGGCCGAAGCGCGACGGCAGCGCACCGCGGCCCTGGAGCACGAGCACCGTCGCGTGCGTCACCGCGCCCGCACCCACGAGCACCCCGCCCGCCACGACCAGGGACCACACGTCGGTGACGAGCCCCGCGACGACGAGCAGCGCGCCGACCGTGTGCGCGGCGAGCCGCGCGACGTGCAGCGGGCGCCCGCCCGGCGCCTGGCGGCGCAGCATCGTGTCGGCGAAGTGCTGGCTCCACACGAGGATCGCCGTGCTCACCGCGCCGAGCATGAGCACGTGGACCATGAGCCACAGCGCGTCGGGCACGAACCGGTGCACCACGACGAGCACCGCCTCGGCGACGAACCAGCCGAGGACGAGCGCATGGAGCCACAGGTTCCGGCCCGTTCCCCCGACCTTCTGCGTGCCGGGCAGCGGTCCGGCGGGTCGGGCGGTCAGGAGCGAGGGTCGCTCGGGCGAGGCGGGCACGGTCACCTTCCGGAGACGATCGGGAGCACGGCGGACGGCGCCGAGGGAGAGCCCAGGTCACGCGAGGCAGAGGCCCGGTCAGCCGAGGTAGAGCCCTGGTCACGCGAGGTAGAGGCCTGGTCAGCCGAGGTAGAGGCCGGGTCACGCGAGGTAGAGCTCTGGTCGCGGAGCAGCGCCGACCACAGCGCGACCCCGACGAACGCGAGGACGGCGACGACGTTCCCGACGCCGCCGACGCGGACGGCCGCGACCGCGCCGGGTCCGTCGCCGGCGAGGTCGCCGACGACCCGGACGGCGAGCGAGACGTGCAGCAGGACGAGCGGCACCCACATCGCGGCGCGGTACGGGAGCGGACGGCGCAGGACGGCCGGGAGGATGAGCGGCGCGTGCGCCATGATCATCGACAGCCCGAACCCGAGGAACACGGCGTGCACGACGGCGTCGTACGTCGTCCCGGAACGCAGCGTCACCGCGGCGCCGAGCCCGGTGGGCCCCGCGCCGGCCGCGAGGAACACCCAGGCGGCGCCGGCGAGGACGAGCCACGCGTAGCCCGCGAGCATCGCCGCCGCGGCGAAGCGCGGCAGCCCGCGACCGCGGACGGTGCGGCGGGCGACGTCGTGCCGCAGCAGCGTGACGGCCGACGCCGCGAGCGCCGCCCCGGCGAGGGCGTACCCGGGTGCGGGCGCGAGCAGGGCGAGGCACGCGGCGCCGAGGTAGACCAGCGCCCCGGCGAGGACCGTGCGCTCGGTGCGGGCGTCGATCTCGAGCCGCGCGAGCTCGACCCGCTCGCCGAGCACGGTCCAGGCGACGAACCCGACGAGCCACGGCAGCAGGTCCGGTACCGCCAGGCCCGCGGCCCAGAGCGCGGCACCACCGACGGCGAGCACGGCGCCCGCCGCCTGGATCGCCGTCGCGACGGCGGGCTGCCGTCGCCACACGACGGCGTAGATCGCGACGAGCCCGAGGGTTCCCGCGACGAGGAGCCCCTGACCGACGGCGCGAGGTGCGGGCGAGAGGAGCGCGAGCGCGCCGAGGCCGAGCGCGGCGGGCGCGAGGTAGGCGACCGGTCGCCGCACGGCGACGGCCCGTTCGAGGGTGACGAGGGTGCCGACGAACCCGAGCACCATGAGGAGGCCGTGCGCGTCCTGGACCCGCGCGGCGGGGACGGGCGACGGGAGGCCGAGCAGGGCGAGCCCGGTCGCGAGCCCCGTGAGCAGCGCGACCCCGGCGGGCAGCACGAGGAGCGCGCGGAACGGCGTCCTGGTCGTCACGCCCCGAGGGTTTTCCACGGTCCCGACCGTAGGAAAGCGGCGGTACGCCCGGACAGGGCCGAAGGTCCCGTCGCACCCGGGCAGTCACGTGGGCTGGGTCACGCAGTCCGTCACGCAGTCCGTCGAGCGGTCCGTCGCGTGACCGTCACGCGGGTGGGGTCGTGCGCGCTCATTCACGCGCGCGGACGAGGTCGCGCACGGCGGGGCCGACCGTCTCGCCGTACGCGCGCAGGGTCTCGTCCTTGGCGTCGTGCTGGAGGTAGAGGGCGAACTGGTCGACCCCGAGCGCGGCGAGCTCCCGCAGGCGCTCGACGTGCCGTTCCGCCGGTCCGACGAGGCAGAACCGGTCGACGATCTCGTCCGTGACGAACGCCGTGTGCGTGTTGCCCGCGCGCCCGTGCTCGTTGTAGTCGTAGCCCTTGCGCCCGGCCACGAAGTCGGTGAGCGCGTGCGGGATGGTCACCCCGGCGCCCTCCTCGGACCCGCCGGGACCGTAGCGCGCGACGATCTCCGCGACGTGGTTGCCGACCATCCCGCCGAACCAGCGGCACTGGTCGTAGGCGTGCGCGAGCGCCTGCCGTCCCGCCTCGCCGTCCGCGGGCGCGGTGCCCGTCACGTAGGCGGGCGCGGCCACGCAGATGCGTATCGCGTCCGGGTCGCGGCCCGCGCGCTCGGCGGCGGCGCGCACCGCCGCGACGGACCACGCGACGACGTCGGGGTCCGCGAGCTGGAGGATGAACCCGTCGCCCACCTCCCCCGTGAGGGCGAGCGCCCTCGGCCCGTACGCCGCGACCCACACGGGCAGCCGGGAGTCCGGGTTCCACGGCAGGCGCAGCGTCGAGCCGCGGTACTCGACCGCCTCCCCGGACGCGAGCCCGCGGATCACGCCGATGGCCTCGCGGAGCTCGGCGAGCGTGACCGGCCGCCCGTTGATGACGCGCACGGCGGAGTCCCCCCGGCCGATCCCGCAGATCGTCCGGTTGCCGAACATCTCGTTGAGGGTCGCGAAGAGCGAGGCGGTGACGGTGACGTCGCGCGTGGCGGGGTTGGTGACCATGGGGCCGACCGTCACCCGGTGCGTGGCGGCGAGGATCTGGGAGTAGACGACGAACGGCTCTTCCCACAGCAGGTGCGAGTCGAACGTCCACACGTGCGTGAAGCCGTACGTCTCCGCCTGCCGCGCGAGGTCCACGACCCGCCACGCGGGCGGGTCGTTCTGCAGCACCACCCCGAGGTCCATGCGCCCGCCTCCGATCAGGTCCCGCGCTCAGCGCAGGTACGCCGACAGCCCGCGGCGCAGGAACCGCCCGTGCCCGGGGCTCCCGTGGTACGTGCCGTCCTCGACGACCACGCGCCCGCGCGACAGGACGACGTCCACGTGGCCGGCGACCTCGAACCCCTCCCACGCGGAGTGGTCCATGTTCATGTGGTGCGTCTTCCCGTACCCGATCGAGGTGCGCCCGGCGGGGTCGTAGACGACGACGTCGGCGTCCGCGCCCGGGGCGAGCACGCCCTTGCGGCCGTCGAGCCCGAACATGCGGGCCGGCGTCGTGCAGCACAGCTCGACCCACCGCTCGCGCGAGATCCGCCCGTCGACGACGCCCTGGTAGAGCAGGTCGAGGCGGTGCTCGACGCCCCCGATCCCGTTGGGGATCTTGGAGAAGTCGCCGAGGCCGAGCTCCTTCTGCTCCTTCATGCAGAACGGGCAGTGGTCGGTGCTCACGACGGACAGGTCCCCCGTGCGCAGGTACCGCCACAGCTCGTCCTGGTGGCCCTCGGCGCGCGAGCGCAGCGGCGTCGAGCACACCCACTTGGCGCCCTCGAAGTCGCCCCACTCGTCGCTGCGCGCGCCGAGCTGCTCCTCGAGCGAGAGGTAGAGGTACTGCGGGCACGTCTCGCCGAACACGTTGTGCCCCTCGTCGCGCGCCCGCGCGAGCGTCGCCACGGCCTGCTTGGCGGACATGTGCACGACGTACAGCGGCGCCCCGGTCAGGCGCGCGAGCATGATCGCGCGGTGCGTCGCCTCCTCCTCGGTCTCCCACGGGCGGCTCGTGCCGTGGAAGTACGGGGCGGTGTCGCCGCGGTCGAGCGCCTCGCGCACGAGCACGTCGATCGCGATGCCGTTCTCGGCGTGCATCATGATCACCGACCCGTTGTCGCGCGCCTTCTGCATCGCGCGCAGGATCTGCCCGTCGTCGCTGTAGAACACGCCCGGGTAGGCCATGAAGAGCTTGAAGCTCGTGATGCCCTCGGTGACGAGCTCGTCCATCGCCTTGAGCGAGTCGTCGTCGACGCCGCCGAGGATCTGGTGGAACCCGTAGTCGATCGCGCACCGCCCGTCCGCCTTGGCGTGCCATGTGGCGAGCCCGTCCTGGACCCGCTCCCCGGTGCGCTGGACCGCGAAGTCGACGATCGTCGTCGTCCCGCCCCAGGCCGCGGCCCGCGTTCCGGTCTCGAACGTGTCCGACGCGTTCGTCCCGCCGAACGGCAGCTCCATGTGCGTGTGGCAGTCGACCGCGCCCGGGATGACGTACTTGCCCGTCGCGTCGATCACGCGCTCGGCGGTCGCGGCCAGGTCGGCCCCGAGGCTCGTGTCCCCGGGCCGCAGCAGCGCGGCGACCTGCTCGCCGTCGACCAGCACGTCGGCGAGCGTCGAGCCCGTGGGTCCGACGACGGTCCCTCCCCGGATCAGCGTGTGCGGCATCGCGTGCTCTCCCGTCTCGGTCGGGTGGTGTGCGGGGGTCGCCGGTCACGGCCGGGTGAGGTCGTCGTAGGCGTCGGGCCGGCGGTCGCGGTAGAACTGCCACCGGTCGCGCACGACGCGCAGCAGGTCCAGGTCGAGGTCGCGCACCACGAGCTCCTCCTCGTGGTCGTCCGCGGGGTCCCCGACGAACGCGCCCTCGGGGTCGACGAAGTACGACGTGCCGTAGAAGTCGTCGTCGCCCAGGTCCTCCACGCCCACCCGGTTGATCGCGCCGACGTAGTACTCGTTCGCAACCGCCGCCGCCGGCTGCTCGAGCTTCCACAGGTAGTTCGACAGCCCGCGGCTCGTCGCGCTGGGGTTGAGCACGATCTCCGCCCCGTTCAGGCCGAGCGCGCGCCAGCCCTCGGGGAAGTGCCGGTCGTAGCAGATGTACACGCCCACGCGCCCGACGGCGGTGTCGAACACCGGGTAGCCGAGGTTGCCGGGGCGGAAGTAGAACTTCTCCCAGAACCCGCGCACGTGCGGGATGTGCGTCTTGCGGTACTTGCCGAGGTAGCGCCCGTCCGCGTCGATCACGGCCGCCGTGTTGTAGAGCACCCCCGGCTGCTCCTCCTCGTACACGGGCAGCACGACGACGGTCCCCAGCTCGGCCGCGAGCGCCGAGAAGCGCTCGACCGTGGGCCCCGGGACGGACTCGGCGTACGCGTAGTACGCGGCGTCCTGCACCTGGCAGAAGTACGGCCCGTAGAACAGCTCCTGGAAGCACACGAGCCTCGCGCCCTGGTCGGCGGCGTCGCGCAGGTGCTTCTCGTGGGCGTCGATCATCGACTCCTTGTCGCCCGTCCAGCGGACCTGGGTGAGCGCGGCACGTACGGCGGTCATGACCCCTCCTCGGTTGTGGGCATGAAATGGGCCTGGTCTGAGGGCGCGAACCGGGCCCATTTCATGCCCGCACCGCCTCGGCCTGCTCGTCGGCGACGTCGAGGGCCGCGTCGATCGCGGCGAGGCCGTGCTCGAGGTCGGCGGCGGACGTGACGAGCGGCGGCGCGACGTGCAGGCGGTTGACGTGCACGAACGGCCACACGCCGCGCTCCTTGACCGCGGCGACGACGGCGCTCATCGGCGCGGCGGCGGGGCCGCTCGCGTTGAACGGGACGAGGGGCTCGCGTGTCTCCCGGTCGCGCACGAGCTCGACCGCCCAGAAGAACCCGAGCCCGCGCACGTCGCCGACGCTCGGGTGCCGCGCGGCGATCTCGCGCAGCCGCGGCCCGATCACGTCGGCGCCGAGCGTGCGCACCCGCTCCAGGATCCGCTCGTCCTCGAACGTGCGGACCGACTCGACCCCGACGGCGCACGCGAGGGGGTGGCCGGAGTAGGTGAGCCCGCCGGGGAACACGCGGTCGTCGAACGTCCGCGCGACGTGCTCGCCGATCACGACGCCGCCGAGCGGCACGTAGCCCGAGTTCACGCCCTTGGCGAACGTCACGAGGTCCGGCACGACGCCCCACCGGTCCACCGCGAACCACTCGCCGACCCGCCCGAACCCGACCATCACCTCGTCGGTGACGAGCAGGATCCCGTGCTCGTCGCACAGCGCGCGCACGCCCGCGAGGTAGCCGTCGGGCGGGACCAGCACGCCGTTGGTCCCGACGATCGTCTCGAGCAGGATTGCCGCGATCGTCCCGGGACCCTCGAGCTGTACGACCTCCCGCAGGTGGGCGAGCGCGCGCTCGCCCTCCTCCGCGTCGTCGTGCGCCCCGAACGACGACCGGTACGTGTAGGGCCCGAGGAAGTGGCGCACGTGCGGGTCGGGCGAGACCTCGTTGGGCCAGCGGCGCGGGTCGCCCGTGAGGGAGATCGCCGTCGTGGTGTTGCCGTGGTACGACCGGTACGCGGCGAGCACCTTCGCGCGCCCGGTGTGCAGGCGCGCGAGGCGCACCGCGTTCTCGACCGCGTCGGCCCCGCCGTTCGTGAAGAAGACGCGCCATCGTCGCTCGTCGCCGGTCGCCGACCCGCCGTCCCGCGCGCGCGGGGCGCGCTCCGCGATGAGCCGGGCGAGCTCGCCCCGCACGTCGTTGGCGAAGGTCGGCCCGACCGTCGCGAGCCGCCCGGCCTGGGCCTGCAGCGCCGCCACGAGGCGCGGGTGCTGGTGGCCCAGGTTGAGGTTGACGAGCTGGGACGCGAAGTCGAGGTAGCGGTTGCCGTCCTCGTCCCAGAACCACGCGCCCTCGCCGCCCGCGACGGGCAGCGGGTCGAGCGCGCCCTGCGCGGACCAGGAGTGGAAGACGTACCGGTCGTCGGCGCGCGTGCGCGACGTGCGCCGGGCCAGCTCCTCCGTCGTCATCGGGCGCTCACCGGGTCCGGGGGAAGCCGAGGTCGACGCCCGCGGTGGACGGGTCGGGCCAGCGGGTCGTGACGACCTTGGTGCGCGTGTAGAACTGCACGCTCTCCGGGCCGTAGACGTGCAGGTCGCCGAACAGCGAGCTCTTCCAGCCGCCGAACGAGTAGTAGCCGACCGGCACGGGGATGGGGACGTTGACGCCGATCATGCCCGCCCGGGCGTCGACCTCGAACGCGCGCGCCGCGCCGCCGTCGCGCGTGAAGATCGCCGCGCCGTTGCCGTACGGGTTGTCGTTCACGAGCCCGACGGCCTCCTCGTAGGACTCGGCGCGGACGACTGACAGCACGGGCCCGAAGATCTCCTCGCGGTACACCGTGTGCTCGGGACGCACGTGGTCGACGAGCGTGGGGTGCAGGAAGAACCCCTCCCCCAGATCCCCCGCGCCCGCGGGCGCCTGGCGGCCGTCGACGACGAGCGTCGCGCCCTCCTCGGCCGCCGTGCCGACGCGCGCCGCGACCCGGTCGCGGTGCTCGGCCGTGATGAGCGGCCCCATCTGGGACGCGGGGTCGGAGCCCGGCCCGACGACGAGGCGCGCCACGCGCTCGCGGATCGCCTCGACGAGCGGGTCGGCCACCGCGCCCACGGCGACGAGCACGGAGACCGCCATGCACCGCTCGCCCGCCGAGCCGTACGCCGCGGAGACCGCCGCGTCCGCCGCGACGTCCACGTCGGCGTCGGGCAGGACCACCATGTGGTTCTTCGCGCCGCCGAGGGCCTGGACCCGCTTGCCGTGCCGCGTCCCCGTCTCGTACACGTGGCGGGCGACGGGCGTCGAGCCGACGAAGCTCACGGCCTCCACGTCGGGGTGCTCCAGCAGCCGCTCCACCGCGACCCGGTCGCCCTGCACGACGTTCACGACGCCGTCGGGCAGGCCGGCCTCCTGGAGCAGCCGCGCGACGACGAGCGACGCCGACGGGTCGCGCTCGCTCGGCTTGAGCACGACCGTGTTCCCGCAGGCGATCGCGTTCGGGATCATCCACAGCGGCACCATGGCCGGGAAGTTGAACGGCGTGATGCAGGCGACGACGCCGAGGGCCTGCTTCACCTCGTGCACGTCCACGCCCGACGACGCCTGCTCGGTGTACCCGCCCTTGAGGAGCTGGCCGATCCCGCACGCGAACTCGACGCACTCGAGCGCGCGGGCGACCTCGCCCGCCGCGTCCGAGAGCACCTTGCCGTGCTCCGCGCTCACCACCGCGGCGATCTCGTCGCGGTGCTCCACGAGGAGCTGGTGGAACGCGAAGAGGATCTCGACGCGGCGCGAGACGCTCGTCGCGCGCCACGCGGGGAACGCGTCCCGCGCCGCCGCGACCGCGGCGTCGACGTCGCCCGCGGACGCGAGCGCGACCTGTCCCGTCACCGTGCCCGACGCCGGCTCGTGGACCGGCCCGTACCGTTCCGCGTCCGTTCGCACGCGACCCGCGACCCAGTGCCCCACGCGCGCCTGCCCGGCGCGCGCGCGTCCGTCGTCCGTCGCGGTCGGGGCGCTCGTGGCACCCTGCGCGACCGGAGACATCCCCGCCGTCGTCTCCACGTCCTCGCCTCCTCGCGCGCCGAGGTGGTGGCGCGCCGTCGCAGCCGATCCCTCAGTCTGGCACGGAAGACCCGATCGTGTGGTGCGGATCACATCGGCCGCCGGGTACCGTCGTGCCTCGTGAGCGCAGCGCAGCCCCCGTCCCCGCGGCCCGTGTCTCGGACCGCCGCCCGGCTCGACCGGGCGACCGTCGTCCCGCTCCTCCTCCTCGTGACGGTCACCGCGATCGTCGCCGAGCTCGTGCGGTCCAGCGGACCGCTGCTCGACCACGCGTTCTCCGCGGGCGTCGTCACCGTGGCCCTCACGGCGCTCGCGACGTACGCCGCACCCGGCGTCCTCGTCGTGATGATCGCGGCGCGCCTCGAGCTCACGGGCAAGGTCGCGCTGCTCGCGGTGGCGTCCCTCGTCGTGGCGCGCCTCGTGCTCCAGGGCCTCGGCGCCGCCGTCGCCGCCGGCGTCGACCTCGGGCTCGTGCGCTACGGCGTCGGGCTCGCGACGGTCGCGCTCGGGATCGGCGTGCTCGTGCTCGTCGCCGCGTTCGCGAGCGGGACGGGCGGACCGGCGGGCGGTGCGGACCCCGCGCCCGGGACCGACGCCGCTCCGGGGCCGACGCCGTCGCGCTCCGGGGCCCCGCTCGCGCGCGGGTCGCTCGTCGCCGTCGGCATCGTGCTCGGCGCGCTGCTCGCCGGGGCGCTGAGCGCGGTCCTCGGCACCTGGGACGCGTACTGGCGCGCCGACGTCGCGGGGTGGGTCGTGACGGCCGTCGTCGCCGCCGGTGCCGTCGCGTGCGCGGGGGCGCTCCGGGGGCTCGCGGCCCGGCCGGGGTCGCGCGGGCTCTGGGCGCTCGGCCCGTTCGTCGCGCTCCTCGTGCAGGCGCTCGCCAACCCCGCGTTCGCCGCGTCGCAGGCGGGCGTCGCGCTGCCGTTCGCCGTCGGCGCGCTCGCTGTCGCGGCCGTGCTCGCCGCGTGGTTCGTCCCGTGGGCGGGCCGCTCGACCCCGCCGGGGTTGCCGTGGGTGTCCCCCGCCCTGCTCGTCGCGGGCGTCGCCGTCGTGTTCCTCGCCGTGCCGCGCCTGGACGGGCCGGGGGCCGTCGGGGGCTGGGCGCTCCTCGTCCTGCTCGTGCTGCTCGTCCCCGTCGCCGCCCGCACGCTCGCGCTCGCCCTGACGCGCGCGGCGCGCCCGCTCACGTGGCTGCGCCTCGCCGGCGCAGCGAGCGTCGCCGGGCTCGGGGTGGCGGTCCCCCTGCTCGGGTACCAGCTCGAGTACGACGTCCCGCTCCCGTTCCCGCACACGCTCGTCCCCGTCGCCGCGGCGCTCGCGCTCGCCGTGCCCGCCGTCGCCGCCGGACTCCGCGCCCGGGGCGCCACGGCCTCCGCGGGCGACCCCGCGGCGTCGGGCACGACGCCCGCCGCCGGTCGCGCAGAGATCCCGGCGCTCGCCGTCGGCGGAGCCGTCGCGGTGCTCGCGCTCGTCGGCGTGACCCAGGTCCACGTGCCGACCACGACCTCGGCCGTCGCCGACTACCCGGCGGGCGACCTCCGGCTGCTCGACTGGAACCTGCACTACGGCGTGAGCGCCGACCCGTCGGTCCGGCTCGACGAGATGGTCGCGACCATCGAGGACTCCGGTGCGGACGTCGTCACCCTGCAGGAGGTGTCCCGCGGCTGGGTGCTCGGCGGCGGCGCCGACATGGCGACGTTCCTCGCGCGCGAGACCGGGATGCGCGTCGTCTTCGTCCCCGCGGCCGACCGCCAGTTCGGCAACGCGATCCTCTGGGACCCGCTGCGCGGCGACCTCGCCGACGTCGCGCGCCACGCCCTGCCGTACGGCGCGGGGCCGCAGGAGCGCTCGGCGATCTCCGCGACGCTCGACGCCGCCGGCGTCCCCGTGCGCGTGACCTCCGTGCACCTCCAGCACCGCGAGGAGAACACGCCGACCCGGCTCGACCAGCTCGCGACCCTCCTCGCCGACGAGCCCGTGGAGGGCGCGTACGTCCTCGCGGGCGACCTCAACGCCGAGCCCGGCTGGGACGAGATCACCCTGCTGGAGGAGCAGGGCCTCGAGAGCGGTCAGGACGCCGCCGGCGACCCCGACGCGCTCACGTCGCCCTCCGTCGCCCCGGCGCACCGCATCGACTGGGTCTTCGGCTCCGACCCCGTGACCTTCCGCTCCTTCGAGGTCCTCGACGTCACCGCCTCCGACCACCGCCCCCTGCTCGCCGAGCTCCGCGCCCGCGACTGAGGCCGGCCGCTCCGCCCGCCGTCGCACCCCGGCGGCGTCGGCCTACGTGAGCGCACGCGCCACGGCGTCTGCCCACGGCTCTGCCAGGACGCACCCGACGAGCACCGCGAGCAGGTACAGGAACCCGAACCGTCGCGCGAGCCGCGGCGGCGTCGCACCCATGATCGCCGCGACGATCCCGAAGAACGCGGCACCGACGAACGTCACCGCGGCGCCGAGGATCAGCGGCCCGACGTCCGCCGGGCAGGGCGGGCCGGACGTCTCCGGCCCGCACGGCATCGGCGTCGGGACCTGTGTCGCGCGGACGACGCACCACACCATCAGCGGCAGGCAGACCCCGGCCACGACCGTGAGCACCGCCCGGAGCGGCACCGACCACCGGTACGTCGCGGCCCGCGCAGCATCCTCCGTGTCCGACGTCGGGTTCTCCACGTCCGACGTCGCCGTACCGACGTCCCCGGCCCCGTCCTGCTCCCCCGGTGAATCCACGGCGCGCAGCGTACCGACGCCACGACGTCCCGCGCTCGCCTGCCCGTCCCCACGGGCAGGGCCGGCGGTGCACACCCCGCTCGGCCGTCGTCTCACCAGGACCCGGGAGCCTACGACCAGGCGTCCCGGTCACCCCGGTCGAGCGACGACCAGGGCGAGACGGAGCAGGGCACGCAACCACGCGCCGTCGGACGACAGGACCACGGCTCTCCCTCGGCGGGGTTAGGGTCGGCGGGTGCGCATGGAGCTGACCGTGACCGAGGCCGTCGAGATCGCGCGCGCGACGGGCGGGCTGCCGCCGTACGTGCGCTCGGTGACGAGCGAGGGCGACGACGTGCGGGTCGTCGTCGACCTGCGCGAGGTGCCCGACCCGCCGTCGGCGCTGAGGCTCGCCGCGCGGCTGGTCCCCGTGGTCCGGGCGACGCTGCACGTCGAGTCGGTCGTGGCCGGCACCGCCGTGCTCGCGGTCGAGGCCAACGCCGTCGGCCTGCCCGCGCACAAGCTGCTCGGCTTCGTCGAGGCGCCGTTGCAGGGAGCCCTGCGTTCCCGGGGCCTGCTGCCGGAGGCCGTGCGCGTGCTGCCCGAGGCGCGGGTCGCGGTCGACGTGCAGGCGCTGCTCGGCGGGGTGCTCGAGCACACCTTCCCCGGGTTCCAGCTCACCGAGCTGGTGTTCGCGGACGGGACGCTGCGGCTGGACGGTCGGCTCTGACGTGTCGCAGCATCACGCCGACGGCCGGGCCGTCGCGCCGGTCCTCGTCCTGCTCGGCCCTGCGGCCACCGGCAAGTCCATGCTCGGCGAGCTCGTCGCCGGGCTGCTCGGGGTCGCGTTCGTCGACCTCGACGCCGTCGCCGACCGCTACTACCCGGAGGTCGGGTGGAGCGTCGACCGGCTCGTCGAGCGCATCGCGGTGGTCGGCCGGGTCGCCGCGGAGCGGGAGTGGGAGCCGGCGCGGGCGCACGCCGTCGAGCGTGCCGTGGCCGACCACCCCGGCGCGGTGCTCGCGCTGGGTGCCGGGCACGCGTCGTACACGGACCCGGCGTGCATGGACCGCGTCCGTGCGGCGCTCGCGCCCGTGCCGCACGTCGTCCTCGTCCTGCCCGGCGCCGACCGCGAGCACGCGCTGACGGTGCTGCGGGCGCGGTCGGTCGCGTCGAAGGGCACGGACTGGGTCCGTGACGGCCACGACTTCCTCGCCGAGTGGTTCGACGACGCCGGGACGCGCGGTCTGGCGCACCGGACGTTCCTCACGGGCGCGGACGACCCCGCCGCGAGCGCCCGGCGGCTCGTCGACGTGCTCGGCTGAGGAGCCCGGCCGAGGGCCGCCGCGCTCAGTCCTCGCGGTGATGCAGCATGCGCGCGACCTCGGCGATGGACCCGGAGAGCGACGGGTAGACGGTGAAGGCCTCCGCGACGTCGTCGACGGTGAGCCGGTGCGACACGGCGAGCGTGATGGGGAACACGAGCTCGCTCGCCCGCGGCGCGACGACGACGCCGCCGAGGACGACCCCCGCCTCGGGGTGCGCGAAGAGCTTGACGAAGCCGTCGCGCATGCCGAGCATCTTGGCGCGCGGGTTGCGCGCGAGCGGCAGCACGGTCGTGACGTACTTGCTGTTCTGCGCCTTGAGCCGCTCCTCGCTGTACCCGACGGTCGCGATCTCGGGCGCGGTGAAGATGTTCGCCGCGACGGTCCGCAGCTTGATCGGCACGACGGCGTCGCCGAGCGCGTGCGACATGGCGACCCGGCCCTGCATGGCGGCGACCGACGCGAGCGGCAGCACGCCGGTGCAGTCACCGGCCGCGTAGATGCCGCGCACGGACGTGCGCGACACCTTGTCCACCTCGACGTGGCCGCTCGGGGTGAGCCGGACCCCGGCCTCCTCGAGGCCGATGCCGCTCGTCGAGGGGATGGCGCCGACGGCGATGAGGACGTGCGAGCCCTCGACGACGCGGCCGTCGGACAGGGTGACGCGCACGCCGTCCTCGGTGCGCTCGGCGGACTCGGCACGGGACCGCGACATGACGGTCATACCGCGCGAGCGGAACACGCCCTCGAGCAGCTCCGCGGCGTCGGCGTCCTCCCCCGGGAGCACGCGGTCGCGGCTCGACACGAGGACGACGTCGGACCCCAGTGCGTTGTACGCGCCCGCGAACTCGGCGCCGGTGACGCCCGACCCGACGACGATCAGCCGCTCCGGGAGCTCGGCCAGGTTGTAGAGCTGCGTCCACGTGAGGATGCGCTCGCCGTCGGGCTGCGCCGTCGGCAGGACGCGCGGCGTCGCGCCGACCGCGAGCAGGATCACGTCGGCGTCGAGCACGACGGGACCGTCGGTACCGTCGGGCGACTCGACGACGACGCGCTCGGGGCCGTCGAGGCGCCCCTCGCCGATGACGACGCGCACGCCCTCGCGCTCCAGCCGCGCGTGGATGTCCGCGGACTGCGCCGCCGCGAGCGCCATGACGCGCGTGTTCACGGCCTCGAGGTCCACGATGTGCCGGCGCATGGCCGGGTGCTGCGCCTTGGCGGTGTCGACGGGCAGGCGGATCCCGAGCTCCGCGGCGCGCTCCGCGATGGTCATCCAGTCGGCGGTCGCGATGAGGGTCTTGGAGGGGACGACGTCCGTGAGCACGGCCGCACCGCCCAGGCCGTGCCGTTCGACGACGGTCACGTCGGCGCCGAGCCGGCGGGCGACGAGAGCGGCCTCGTAGCCGCCGGGCCCGCCTCCGAGGACGACGATGCGGGTGGCCTGATGGTCGATGCTCGCGTGCGTCACGCCGGACATTCTGTCAGGCCGTCGCGTCCCGCGGTGTCAGCATGCGAGACGACGGGGCCGGTCAGGGCCGTGCGTCGGGCCTCGCCGCTCGTCGGGTCGGGCGCCCGGGGACGGACTAGCCTTGCGTCCATGACGACGACGCCTGCGAGCACACCCCCGCTCGACGACCCCGCCACCGACCCGTTCCTCGTGGCGCGGGCCGCCGCCGACCACATCGCGCAGGCCACGGGGGTCGAGGGCCACGACATGGCGCTCGTGCTGGGCTCGGGGTGGGGCGGTGCCGCGGAGCTCCTGGGCGACGTCGTCGCGGAGGTCCCGACGCACGAGATCCCCGGATTCTCCGCCCCCGCGGTCGCGGGCCACCTCTCGGTGACGCGGTCGATCCGGGTCGAGCGGGCCGACGGCTCCGTCCGGCACGCCCTGGTGCTCGGCTCGCGCACGCACCTGTACGAGGGCAAGGGCGTGCGCGCCGTCGTGCACGGCGTGCGCACGGCCGCGGCGACGGGCGCCGAGACGCTGATCCTCACGAACGGGTGCGGCGGCCTCAACCAGGACTGGGGCGCGGGCACGCCCGTGCTGCTCTCCGACCACATCAACCTCACGGCCCGCAGCCCGCTCGAGGGCCCGACGTTCGTCGACCTCACCGACGTCTACTCGCCGCGCCTGCGCGAGCTCGCGCACCGCGTCGACCCGACGCTCCCGGAGGGCGTGTACGCGCAGTTCCCGGGGCCGCACTACGAGACCCCGGCCGAGGTGCGGATGGCCGGGATCCTCGGCGCCGACCTGGTCGGCATGTCCACGACGCTCGAGGCCATCGCGGCCCGCCACTGCGGCCTGGAGGTGCTCGGCGTCTCGCTCGTGACGAACCTCGCCGCCGGGATCAGCCCGACGCCGCTCTCCCACGCCGAGGTCATCGAGGCCGGCCAGGCCGCGGGACCCCGGATCAGCGCACTCCTGGCCGACATCGCGAAGCTGGTGTGACATGACGGACCGCACCGCGGGGTACCGGACCGACCCCGCCGACGACCCGACGTTCGACCCGGGGACCGACCGCGGCGCGTTCCTCGAGCGCGTCGCCGCGTGGATCGACGACGACGTCGACGCGGGCGACCAGGACGAGCTGCGGCACCTGCTCGACCTGGCCGACTCGCCCGACCCGCGCAAGCACGACGTGCGCGTCGCGGCCCTCACCGAGCTGCAGGACCGGTTCTCCGGGCCGCTCGAGTTCGGGACCGCCGGTCTCCGCGGGCGCATGGCCGCCGGTCCGCACCGCATGAACCGCGCGGTCGTGATCCGCGCGGCGGCGGGGCTCGGGGCGTACCTGCTCGACGCGCTCGGGCCCGCGGGCGCCGGCGGCGCTGCCCGCCCGCGCGTCGTCGTCGGGTTCGACGCGCGGCACCGTTCGCGGACGTTCGCGGTCGACAGCGCGGCCGTGCTCACGGCGGCCGGGCTCGACGTCCTGGTCCTGCCCTCGGCGCTGCCCACGCCAGTCCTCGCGTTCGCGGTGCGCCACCTCGGCGCGGACGCGGGCGTCATGGTGACCGCGAGCCACAACCCGCCGGCCGACAACGGGTACAAGGTCTACCTCGGCGGACGGGTCGTCGCCGACTCCGGGCAGGGCGCCCAGATCGTCCCGCCGTACGACGCGCGCATCGCCGCCGCGATCGCGGCCGTCGGACCGGCGCGGTCGGTCCCGCGCGCGAGCGGGGGCTGGACCGTCCTGGACCGGGAGGTCGTCGGCGCGTACGTCCGCTCGGTCCTCGCGCTGTCCGACGGCGCCCCCCGCCGCCTCAGGGTCGTCACCACCGCGCTGCACGGCGTGGGCGGCGAGACGGTCGCGCACGTGCTGCGCGACGCGGGCTTCACGACCGTCGTGCCGGTCGAGGAGCAGCTCGACCCGAACCCCGACTTCCCGTCCGTCGCGTTCCCCAACCCGGAGGAGCCGGGCGCGATGGACCTCGCGCTCGCCGTCGCGCAGGACGCGAGCGCCGACGTCGTGCTCGCCAACGACCCCGACGCCGACCGGTGCGCGGTCGCGGTGTTCGACGCGCGCGTCGGCACCTACCAGGGCGCGGAGACCGCGCGCTCCAACGGGTGGCGCATGCTGCACGGCGACGAGGTGGGCGCGCTGCTCGGCGACGACGTCGCGCGGCGCATCGCGGCGTCCGGCGCGGCGTCCGGCGCGGCGTCGGGCACCCGGGGAGGCGTGCTCGCGTGCTCGGTCGTGTCCTCGCGGCTGCTCGGGAAGATCGCGGCCGCGCACGGGCTCGGCTTCGCGACGACGCTCACGGGCTTCAAGTGGATCTCGCGCGTCGACGGGCTCGTGTTCGGGTACGAGGAGGCGCTCGGCTACTGCGTCGACCCCGCGCACGTCCGGGACAAGGACGGGATCAGCGCCGCGCTGCTCGTCGCGCAGCTCGCCAACCGACTCAAGGCGGAGGGCCGCACGCTCGTCGACGCGCTCGACGACCTGGCGCGCCGGCACGGCCTCCACGTGAGCGACCAGCTCTCCGCGCGGTTCACCGACCTCGACCGCATCGGCGAGACGATGACGCACCTGCGGGCCGCTCCCCCGCGCACGCTCGCGGGTGCCGGCGTCGCGGACGTCGCCGACCTGTCCGCCGGCCTCGACGGCCTGCCGCCCACCGACGGCGTGCGGATCCTCACCGCCGACGGCACGCGCGTCATCGTCCGCCCGAGCGGCACCGAGCCCAAGGTGAAGTGCTACCTCGAGGTCGTGCTGCCAGTCGCCCCCGACGCCTCGCACGCCGACCTCACGGCGGCCCGAGCCGCCGCGCGGGCTCGCCTCGACCGTGTGAAGGCGGACATGCAGCGGGCTCTGGGACTCTGAGTCTCAGCGGTCGGGAAGCTCGAGCGCCCTCTGCATGCAGCGGAGGGACAGGTCGAGGAGTGCGCTCGTGTCCATGCCCTGCACCTCATCGACGCTCCGGCTCCGCCTCACGAACGTCGTCCCCGTCCAACCCGTCCAGCGGCTCGGGCGCCGGATCGAAGAACCCCGGCTTGATCGAGTCGACATCACACTCGCTCTCCGTGCGATACGTCGTCATCACCCGAACCTGCCCCGACTCGTCCCGCGCCAGGTAGTACCCGCGCTCGAACGCGACCGGCGACGCCGGCGCCACCTGACCCGAAGCCAGGCTCCACGTCGCATACGCACACACCACCACCTCCGCCTTGTCCGGCCCCGTCTCCTCCACCGACAACGGCTCGAAC
>PJUI01000183.1_pt1 | contig 19999 bp, 24 predicted proteins | sample 1512201 | NCBI WGS metagenome assembly PJUI01 (sample SAMN08177670, study PRJNA422409) | Feces metagenome, whole genome shotgun sequencing project. | isolation source: Chicken feces (2) enriched on wood chips | host: Gallus gallus | place: USA: Madison | collected 2015-01-15
ACCGGCCCCGCCGTCGGGCCGGACCGCGGGTTGCAGCCCGGGGCCCCGCGCGGGTGGTGATTACGACGCCAGGAGGGGGCGAAAAACGGTCGGGACCACCGGCCACCCACCACCTGTGCAGGAAGGGTCACCATGACCACCACCATCCCCACCAAAGGTGTGTTCGGTCCGCCGATCCACGCGTACACCCGCGCCCAGGCCCTGGCGGACGGCGTGCTCGTCGATGCCGGACCGCTGGCCAAGGAAGCAGGGTTCCGCTGGCCCGTCGCGCTCACCCAGGCGGCCCACGCCGAGGCCGTCGCGTGGAACCCCGAGCACGAAGCCGGGCAGGACGAGACCGGGCGACTGTGGGACGTGCTTTGGCTCGCCACGATCGCGGCTCGCGCTGGCCGCTCCCGGTTCACCGTGGCCCGAGTTCCCAACGCCCCGGGCCAGGTCGAGGCCCAGGACCTCGACCTGGTGCTGCATGTCGGCCCAGGTGACACCGCCGCACCGGTCGTGACGATCAGCCTCCCCGGCGAGGACTGACCTACACCCGCGGCGGGCCGACGACCGGCCCGTCGCGGACCACCAGAACCAGCCCGGCCCCCGAAGGGAAAACACCATGACGACCGAGCACCAGACCATGCGTCAGCGCGTGGCCGCTATCAACTGCCACCCTGCCCAGCTCGAGGGCGAGCAGCGCGCCGCCATCGAGGAGCGCATCCGCCGCCGCCTGACCGGCTACCCCGACCGGTACGTCACCGAGTACGCGAACGGAGACGTCGACTTCGCGCTCTGGCTCGCCCTGGTCGACCTCCGGCTCACGCGCCAAATCTGGCTCACCCACCGCGACATCGCGGACCGCCCCTGGCGCGAGGACTACGACGCCGGACGCGACCCCATCGACGCCGCCGACGAGGTAGCCGAGGACGAGGCCGGCCAGCTCTTCGACTGAGCCAACCAGCGGGCCGGGCGTCAAGCACGCCCGGCCCGCCTTTCAACTGAGGTATACATTTCTACGCGCATGATGTATACTTGAGTTGTTGGAAGGGCACACAACGGCCGGAGACCACCGGCCACCCGACACCAACGCGAAGGAGGGCCTCCGTGGCTCAGAACACCGCCGCCATCCCGTCTCTCGCCCGCGAGGCGTTCGACCGCAGCATCGAGCTCGCCAAGCAGCGCGCCGCGCGCACGGGCGAGAACCTGAACGACCTGCTCGACCGCATGGACCGCGCGGACCACCGGACGCTGTCCGCGACGAACATCCTCGCCAGCGGCGACCACGCCACCCGCGGCACGTGGAAGGGCCGTACGAACTTCGACGTCGTCGGCGGGTTCCTGCGCCCCGTCAGCCCGGAGCAGTGGTCCACCCGGCTCGGGCAGAGGGCCGCTCTGCGCGCGTGACGTGCCCCGGTGGGCCGGAGAGGGAAACCCCCGGCCCACCGGCTGGCCCACCACACCCCAGGCGCGAGCAGGAGCGAACCATGCTGACCATCACCCACACCCGCGAGGCAGGAACCCTCATCGACGGCACCGAGCGCGGCGACGGCACCAACGTCGTTCTCAAGGCCCACCGCTGGCGCTGGAGCCGCAACCTCGGCACGTGGTACGTGCCGCAGTCGCGCGACCGCGCCGCCAAGGTGCGCATGATCGAGACGACCGCGGCCGCGCTGCGCGAGGCCGGCCACGACGTCGAGGTCACCATCGACGACATGGCCCGCCCGGCCGCCGTCGTCGAGGCCGACAAGATCGCCCGCCAGGCCGCCCGCGTCGACGCGCTGGCAGCCAGGGCCGAGCGCAAGGCAGGCGCCGCCGCGGCCGCCTACGCGCGGCACGAGGCCGCCGTCGAGCGGCTGCCCGAGGGCGGGGAGCCGATCAAGATCGGCCACCACTCCGAGAAGCGCCACCGCCGCGACACCGAGCGCGCCTGGTCCACGCTCGGAACCGCCGTCCACGCCCAGCGCGACGCCGACGCCGCCCAGGAGGCCGCAGCGACCGCCACGGCGACGACCGGCGCCCGATACAGCCCGGTGACCGTCGGAAACCGGATCGACCGGCTGGCCGCCCAGATCCGCAAGTACGAGCGCGAGCTGGTCGCGCCGGTCTACGACCCCGGCACGGGATATCGGCCCGCGACCGAGCGCGAGCAGGCGCGGCGCCGTCTTCGCCTCGAGCCGGCGATCGCCGAGGCCCGCGACAACCTCGCGCACTGGCAGGGCGTGCGCGCCCAGCAGATCGCGGACGGCACGGTCACCGACTACGGGCCGCACAACGTCGCCAAGGGTGACGCCGTGAAGATCAGCGGCGACTGGCGCCGCGTCGTCCGAGTCAACACCAGGACCGTGAGCGTCGAGACGGGCTACTCCTGGACCGACCGCGCGCCCTGGCACGAGGTCACCGACCACCAGCCCGCGACCGCAGCATGACCCCCGAGCCAGGGCGGGCCGCGCCCGGCCTGCCCTGGCCCAGCCCGTACCGACACGAGGAGTCCCGTCATGACGACCGCCACCGCACCCCGAGCCCGTAGGCTCACCCGTACCCGCCGCGCCGCCGTGGGGGACTTGCCGCCCCCCACACCCCCCGCCTCCGGCGCGGCTCACGACCGCCTGCAACCCCGAGGTGCCCCACTCATGACGACCCGCCGCGTCGACGCCCTGCCCGACGAGCACGCCGGCCCGATCCTCGGCCTGCTGGAGCAGGTCCGCGCGGCCGCGGCGCCGCCTGCCGGCGATGGGGGAGCGTGGGCCGCGGCCGAGGCCGGACAGGTCCGCGTGCGCACCGGGTACAAGGCCGCCCGGCGGACCCTGTCCGCCGGCCAGTGCGCCGCGCACACTCTGCGCCTGCTCGCCCTGGCCCAGCCCGAGGCCGACCGTGAGCCGTGGACCGACGCCCTGGCCCACGCGGGCGATGCGATCGGCTCATGGGACTGGGACGCGCGAATGCAAGGCGCCCTCGACCTGCGCCGCGCGTTCAAGGACCTGCCCGACCCGCTGCCGGCGAGCGTGCGCCCGGTCCGGCTCGTGGCCGCCTGGCTCACCCACGCCAGCGGCACCGGGCTCGTGCCCGTCACCGCCCGCCTCGCCGCGCACGTCCTCGATCTCGGACCCCGCGACGACGTCCTCGCCGCAGCCTGGTACGCCACCCACGGGGACCGGCTCCTGGCCGAGCTCACCGCCAACGGCACTCCCACCAGCGGCGCCGCCGACGTCGACGAGGCGCACCAGCGCGCGCTGCTCCGCACCGCAGTCCGCGGTCTCTACCGCGCCCAGCTGCACACGAAGGTCGACCTCGCGGCCCGCGCCGGCATCACCCGCCGCACACTCGACGCCTGGCTCGCAGAGGGAGGTGCGTCATGACCGACTGGACGTCGTCTATGACGCCCCTCGATGGACTCCTCGCCTTCGCCGCGGCGCTACTGATCCTCCTCGTCTGGACGCCGGCTCTACCGGTCTGGAGCTTCGCCGTGCGCGAGCTGACCTACCGCACGCTCTGGTGGGCCGGCGCCCTGGCGGCCGCGCTCTGGGGCGCGGGCGCCATCGGGACCTACCTCCTGGCGAACGGTGCAGCGACCGGAATCGCGACGAGCGCCGGCATGCCCGAGCTCGAGAGCGAGATCCTCGGCGCGTACCTCGGGCTCGGCCTGGTTGCATTCTCAGGCGGGGTGCTCGGCACGCTCATCCTGCGACGTCGATAGAGCTCGTCGCCGAGCACGCCGGACTCAGTGCCTGGTTCGTGGGCGCCCGGCCCCGCGCCGGCGATCCTCGAGTCCGTCGAGGGATTCCGCGGTCCACACCGGGCCGCCGTTGAGCTCGCCGGCCGGATCGGGTAGCCAGTCCACCCCGCGGTGCCGGGCCGTGCGCAACGACACCGGCGAGATGCCGAGCCGCTGAGCCAGGCGCGCACTGTCGTACAGCCCGCGCGGCCCGGGGCCCGGATCACGCGGCCCGCCGGGCCCAGATTCCTTGCTCACCCGACCACGCTAACAGAACCGAAGCGTTCTGTTTCTGCTAAACTAGAACGATAGCGTTCTGATATTGGAGGCATGATGAACCCCTCTCATGGGCCCCTCGCTCTCGCTGGCTCGCTGCTTCGGCCCTCCCGGCCCACGCCTGAGCCGACGACGGCTCAGCAGGCCCCGGCCGAGACCTACGAGTCGTTCCCGCGCTGGCCGGTCGTCCTTCTCGCCGCCGGCGCCTTCGTCGCGATCTGGGGCGGCTGGGTCGACCTGGGCCAGATGTCCGGCTTCGGCCCGGTGAACCTGCTCCCCGGGATCATGGACCTCACCCTGAACCTCGCGATCACGCTGCCGCTGGGCATGGAGGTCTACGCCGCATTCGCCCTCGGCGTCTGGCTCACCCACCGCAACATCCGGCCCGCCGCGCGCTCGTTCGCCGGCTGGTCTGTTCTGGCCTCCCTCGTCATCGGCGCCGCAGGCCAGATCACCTACCACCTGCTCCACGCCGCGGGCATCGAGCGCGCTCCCTGGCAGGTCGTCGTCGGCGTCGCGTGCGTCCCCGTCGCCGTCATGGGCATGGGCGCCGCGCTCTCCCACCTGCTCGGCGTGCGCCGCCCCCGGCCGGTCGCCGTCGAGAGCGCCGGCCCGGTGGTCGCTCCGGCAGCTGCCGCGCCGCTTGTCGAGTCTGACGCGAGGCCCGACGAGGCCCCCTCGCCGACGCACGAGCCCGACGAGACGGCGCAGGTCGAGCCGGTCGCAGAGCCCGCCGAGGACGAGGCGGTCGTGGTCGAGCCGGTCAACACGAGCCGCGTAGCGCAGTCGAGCGCCGACCTGGACCCGCGCACCATGTCCGCCGACCAGCGCGACGCCCTCATTCTTCAGCTCGCACGCGAGGCGCGCTCCGAGCGGGACCTCGCACAGCGCGTGCCGTGGTCGCGGTCGACGGTGAACCGGGTCCTGCGCAAGCACGACGTCGTCCTGAACCAGCCCGCGAACCAGCCCCAGATGCAGTGGGCCACGGACCGCGGCGAGACGGCCGTGGCGTGAACCACGGTGCCCGGCGACGGAGCGCCGCGCACGATCTGGCGCAGCCCTGCGGGCCGCGGCTGACGAGCGTTCTGAGTCTTCGGTCCGTCCCTGGCTCCGAGTGTGGCCGGCCGTCCCAGGGCGCAAGTCGGCTCCGCTGCGCTACGGCCCGCCTGCCCGCGAACTTCTCGGCTGCACTCGCTGCGCTCGTTGAGCCCGCCGAGAACTTCGCGGCCAGGTGGGCATCCCGACTCGCTCGCGTTGCTTGCGCCCTGCGGGTGCGTCCTGGGACGGCTGTCGGCCAAACGCTCCGCTTGCAGGGACGGTCCGAAAAACGACGTGGGGGAGGGCATCATGGCCAGCCAGAGCATCAAGGTCACCGTGTACAGCAAGCCGGCGTGCGTGCAGTGCGACGCGACGTACCGCGCGCTCGACAAGAAGGGCATCGAGTACTCCGTGGTGGACATCAGCACCGACGACGACGCGCTCGAGCGTGTGCGCGCGCTCGGGTTCCTCCAGGCCCCGGTCGTCGTCGCCGGCGAAGAGTCGTGGGCCGGCTTCCGGCCCGACCGGATCACCGCCCTCGCAGCCCGCCAGGAGGCCTGAAATGACCGTCAAGCTCACCCGTGAGCGGGTCGTGGCGATCAACGCCGCCGCGTGGGAGTACTGGCGCTGGAACGCGAACCAGGCCGAGGACTGGACCCGGGGCTACCTCGCCCGGCGCGGTCTGCGCGGCCTGCAGGCCGGGTACGCGCCCGAGGGATGGGCCCGGCTCGTGGGACGCATGCGCGGCCGCGGGTACAGCCCCGACGAGCTCGTGGCCGCCGGCCTCGCGTTCCGCACCGAGGCTGGGGGAGTGGGGGACGTTTTCCGTGACCGCCTGGTCCTGCCCTACCGCGACGAGACTGGCGCGATCATCGGTTTCACCGCCCGACGCAACCCCGCGGCCGACGACGTCGACGACGCCCCCGCGAAGTACCTGAACACCACGTCGACGCTCGCGTTCGACAAGTCTCGGGACCTGTACGGGATCGACCCGGCCGCGGTGCGTCGCATGCAGGCCGGTGCGCGGGTCGTGGTCGTCGAGGGAGCCCTGGACGTCGAGGCCATCCGCCGCACCGGGTCACCCGTCGTCCCGCTGTCCGGGTGCGGCACCGCGCTCACCGCGACCCACCTCGAGCGCGTGCGCGCGATCCACCCGGGCGCCGTCGCACTGGCGGTGTTCGCGTTCGACGGCGACCCTGCCGGCCAGGCGGCCGCCGTGCGCGCCTGGGACCTGCTCACCGACGACGAAGCTGGCACCGCCGGTGCCCTGGTCCTGCCCGACGGTACCGACCCCGCCCAGCTCATCCAGGACGGCCACGGCCAGGCCCTCGCCGAGCGCCTGGCCCAGCCCCAGAGCCTGGTGTCCGTCGTCGTCGACGTCGTCCTGGCTCGTCACGACCTGACGACCGTCGAGGGCCGTGTGAACGCCGTGCGGGCCGTAGCCGCGCTCGTCGCGCGCATCGCGGACGTGCCGCTGTCGCGCGTCGGGACGCAGCTGCACGCCCGCCTGGCCCCGCACACCGACCTCGGGGTAATCGCCGGCGAGCTCGCGATCGCCGCGGCCGCCGCGCGCGGCACCACCTGAGCCGGCATCCGGGCCCGGCTAGGTTGGCATGCGCCAGGACCGGGAGGAAGAGCATGCCGATCAGCGACGAGGAGCGCGCCCAGCGCGCCGACGATGCCCAGCGCATCCGACACAGCACCCAGCTCGAGGGCGGACGCACCAGCGACGCCGCCCGCGCGATCCAGGACAAGTACGTCCGCGGCGAGATCGACGCCGAGGAACTGATGCGACAGACGATCGCACTCGACAGCGACCAGGACGGAGCCAGCCCTTGACCGAACGCCCCTGGGAGAGCGGCGACGAGCACGCCCGCTGGGACGGGTATCTACTCGCCGACGGGCGAACCCTGCGCAACCGCGTCCGCGCCACCACACCCGAGATGCTGCGCGAACGCGAGGACCGGCGCGTCGAGGCCCGGGCGCTGACCCTGCGCGAGCACGGGCTGCCCGCGACATACGACCTCGCCGGGCTGCGAGCGATCCACCGGCACCTGTTCCAAGACGTGTACGACTGGGCCGGGGACGTACGCACCGTGTCGATCCGCAAGAGCCGAGACGGCTGGTTCGCGCCGCTGGACCGGATCGACGACGCGATGGACGCCGTCGCGACCTACCTGCGCGACACCGACAACCTGCGCACCCTCGACCCGAGCGCCGTGCCGGGCGCGCTCGCCAGCGTCTACGACGTCGTCAACCAGACCCACCCCTTCCGGGAGGGCAACGGGCGCGTCCAGCGCGAGTTCATCACCGCCCTGGCCCGCGAGTCCGGCCACCGCCTGGACTGGACCAAGGTGACGCTCGGTCGGCCCGGATACGAGTCCGAGAACGACCAGGCCTCCCGCCTGGCCCGCACGGGAGACCGCGGCCCGCTGCGCGCCATGTTCGCGCGCATCACCACCAAGGCCGGCGCGATCGACGACCACGTGAACGACGCCCTGCGCCTGGTCGCCGCCTCCCGACCCCCGTCCACCGCCCGACCGCCCGCCACCGCGCCGGCCGTCGCGCGCGTCAACCGTCCCGCACCGGGAGCACCCGGCAGGGACTACGGGAGATGAGTCCGCGCCGCGGCCTCGCCGTCCTGGCCGTCGCCGTCCTCGCCGCGTGCAGCTCGCCGCAGCCCGAGGCCACGGTCGAGGTCGGGGGAGAGATGTTCGCCGTCGAGCTCGCGGACACCGCCAACGAGCAGAAGGAAGGCCTGGCCGGCCGCGAGGAGATCCCCGCCGACACCGGGATGCTGTTCCAGTTCGGAGAACGCGCCGAGCACCAGATGTGGATGGCCGGCATGCAAGTCCCGATCGACGTCGCCTGGATCGACGATGACCGCGTGATCGGCGTCGCGACCCTCGACCCGTGCACCGAGGTCGACCAGACGACCTGCCCGCGGTCGACCGCACCGGGCCCAGCGACCGCGCTGCTCGAGGTACCAGCCGGAGCCCTGGCCGACGTCGCCGCCGGCGACGTGGTGACGCTGCGCGAGCCCTGAGGAAGCATGCGTTATAAGATGCCTAATGAATGGAGGTGGTGAGCATGTCGACCATCGATCAGCCCACCGTGGAGGAGCTGCGCCGGCTGCGCAGCCGGCGCTCGGTCACCGAGCTGTCCTACCAGCGGACGCTGCGCGCGCTCGCAACGACGATGACGCAGAGCGAGCTCGCCGCCGAGCTGCACGTCACGCAGTCCGCGGTGAGTCAGGCGCTCAAGACCGCGCGGGCCGTGGACGACGTCCGGCCCGGGTTCTCCGGGGCGAGCCCGTACGAGATCGCCCAGCGGTACGCCGCGGGGGAGCTGGACCGTGACCGCGCGCTGGAGGAGCTCGTGCGCTGGCCGTACGACCCGGTCGCGCGCAGCGACGGGTACGACGCCCTGGTCGTCGACGCGCCCGGGACGCACACCCTCGAGGAAGTCGTGCGCGCCTACCGCGAGGGCCTGATCGACCAGGACATGTATGTCGCGGTGGGCCAGGCGCACCAGACGAACTAGGCTCCCAGGCCGTGACGACGGCCGCCGAAGTTGACCGCCATGCCCAGACTGTCCGGGCCCTGTCGGCACCCGGCGCGCCGCTGTCGCGCGAGAGCCCGCACGCCACCATCGCGAACCCGGCCTGGTTCTTCACGCCCGGGATGCCCACCCCGATGCGCGAGGAGCTGCACCGGCAGATCCTCGGTCGCTTCCGCGCCACGATGGAGAACGAGGTCGCGCACGACAAGCGCGCGATCGTGCTCGCCGGGCCGCCCGGCGCCGGGAAGTCACGCATCCTGGGAGAGCTGATCGGGGAGCCCGGCAGCGAAAGACGGCGCCGGTGGCTCGAGGTCGACCCCGACGAGATCAAGACCCACCTCCTGGACGCGGCCGCGGCCGACGGGTCCTACGAGACGTTCATCAAGCCCCCCGCGGTGCGCGAGCTCGAGGCCCAGGGGGAGCGGTTCTTCCCGCTCGACTTCGCCGCCCTCGTGCACGAGGAGTCCTCCGCACTGGCCAAGGTCGCGCGCGAAGAAGCGATCCGCGCCGGCGCCAACGTCGTCATCGACTCGGTCCTGTCCAAGCCGGACGCCGCCGTCGAGCTCGGGCACCAACTCGAGCGCGCCGGCTACCGCGTCGACGTCGTTGACGTCGAGGTGCCCTACGACGTCTCGGCTGCCAGGATCGCCGGCCGCTGGCGAGGGGCGTACACGAAGGCGTTGGAGGGTGACCCCGAGTATCGCCACGGCGGCCGGTGGGTCCCCGAGGACTATGCGCGCAGCGTGTACGCGGGGGAGGGGCCACGCGCCATCTCCCAGGAATCTGCCGAACGCGTCGCACACGAGTGCAGCAACGTCACGAGCTTCCGCCGCTACTGGACACCCGCGAACGACCGACTCCGCGTCATCGAGGTTGACCAGGTGCGCGGTCCGAGCAGCAGCCTCGTTGACCGTCGCGCGGTCGACGCCACCCGCAGCGGACGCGCGAGCTTCCCGGCCGGACCGCAGGCACGTCCAGCGCACAGAGGAAGCCGATCTGGGCAGTCAGGACTTGAGCGCTAGCGGAGGCGATGGACCTGACGCCCAACTCGCCGCTCCGATTCTAGGGCTCGTTAGGTGTGGCCAGCCGGAGGACCTGTGCCGCCAGGGACTTCACATCGTCGTTTGCGGTATCCCCGAAGGCGTCCACGATGACTGACGCAGCGTTCGGTGCGACGGACATGATTGCAGCGGCGGCTGCCTCGGCAGGGAACCAGGGAGGGAGCTCGCGGTAACGACGTCGGTGGCCCAGAGGGCTGAAGTCGTGCGAATCGTGCACGTCCACCCAACTCGCGCATGACTCGATCAGGGGTAGGACGATCGTGGGGCGCCGTTCTAGAGCGCGCGAGAGCCGTTCTTTGACTGACTCGGGGGACGTCAGCCGAGATCCGATCCAGAGCACGCGGGGCATGCTCTTGTCATGGTCACCCCACGAGCGTGGATCGGCCCAGTCGATGGAGTTCCACAGTTTGTCGAGCGCCGCGTTTGCCAACGCCTGCGGCGTGGACCGACCACGCTTCTCGGCGTACCGCGCTGTTTCGGTCAGCAAGAGGACTGCTGCAGAGAGCGGTCGCCGCCCCGCGTCTTGCTCGATGAGCGCTGCGAGAGTCTCGTCGTCTGCGTTGGCGGCAACCGCTGCAGCCAGCTCGCATGTGGTTTCCACCCCAATGGCGTAGGCGGAAAGCACGGGTGGGATACTCGCGGCTTGCTCCGCGGCGACAGCTAGATCTGCCCGCAGGCCGGCGTCGTAGGGCCGGTGGTCCACGCGCTTGTATGGGCGGGCCCGCTCGAGCAACGCACGGTGGTCCTGCAGCGGATCGTGCGCTTCCGGCCCTGGTTCCGGTTCTGACGGCGGCGGCGGAGGTGGTGGTGCAGTGGACTCGTCTCGCCATGCGGCGGTGAGTGCGTCTGTCGCAGTAGTGAGACCACTCAGAGACTCGTCGAGACGGTCGTCCTCCTCCCACTCAGGAAGACCGGGCCAGCGGGCTGACGCTGCCAGCACTTCCTCAGCGGCACGGAGAACCCAGTCGCACCAAGGCCGTATGGCCGGGCGGATCGCTCCGAGGGCGGCGAGCTCGATCCCGACCGCGTCGGCCAGCAAGCTCACTTCCTCGGAGGCGACCGTGAGAGCTGCGTCGAGAGCTATCACGTGCTGCTTGGTTTCGAGCCGGGAAGGTTCTGCGTACACCGGGTCGCCGTTCTCGTCCCAGGCAGTGAAGGATGACCGGGCCCGGGCCCGGGCATTACGCCAGTCTGCCGCGCGACTTGCGGGCCCGCGCCGAGCGCGGCGGGAGCCAAGCACGAGTTGCTGTGCCCTCCGTACCACGTCGAGGATTGCTCCTGCCTGATGGTGCTCGACGACCTGGGACGATGCCTCGAGCACTCGACCCACTTCCTCATCGTTCACGGGCCAGCCGAGCTGGACCTGCACGTACTCGTCGAGTTGACTTTGCTTCCACTCGCGGAGCAGGTCCGCCGGGTATGAGTCTGGATGCTCATCAATCTCATAGGAATGCTCGATACACAGAAGTAGGAGGTTCGCCTCGGCGCGGTTCTCGTCCTCGGACATCTCGATCCAGCGTGGACCGCCAGGATTCCTGGCGTGGATGTGCGCGACTCGGCTGTTGAGGATGCGGTCGCCGGTCTCGTTGTTCTGGGTGTACAACGGCTTGGTGCACTCCGGCTTTGCACAGCGAAACGCGTGCGCGTAGAGGCTCTTGACGGTTGCCCCTGTCGGGCCACGGTATGCGGTCGATGTCACACGGACATTGTGGGCGAGGGCGGTGACAGCGGGCTCCACGCGACTTGAAAACTGGCAGCGGTGTGCTCGCGAGGCGCGAGTTCCTGGGCGCGCGGGGACGCGTGTCGATGTTGAAGGTCGGACCTCACGCTTGTCAGGCGAACGGGCGGACCGTGAGGACCGGCGCGAGGACGCGCCAAACGGTCGTGCGCGGTGACGGTGTTTCCTCGCCTCAGCCGTGGACCAGTTCGGTGAGCAGCCTGGCGCGCACGTCGGAGGGCAGGATCCGGTGCGTCGACATCAGCCGTCGGGCAAGAGCGAGCGTCTCCGGTTCGGACATCCCCTTCGCCTGAGCGCGGATCTGCTTCCAGGCCTCGACAGCGTCTTGGGCAAGGGCGAGTACTTGGTCAGGTCCGGTCAGGTACACGAAGGGTTCGGCGATCACGGCCGCAGTCGGATCGACCAGCTCACGAGGTTCTACGAGCAGCACCGCGCTGTCCTGGGGCACGGCCACACCACGGTCGTGCGCGAGGGTCTTGAGCTGGTCGTTGGCCTGCCGGACAGTGGCTACCGAGACCGGGGCGTCGGGCTTCTCTTCGGTCTTCGCCTCGACCGCGATCCACCAGTGGTTCCAGATCCACGCGCTATCAGTGCGGGCAGGCCCCGAGGGCTTGTATGCATCGGCGCCTAGGAGCCTCCCCAGCCCGGTAAGCGCGCTCTCGTAGGCGTCGGCCGCGATCTGTGACAGCCCTGTGATGATGCCTGTCCAGAGTACGGTCCATCTCGCGGCATCGAGCGTAAGGGTGCCGTTGGCGATCGCCGCCGCGACAGCGGCTTCGTCGGTCTCGTCGAGCACGACATCATCTGCTGAGAGTGCGTTGACCTCGCGCAACCAGGATGTGTTTCGGCTCGCGGCGTGAGCTTGCCGAAGGTAGTCCGACGCGGTCGCCAGAAGGCCGGCATCGCCCTTCGCGTCAGCCTCTTCGCGGAGCCATGCTGAGGCGAGGTAGAGCCAGAACGCGCGATAGCCGCTGAGCGTCTGCTCCTTGATCGCCTGTGCAGCAGACAGTGCCTCCTGACTGGCCCGCGCCCAGTCTCCGTTCCACAACGCGGCGGTGGCGGTCACCTCGTGGCGCGCCGCGACTGCGAGCTCTGCGGCTTCGGCGGGCACGACCTTCTGGGCTGCGTTGCGCGCTTCGATGAGGGCAGGCTCGGCCTGTGTACGCCAGGCGTCGTCCTGGGCGAGGAAGGCCCGCGCGAACTCAACCATTTCGGCCGGGTCTTCGCTGTTCTCGAAGCCGAAGTCGAGCTCGGCCTGCAGCTCGGGACGAAGCGCACGCAGCACCTCGGGTAGGCCGAGGAACCTTGTGACATCGTCTCCGAGGACCACGACCATGCTGTAGTCGTCCAGCCCTCGGGTGCAACGTCCGGCACCCTGTACCACACGTGTTCGGACGCGCTCGCGCAGTACCCGCCCCGCCGCAAGCGTCTCCGAGATGAATCGCTCTTGAAGGTGAGCGCCTCTTGGCATGCCGTCGAGGACGGTGACGCGCGATTGCGAGTCAGGAAGATCGAGGCCGTCATATCGGTTCGCGAGAACGAGCACCGCCGACGGCAAGGCGCGGAACCTGTCGAGCAGATCTTCGGCAGTGCCGCCGGGGCCAAGCAGCTCAGCTGTGCTCGGCTTCAGGTCGACGGCGCGCGCAGCGGAGGCGTTCGACGGGGTGAGGACGAGCGCCTTGCCCGCCGCGGCAACGAGGTCGCGTGCGACCTCCCGCGACGGACGGACGGACTGGAGCTCGGGAAAAAGGAAGAACCTGCGTCCAGCACCTCGCGAGGTCCATCCCTCGGGGACGGGCAGCCGCGTGATGGATGCACGGCCGAACGCCCGCTCGAGCTCGCCGCCGTCGCCGAGAGTCGCCGAGAGATAGATCCGCTGTGCGGCCTCCGTGAAGTGCCGGTGGGTGCCAGTCGGTGGGATCACAGGGCGGATCAAGATCCCGTCCCACGACACGAAGGCAAGGCAACGGTCGAGGCGATCTGCCATGTTTTCGTGCGCCCAGTAGATGCTGCTGTTCTTGTCGAGGCCGCGGAAGATCGGGGCAAGCTGAGGGGCAAGGTGCCGCATCTCCGCTACTCCGACGAGCTGGACACGGCGCCGGACCGGGTCCTCGCCCTCGAGGAGCTGCTGGTAGCGCAGCCCGGACATCGCCTCGCGTAGGACAGCCAGGACGGTGGTGTAGAGGTCTTCGTTCTCGAACCTGCTGATGTTGATGCTCCAGGAACCTGCGACGTACTGCTCGGCTGCGTGCGCATCGTCGAACAGCAAGGTCTGGGCAGGCTCCAGCGCCGGGACCGTGTTGAACACGGTGGAGTAGGTCGTCACACCTATCGACCTCGCACTCTCGTATGCGAGCTTGTCGGAGGAAGGCCAGGTGCGGTGACTGCGGGTGAGGGTGACGACGTCGATCCCGACGCGAGCTGCCGCGGTAGCGGTCTGAAGCGCGAGTTGCACCGTCGGTGCCGCGAAGAGCACCCGCTGCCCCTTTGCGCGTCTACGCCACTCAGCGATGAGGAGGCCCGGGAGGGTCTTGCCCGCGCCGGTGGGAAGCTCAAGCGCGATGTCCGGCTGGTTCTGCACGCGTAGGTAATCGCGCAAGATGTCCGCTTGGTGTGACCAGAGCTGGGCGGGTCCGCCGGAGCGTGTCCGGGGCAGGTCGTCGAAGAGACGTTCCGGCGACTCGGCGACCGGTGCAGACACGGCGGGCTTGCGGAACGTCGGAGCCATGGATCGGAGTGTGGCACGCCCAACGCTCACCGAGCGGGTGAAGTTGTGGCAGGAGCGGTGTGGACTGACGTCCGCGAGCATGACTGCCGCCTCGGGCGTGTCGTGGCGGCACACTCGCCGCCGTGCGGAACCGGGACCCGTGAGGAGACCGCGCACGTTCGGCTGTGCGACCGCTCGTCTTCAGCGATGCTTGGTCCTTTCGACCCTACCTAGGTAGAGTTAGACCTATGAAGGTTACGCACTCGCTCGTGCTCGTCGCGATCGCCATCCTTGAGATGGACCGTGAAGATGACGGCCGCATCTGGGGCTACGCGTTGTCGAAGAAGTCGGGTGTCCGCTCAGGCGTTCTTTATCCGCAGCTCGATCGCATGATGGGCGAGGGCTGGCTCGAGGACCATTGGGAGGAGCGCGCCGAAGGTAAGAAGCGACCGCCGCGCCGGTACTACACGCTTACTGATAGAGGGCGAAACAACCTCGGCGGGGTCGCCCGCCGGGCCGAGAGCGAACAGCGGTTCGCCGGTGTCAAGTGGGCCCACGCATGATCGGGGATCTGCTGGGGGCTTCGGGGGCCCTGGGGGCATTCGGCCTGGCGCTGCTGATCTTTGGGTTCGCGCCGGGCATCGCGCTCGCTGCGATCGTCCGCCTCATTCCCGACCCTGACCGTCGCCAGGAGCTCCAGGCTGAGCTGTACACGGTCCCGCGTTGGGATCGGCCGTTTTGGGTAGCCCAACAACTCGAGGTGGCGATCAGGGTCGGCGTTTTCCCGGAGGTGTCCTGGTACTGGGGGCGGTGGGTGTGGCATCGCTGCAAGATCGACTCTGGTCTTGAACGTCACAGGCAGCATCCCGACTCCTTTTGGGTGCCCGACGCCGAGGAGAAGGCCGAGCTGCGACCTGGTGACAGTGTGAAGCTGATGTGGTCCGTGAAGCACTATGCCGCCGCCGGAGAGAGGATGTGGGTCGAGATCACGCACCGCAAGGGCGACCAGCTCGTCGGTAGGCTGGACAACTGGCCGGTGTTCGTCCACCTGAGGCCGGATGAGACCATCAAGTTCCACGTCGACGACATCATCGACTACCGCCTTTACGACGATGAGGTCGAGGTTGACGCCGCGTGATACCAGTCGTGCGTCGCTGTTCGGCGTGATCCCTGGGTGTCTTCGAGACGACCAGGGTGCCGTGCCGAGGGCTTCCCAAGCTCGCCGCGCCTCGGCGTGTGAGTATGTCCGGTAATCCACGACGTGTTCGGAGGAGCCATTGTCCCGTCTCGCCGCCCTCATCGACCAGGCCGCGGACAGCACACGTCCGCTGTCGGATGTCCTACGCCAGGTGAAGATCGTCGCGTCCCGGATCGGCGATCGAGAACTCGCGAAGTGGGCAAGCGATGAGCTGAACGGCTACGGCCCAGATGACGAGCTGCCGCCCTACCGCGCGGAGCGTGGCTTCCCGGTCCAGGGTGACTGGTCAGGACCGGCCGGGTCGCGGATCACCAACGCTGAGATTTCGTCGGTCGGGATCACGGACGACTTCATCGGCTGGTTCTCCACGTCGCTTCGCCAGCCGGTCGCCGATCTGGAGCTACTCAGCAGCGGGACGCACGATCCGGTCCTTCGTTGGGACCCGTGGGCGGTCGTCGAGTACAACCGCCGGGCGAGCAGTGGGGAAGGTGGCGCCCGCATGCGAATGATGTCGCTTGTCGACGCGCGTCTCATGATTCCCCGCAACACGCTACGCGGGATTCTCGACTCGATCCGCACGCGCGTCCTTGATCTCGCCCTCGCGCTGGAAGGTGTCGCGCCAGACGCTGGCGAGCCCAACGGCCCCACGGTCGCGGACAGCCGGGTCGAGCGCGTCACGCAGAACTTCCACATCACCGTGAACGGGGACGGTAACAACATCGCCACGGGTGACAACGCGCGGCAGCGAGTGAAGGTGAGGAAGGGCGACGCCGAAGCCCTCCTGCAGGCCGCCCGCGCCCTAGGCTTGAGCGCCGACGACGCCATCCAGTTCCGCGACGCTGTGATAGCCGACAACGGGACGGTCGGCGAGAGCACCCAAAAATTCGTCACCCGCGTGCGGTCAGGCGCGGTGTCCCTAGCCGGAAACGTTCTTGCCAACGTGGCGGCCACAGGTCTCCTCGAGGCGGCCGGACAATTCGTCGGCGGCTGACTACGGCGGCTGCGCAACCGCTTCTGACTGCGCGACGCCGCCGATAAGGGTCGCTATGGCGAGTGTTGACACGTGCGGACGGCGTGTCGTCACCGACGTCGCGGGACAACGCCCGGGGTGAGAGCGCGAATCGCATGTCCGCGTCTCGGGCCCGTGCTAGCGTCCCGCGCCATGTGGGGGCATCGCGTAGTCGCTCAGCCTGTCGGCGGATTGCTCGTTCTCGTCACGGCGGTCGTGGGGTGTGCACGGTCCGGCGGCTGCCCCGACAACGATCCCGGGAGCATCCTGACGGTGGAGTCGCCCGACGGCACCGTCCTCTTCGAACGGATGACGGGCGTCGAGTGGGAAGAGGTGAATCCGCGCTCGTCGTGCCCGACGGGCTCGATCGCTCAGATTTCTCTCGAGGCGCTCTAAGTCGCGCGGCCGGTCCGCGCACGGGCCCAAGCCTGGGCGGGCCGCCGTCTCGAGAGTTGGGGCAGGATGTCGCGCATGACGTCCTCGGGGAGTGAGCTGGAACCAGCCGGGTATGCCGAGCTCCTGGCCGAGCTGAAGGCACGGGTGCGCGCGACGCGGTTTCGGGCGGCGCGGGCGGCGAACACCGAGGTGCTGCGGCTGTACTGGTCAGTGGGGCGCGACATCCTTGACCGGCAGCGTGCGGCGGGCTGGGGAAGCAAGGTCGTCACGTCGCTGGCCGCAGACCTCCAGCGTGAGTTTCCCGACCAGCGCGGCTGGTCACGCTCAAACTTGCTCTACATGCGCCGGGCAGCGGAGGCGTGGCCGACGGAGGAGGAGTTCGTCCACCACGTTGGTGGACGATTGCCGTGGCGCCATGTCACGGTCCTGCTCGACCGGCTCACGACCCGCGAGGAGCGCGACTGGTACGCCGCGAGTGCTGCCGAGTACGGGTGGTCGCGGGCGGTGCTCGAGCACCAGATCAAGGCCGACCTGCGCCGCGCCGTCGGGGCGGCGCCGACGAACTTCACCGAGGCGCTCGAGGCTCCGGACTCGGAGCTGGCGCAGCAGCTAGTCAAGGACCCGTACGTGTTTGAGCACCTCGCGATGGTCGAACGGGTGGCCGAGCGGGACGTCGAGCAGGCGCTGATGGACCGGCTGCAGGACACGATGCTCGAGCTCGGGCGCGGCATGGCGTTCGTTGGGCGTCAGGTGCGCCTGACCGTCCCGGACGACGCGAGCGACCGGGCGGACGAGTTCTACGTCGACCTGTTGTTCTTCCACGTCGAGCAGCTGCGTTACGTGGTGGTCGAGTTAAAGATCGGGCCGTTCGAGCCCGCGCACGTCGGCCAGCTCGGCACGTACGTCGCGATCGTCGACGACCAGTTCCGCCGGCCCGAAATCCACGCCCCGACGATCGGGATCCTGCTGTGCACGGGCAAGACCGGCCCGACAGTCCGGTACGCGCTCGCCGGGACCCGAGTACCGATTGCCGTCGCGGACTACCAAGGGCTGCCCGAGGACGCCCGCGGCGTGCTGCCGTCCGCCGCCGAGCTCGAGGCGGTCATCGAGGACGAGCTCGACCACCGGGCCGAGGGCTGAGAAACCTGGTCTGACCAGCGAGAACGCAACGCCGATAACGTACCTTATGTAATGTTTTGTCCGCTTCGCCTGTAGCCGAGGTCTATGTCGATCCCAGCCGCCGCCTCCCCCGCCGCCGCCGTCGTCGAGCTCGCCGGTGATCCAGTCCGCGCCTCGTTGGCTGCAGAGGGGGGCGCCGCGCGCGTCTCGACGCCGAGCAGCTGGGCCGGGCGTGCGCAGGAGCGGCGGCCCGGAGTCTCAAGTTCGCGGGACTTGGACGTCGCCCCGGGTGCCGTGTGCGATGCCGGTCGTGGACGCGTTTGGCGCGGATGCGTCCTGAGCGGTCGTGCCCCCGGCCGAGGGCGCCGTCGTCGTCGTGAGGAGTGCGTTGAGTCCGCTCTTGAAGATCGCTTCGGCGTCTGGCGTGTGGTCGCGGTGGAGCGCGGCGTACAGCGGAGCGATGTCCTGGTCCACTGGAGCGGAGCGTTCGGACGTCGCGGTGGAGGCGGTGGTCGCGCTCCCGATGACGAAGTTCGACAACGCGTAGGCCTCGCTAAGCGGATCCTGGGCACCGGCCACGCGTAGGAGCGTGCACATCCGTTCGGACAGGCGCAGGTAGTTCGGCCCTCGCGGTGCCCGAGTCGCGATCACCTGGCACGTCCACGGGTGTGCGACGAGGTGACGGTAGAGGGCGAACATGAGGCTCGGCAGTGACGCGTCTTCGAGCGCTTGCTGCACGACCTGGTCCTCGCGCAGCGCGGCGTCGAGCGCCAGGTCGAACAGGTCGTCGACGGAGCTCACCCGGGAGTACAGGCTCGCGGGAGCGACGTCGAGGCTGGACGCGACCGCACGGATCGTCAGCCCGCGGGTTCCGCGCTCGTCGAGTAGAGCGACCGCGCGCTGCTCGATGTCGCGGACGTTGACCGCACGCTCGCGTTGAACGGGCTTGCGATTGTCCCAGTAGCTCATGAACACACGCTAACCGAATGCTGTTAGGTTTGGGCCATGTTGGATGCTCGCCTCCTTCCGTTGTGCAACGACCGGACGCGACTGCGTGCGATGCGGCGCGGCGATGCGGCAGCCTATGCCGCTGGAACGGCCGACCCGCTGGTGCGGCGCTGGGCCCACCTGCCCGAACCCACGTACACCGAGGCGTCAGTGGCCTTGCTGATCGACGGCGCGGTCCGCGAAGGGCTGGATCGCGGGGACCTGGCGGTCCTCGCGATCGCCGACCGGGAGACTGACTGCTTCGCAGGGAGCCTCGTGCTGTTCGATGTCGCCGATGGCAAGGCAGAGGTGGGGTTCTGGTTGCACCCGGACCATCGTGGGCGGGGCCACGCCACCGAAGGCCTCGAGCTCGCCGTCAAGCTCGCGCGTCGTAGCGGTCTGCATCGGCTGACCGCGCGCAGCGTGCTGGACAATCGGGCGTCGCAGCGCGTGCTCGAGCTGGCCGGTTTCACCCGTGAGGCCGAGGAGCGCAGCGTCGCCCCGTCGGGCCGAGAGATCCTCGCGGTCCACTACTCAGTCTCGGTGTAGACCCCCGCCCGCGAGCCTGTCGAGCAGGACCGCGCTCTGCGCCAGGATTGTGCGCTCCTCGTCGGTGGGTTCGGCCTCCATGGCGAGGGCGAGCCAGCCCGTTCTGCGTTCGCGCGCCACCCGTCGCAGCTTAGGCAGAGGCGCCTGGGCGTGTGTGCGCTCATTCGTCGCGCAGGAGCTCGGTGGCAACCGCGTCGGCGGTTGTCGCGTCGCCCCAGATCCACTCGCGCGCGAAATCTCGCACGCGAGTGTCAGAACCTCGGCTCGCAACGCCGAGCGGCGGGGGCGTCTTGGCTCGTCGGGCCACGTCTGACTTGCTCAGTCCCGTGAGCTGAGCGACGGTGCGCTGCGACATGCCGGAGCGCAGCAGGAGCGCGGTTGCCTGAGAGACGGCGACCTCTGCCTCCAGGGCAGCGCGGTGCGCGAGGAGACGGGCCTGCGTGACAGCCCGCGTGGCGGTCGCTTCGAGGTCAAGAGATTCGGTCATGATTTCAATGTACCAGAAGTGCCCCACGCGTGGGGCATAGTTGGGGCGCGGGCGCTAGGCCCTGTCCTGCGAATGTTCTTGGCATGTGTCCGGTAATGTCCGGGTTGTGGGTGTGGGGCGTGGTGAGCTGACTGACACGGCGTGGGCGCGGATCGAGCCGCTGCTGCCGGTCGCGA
>PJUI01000189.1_pt1 | contig 19046 bp, 20 predicted proteins | sample 1512201 | NCBI WGS metagenome assembly PJUI01 (sample SAMN08177670, study PRJNA422409) | Feces metagenome, whole genome shotgun sequencing project. | isolation source: Chicken feces (2) enriched on wood chips | host: Gallus gallus | place: USA: Madison | collected 2015-01-15
GGGTCGGTGCAATTCCGAGCCGGCGGTGACAGTCCGCGACCCGCGCCCACGCGCGGTTGACCTGGTGGAACTCCAGGACCGACGGTGACAGTCCGGATGGGAGGAAGCACGTGCGGCGCGGCCGTCCTCGGCCGGGCTCTCGCGAGCCCGCGCGACGGGGCGCGGCCTCGCCGTGGTGAGCGACGCCGTCGGGCCGCCCTGGGCGCCCGGCCCCGCCGCCCGCCCTCACCCCGGAGCCGCCGTGCCCGGGAGGACGAGGACATCCGATGGACCTGATCCACGCGCTGTTCGACGCGCAGCTGACGATCGGCGACCAGCACCTGCTGTGGCGCGAGATCGTGGGCAACGGGTTCGGCCTGGCGTCGGCGCTGGGCGGCATGCGGCGCAAGGTGTGGGCGTGGCCGGTGGGCATCGTCGGCAACCTGCTGCTGCTCACGGTGTTCCTCGGCGCGGTGTTCGCGACCCCCAACCCCGTGAACCTGCTCGGCCAGGCCGGGCGGCAGGTCATGTTCGTCGTCGTGGCGGTGTACGGGTGGGTGCAGTGGCGCCGGACCCAGGCCCGGCTCGGCGAGACCGACGCGGACAGCCACGGCGTCGCCGTCGTCCCGCGCTGGGCGTCGTGGCGCCAGCGCGCCTTCCTTGTCGTCGCGCTCGTCGGCGGGACGGCGCTTCTCACGCCCCTGTTCCGCGCGCTGGAGTCGTACGAGCCCGTCTGGGCCGACGCGTGGATCTTCATGGGCTCGCTGCTCGCGACGTACGGCATGGCCAAGGGCTGGGTCGAGTTCTGGCTGATCTGGGTCGCGGTGGACGTCGTGGGCGTGCCGCTGCTGATCTCGGCCGGGTTCTACGCGTCCGCGTTCATGTACGTGTTCTACGGCGCCTTCACGCTCGTCGGGTTCTTCGTGTGGTGGCGCGTCAACCGTCGCGCGACGGCTGAGGCCGAGGCGGCGGGCGCGCCCGCCTGACCTGGGTGCCTGCGGCCGGGGCAGCCGCGGGTCAGTCCTCGAACAGCATCCGGTCCGACGGCGCGGCGCGGCTCGCGCGCAGCGCCGGGTCCGTGCACAGCACGTCGACGAGCGCGTCGCTCCCGCCCACGTAGGTCGCGGCGGCGTCGATCTCGGTCCCGACGAACCACGACCGGTCCTCGGGCCACCACAGGTTGGGCGGCTGCTCGTGGTCGCGGAACGCGCCGACATCGGCGAGGGTCCCCGTCCACAGGTGGTACTCGCGGTGCGGGAGCAGGAGCATCGGAGCGGCCGGGCGCTCGACGAGCGTCGGCGCGAGCTGCCCCCACGCCTCGGCGACCGCGCGCTCGATCTCCGCGGCGGTCGGCCGCGGCTCGTCCTCGGGCCACCCGACCAGCGGCGCGACGCCCGAGCTCGTGCGCGGGTCCGTGCCGTGGTCGTAGAGGAACGCGTGGCCCGTCCACAGGGCGAGGTGCACGGGCTGGTCCCCGGTGAAGGCCGCGAGCGCCGCGGCCAGGGCGTCGGTCCGCGTCGCGAGCGTGTCGTCGTCGTCCCAGCCCGGGTGCGGGACGCACGCGTACGCCGCGTAGCCGCGCGGGACCGTGCCGTCGACGCGCGGGCCGAACTCCCCGAGGCGCGGTGCGATCCACGCGCCCGCGGAGGCGTCGTCGTCCCAGGTCACCCGGCCGGCCGTCGTCGTCACGCGGGAACCCTACGACGGGAGCGCGCCGCTGAGCCCGACCTCGTTGCCGTCCGGGTCGCGGAACACGGTCTTCACGACCCCGCCGTCGTACGTCTCGCGGCGGTCCGGCTCGATCCCCCGGTCCGAGGCTGCGGCGAGGAACGCGTCGACGTCGTCGCGGAACACGGTGACGACACCGTGGCCGGCGTGCTCGGGCACCTGCTCGACGACGAGCCACCGGTGCTCGGCGAGCTCCCACACGGACTCGGTGGGCGTCGCGACGAACGTCGGGTCGGACCCGAGGAGCCGCACGTACCAGTCGCGCGCGGGGTCGTGGTCGCGCACGTGCATCGTCACGAACAGGTCGAGTGCCATCTCTCGACGGTAGGACGGAGGTCGCGAGATCGCACGGCGCCGTGGATCCGGTGCGATACGCCGTCTCAGATTGACTGATACCGGGTATCGCTGCACTATGGGAGGGACCGCCGCCGACGCCGGGCCCGCACCCGGGAACCCGCGCCGGAGCCGGTCGCGCACGACCGACCCCAGCCGCCCTCCCAGGGGAGCACCGATGCCTACCACCCCGATCATGCCCGGAGTCACCGAGCCCACCTACGACCTCGCGACCCCGCTCGACCTCGACTACGCCGGCGCGTTCGCCGACGCGACCGAGGAGGACCGCGCCCACCAGCAGCGCGTCCGGCAGTTCGTCCAGGACGAGGTGCTCCCGGTCATCGACGACTACTGGGAGCGCGCCGAGGTTCCGTTCGACCTCGTCAAGCGCATGGGCGAGCTCGACCTGCTGCGCGACGGCGTCGACGTCGAGGGCCGCCCGCGCGTGAGCCTGCTCGGCGCGGGCCTCGCCGCGATGGAGATGTCGCGCGGCGACGGCTCCGTCGCGACGATCTGCGGCGTCCAGGGCGGTCTCGCGCTGCGCAGCATCCAGATGCTCGGCTCCGACGAGCAGAAGGCGAAGTACGCCGAGCCCATGGCGCGCGGGGAGATCCTCGGCGCGTTCGCGCTCACCGAGCCCACCCACGGCTCGGACTCCGTCTCGCTCGAGACGACGGCACGCAAGGAGACCCGCGACGGCGTCGAGGGCTACGTGCTGAACGGCGAGAAGAAGTGGATCGGCAACGGGTCGTCGGGCCACATCACGGTCGTGTGGGCGCGGTTGGTCGGCGACGCCGAGGACGGAGCCGACAACCAGGTCCACGGGTTCGTCGTGCCGCAGGACACCCCCGGCTACACGGGCACGACCATCACCGGCAAGGTGTCGCTCCGCGCGATCTGGCAGGCGCACGTCGTGCTCGACGACGTGTTCGTCCCCGCCGAGAACGCCCTGCCCGGTGCGCGGTCGTTCAAGGACACCTCGCGCGTGCTCTTCGCGACGCGCCTCGGTGTGGCGTGGGCCGCCGTCGGGCACGCGGTGGCCTGCTACGAGGCCGCGGTCGCGTACGCGACGCAGCGCGTCCAGTTCGGGCGCCCGCTCGCCGCGAACCAGATGGTGCAGGAGCGCCTCACCAAGATGCTCTCGACGATCACGCAGCTCCAGCTCCTCGTCGCGCAGATGACGCGCCTCGACGAGGCCGGGACGCTCACCGGCCCGCAGGCGTCGCTCGCCAAGTACACGTGCACCCGCGGGGCGCGCGAGGTCGCGGCGAGCGCGCGCGACCTGCTGGGCGGCAACGGCATCCTGCTGCGGAACCGCGTCGCGCGGCACTTCGCCGACGTCGAGGCCCTGCACACCTACGAAGGCACCGAGTCGGTCCAGGCGCTCATCGTCGGGCGCGACATCACGGGCGTCTCCGCGTTCGTCTGACGGTCCCGAGGGCGCACGCCCTCCCCCTGCTCCCCGGCGCCGCTCGCCCCTCCTCGCGGCGCCGGGGCTCCTTCCTGTTCGCCCCGTCTCCTCGCCCTCCCCGGATCGGAGTCCCATGAGCACCGCCGCCAGCCCCCTGCCCGACGCCGCCGCCGTCACCCCCGAGGACGAGGTCACCCCGGTCCTCCTGCACGGCGCGCGCACCCCGTTCGCGCGCTTCCGCGGCGCGCTCGCCTCGCTCTCGGCGGCCGAGCTCGGCGCGCACGCGATCCGCGGCGCGCTCGCGGTGGCGGGCGTCGCGCCGGAGCAGGTCGACACGGTGATCGTCGGGCAGGTCGTGCAGGCGGGCGCCAAGCAGGGCCCCGCGCGCCAGGCCGCGATCCTCGCGGGCCTCGGCTGGGACGTGCCCGCCGTGACGATCAACAAGCTGTGCCTCTCGGGCCTCACCGCGATCATCGACGCGGCCCGGCTGGTCCGCACGCGCGAGGCGAGCGTCGTCGTCGCGGGCGGCCAGGAGTCCATGACGAACGCCCCGCACCTGGTCGTGGGCTCGCGCGCCGGGTTCGCGTTCGGGGACGTGACGATGGCCGACTCCCTCACGCACGACGGCCTCAACGACCCGTTCAGCGGCGAGGTCATGGGCGAGCTCACCGACCGCGGCTGCGCGACGCGCGGCATCGGCCGCCCCGAGCAGGACGCGTTCGCGCTGCGCTCGCACCAGCGGGCCGCCGCGGCGCGCGACGCCGGGCGGCTCGCCGAGGAGATCGCCCCCGTCGAGGTGCCGCAGCGGCGGGGCGAGCCGGTCGTCGTCGAGCACGACGAGGGCGTGCGCGCGGACACCACGCTCGAGGCCCTGGAGCGCCTGCGCCCGGCCTTCGTGAAGGACGGGACCATCACCGCCGGGTCGAGCTCGCCGCTGTCCGACGGCGCGGCGGCGGTCGTCGTCGCAAGCCGCGCCTTCGCGAAGCGCAACGGCCTGTCGTGGCTCGCCGAGATCGGTGCGGCGGGCCAGGTCGCGGGGCCGGACGGCTCGCTGCACTCCCAGCCATCCCGGGCGATCGAGGCCGCCGTGCGGCGCGAGGGGATCGCCGCGGCCGACCTCGACCTCGTGGAGATCAACGAGGCGTTCGCCGCCGTCGCGCTGCAGTCGATCGCCGACCTCGCCATCGACGCCGACGTCGTCAACACCGACGGCGGCGCCATCGCGCTCGGTCACCCGGTCGGCGCGTCGGGCGCCCGGCTCGCGCTGCACCTCGCGCTCGCGCTGCGCCGCCGTGGGGGCGGCGTCGGCGCGGCGGCGCTGTGCGGCGGGGGCGGGCAGGGCGACGCGCTGATCCTGCGGGCCTGACGCCCTCGTCGGGCGCGGCAAGGCCCCGCCGCCCGCGCTTGCCCGAGCGAACCACCCGACCCTGGTGCACGATGCTGCACCAGGGTCGGCGCGTTTCGGCCGCCACGGTGTGACGCAGATCGCGCCGAGGTCGGCCGAAACCGCGTCATGGATCGCGCCGGGCGCAGTCTCTCTCCCTGGAACCACCCCGACGAGAGGACCGCCATGACCACCGTGACCGAGGCAGCCCGCCGCACCGCGAGCCGCGCGCGCCACTCGCACCTGTCCGCCGCCGCCGTCGTGCTCGTCGGCCTCGCCGCCGGGTTCGCCGCGGCGCCCTACCTGCTCGGCTGAGCCGGGCCGCCGTCCGGGCCGTCCCGCGGGCCCTCGTCGCGGAACGAGTCGACGAAGCCCCAGACCGCGCTCCCGACCCCGCTGAGGCAGAGGATCGAGACCAGCGTGAGCATCAGCGCCTCGGCGACGTCGCCCGCGACCCAGCCCTGGACCGCGCCCGCCACGACGAAGGGGCCGACCAGAGCGCACATCACCAGCACCGCGACCGCCCACCAGCGGCGCCGCCGCTGGTTGCGCGGCGGCTTCGAGAGTCCGTAGTGATACAGCGCCACGCCCGGAGCCTACGGCTCGACGGCACGGTCGCGGGCGTCCGCCAGCTGCTCCTCGAGGCGGTCGAGCAGCGGGACCTGGCCCGCGACGACGAGGCCGCGAGCCCTCGCGAGCGGGAACCAGCCGGCCCGGTCGAGCTCGGGGAACTCCTGCATCCGCCCCGAGCGCGGCGGCCACTCCAACGCGAACGTGTTGCTGGAGATCGCCGTGACGTCGAGATCCGCCTCCCGTGCCCACGCCGCGACGAGCTTCCCGGCCCGCTGGCGCACGGTGCCGAGGTCGAGGTCGGGCGCCTGCGCCGCCGGGGCCGGCACGCCGAGCTCCTCCGCGAACTCGCGCAGCGCCGCGGCACGACCCTCCTCGCCGGGCTCCACCTCGCCCTTGGGGATCGTCCAGCCGCCCGCGTCCTTGCGCGCCCACAGCGGTCCGCCCATGTGCCCGAGGAGCACCTCGACGACGTCGTCCCGGAACCGGTAGAGCACGAGCCCTGCTGACTGCTTCACCCCTCCTTCCTACACAGCCGACGGCGGGACGGCCCGTCGGGGGCCGTGCCCCGGGGTTCATCGTGGGCGGGTCGTGGTCCTGGGCGGGTGGCGGGGCCGGGCTCCCTTCCCGCCGTGGTCCTGGGTGGAGACGGGGGCTGGGCTCCTCACCCGCCGTGGGCCTGTGGGCGGCCGCGCGTAGCGTCGGCCGTCTCAGGACCAGACCGCAGGAGGGGACGACCATGACCACGCCGAGCGTCACGCACCTCAACCCGGCCGGGCTGCACCGCAACCCGGCGTTCTCCCAGGGCACGATCGTCGAGACCGGTCGCACGCTCTACGTCGGCGGCCAGAACGGGACCGACGCCGAGGGCGCGATCGTCGAGGGCGGCATCGCGGCCCAGACCGCGCAGGCGCTGCGCAACGTCCTCGCCGTGCTGGCCGAGGCGGGCGCCGGGCCGCAGGACGTCGCGCGGCTCGCCGTCTACCTCGACCCGGAGGCCGACCTCATGGCGGGCTTCGCCGCCGTCGGCGAGGTCTGGGGTCCGCACCCCGCGGCGGTGACGGTCCTCCGGGTGGGGATCGGCCGGCCCGGGGCCCTCGTCGAGATCGAGGCGGTCGCCGCCCTGCCCGCGTGACCCGTCCGGGCCCACCCCCTCTCCACGAGCGTGCGGCCGTCGCCCCGGCTACCGTCCGGGGGTGCCCGCCGACCCTGCCCCGCACCTCTCGCTCGGGCGCGCCAGGAGGCGCGCCCTGGGGCGGGCTGCGGCGTACGGGATCGCGGCCTCCGTCCCGGTGCTCGTGCTCGCGTGGCTCGTGCGCGCGGAGTCGGGGCTCGTCGTCGAGGCCGACCGCGCCGCCGTCGCCGCGGCGACCGGGTTCACCGGCGAGCGGCCCGCGTTCGAGCGCACCCTGCTCGTGGGGCAGGAGGTGCTCGCCGCGCGGTGGATGAACCTCGCCGCGATGGGCGTGTGCCTCTGGGCGTGGCGGCGCCACGGCCTCGGGACGCGGGCCGCCTGGGCGGCCGGGACGATCTGGGGCGCGTGGGCGCTCGGGCTCGGCGCGAAGGAGCTCGTGGACCGCGCGCGTCCCGTCGTCGAGGACGCGGTGACCGTCGTGCCCGGGTCCAGCTTCCCGTCCGGGCACGCGATGAACGCCGCCGCCGTCGGCGTGAGCCTCACGGTGCTCGTGTGGCCGCTGCTCGGTCGTCGTGGCCGCGTCGCCGTCGTCGGCGGCACGACCGCGCTCGCGCTCGTCACCGCGGCCGACCGCGTGCTGCTCGGCGCGCACTACCCGTCCGACGTCGTCGGCGGCATCCTCTTCGGCGGCGCCGTCGCGGGGGCGTCCGCCGTCGGCTACCACGGGTGGGCGTCCGCCCGGTCTGCCCGCTCTTCCGGCTCCGCTCCCAGGAACGAGGTCTGATGCATCCCTTCGTGCACCGCTACGAGCTCGACACGTCCCGACCCACCGCGAAGGAGGTGCTGCGCGACGTCGGCCTCCGGGCGTTCCTCCCCGGCGCGGTCCTGTGGGTGCTCATCGTCGCGACCGGGTTCCTCGTGACGGGCCCGCTGGGCGACCTGCCCGGCGAGGTCGGGGTGAACCGCTGGCTCGAGCAGCGGCGCACGCCCTTCTGGGACACCGTGACCGACCTGTTCTCGCTGATCGGGACCACCGAGTTCATCATCGGTGGGACAGTGCTGACGATCCTGCTCGTCTGGTGGCGCACCCGGCAGTGGTGGTTCGCCGTCGTGCCCGCGCTCGCCGTCGCGCTCCAGGCGCTGATCTTCCTCACGTCGTCGATCGTCGTGGGGCGCGAGCGCCCCGACGTCTCGCGGCTCGACGAGGCGCCGCCCACGTCGAGCTTCCCGTCCGGCCACACCGGCGCGTCCGCGGCGTTCTACCTCACCCTCGCCCTGCTCGCGCAGCGCATCACGCACCCCGTCCTGCGCGTCGTCGTCACGGTCCTGTGCTGCCTCGTGCCGCTCGCGGTGGGCCTGTCCCGCCTCTACCGCGGCGCCCACGGCCCCGCCGACGTGGTGGTGGGCCTGATCAACGGCGTCGTCTGCTGCATCCTCGCCTGGAACTACCTGCGCCGCGACGTCCGCGCACAGCGCTGAGGGCCACGCCCACCGCACGAGGCCGAGGCCCGGTCGGCCCGAGGTAGAGGCCTGGTCGGCCGAGGTAGAGACCTGGTCCCGCGAGGTAGGGGCCTGGTCCGCGAGGTAGAGGCCTGGTCGGCCGAGGTAGAGACCTGGTCCCGCGAGGTAGAGGCCTGGTCGGTGCGCACACTGTCCCGGACGACGACGGCGGGCCCGGTCCTGAGACCGGGCCCGCCGTCGTCGTGCGGTGGCCGTCCGGGCGATGCGCGCGCCCGGGCGACCGTCAGATCACGCGCAGAGACCCACCGGGTCCCACGAGCCCCACGTCACGGACCCGGGCAGCTCGCCCTTGGTCCACCACTGGGCCGTGTAGTTGACCCCGGCGCGGGACACGGTCTGCCCGCCGGTGTAGACGGTCTCGCGCGACCAGTCGGCGGCGCAGTCCGCGACCTCGACGTCGGGCGCCGTGCCGCACGGACCGATCTTCTTCCAGGCGTTGGACGCGCCCGGCTCCTGGTTGCGGGTCCACCACTGGGCCTTGTACTCCGAGCCCTCGTGCGAGACGACCTCGCCACCGGTGTAGACGCCCGTGCCGTACCAGGGCGCGGCGCACTGGTCGGCCACGCCCGGGCCGGGGGTCGCCGCGCGGAACGTCGAGCCCAGCGCGTCACCCAGCTCGTTGCGGTAGTCGCCCGAGAGGTCCCACCACATCGCACCGCCGTAGCCCTGCGTCGCGACGAACTCGGCCTTGGCCGTCACGGACGCCGGGTCGTCGTAGCTCCACCACTGGTCGCCGTCGTAGAGCCAGCTCGCGCCGATCTCCGGGTCGAAGTACTGCTCGCCGTCGAACGACCGCAGCTCGGCGTACGTCTTGGTGCCGACGTAGCCCGCGGCCGGCTGCCAGCCCTGCGAGCCGTCCTCGACGCCGTACCAGCCGTGGCCGTACGCCGCGAGACCCGCGTTGACCTGCGACGGGTCGGCGCCCGCGTTGACGTACATGCCGAGCGCGCCGTCGAGCCCGAGGCCCCAGTTCTGCGTGCCATCGGGGTGCAGGTTGCCCTGGTGGCCCGTCTGGTTCGGCACCCAGCCGCCGTGGAAGTCGTAGCCCTGGACGTTGAGGAAGTCCACGACCGCGAACAGGCGCGGGTCGAGCCAACCGCCCTGGCCCGCGTTCCAGCCACCCGCCGGCGCGAACGCCGTGAGGAGGTAGTCCTCGCCGTTCGTCGCGCCGCGCGCGTCGAGCTCGGTGCGGAACTCCTCCATGAGGAGCAGGAAGTTCTCCTTGTCCTCAGGGCGAGCGTTCGCCGTCTCGCCGCCCGTGACCGGCCACTCCCAGTCGATGTCGATGCCGTCGAAGATGCCGGCCGCGGCACCCGGGCCACCCTTGCCGTCGACGACCGGCAGGTTGCCGTCGATGTACAGGTCGAGGCACGAGTCGACGAGCGCGGTGCGGCCCTCGGCCGTGGACGCCGCCTCGGAGAAGTTGTCGGACCAGGTCCAGCCGCCGAGCGAGATGAGGATCTTGGTGTCGGGGCTGACGGCCTTGAGCTTCTTGAGCTGGTTGAAGTTGCCCGCGAGCGTCTGGCCGGGCTTGTCGGCCTTCCCGTCGACGGAGTCCTTGGCCGCGACCTCCGCGACGAAGTCGTTGAGGGGGTCGCCCTCGCCGGGGACGTCGGCGATGTCGCACACGAGGTCGGTCGTGACGTTGCCGAAGGCGTAGTTGATGTGCGTGAGGTCCTCGATCGCGCCGGTGCGGACGAGGTCGGCCACGTGGAAGTCGCGGGTCACGCGCGAGTCGGCCATGACGTAGCCGACGCTGCGGAACCCGTTGATGTCCGACGGCCCGGCGACGGAGGCCGCCGGCTTCGCCGTGGGCTGCGGCGCCGCCACCGCGGGCGACGCGAAGGTGGCCACGGTCAGGGCGAGCGCCCCGACGGCGGCGGTGGTCGCGACCACGCGCGAGCGGGCGGTCGGTGCGGGCGAGGTCTTGGCGAGCGAGCGGCCGGAGAAGGCCGCGCTGGGTGTCGATCGATCGTTCATGAAGGCCTCGTTGCTCTTCGGCCCGGGCTGGGGATCCCGGGATTTGTTCGGTCTCCTGCAACTTACCTGGACACGAGGTGTTTACGCCAGGGTCCGAACGAAAATCGCCCGCTCGTGGGCGTTTGTGTCGGACGGTCGACCCGCACCCGTGGACGCCGGTCCAGGAGCCGGCGTGGGCCGGCTCCGCGCGGGGGCCGGTCGCACGCTCCCTCGTCGCCGTCCGCCGAGACGTCCTAGCCTGGAAGCGGCCCGTACTTCTCATGCGACGCGCGCGACGAGGGAGTGACTGCGGTGAGGCAGGAGCGGAGCGACATCCAGACCGATGAGACGAGAGCAGGGGCTGGCGCAGTCCCGACGGGCACGACCGCGAAGGTCGCGGTGGTGGGCGCCGGGTCGGTGGGCGCGACCCTCGCGTACGCCGTCCTGATCCGCGGGGCGGCGCGCGAGGTGGTCCTGTACGACGTCGACACCGCCAAGGTCCGCGCCCAGGCGCTCGACCTCGCGCACGGCATCCAGTTCATGCCCATGGCGCGCGTCGAGGGCTCCGACGACGTCGCCGTCTGCGCGGACGCGGACGTCGTCGTCGTCACCGCGGGCGCCAAGCAGCAACCCGGGCAGACGCGCATCGACCTCGCCGCCCGGACCGTCGGCCTGGCGCGCACGCTCATGCCCCAGCTCGTCGAGGTCGCTCCCCGAGCCGTCTACCTCATGGTCACCAACCCGGTGGACGTGGTCACCTACGCCGCCCTGCGGTACTCCGGGCTGCCGCGCGCGCAGGTCCTCGGCTCCGGCGCGGTGCTCGACTCCTCGCGGTTCCGGTACCTCATCGCCGACCACGTCGGCGTGGCCGTGCAGAACGTGCACGCCTACGTCGCCGGCGAGCACGGCGACACCGCCGTGCCCCTGTGGTCGTCCGCGACGATCGGCGGCGTGCCGCTCCTGGAGCTCGACCCGTTCGGCGGCCGGGAGCCGCTGACCGAGGAGGTGCGCCGGGCCATCGCGCACGACGTCGTCCACTCCGCCTACGACATCATCGCCGGCAAGGGCGCCACCGCCTACGCGATCGGCCTCGCCGCCTCCCGCATCGTCGAGGCGATCACCAACGACGAGCACCGCATCATGCCGGTCTCCTCGCTCCTGAACGGTTACCGAGGCATCGACGACGTGTGCCTCTCCGTCCCGACCATGGTCAGCCACGACGGCGCCGGGACACTGCTGCCGACACCCCTGTCCGACGGCGAGCTCACCGCGCTGCACCGGTCCGCCGACGCACTGCGCGCCGCGGCGACCGAGGTCGGGCTCTGAGGGGCACGTGACGCTAGCGGGGCCGTGCCAGGAAGCGCCGACGACGACGTCGACCCTCGATAGGCGCGTCCGCACGCGCCCTCGCCTCCGCCTCCGCAGCACGTGCCGCCCGGCGACGTGCCCATGCGGCGACCGTCTCGTCGACGTCTCTGGGCATGGTGACCAGGGGCGGGCCGGCGGGCGGTAGGTAGCGGCCACGAAGCACGCGCCGGTTGAACTCCTCGACCTCGTGGCGCACGTCCTCTTCGACCCAGATCTCGTCGAGGCGCTCGTCGAGCGCGGCGTCTTCTCTGCGCAGCTCGATGGACGGCGGCAGGATCACGAGCCGCTCGCGCTTGACGAGGTTCTTCAGCCACCAGTCGGGGTCGTAGCGGTCGGTCATGGGGAGCGGCTTGCCGCTGCCGGGCAGGTCGTCGAACTCGCCGCGTTCGATCGCCTTGCGGATGTGCAGGTCGGCCAGCAGGGCGATCGCCACCTCGTCGTCGATGGCGACCGCGCAGGGGTTGAAGAACGCAGGCGGCGGGTGCGGGTCGGTCATCGCTGCTCCGTTCCTCGTTGACCATACATCTGTATTGTGTCACGCGTATCGTCGACGAGGGAGGCTTGGGTGCCAAAGCTGGTGGATCACCAGGAGCGTCGCACGGGGATCGCGCGTGCGCTGTGGCGGGTCGTCGACCAGCACGGCTGGACGAAGGCCACGATGCGCGAGGTCGCGCGCGAGGCGGGGGTCTCGCTCGGGCATGTGCAGCACTACTTCGCGTCACGCACCGAGCTGTTGACCTTCGCGATGGAGTTCGCCGCCGAGCAGACCGCCGACCGGGTCGCACAGGGGCTGGCCGCGCTCGACCAGCCCCCGCACCCGCGGGACGTGCTCCGGCTGGTCCTCGTCGAGATGCTTCCCCTGGGTCCCGACGCGCGCGCGTCGAGCCGCATGAGCGCCGCGTACGTCCTGGAAGCGCTGCACGACCCGGCGTTGCGCAAGCAGGCGAGCCTCGGGCTGCGGGACGGCCGCGCCCTGGTCGCGCAACTCGTCCGCGACGCGATCACCCAGGGCCAGATCGCACCGGACCGCGACCCGGACATCGAGACGGATCTCCTTCTGGCGCTGACCGGGTTCACCCCGCTGCTCGAGCTCGAGGTGATCAAGCCGCAGGCCGCGCTGGCAGCCATCGACCAGCACCTCCACCACCTCTTCGCCGGAGGAGCCTGACCGCGGCCCCGCGGGAGTTCCAGGAGGTGCCACGGCTCAGTTGTCGATCCAGCCCGACGCCGACGAGAGCTCGTCGAGTTCGGCTCGGATACGACGAAGGGCCCCACCGCCGCAGGATTCTGCGGGTGGGGCCCTTCGGTTGGCGGTAGCGGTGGGATTTGAACCCACGGTGGACTTTCACCCACACACGCTTTCGAGGCGTGCTCCTTAGGCCGCTCGGACACGCTACCTTCGCCGGGAAGCCCGGCCCAGGAAGGATACCTGGTCAGACCCCCGGACACCGAATCGGCCGGTCAGACCGTCCGATCCGACGCCCGGAGGCCCGGCGTCACGACCCGCCGAGCGCGTCGGCGAACAGCGGCGTGACGTTGTCGATCGCGTAGATCACGGCCGTGGGCGTGCCGAGCGAGAAGGCGTTGGAGAGGTCCTTGTCGTCGAACACGACGTAGCGGCCGTCGGCGACGGACGGCACGGTCTGGAAGATCGGGAGCGCCTCGACGTCGGCGGCGGTGAAGCCGATGGGCTGGATGACGGTGAGGTCGGCGTCGAGCAGGTCGACGTTCTCGGTGCCGAGGGTGGCGGAGAACTCCTCGCCGGCGGCCTCGTCGATCTCGGGCTTGGTGTCGAACCCGAGACCCTGCATGAACTCGCCGCGGCTGGAGGTCGAGACGTAGGCGCCGAAGCCCTCGGCCCAGTACGACCCGATGACGGCGGTCTTGCCGGCGAACTCGGGGTGCTCGTCGCGCGCGGCGGCGAACGCGTCGTCGACCTCGGCGAGCAGCTCGTCGCCGGCGTCGCTGCGCCCGAGGGCGGCGGCGATCATGCCGACCTGGTCCTCCATGGGCGTGAGGTAGGCCTCGCCGCCCTCGGGGATCGCGACGGTGGGCGCGATCTCGGAGAGCCGCTCGTACCGCTCGGGGTCGCCCGACGACTTCACGTCGAGGATGACGTCGGGGTCGAGCACGGCGATCTGCTCGTACGACGGCTCGAGCGTCCCGATGATCTCGGGCGACTCGTCGTACGCGTCGGCGAGCCAGGGGCCGACGCCGTCGCCGTCGAACGCGAGCCAGTCGCTCGCCCCGACGGGCTGGACGCCGAGCGCGAGCGCCGTCTCGGCGTCGCCCCAGCCGAGGGCGACGACGCGCTCCGGCTCCTCGGGGATCTCGACGTCCCCGAACGCGGTGGGGATCGTCACGGGGAAGGCGTCCGCGGCGCCGTCGGCGCTCGCGCTTCCCGACGGCGCAGCGTCGTCACCCGAGCCGTCCCCGGACGAGCACGCGGCGAGCGCGAGGACGGCGAGCGCGGACGTCGCCGCGAGGGCGCGGCGGAACGTGGTGGTGCGGTGCATGGGACTCCTCAGTCCTCGAAGATCTGGCCGACGGGCTCGCGCTTCTCCGCCTGGAAGCGGTCCTCCGCGCGGCCGTAGGCCCAGTAGCCGGACAGCGACAGGTCGGCGCGCGGGACGCCGCGCTCCGCGAACACGCGGCGCAGGGCCTTCATGGCCTCGCGCTCGCCGTGCGCGAACACGTGCACGCGACCCTCGCGCCACGCGAGGTCGGCGACGGCGTCGGGCAGGAGCGTCGTCGTCCCGGCGGGCGCGTCGCCGCGCAGCACCCAGGTGACCTCGATGCCGGCGGGCGCCTCGAGCGGGAGGCGGTCCGCCTCGGTGCCGACCTCCAGCACGGCGTGCCCGACGGCGTCGCGCGGCATGGCCTCGAGCGCGGCGGCGATCGCGGGGAGCGCGGAGTCGTCGCCGGCGAGCAGGTGCCAGTCGGCGGCCGGGTCGGGGGCGTACCCGCCGCCGGGGCCGGAGAGGACGATGCGGTCGCCGGGCTTCGCGCGCGCGGCCCACGGCCCGGCCAGGCCCTCGTCGCCGTGCACGACGAAGTCGATCGCGAGCCGCTGCGCCGCCTCGTCGACCCACCGCACGGTGTACGTGCGGGTGACCGGCAGGTCCTCGGGCGCGAGCGTCTCGCGCAGCGCCGCAAGGTCGTAGGGCGGCTCGAGGCCGAGCTCGGGCTTGGCGAAGTAGATCTTGACGTACTTGTCGGTGTGCTCGTTCGTGGTGAACGCGGCGAACCCGGCGCCCCCGGCCACGACCCGCACGAGGTGCGGGGAGAGCCACGCGGTCTCGAGGACCTCGAGGACCGTCTGGGGGCGGGCGCGCCGCGGAGCGGGCGCGGTGGTGGTCGACATGACAACCTCTCGTCGGTGACTTAGGTGAGGCTAACATCACCGCCTGTGCGCGCGGCCGTGACCCCGGTCACGGGGCCGCGAGCGCCGCAACGCCGATGAGCTCCGGCCGGCGCCCCGCTGAACGCGACTCATACACGCACCCTGTGCCATCCACAGCGACCGCACAGGCTCCCCCGGCGGAATGGGAACGTCCTCGACCACGGCGCCCAGCGCCCCGGCACCCGGAGGCCTCGTGTCCCAGCCCGTCCTGTACCTCGTCGACCTCGTCGCGGTCACCGTCCTCGCGTTCGGCCTCTACTTCCCCCGGCACCGGCGGCGCGACCTCGTGGTCGCGTACCTCGGCGTCAACGTGGGGGTGCTCGCGGTCGCGGCGACGCTCGCGACGAGCAGCGTCGGCGCCGGACTGGGGCTCGGGCTCTTCGGCGTCCTGTCGATCATCCGGCTCCGCTCGACCGAGCTGTCGCAGACCGAGGTCGCGTACTACTTCGCGGCCCTCGCGCTGGGCCTCCTCGGCGGGCTCGGCGCGACGACCGGCTGGCTGTCCCTCGCGGGAATGGCGCTCGTCGTCGGCGTGATGGCCGTCGTCGACCACCCACGCCTCCTGCGCCGGGCGCAGAGCCAGAGCGTCGTCGTCGACCGCGCGCTCACCGACCGCGCCGAGCTCACCCGCTACCTGGAGGAGCTCCTCGGCGCCGAGGTCCGCGGCGTGAGCGTCCAGCGCCTCGACCTCGTCAACGACACCACCTGGGTGGACGTCCGCTACACCGAGCCGCGCACCGGCCGTCGGGCGACGCCGGCTCCTGCCCCGGCGGCCGCCGCGCCCCTCCTCGTGCCCGACGCCGTGCTCCCGGCCCCGCGCGAGGCCGCGCCCTTCGCGCCGGTCGCCCAGGCGATCCCGCCGACCCTTCCCACCCGGGCAGCGGCCACCACGCCCGCACAGGCGACCCGACCTGAGCGGACCGAGGTGCGGGCATGAGCCCCCGGACCGTGACGGCCGACGACCGCGTCCGCGCCGTCCTCTACCCGCTCGACGGCGTCGGCCTCGACGAGCTCGTCGACACGGCCGCGCTGCTCACCCGGGTCGACCGCAAGTACGTCCTGCCGGTCGACGACGCGCTCACCGTCCTCGGCGCCCTCGCCCCGACGACCGGCGCGCGGGTCCTCGAGATCGACGGCGCGCGCAGCACGGCGTACGAGTCGGTGTACTTCGACACCCCCGACCTCGCGTCGTTCCGGCTCACGGCGACGCGCCGCCGTCGGCGGTTCAAGGTCCGCACCCGGACCTACCGGGACTCGGGCACGACCTTCCTCGAGATCAAGACCCGGGCCGCGCGCGGCACGACGCTCAAGCAGCGCGTCGCGCACGACGGGTGCCCGACGGCGCTCGGCGCGGGCCGCACGTTCGTCGGCCGGACCCTCGCGGCCGAGGGCATCGAGGGCGTCCCGGAGCACGCGCTCGCGCCCGGCCTCGTGTCGCGGTACCACCGCACGACGCTCCTGCTCCCCCGGGCCGACGGCGCCGCGCGCGCCACGGTCGACACGGGCCTCACGTGGCAGCTCGACCAACCGGGCGCGCACGCGCCGCTCACGTGGCGGGTCCCGCACCTGGTGGTCGTCGAGACCAAGGGCGGCTCCACGCCGTCGGACCTCGACCGCCTCCTGTGGCGGCACGGCCACCGCCCCGAGCGGATCTCCAAGTACGGCACCGGGCTGGCGCTCCTGCGCCCCGACCTTCCCGACGGCCCGTGGCGGCGCGTGATCCGCCGCCACCTCTCGCCCTCCCCCGGCGCGACCGCGCCCGCGGGGACCACGACCCCTCCCGCCCACACCCCCGGGCACGACGACAGGAGCCTCTGATGCGCATCCGCCGACCCCTGACCACCCTCACCGCCGCTGCGGCGGCCGCCGTCCTCGCAAGCTGCTCCGTGCTGGGCAGCACCGCGACCACGGACACCGCCTCGACCGACACGAACGCGACGACCACCGCGAGCGTCGTGTCCGACGCCGTCGCCGGGCTCACCCCCGACGAGGCCCGGGCGGACAACGCCGACGTGACGGTGGACGACGCCGACCTCGCGTACGACGCGTCGTCGGCCGTGGCCGTCGCGCTCGACGGCGGCACCGCGACGGCGGACGGCGACGGCGTGACCGTCGACGGCTCGACCGTCACGATCACCACCCCCGGCACGTACGTGCTGAGCGGGACGCTCGAGGGCCAGGTCGTCGTCGACACCGCGGAAGACGGGCTCGTCCAGCTCGTCCTCGACGGCGCGGACATCACCGCGACGACGAACGCCGCCGTGACCGTGCAGGACGCGGAGAAGGTCGCCGTGATCCTCGCCGACGGCTCCACCAGCAGCCTCACCGACGCCGAGACGTACTCCGCCCAGGACGCCGACGGCGAGCCCGACGGCGCGCTGTTCTCGACGGCCGACCTCGTGATCGGCGGCGACGGCGCGCTCAGCGTGACGTCGCACGCGAACGACGGCATCGTCTCCAAGGACGGGCTCGTCATCGCGGGCGGTGACCTCACCGTCGACGCGGGCGACGACGGGATCCGCGGCAAGGACTACCTCGTCGTCACGGGCGGGACGCTCGACGTCACCGCCGCGAAGGACGGGCTGAAGTCGACCGAGGACGGCGACGAGACCCTCGGGTTCGTCGACGTGCGTGGCGGGACGATCACCGTCGCGTCGGGCGACGACGGCGTGCAGGCCGTCACCGACGTCGTCGTCTCCGGCGGGACGCTGTCCGTGACCGCCGCGGGCGGTGCGGGCGCGGCCGTCGCCGAGGACGCCTCCGCGAAGGGCCTCCAGGGGGACGTCGGCATCGTGCTCGGCGACGACGCGGCCGTCACCGTGGATGCCGCCGACGACGCGCTGCACTCCGACGGCGCCGTCTCCGTCTCGGGCGGGACCGTCGAGCTGTCGTCCGGCGACGACGGCGTCCACGCCGACGGGGACGTCACCGTCTCGGGCGGCGACCTCACCGTCACGACGTCCGTCGAGGGCATCGAGGGCGCAGCCATCACGATCTCCGGCGGCGACCTCGACGTCACCGCGAGCGACGACGGCCTCAACGCGACCGTGGGGTCGACGACCCCCGAGACAGCGACCGCGACCGACGGCGCGACCGACGGCGGCTCGACCAGCGACGACGGTTCGACCGGCAGCGACGGCTCGACCGGCAGCGACGGCTCGACCGGAGGCGACGGCTCGACCGGCTCGACCGGCTCGGCGCCCGACGGGACCGCGCCCGGCACGACCGCGGACGGCACGACCGCGGACGGCACGATGCCGGAGCCCCCGGACGGCGCCGCGGCCGGCGGCACCCCACCGGAGATGCCCGCCGACGGCCTGATGCCCGAGCCCCCGCAGGGCGGCGAGCTCCCCGACGGCGCCGAGATGCCCCAGGGCGGCCCCGGCGGCGCGGGCGGCGGCATGGGTGGCGGCATGGACACCGACGACGGCTCGACGCTGACGATCTCCGGCGGCACCCTCACCGTCGACGCAGGCGGCGACGGCATCGACTCGAACGGCTCGCTCACCGTCACGGGCGGCGAGATCGTCGTCCAGGGACCGACGAACGACGGCAACGGCGCTCTGGACGTCAACGGCACGTTCACGATCAGCGGCGGCTCGCTCGTCGCGGCGGGCAGCGCGGGCATGGTCGTCGTGCCGTCCACGGACTCCGCGCAGGGCTGGCTCGCAGCGAACGTGTCCGCGAGCGCCGGCGACACCGTCACCGTCACGACCGCCGACGGCACCGTCCTCACCGAGCGCACGGTCACCAAGGACACCGCGAACGTCGTCTTCTCCTCCCCCGACGTGACGACCGGCGAGACCTACACGGTGACGAACCCTGCAGGCTCGACGACCGCCGTCGCGGGCGAGTGGACGGGCAGCGGCATGGGCGCCCGCCCCGGCGGGGGCCGCCCGGACACCCAGGACGGCACGACGAGCCAGGACGGCACCACCGAGTCCTGACCGACGTCGTCCGGCCCGGACAGCCCTGATCCGAGCGTCCTGCCCGCCGATGAACGAACGCGGCCTGTCGAGGTAGACCCCAGGTCCGTCGAGGTAGAGCCCTGGTCACACGAGGCAGAGGTGTGGTCACACCACGCTGCGCAAATCGGATCCGACCCGGCGGGCAGTCGCCCGAGGCGAGCGGAGACCAGGGCGAGACGACGCCGGGCGGGGTGGGTGGTGGTGCCGCGTCGTGGCGGGCCTGGCGGGAGCCGCGAGGAACGAGCGGCGGATGGTAGACGCGGCACCACCACCCACCCCGCCACCCA
>PJUI01000198.1_pt1 | contig 18056 bp, 19 predicted proteins | sample 1512201 | NCBI WGS metagenome assembly PJUI01 (sample SAMN08177670, study PRJNA422409) | Feces metagenome, whole genome shotgun sequencing project. | isolation source: Chicken feces (2) enriched on wood chips | host: Gallus gallus | place: USA: Madison | collected 2015-01-15
AAGTTCATTGAACTTGGGTGATGATTGGGACCATCACATCTCGAGGCCCCCATGCCAGTGCGCCTGCCCTACCCTACAACGGCTGTGAGCTAGACGCGGTTGACGAACGTCTGCCAGCGGCCATAAGCCTACGTTGGTGGCAACAAGAAGACGGCACATCATTGTGATGTACGCGTGAGCTCATTAATGGCTAGAAATCATTGCTCTTCTATCTCGGGCAGCACCGTTGGATCGAGCAGTATGGTGTGTTGCCTCGGATTCCTCTCGCAAATGAACATATCGTCGCGAGGACCATCTTTTGGGCCGACGTTTCGAAGATTCATTCTGGAGCCACACCAAGGACAGGTTGCTGTGAAGCTCGTCAGGTATAAACCACCCTGCGTTCCCGACTCCAAGTAATACTTACGTAAAAGGAAGTTTTCGAATTTCCTTCTTTTTAGCACTCGGGAAATAACAAAGGATGTCATCGCGACAGCGAATAAAAACAGAAATAGTGTTGACCACGAAGAAGGAATTGGTTGTGCGAAGGCTTGGAACAATGTCAGATAGAGCCCTACCAGGCTTGCTATTCCAGTGACTATGCCAAAGGTGCCAAGGCTTTCGCTCTTGACACTACGCCCGCCAAAAGCGGGATGTCGTGTAACTCCCATCTGCTCAGGAGTAAAGGTCGGCTTTCCACCACCTCCAACATTGACATTCGCTCCTCGGAAATCGCCAACACCAACATTGATGCCGCCATCTCCGCTCTGTGAACCATTATTTTTGTACACAAAAACTCCCCAATTTCGAACGTATCGCGATCCTTGCAAACCGCTGCCCACCTATGGGACTTGTAAGAAATTTAACAAATGGCATGCCATCACCTAGACAGGCGGCTTCCCACACGACCTTGAAAGACCGCTCAGGGCCGAGGCCGTGTGGAAACGCTTTTCGTCCTGACAGCTACAGCGCAATCGCCTGGTCCGCATCAACTTGGGCGGTCTTCACTTCGATTTTTCGAAGCGGGACTCACTCAAGACCGTTTGGGCGGCCCGGATAGGGCCTGAGGTGCGTTATGGGTCACCTGAAGGGCTCCGCCGCCCATCGACAGCATCGCTTTCATCGTTTGCTGGAAGCCTAAGATGCGCATGACCCGCTTGAGGTTATAGGCCAGTACATTCAAGCTCATTTCCGTGCCCACATTGCCCAAGCGACGAGTTACGAAGTGTGTATAGCCCATCCAATGCTTGAACGTGCCGAACACATGTTCCACTGTGCGCCGCCGCACCTTCATCGCTTCTGGCATTCGGTCTAGACGGCGCTGCGCCGCCTCAAGCACGGCCTCATGTTCCCATCGACTGATGCGCCGATACGCGCTAGGAGTGCATCGCTCCTTCATAGCGCATTGTGGGCAGGCACTACTCCAGTAGCGCCGCAATTGAAGACCATTCTCCTCCCGCGTAAACCGGTGGATGGCGCGCTGGCCCGCAGGGCACTGGTACTCATCGTCCTTCGCGATGTATATGAAGTCCGAACGGTCGAAGCGGCCTTCGGCCTTGGCATTGGAAGTGGTCGGCTTGGGCAAGATCGCATCAATACCTGTCTCTGCACATGCCTTGATCTGAGGCGCGCTGTAGTAGCCGCGATCGGCAATCGCGCGCAGTCGCTTCTTGCCCATTGCCTCCCGCGCGGCTTGTGTCATCGATGCCAATGAGTCCCTGTCATGTCCTCGGTTCGTCACTTCGTGCGCGACGATCAGATGGTGCTTGGCTTCGACAACCATCTGCACGTTGTAGCCGACCATCCCCGAGCCCCGGCCACTGGTAGCCATCGAGCGGGCATCCGGGTCAGTCACCGACAGCTGACCGTCTGGGCTATCTTTGAGCCTCTCCTTGACGTCATCCAGCGTGCGCATTTGTTTGCGCAGACGTTCGATCTTGTCGTTGAGCCGATTGGTCCTAGCCTCGATCTCGACAGGTTGCGTTCGGTCCGCAGTGTCGAGCGCCGCCAGATAGCGGCGGATGCTCTCCTCAATCTGCTGCTGACGTTTGTCGATCTTGGCGGCTGTGAAGTTTTTGTCGCGTGTGTTGACTGCCTTGAATTTGCTTCCATCAACGGCAATCAGGGCTTGGGTGAATAGTTTGAGATCTCGGCATACGGCCACAAATCGCCGGCACACATTGCGAATGCCCGTGCCATTGTCACGGCGGAAATCGGCGATGGTCTTGAAGTCTGGCGCCAGACGGCCGACGAGCCACATCAGTTCGACATTGCGTTGGCACTCTCGCTCGAGTCGACGACTGGACTGGACCCGATTTAAGTAGCCGTAGATGTAGATCTTCAGCAGCACGGCCGGGTGATACGACGGGCGGCCGGTAGCTGCTGGAGCTGCCCTCTCAAATCCCAGCGATTCCAGGTTGAGCTCGTCGACGAATGCGTCGACTATGCGCACCGGATTGTCGTCGGCGATGAAGTCATCCAGGCATTCCGGGATCAACGCTACCTGTTGCCGGTCCTGACCTTCGATGAAGCGGGGCATGTCGACTCCCGGGATCGAGATACCAAACTCTATCTACATCACCGTAGCGGCGTCAAAGAGTTTTCACACAGCCTCGGTCGGAAGCGGCCCGTCGTCCAATAGCAGACCAGGTAGAGAGCGACCGTGGTTTGGCAGCCGTATTTGGCGTACACGGCCAAAGCAGGTCCTGGCGGGCGTCGTTTGACACGTCGCAGTGCTAGCCGCAGGCAAAGGCACCATACCGGGGAGAGCGGCGGATCGCCCTACTGTGACACAGGAAATCGGACCTCCAGGGGTGAAAACGGGCTGGATGTCGAAATTCATTGACGTTGAGAAACTCAACCTCTAAAAATCAATAGCTTAGAAAATTTTGGTTCATTGAACTTGGCGCGCTTGGTTCATTCAAGTTGAGAATTTACCCCTAGTGGTTCACTTAACGTGAAAGGCTTCATCTCTGTAGGCCTACCGGCGGTGCCAACTAATATCGGGTCCTCACAAATGGACGCGGTCTACTAAGCGCCGGGGACAATCACCAGGCCTTGCGCAAGTTATAAGGTTCTCCTGCGCACCCATCGCTATCCCACAACCGCCAATTGAAGCGGCGATGGAAGCACACATGTCATCAACGCGCAGGCGACCATCGATAGGCACCTTGAACGTCTGGCCGTCCCCGGTAAGCGTACACTTGGTCTCATACCGCCGGTCCATGAACAGATAACGGTCCGGTAGAAGAGGTGCCCGTCCCGTTGCCGAATTGTGAGCCGCTGCCGCTCGAGAACGGCAGCGTTGCCCGGCCCAGCTCATCGAACAGCAGTTGTCAGCGAGGAAGTTGATCAATAAGCATCAACCTGACCGCATCGTCCTCCAGGGCGGAGATTGCCTGGTCGACTTGGCACACCCTTGGCCTATCTGAACGAGCGCTACACCGGCGAGTTAGCAGTCTTGTAGGTAGACAGCCGTCCCGACCAGCTGACGCCGGCACAGTTCCAGCATGCACATGCCATGGTCTTGGAAAACCTGCTCGGCAACGGTGACCCCGACTTCATCCAGGCCGTGACGCGCCCCTTCAAGCCCGAGAACGTCATTGGAGCCACCTCCCCCTGGCCCGTCGATATGGCCGGGGCGGTGCCGACGGGAATCTACATCGACTCGGACTGAACATCTACGCACACTGTTGCTCGTAATCGTTTTGTCGTAGAAAATAGAAAAAATAACTGTTTTAGAGTCTCCGTATGCAAAATAGAGAAGAATATGCGGGATATAAGTGGCTGTCGGAGCAGTACAACGTGGCGCAGGTGCAGCCCTTTCGGGTCATCAGCGTCATAGGTGCGGCGCGCTCCACATCGGCGTCAAACGGCTTCACGGTGGAGACTTACCCACCAAATTATCGGCCGGAACCGTCGCTTAGCGCACACCTGACCTTTGCGCTTAAGCATGAGGGCGTCGAGCTGGATTTTCTCAGCCGGCTCTTCGAGGTCACTGGGCATACGCCCTTCGTCATGTGGGCGCTGGCAGAGCCCACGGGTTCGTACGCGCGCCGGTGCGGCTTCCTCTACGAGTGGCTCACCGACTCGATCCTGACTGCGATAGGCGACGCCGGCGGGAACTACGTCGACTTGCTCAACCCGGACCAGTACCTCACCGCCACCGTGCCGGACAAGGTGCGCCGCTGGCGCATCAACAACAACCTGCCGGGTACCCCCGCATTTTGCCCGATGGTCGACGTTACGCAAACGGGCCTGGCCGATCCGGCGTCACTGCGTGCAGAAATCGACGTCATGGTTGATCAGTTCGGGCTTGAGACGATCGAGCGTGCCGTTAACTGGCTGACTATTAAGGAGAGTAGGGCCAGCTTTTCCATCGAGTCCGAGGGTAAGGAAGAGGACCGCATCCGTCGCTTAGCACAAGCCATGAGCACGCACTGCGGCAAGATCGAGTCCGCCCTTACGGAAGAAGGGATGCTAACGATTCAACGGGCCATCATGGGGAACAAGATGGTGGGTACCACGCTAGGCATTCGCCGGTCCCCAGTTTTTGTCGGACACACTAGCTCGATCTTCGAGCCTGTAATCGACTACCTAGCGCCCCACCATGAAATGGTACCCGAGATGATGGACGGACTGCGTGCGTTCGAGGAGCGCACCCGTGGGCAAAACCCGCTGCTACGAGCGGCAGCCCTGTCCTTTGGTTTCGTCTACATCCACCCACTAGGTGACGGCAATGGCAGGCTCTCGCGTTTCCTAATCAACGACATCCTTCGGCGCGATGGGTTCCTGCCAGCACCAGTAATCCTGCCCGTGTCGGCGGTGATCAGCGAGAATGCCTCGCGACGCGCCGCCTACGATGTCGCCTTGGAGCACCTGTCAAAGCCACTAATGGCCACGATGAATCCAGTAAGCAAGTTCAGCGCGACCGTGCAATACGAAGATGGCGTCGCATCCAACCTTCAGGTATCCGACTGGAACCGCGGCTTGGCCACTTGGCGCTATGTCGACCTCACCTTTCAGTCTGCGTACCTGGTCGATATCATCCGGCACTCGATCGAGCACGGGCTTAAGGACGAAGCTGTGTACCTGCTGCGCTACGACACTGCGCGCAGCAACCTCAAGGAAATAATCGAGGGCCGCGACGAGGACTATGCAGTGATCATCCGCTCCCTGGCTACGAACATGAGGGTCAGTAACAGGCTGCGCAAGACGTACCCCGCGGTCTTTGACGACGAGGCCCTGGCCAAGCGCATCGAGCACGCGGTCTTAAAGGCCTTTGAGCGGCTACCCGACGATGACGATGATGATGAAGTGGAGCCGCGCCTGGGTGTAGTGCCCCGGTGAACTCGTACGCGAACTTGTCGAATCAGCCTTCGGCTATCAACCAGCCCTCTGACGCTGTCCCGGAAAATAAGTGAAGGTCAAAACTGGGTTAGGGTCATGAGCCTGAAATTTCTACTTCTGATCCGGACTAATTCGGGGTTAGGACCAAAAGCCTGGGTTTCGAGTTCCTGGACGAGCCCAATACAACGAGCTCAGCTTTCCACGAACAGGACGAGGTTGAGAGCGCCAGTGTCACTGGCCGACGCATCCATGCCTGGCTGGGTCCGCCGCATCTATGAGCGTCGGCTGGACGCGCGTGCCTTGCTCAACGATCTGGAGGCGTGCGGCGTCCAGGTCGATAACGTGAATATCCTGCTGGATCTGTGCGCAACTGGCAACGGATCGTGGATGGATACTTTTTTGGGGAGCCCGCCGTGAAAGGCCGCAAGTAGGGCATTCAGTTCCAGTCGCGCGATGACGTGAACCCTGAAGGCGTACGTCGCGCTTTTCGGTTCTATAGCATGCCTTCGGCCACGCTAGACGCCTTGGTTCGGAACATCACGACGCCCAACTAATTGGCAGTAGCGTGAGGACACCACGTACAAAGCCTGGCGCGGCCTTCAATCGGATTTTGCCTTCGTAGGTACGATTTTGCGGTTCTGCAGTCCAGGGCCTCCGAGAGCTACGGGTTCAGGTGACATTCGACATCTACGTTGACGTCGATGAAGCCGACGGATAGGCTTGTCAGCCTTTCATAATGTTACGAATAGGTTAAGGAAAATCATGAGTTTCCTCTCTCGCATCGGGTTCTATATCGCGGCGTCGTGTCTTGCATGGATAAGTCCCGCCCATGCACAGCCGTCTGACGACGGAGCTCGTCTGGTTGCTGCCAAAATGGTAGCCCTCCTAGAAGGAATCACCACAGATCAAGTCACGACGAGGCTGAGCAGCGTCGACGGCGAGTGGGCGGCGGTCGTGACAGACTCCATCAAGTCGCAATGCACCTTCACGCTGATCCAGAATCCCCGCCAGAACGTCGAAGGATGGGAGATTAAAACGTACGAGTGCAAGCCAAAATAGGTGGCAAACGAGACAGGCGGTCAAATTCACGTTGCCCGAGCTCCGTCAACACTGCGTTGTTGTCACGTTGGAGTCGTTGCCTGCTGCTGGCGTCGCGAGGCGGCTGACCTGGGCTCGACGCGCCCTCCTAGTCCGATACTGACCATGCGGCCCGGATACCGCTGGCAAACGTTTTTCCCCCTCTCCCGTTTGCACGTCTACGCACCCGCACTGCTGGGGCTGGGCGTCATGTTGCTCTCGTCCGTGGCGCAGCCCGGCGCGGTGTCTCCCCGGCTTCAGCTGGCGGTGTAACCCCCGCCGCGTTCGTCGCCGGCTAACGCCGGCCGGCGGCCCCTATGTCACCACGGCATCACGTTTGAAAAGTCTGGCGTTGCGACGTGGTCAGGTGTCGGGTACAGCTGGGCGAGAAGCTGGGCCACCTCCCCATCAACACGGTCCTGAAGCGCTTTCACCGCCAGGACCAGCTCTGGCATATGCATTGACTTGCCTTGGAAGCGAAAGAGTTTGGTGCCAGGGTCGTAATGGCGCATCACGTTGTGAGCTTCAGCCCCATGTCGTAGGGGTACTTCCCACGGACCGATGCAGTCTTGCCAGTAATCTGGCGGGCGCTTCCCGTCTTGCCTGAGGACCCACCTGTCCAAGCGCTCATCGAAATGTTCCAGGTCGTCGCGCAGCGTCCGAGCGCACAAGATATGGTCTGCGGCGGGAAGTCCCAGGCGCGCGCGGAGCTCTGCCCCACGCTGTTCCCGGGTATTTGCACGCTTTTCTTTGATCGGCCAAAGGAGCTTGGAAATAACGCCAACGTGGGTCAGCATGCTGTGCATATCGCGGAAAAATGCAGCTGTCTTCACCGCACCATCTTCAATGGTCTGCGCGGGTGGGTGCGTGGGCGGCCACCGACTCAGCGAGTCGAATGCGATCCTGGCCATACGGCATTGCGCTTGAATCTCTTGCAGGTAGAGCAACAGGTGCAACTGTTCCATGACGCCTCTGGCCATGTTGGAAGGACTCAAAGCATAGAGCATCCACCAGCGCGCCGATGCGCCGCACTTGCTCAAGCGCGGCGCGCGCGGCCCGGTAGCGACTGCCCGCAGCCGCACTGCCCACCCCGCCCAAGAAAATGCCCCCTTACGGGTGCATTAGGCTGAGCGAGGTCATCCCGCGGCGTTAGATTGGCGCGGCGACGCTTTTGCCGACTACCTTACTCTTGCCCCGAGATTATCCCATTCCATTGATGGCCCCATCGAAAACGGCAAGCAATTGGCGCCGGGGCTTGCAGTCGTCATAACCCCGCTCGACGATCGCCCGTGCCGTGGCGAGCATTTCTGCGAGTTCGGCCTTTGAATTTCCGATCAGTATGGGACCACCATAGTAAATGTCGTAGACTGCGTCCCCCAACTGGTCCTTGTGCTCCATGAGCGACCAATCCTCTAAATCAGAACGCATGCTCGACAGATTCCGATGAACACGTGTCGAAAAGAGCGTAGAAGAAGCCAGCCCTGCCACCAGCGGTCCCAGTTGCTGGTGCAGATCGAACGGCATCGCCTTTGTAGGGCGCCAGCGCGATCGGACGCCCGGTTCACCGCCATAGGGCGTGGCGCCGTTGCGCTCACTCCAGGACGGGCCTGGTCGGTTCCGACGCGGCTTTGCATCCGCTTGGCGTTTGGGGCTGACGAAATCGTCATTGCACATTCCCGTCTCGTGCGGCCAAATCTCCGGCTTAATAACGGGTTTGAGTGTGGCCAGCGCGCTCGCAATACGGTGCAGCAGCGCGCCATCCGGGCTGATTAGGCAGGGCGTGCACTCGCCAGCGTTGTAAATGCCTTCCCAATTTGGAGGCGTGATCGACTTCATGCCATTGAGTTCAAGCCAGCGCTCGCGTTCCGCCTCGCGATTCTCGTTCTCACGCGCATAGGGTTCATCGAGATACACATACCCGTCGGTCGCTGGGTCGAACCAGTCTGAGGGATGATCGTAGCCGGGCAATTCCGCCAACGCTCGCGAGATGGCATCGTACTTTTTCGTCGACACGGGTTGCAGACCCGTCGCTTCCATGAAGCGCAGGCTCCGCATCGCTGCTAGCAGGCGGTTACGTGCCGTTCCCTGCCCCTCCACATTAGTCCGGTATTCCAGATGATCTTCGTACTCCATGCGGAAACCGTAAAGACCCCGGCCATGCCCCACTCGGTGCTTTGCCACGATTTCAGTCAGCGGACGGGACAGCTCCACACGCAAAATCTCGCGCCCCGCCCACGGGCCGTCAAGTCGAGGTTCGTCCTTTCGGCGGCGCGGGGCAGTCCAGTGCATAGAGAGAAAAATGGGAAAGCCGCGTGGCGCAACTGCCCCGAGAAGCTGACGTTTGGCATGCACGAAGTTCTCAAACCCGGCCTGGCGGCTGGCTTGATCGAGAGCTCGGGTGTGGGGAATAAGAAGCTTGCGCTTAATTTGCTTGGCAAGCTGTTTGATGCCATCCACGCTGGACGGCCGAATGCTGGCGATATTCATACGCTTCAATCCTCAAAGCCTATATCACAGCGTCACCGTCTCCACTGCTAGACCGGGGGGATAAAAGCATCGGTCAAACTAAAAAATCAGCACTGCTCTAAGAGCTTTCGGGGGACGGTAACCTGCGTGTGCCAGCACGGTGTAACTTTAATAGCGCCTGTCCGGATAAGTCAACCCGCAGCCCCAAGGTTCATTTTTAGGGGAGTGGGGGGCGGCGCTTACCTCCGGAGCTGTCCGACACCTTGCACGCTCTTGGCCGGCATCATCGACTACGTGGCGACCGGAACGTGACTGCAAGCCAGCGCCGGACCGTGGCAGGCCCGCACTTGTGTAGCGCGGGCCTGCCTGCCCAGCGTGCTACCAGTCCGGCGTTGTAATCTCACTCTCATCCAATCGGGTATCTTTCGTTGTTTATAGAAAAAGTTGAGGGTCCTATGCCGCTCCCCAAAGCAGGCAATACATATGCGCAGGAGCGGCGAGGGATTTCCGCTGTCGCCAGCTATGCTGCAGATCGCGCGCAAATTTGGCGAGAAACCGGCACAGGTGATGTCGGAATCGATGGAAACCTCGAATATGTAACTCATGAGGGGTTTGCCACCGGTCGCATCGTGGCCGTGCAAGTCAAGGCGGGGCCATCCTATTTCAAACAGCGCACCCAACGTGGCTGGAAATTCTATGTAGAGAAGAAACATCAAAACTATTGGGAGTCATTCGCTGTCCCCGTGGTTCTTGTGTTGCACGACACGCAATCGGGGGAGTCCTACTGGACGGATGTCAGGCAAAGTTTGCGGACTCCTGCTCGCGAGGAGGCGTTTGTTGAAGTCCCTGAAGCGAACAAACTTAGTGAGACAGATGCGACATCCCTCTTCGAGAACGCGGGTGTCCTGAATCAGCCGTTCATTGAGGACTTAAACGCTGTGCTGGCAAAGCTGCTCAATACCCGCAGTCGAGAGGCCAGCTTTCCGCTCAGCTATTTTGATTTGTTCACCCAGGGCCTCTGCAATTTATGTCGCAGCATCTACTACCACATGGACCTTGTTTGCACAGCGGTGGAATTCAACCTTGAAGCCGCGGATTCGCCCTGGGGAATGGGTATGGGTTCGGAAGAGCATGAATTCACATTCGGCTTTGTGAAATTTTTGGTAGCGCAGTCACTAGCACAGGTCGACTACGCTGATTGTCTGATCGACTGGGTTGACCGAGAGATGCAGCCGCGCTTCGTGGCGCCGTTGACATCTCGTGGCCGAGCACTGGTGCGGCTGATCCAGCAAGAAGAGAAAAGCATGGTTGCGCAGGGGAAGCTGCCTGATGAAGGCTATGTTAGGGTGGCTCAGGCTGGGATTTTTCACATGGAGCCGGCTTCATACGTGATGAGGCTGCCACGCATTAGGTCATTTCAGGCTGTCCACTTGACTGCCAGTAAAGCTCGGCTACCGCACGATTTCGGTTGACACAAAACACCCCGCGAGGTGGCGCTCAACCAAGGATATATTCCATGAAACCTCTGCCCGCTTGGTCCCTCCCCCCGCTGGTAGTGGGTTACCCACATCACAATTTGCCCGTCATCATCTTCAGCGATTGGGAGCCCAGCGGGAGCTTCAATACGCCCGCGAGGTGCCATTCGAATCGTTGTACTGGGTTTCAGACCCGGGAAGCGGCGCGGCGATCTGGGATAAGCCGTTTCAATGGCCGTTCCGCCTAGGCTACCGGCCAACCCTGGACGACTGGATAACCTTAGGTATTCGGCCGGTCTCGCAATGGCCACGACAGGGTATTTCGGAAGATGCCCGAGACGCCGCCTACGCGGTCGCGCAGCTGATCTACTCGGAGCAGAAAGCCCCAGGGGGATCTGCGTAAGAACGCCGGGACTTTGCGGATTTCCACTGGCAGGCCGGTAACTCTAGTCGGCGGCCGCGCGCTGGCGCCACCGGAGAAAAGTTGCCTTACCGGCACAAGGTGGAGGCCTAGCCCGCTTGGACACAGGCCGCCAACCATCTCCCAACCGGGACTCGGTGGAATCGACCGCGGGCAGAGTCCCCAGCCTGAAATACGTGGGCGGGATTCTTCTCTAGGGCGACTTCCTAGCTTTTCACCCACCTCACCCTTCCACAAGTCCTGCTGGCCGTCGTGCCGACGCCCGTGTCGAACGTCAGCGTGCCGGGCGCCACGCGCCGCGACCCAAGAAAAGATGCCCGCTCCCGAGAGCATCAAAGGATGGGTTTGAACCGCTAAAGACCTGTACCTGTCCAGGGGACGGTCGGCAGTCCCGGGGCGCCCGGGCTTGCCAGCACCGTCAGTCGGCATCAGCCCTGCGCGGCATAGCCGCTTCCAGGCAGATTAACCCGCGCCAACGGCGGCCGATGCCGAATCAATAGCACTGATGTCCGCCCGGACGGCAGCCTTCGGCATGGCCTTGCGGCACAGTTCAGCCTGATTCGCCATCAGCGGAAAGTCGTCCGCCATGACTTTCAGCTTCAAACCCTGCGCGGCAAATGCCACTTGAATTTGTTCGGCGGTCCAGTCTGCCTCCCTATACTCATTGATACGGTTAACGTTGCCGACAAATTTGATGATGGAAGAAACGCCCATTTTCATTTTTTACCCTTTGGGTTAGTGGTTATGAGCCTCGGATGAGACCTGACGCCACTCTAGACGTGCGCCACCGCCACGTCGAATTTTGCTAAATTTCAACAATGTCTGCTAAAAAATCCTCACGCTCCAGTGATGCCCTGCATGTTCGTCTACCTGCCGGACTGAAAGACCAACTTAAGCGACAAGCTGGCAACGATAAAACGCTTGGCGCCCATGTGACCGACATTCTCTTGGCGGCACAGCGGTCCCCACGAGATTGGTCCTTGGAGCTTAAGAACCGCAGCCTTAAGGCTAAGCTCGGGATTTGCAGAGCCCGTTGGCTTTACATGCGCTGGATGATCGCTGCGCATAGCAAGCGCATGCGAGAAGAAGGCAAGGAACCCGATGTCCGCCTCGTCCGCCAGATTTCGGATTTCAATAGGCGTGAGCGTGCTGTGAAGAAGGCTGCGGCGGCAATGAAACGTCATCGCCGCGAGCGGGAGGCCGCTCATCACTCAGACAAAAGGCCGTTGAACCATGTATTCGCTCAAACGGTTGGTCCCCCAGCACCTTCGCAAAGTGTGGATGCGCTCACCGTCTACGACTGGCGCTGGCTTAGCCTTAGGGAAGCTCTCACGGAAATGAAGAGGGGCGAACAGGGCAGATTTGCTAAAGCGGTGGGAATTTCCCCATCAATGCTGAGTCGCTATCAGTCGCCACGCATTTCCAGAAGTCATCGGCCCATTTCAAAGGCCGTCGCCCACAGGATGGCGAAGGAGCTTGGCGTCGATCCCGCTACTTTTGATAAATGGGATCAAGAAAAGGTCAATTCGATGCGCCTTCAAAAGAGCGTTGACGCCTTGGTCGAGTCGTTGCGTAGCATCTCGCTTTCACCGGGTCATTCCCCAAAGAGGCGCGCACCAGCCCGTCTTTCCAACGAAGATCGGGTTCGTCTATGAGACGGGGATCAGTCTTTTTGAGGGCCACGGCGAGAGTTCTTCATCACGCAGGAGTGCCCTGACTGCGCAATCGGCCATTGCGCGCTGCTGGCAAGCTACGAGCAAATTATCCCCGACACATGGCCGGTGCCAGGCGCCGGTAGCTGGCCGGCGCCACGCCCCCCGCGCGCCCAGAGCCCGGCTTTGCGCGTCATCGTGAGAGTTCTTCATCACGCATGCATGCCCCGACTGAGTGCCATCGGCCATTGCGCACCGCTAGTTAGCTGTCGAAGTTCATTGAAGTTGAAAATCTGAGCATTTGATAATCAACGACTTAGATGATTTTGATTCATTGAACTTGGAACGTTTGGTTCATGCAAGTTGAGAATTTGCCCCCAATGGTTCACTGAACTTGCAAAAGGCAGCGGAAAGGTTTCAAGTAGGGCCGCCTTCCCCCGGGAGGCCAGCGACAAAGCCCGGCTCGCGCAACGTTTAGCCAACGTAGGAACAACGCAGGGACAACGCCCCCTTTGCAGTCAACGTCCAGCAGCCATGAATCGGCAATTCCCGTAGAAAGTTAGACTTCTAATTGGCTTCAGGTCCTTTCGCATCCCCAGCGGCTGGGGTCGTTGGCGGAGATTAGAGCCCCGCGAAATACTGTATATTTTCACAGTATGATCCCTGCCCATGCACTCAGCAACAGCCGATGCTCAGCCCAAAATTTTTCCTGGGCTGGTGTCTTCCGACGCCTTACCGCGAATGGCACGGGAGATAGAGCTCGCGGTCGTTTTCGCGGAAATCTGTTACAAAGCGTACATGCGCAATGTTGGGGGAGCGGAACAGGAGCCATGGACAACATCCATGAGAAAGCACCGCGTGAAACTGTTGGCCGAGAAACAATGGTGCGGTTCCGAATGCAGCTTCAAGCAGCCGCATTCGCTGCACTCGAAATCCTGAGCGGCAAGGAAGTCGATCGCATCTATTGCGACTACCACGACGACTTCGTCGTGCGCAGAACCGTCGGTGGCGTAGTTGAGTACCACTTTTTTCAGGTGAAGACCAAGGGCAAAGCCAATCAGCAATGGGATGTTGATGGGGTCTTCGCTCTTAAAAAGAAAGGTGAACTCGACACGGCAAAGAAGCTCGAAGCAGTTCGACGCAGCATCGCAGGCAAACTCTTCGTTCACACTGTGGAATTCGGCGACCAGTGCAGAGAGGTTACGGTCCTCAGCAACGTGCATTTCAAAGATGAGGTTCATGACGTCGTCGCAGACCTCGCTGCAGGAACGTCCGGCAAGAAGTACACGCGTCAACTCATCGACAAGTTCGCAACCATAGTTGCGCCCGACCAAACGCTATCGCCTAAGCAACTGGAAGCCGCTCGAAAAAAGCTTACGTTGCTGCCTGGCGTACAGTACATCGGCGAAACACTCGAGGCCTTCAGCATCGCAGCGCATAACGCTATCTGGAAACACTCCGAGATTGAGCTGCATCGGCACGAGGTCGAGCAGATTGCCAGAAGCCTTGTGGCATTAGTCGGGGATAAGTCTTGTGCTCCAATCGACGGGCTGTCGAAGGCTGACATCGACTTGGCAACTGGAGTCGGCCTTGACGATCTACTTCAGGTTCTGAGCATCTCTACTCAGGTCTACCAGACGCTGCTACAAGGTGGGGATCCAGCTGCAATCAAGACCGCGTCGATTCTTCAACGGAAGCTGAAGGAGGCTGGCACGCCCGAACCCATGATTGAAGCTGCCTCGCGAGCGAAAGTCTCCTGGGACGTCTGGATGAGAAATGCGCGCCATACGTATCCCGACTTCACCTTGAATATGCTGCTCGAGGAAATCGACACGAAGTGCAAAGCCTGGCTATTAGGCGGTGGCGTCCTCGCAGACCTAGAGAAATGCATCCGAGATCTCTTGGAATCCCCCTTTGGAAAGCAGTTCCCAACACTTAACGTTGACTTGCTATTCGGCGCGCTTTGTGCTGCCATCGTTAGGAGGGCAGCGCGATGAGCTCAAGCTCAACTGAGTTCTTTAGTGAAGCCAAGCGTCTAGGCCTCAAACTGAACCTATCTGGCGAAGGACCTTCGCCGATGCACTCGCTCGACAACGAAGCTTTATTCCAGCTCCCCCTACTGGCCATGACCATCTTGGCAATCTCCAAGGGCCGGTCAAAACCTGAATTGTCAGAGATCGGTCAATTGGTTGGTGAGTGTCTAGAGCGGACCGTGACCGGCTTCAAGGGATCATCGCAAAGCATTGGCTGGTCAGGCAACTTGCGCATTAGAACCATCAAAGCTTTGACGTTTCTGGAGTCCACATCCCAGGTCACCATCGACAAGGTGACGCGCGAAATCTCTGCCACCGACATGGGCAAGAAGGTCTATAGCATCGCCGCGGAAGGAGAGAGTCTTCTAGCTCACGCGATGAAAACAATCGAACTCAGCTACCAATACATCCGGGACGAAGCTCGAATCAGAGGAGAAGTGAATTGAGGCTGAAGTCACTGCAGGTCGAGCCCCTGGGTGAAGGCGGCTGGGAAAGCCAGCACCTGGAGTTTGGGAACCGGACCACAATGCTCTTCGCAGCGAACGGTAGCGGTAAGTCTCCTATCGTACGGATGCTTGCTTCTGCGCTGGGGTTCCCCAACAACTTCAGAGCGGAAATTCTTGAAAAGTGCAATGCTGTCGTCTTGCATGCCGAAACGGACGGGAAGCCCCTCACCATCCGGCGTGCCCTTGAGTCCAAAAACGACATCTTTTATGCCACGATTGACTTCGATGGTGAACAAACTGAGCACCATTCCGAGGCCTCTTTCTCGGCTGCCCTTTTTCAACTTCTTGGGCTGAACCCACCACGGCTAGTGTCCAACAAAGGGGAGGAAACGAGGCCGTACATCGCGACCCTACTGCCGCTCTTCTACTTGATTCAAGGACACGGGTACTCGACAGCCTATCGCGCTCCGAGTTCGTTCATCATGGATCAGTTCGCGGAAATGGTGCGTTTCGCGTTCGACCTGAATCCCAAGCACTCCTTTGCAGTCAAGAAGTCGCTCATCGAAGAAAGGAGTGCTTTGGAGGCGCAGACCCGCAAGATTGTCATTGCGCAGCGCGTGCTTGAGTACCAGAGACGCGGAGTGGATGACAGCGATGCCAATCAGGCGGCACTCCGACAAAGCTCGGAGAATCTGACGCAGCAGATAGATGGACTTCGTTCGTCGGTGGACGCCAGAGGTCTAGCGACCTCAGCACTGGCGGAACTACTACGTCAGAAAGACGTGCAAATCCGAGCGCGCCAATTGGAGCTTTTCGAGCTGCAAGATCGGGTTGCCGGCATCGAGACTATCCGGGCAGAGATTGATGGTGAAATCAAAACTCTTGCTCTAAACGAGGAGGCTCTCGGCGTCTTCAAGTCGTTCCAGGATATCTGCCGCGCACCAAACTGCGGACTTTTCCTTGGAAGTGCCGAGTCGTACGGAAAGAATTTGCTGTATCTGAGGGATCAAATAAAGGACCTTGAGCGGAACACTCAACGCGCCGAGATTCGGGTTGAGGAGTTAGAAAAGAGGCTTGATGAATTAGGCGCGGAGCGAGAGAGTATTGCAGACAACCTTGGAGCACCGAACGCGTCCGGTGTCGACCAACTGGTGACAGCGGTACAAACATTGACCAAGCAACTTGTCGGCGTTCAGGGCGAACTAGCCAGAATCTCTAGTTTGAAGGACGAACGCTCGAAGCTTTTCAAATTAGAGCAAGAACGAAGCCGCATTCAGGACCGTATTGAAGGCCTCACGAACACCGGACGAGCTGACCAAGCGTTTAACGAGCTCCGGAGAAAACTGCGCGAGCTGACCGTGAAATGGATGGACACGCTAGATACCACCAGCGTGTCGAGAAACGTCGACATCGACTTGAACCTGCGATTTACCTTCGGGGGGGAAACGTTGGAGACCATTGGCAGCGGTGGGACCAGCAGCACTACGAGCCGCTTGGTTCTCGCCATTCACGCAGCGCTGTTGGAGGCCTACCTCGCCGACAAGACTCGTCCGTTCCGCTTCCTGATTTTGGACACGCCAAAGCAAGACGAGCTTCACACAGCTGACTTGGCAAGGTACCTCACAGAACTCGAAAAGATGTGCGAAGCGAAAGACGCGCAACTTCTCTTTTCGTCCACAGAGTACGATCACCCAACAGCGAAGCAGGATAAACGCTGGCTTCCAACGTACCGTGGTCCGGAGAAGCCGATGTACCTTGGGAAGCGAACCGACCGGATGGTCAAACCCGCCTCAGGGACCGCCCCTGACGACGGAGCGTGACGTCTTTGAATCGGAAGGAGCCACGGGATAAATTGGCGTTCGTGGAGCCAACTTTTCCGGTTCAACTGAAGATAATTCAGTCGTCTCGATTGGCCTTCGCCATCATATGGCTGTGGTAGTCGCACAGTCCTCCATTGTCCTGATCAGATTGACGTAGGGGCTCTTCGCAGAAATCGCATTCTCTGTAATCGAGTTCAGCGCTGCACCAGAGGCAGCGCTGCTCAAAGATCAAGAAAGTGTCGTGCTGACATACATAACACTCTTCGATGCTTGGCTCCCCTCCATCTCGCGGATCGTAGTCATGAGCGTCGTTAAGAATTTTGATCAATAGCGGACCGATCAGATCGGTATTGCTGCAGTTGTCGCACACATATCTAAAGACGTCGTCACCGCACTCGACGTCGACACCATCTTCAACGTCATCTCGGTTTGCACGCAATAAGGAAGATCCGCACTCCTCGCATCGACATTTCTCCATCCAAGTACGCATCCCTTCGGGAACACCGGCCTCCTCCCAAGACGCACTGCACGACGCCACGGTGTCTACAGTGAATTGGTGATGCGCTAGCATGATTGGCCAAGCTGAACCCAACAATTCAGCGGGCTGCCGATGCAGTTGTGTCTGAATGAAGTCGCGCAGTACCGGAAAGAGTTGGGCGACGAAGTCTGCCACTTCGCCCAGAGTGTTCTGTAGGTGTAGATGCTCAAGGTGATTGCGGCAATCCTGCAAATTATCAATGCTGTCCCAATTCACCTCAATATCAAAACCTTCAAAGCGCTTCTTGATCGTCGCGACATCGATTGTGGTTCTTTTGAATTTTCCAACGGGTCGCCACTCGACCCCCCGCTCTCCGTTGGCTTGAGGCAGAACCTCCGGAGGGTTGAAAAGTAGAGAAGCCGCATCGTCCGGATCGTCCACAGAAGTCGCGATTCTGTACTTAAAAAGCAAAAGTACACCCGCAAAAAGATTTCGAACGGCCGACAACGCTCGAGCGGGGTCGCGATTTCCGGCTTCTGAAGGTTGGCAGCGTTGAAAGTCCTCAACCCCCAAACGTATTGAGGTGAGCGCATTCTCAAGCAACTTTTCAGCATCCAATGCTGGAAGGATCATCGTTCTCTCTCTGTGGCGTGAACAGTGATGAATATTCTCGGCGAACACTATACAAGTCGTTCAAATACTACGCCTTACACTCTCTACACGCTCAGTCCGCTTACGGCCGAGGCTGTGTGGAAACGCATGCGATGCAGGAATATGCCGAGTGCTCGGGCTCAAGAGCTTCATTGCCCGTGCAGCGTCATCCAGTCATATATTGATCGGCCCCCTCGTGCTTTTCCGGT
>PJUI01000203.1_pt1 | contig 17356 bp, 19 predicted proteins | sample 1512201 | NCBI WGS metagenome assembly PJUI01 (sample SAMN08177670, study PRJNA422409) | Feces metagenome, whole genome shotgun sequencing project. | isolation source: Chicken feces (2) enriched on wood chips | host: Gallus gallus | place: USA: Madison | collected 2015-01-15
AGAATGCGCGATTTCCACCAGGGCCCGCCCATGCCGTACACCCCGATCGTCGCCACCCTCGGCTATGTGCTCTCGCCGGATCGCTCGCGCGTGCTGATGGTCCATCGCAACGCGCGCCCGGACGACCACCAGATCGGCAAGTACAACGGGCTGGGCGGCAAGATCGAGCGCGACGAGGACGTGGCGGCCTGCATGCGGCGCGAGATCCGCGAGGAGGCAGGCATCGAGTGCACCTCGATGCAGCTGCGCGGAACCATCAGCTGGCCGGGTTTCGGCAAGAACGGCGAGGACTGGCTGGGTTTCGTGTTCGTGATCGATGGCTGGAGCGGCGTGCCGCTCGAGGCCAATGCCGAAGGGTCGCTGGAGTGGGTGGAGCTCGGCCGCCTGTCCGACCTGCCGTTGTGGGAGGGCGACCGCAACTTCCTGCCGCTGGTGTTCGACGGCGATCCGCGCCCCTTCCATGGGGTGATGCCATACCGCAACGGTTGCATGGTGTCCTGGAGCTGGTCGCGCCCCTGAGCGCATGTTCCACGCTTGCGCGGTTTTCCACACCCGGTGTGGATGGTTCGCCGCAAAGGGTGTGGATAAGCGCCGCGCGCGCTTGCGGCATCTGCGTGTCAAGATGGGTGGCGGTTTTTTGTCCACGCCCGCGTCGCGCGGGATCGGGCTTTTCCACACCCCCTGTGGATCGTTCCCGGACAACCGTGTGGATAACCGCCGCAGCGCCTTGCGTGACGGGCAGGTCAAGAGGGCTGGCTAAAAATTGACCAGCTCCGGAGGTTCGCGAGTCGGCCCCGATGTTCCACGGCCGGTCTGGATCGAAGTCGCCAGCTGCGCGACAGCCTGCGGATGACCGATGAACGATGACCGACGAGCTGCGCTGCAGCGCCGGGCTTCCGGATTACTGCGCGGTCCAGCCGCCGTCCAGCACTAGGCATTGCCCGGTGAGGTTGCGTGCCGCGGGCGAGACCAGGAAGGCGGTCGTGCCGGCAAGTTCGTCCATGCCGATGAACACACCCTTGGGCATCGGCTTGAGCATCACCTGCGAGACGACGTCTTCCTCGGAGATGCCACGGGTGCGTGCCTGGGCGGCGATCTGGCTGTCCACCAGCGGGGTTCTGACGTAGCTGGGGCAGATGGTGTTGATGGTGATGTCGGTGTCGGCGGTCTCCAGCGCCACCACCTTGGAGAAACCCACCAGGCCGTGCTTGGCCGCCACATAGGCGCTCTTGTACGGGCTGGCGACCAGCGCATGGATGCTGCCGATGTTGACGATGCGCCCGAAGCCGCGCTCGCGCATGCCCGGCAGCACCACGCGGGTCAGCCGCGCCACCCCGACCAGCATCACCTGCACCAGGAAATCCCATTTCTCCATCGGGAACTCCTCCAGTGGCGAGACGTGCTGCAGGCCGGCGTTGTTCACCAGCACCTCGACGGGGCGCGACACCGCAGCCAGCGCCTGGGCGACGCTGTCGCCGGAGGACACGTCCAGCGCCACCGCCTCGGCCGAGCCACCGTCACCGCGGATCGCTGCAGCCACCTCGCCGGCCGCATCGGCGCACAGGTCGCTGACGACCAGGTGGTGGCCGGCGGCGGCCAGTTCGCGGGCGATGCCGGCGCCGATGCCGCTTGCCGCGCCGGTGACGAGGATGGTGCGCATTGGGGGGCTCCGCGGTGGCTGACGCGGCCAGCTTAGCAAGCGTGCCGGGGCGGGGTGGGCACGCGCACCTGGCGTGCACGCCGGCCCGGTATCCTGACCGCGGACCCCACCGGCGCTTTTCGCATGCCCCGCCATTTCTCGATGTTGCGCGACTTCCAGCTGGCCGACTGGTTCACCCTGGCCAATGCCTTCTGTGGCACCGGCGCCGTGTTCGCGGCGATGCGCTTCCTGCAGGACGGGCGCACCGGCGACCTGCTCGCCGGCATGGCGCTGATCCCGCTGGCGTTCATCTTCGATGCACTGGACGGGCGGGTCGCGCGCTGGCGCAAGTCCGCTTCCACCCTCGGCCGGGAGCTGGATTCGCTGGCCGACGTGATCTCCTTCGGACTGGCGCCGGCGGCCCTGGCCTACGCCTGCGGCATGCAGGGCGGCTGGGACTGGCTGGTGCTGTCGTATTTCGTCGGTTGCGGCGTGAGCCGCCTGGCGCGCTACAACGTCACCGCCGAGCAGCTTTCCGGTGGCGAGGACAAGGTGAAGTTCTTCGAGGGCACGCCGATCCCTACCAGCCTGGTGCTGGTGGTGGTGCTGGCGGTCGCGGCCATGCAGGGGCGCATTGGCGATGCGCTGTGGTTGGGGCAATGGCAGCTCGGTCCATGGCAGCTGCATCCGCTGGTGCTGCTGTTCGCCCTGTCCGGCTCGCTGATGATCAGCAAGACCATCCGCATCCCCAAGCCCTGAGCCGCTTGGGCGGCAGGGCCCGCTGCTAGAATCGGGACGCCCCCCACCCGGAGTGCCCATGGCCAACGCACCTTCGCCCGGCGACATCGAATCCCTGGCGCGCCAGTACTGGGATGCCTGGGGTGGCCTGTCCGGAACCGGCCAGACCGCCAGCCCCTGGGCCGCGATGGGCGTACCGCCGGCGGGCCTGGGCGAGCCCGCCGCGCTGGACTGGTATGCGCGCATGCAGCAACTGGCCGCGCAGTTCGCCAATGGGGGCAGCAGTGCCGACATCGGCACGGCCTGGCGCAACCTGCTCGGTGGAACTGGCGGCAATCCCTTTGCCAGCGTGCTGCCCGGTGCTGCCGGGCTGGGCGCGATGGGCGGCGCCTGGCCCGAACAGGTGCGTCCGTTCGTCGAGGCGCTCCTGCGTCCGATGCGCCAACAGGCCACCGACTGGCTCGGCCAGCCGGGCCTCGGGCCCGGGCGCGAGCACCAGCAGCGGCTGCAGGCGCTGGCCCGGGCGTGGCAGGAGTGGGAAGAGCACCACGAAGCGTACGCCTCGCTGCTGTCCAGCATCGGTCAGGATGCGTTCGCCCGTTTCGAACGGCTGCTGGTGCAGCACGAAAGCCCCGACAAGCGCCTGACCACGGCCCGTGCACTGTTCGACCTGTGGATCGACGCGGCCGAGGAAGCCTGGGCTGAAGCGGCCCTGTCGGAGGATTACCAGCAGCGCGCCGGGGCGATGACCAACGCGCTCATGCGCGTGCGCCTGCGGCTGCAGGACGAGGTCGAGCGGATGGGTGGACTGCTTGGCCTGCCCGGACGGACCGAACTGGACGCGGTGCACCGCAAGGTCGCTGCGCTGGAGCGCAGCGTGCACGCCCTGCGTCGGGCGGCCGGCCTGCCGGGCACCGGCACCGCGCCGGCCGGAGCGGCCGGGAAGGAAAAGGGCAGACGCAAGGCACCGCCGCCCGCGCCGCCCCGTGGCCCGGACGCTGCCGCAGCCGGGTCGACCGCGGTGGAAGGGCGGAAGGCGCCGGCCGCACCTGCGGTCACGGCAACGCCACGCGCCGGCAAACCGGCCAAGGCCGCCGCGGGCGAGGCGCCGCGCAAGCAGGCCCCTGCGAAGGCCCGGTCCAGCGCTGCCACGGACGTCAGGAAGGCGCCGCGAGGCCCCCGCAAGGCCGCCGCCCCGTCTGCCCAGGCGACGGCGCCCGGGCGCGCCCGGGCGGCAAAGCCGCCGGCCGCAGCCGGCTCCGGGTCGGCCACGGCGCCTGCTCCCGGCACCCGGGCCGCGGGCAAGCGCACGTCCAGGCCTGCCGACGCCGGCCCAGCGGCGCGGCGTGGCGCCAAGGACGACGCGGGACAGGTGGTGTCGATGCGCGAATGGGTCAGCCGCAACACGCCCGGAACCGGTGAGCGCGGCCGCGGGAGGCGCAGTCGATGAGCGCAGGCACCGGTCCCCTGCAGTTCGATCCGCTCGCCCTGGCGCAGGAGACCATCCAGTTCCAGAAGCGGCTTGCCCAAGGCCTGCGCGTGCTTGGCCAGGTCGGCGAGGTCGACTATGGCGCCACGGAGCGGCAGGAGGTCTGGCGTGACGGCAAGACCGTCCTCTACCGCTTCGTCGGCGAGCGCGCGGCGCACGGGCCGGTCGTGTTGATCGTCTACGCGCTGGTCAACCGCCCCTACATGGTCGACCTGCAGGCCGACCGCTCCCTGGTGCGCGGCCTGCTGGCGCTGGGGCTGGACGTGTACGTGATCGACTGGGGCTACCCGGACCGCTCCGACCGCTACCTCACGCTCGAGGACTACATCGACCGCTTCATCGATGGCGCGGTCGACCACCTGGCCGCCAGCACCGGCCAGCCGGTGAACCTGCTGGGCGTGTGCCAGGGCGGCGCCTTCTCGCTGTGCTACAGCGCACTGCACCCGGAAAAGGTCCGCAACCTGATCACCATGGTCACCCCGGTGGATTTCCAGACCCCGGACAACATGCTGTCCGGCTGGGTGCGCGGCCTGGACGTGGACCTGTTCGTCGACGCGCTCGGCAACATCCCGGCCGACCTGATGAATGCCAGCTACCTGATGCTCAAGCCGTTCCGGCTCAACCTGCAGAAGTACGTGGGCCTGGTGGACGCATTGGAGGATCCGAAGGCGGTGGAGGATTTCCTGCGCATGGAGAAGTGGATCTTCGACTCGCCCGACCAGGCCGGCGAAGCCTTCCGCGAGTTCGTCAAGCAGTTCTACCAGGGCAACGCCTTCGTCAAGGGCACCGCGCGCATCGGCGAGCGGAAGGTGGACCTGGGCTTCGTCGACATGCCCGTGCTGAACATCTACGCCGAGCAGGACCACCTGGTACCCCCGGACGCCTCGCGCGCGCTGGGCGGGCTGGTGGGCACCTCGGACTACACCGAGCTGGGCTTCCGCGGCGGCCATATCGGGCTGTATGTGTCCAGCCGGGCCCAGCGCGAGGTGCCGGCGGCGATCGAGCGCTGGCTCGCCGCGCGCCAGGGCTGAGGCATGGCCGCGCGCTCCGTCCCGTTGGCCGGCGTGGCGCTGGCGCTGGTGCTGGCGGTGCCGCATGCGGTCGATGCCGGCGCCCACGGTGGCGGAGCCGATGCGCAGATCAGGGGGCTGATCGCGGCCCTGGGCGAATCCGGATGCCGGTTCCAGCGAAATGGCCGCTGGTACGCCGCCGACGCTGCCCGTGCGCACCTGCAGCGCAAGTACGACATCGCCCGCCGCCGGGGCATGACCGGCGACGCGGAAGCCTTCATCGAGCAGGCCGCCAGCCGCAGCAGCGTCACCGGGCGTGCCTACCGGGTCGCCTGTCCGGGCCAACCGGAACAAGACGCCGGTGACTGGCTCCGGGACGAGCTCTCGCGACGGCACGGCGACCGGCGCCAGCGCTAGACTCGGGCCAGGTGCCCACAGGAGCCGGCCATGAACGCGCCTTCCCCAAGCGGGCTTGCCCGCTCGCTCGACGACCGCATGATCGCCGGTGTGATGGGCGGCATCGCCCGCCGTTTCCGCTGGAGCTCCACCTGGCTGCGGATCCTGTATGTCGTCGGTTCGATCCTGTCGGCCGCTTTCCCGGGACTGCTGGTCTACCTGGTCCTGTGGCTGCTGCTTCCAGCCGAATCGGACTGAGGGCCGTCGTGCGCGGCGTGCTGGTGGCGGTGGCGCGGGTGGCCGGCGTGGCCTGGGCCCTGCCATGGAGCCTGGCGGGCCTGCTGGCCGGGCTGGCGGGCATGCTGGGCGGCGCGCGACCGGTCGCCAGCCGACGCGACCTGGCCCTGGTGTTCGTGCACTGGCCATGGGGGCCGGGCGGGGCGATGACCCTGGGCAACGTGGTGCTGGCCACCGGGCCGCACCTGGACACGCCCTGCACGACCTACGAGCACCGCGCCGGCTGGTGCCGGCATCCCCAGGTGCGGCTGGGTGACCATGAGCGCGCCCACGTCTACCAGTACATGCTGCTCGGGCCGCTGTTCGTCCCGCTCTATTTCCTGTGTGGCGGAATCTCCGTGCGCAACCCGCTGGAGCGGGCCGCCGACCACTACGCCCTGCACGGGCACGGCTGGTGGCCCTGGCGGTGGCCGCGTGGCCGCAATCCTCCTGAAACCTGACTGTCGTCGCTGCTAAACACGGCGCGCCTACATTGGTTGCACGGGTTCCTAACGGCCTGCCGGCCACAATTGCGCGGCTGGTCAACAAGAACAAGAAGAGGAAACGGCCATGTCGATCGTCCTGTACGTGGGTGGCAGCAAGGATGGCACCCGCGGCTTCATCCCGATGGGCTTCACCAAGACGATGCGCGAGACCGTCGAATACGGTCGCGAGATCTATGTCGAGCGCATGGTGCGCCTGGCCCGTTACGGGACCGTGCGGATCATGGCGCTGGAGACCCTGTGCGAGGACCTGGTGGCCCGGTTCGCGATCCGCCACTACGAAGCGGCCGCCAGCGCGGCCTGATCCCGGCGCGCGAGGCGCGACCGTCACCCGACGTGCGAAGGCCCGCGACGCGGGCCTTCACCATCTGGACGCGGTCCATCCGGGACGCGCCCCGGTCCAGTCCGTCCGTGGCCCGTGCCGGACATGCGCTGCCCGGAAGGCCGCGCCCGTGGTGGACCGGGCCGGGTGCCGCGCCGCGTCCAGGGATCTGGCGGTTCCGCCTGCGCAATCGGTTTGCGGGGCAGCGCGTGGGCCGGCCCGCGTCCGCTATACTGCGCGCCCGCGCCGAAGTGGCGGAATGGTAGACGCAGCGGACTCAAAATCCGCCGGTAGCGATATCGTGTGGGTTCGAGTCCCACCTTCGGCACCAGATCGACGACAAGCGCCCCGCGGCCCCTGGCTTCGGGGCGTTCGTGTATCCGGCGCAACACCGGCCGTCGGCCGGGTCGGCGCGGCTCAGAGCGAGGCGAGGAAGCCCGCCACGGCCGGTCCGAAGCGGTCGAAATCCACCAGGAACGCGTCGTGTCCCTGTGGCGAGTCGGTGCCGATGAACTGCGCGTCGGCACCGCCCTGCGCAAGGCCCTCGGCGACCTCCTGCTGCTGCTGCACGGGGAACAGGATGTCGGTGGCGGCGCCGATGGCCAATGCCCTGTCCAGGCGGATCCGCGCCAGGCCGGCGAGTACGTCGCCGGCGCCGTACTCGGCCACGTCGAACCAGTCCATGGAGCGGCTCAGGTACAGGTAGCAGTTGGGGTCGTAGCGGCGCACGAAGCGGCGGGCGTGGCCCTCGAGATAGCTCTCGACCTGGAACTCCAGGCCGAACGGATCCTCCTCGCTGGCCCCGGCGGCGAATGGCGAGGACTGGTCGAGCCGCACCCGCCCGAAGCGACCGTCCCACTCCAGCGCCGACCGGTAGGTGATCACGCCCAGCTTGCGTGCGATGCGCATCCCCGATTCGGGGTAATGGTCGTGGTCGTAGGCGCCGCCGTTCCAGGCCGGGTCCAGGCGGATCGCCTCGCGCTGCAGCGAGCGCACGGCGATGGAGAACGGCAGGGCGCGCGCGCTGCCGGAGATGTTGACGTGGCTGCGGGCGATGCCCGGGTGCCGCAGCAGCAAGGCCAGTGCGGTCATGCCGCCCATGGAGTTGCCGATCACGCAGGCCAGCTGCCCGATGCCCAGGCCGCGCACCACCGAGGCGGCGGCATCTGCCACGTCCTCGATCGACAGCTCGGGGAAGGAGAGGCGGTAAGGCTCGCCGGTCGCCGGATCGACCGAGGCCGGTCCGGTGGAGCCCTTGCAGCTGCCCAGGGCGTTGACGCAGATGACGTACCAGCGGTCCGTGTCCACCGCCTTGCCCGGGCCGAGCATGGCTTCCCACCAGCCGGGCGACGAGTCGTGCGGTCCGGAGGCGGCGTGGGCGTCGGGCGAAAGCCCGGTCAGCACCAGCACCGCGTTGCCGCCGTCGGCGTCCAGCGTGCCCCAGGTCTCGTAGGCCACGCGCGCGCCGTGCAGCGCGCCACCGCGCTTCATCGGGAACGGCGAAGGCAGCGCGTGGAAACGGCTGCCCGGCGGGATGAACTCGTACGCGGAGGCCTGTGGCATAGGCGGCGCAGTGTAACGGCATCACCGCGCCGGCGGGTCGCCGGTGACGGGTGAAACGATCCGTGCCGGTGCGCGCAGCTGCCGGTGCGGCCGATGCGGCCGGTGCGGGCCGCCGCACCGTTCAGGGCGAGGGCGTGCCGATCACCAGCTCGACCGCGCCGTCGCGCGGCAGCTTCACCCGCACCGGGGCGGACTCCAGGTCGCCGGCGCCGCGATCGGCGGTGCCGCCAGCGGAGATGCGTGCCAGCACTTCCACTTCTTTCAGCGCGGACAGCTTCAGCGTCGGCATGGGGCTGTCGCCGTCATCCAGCAGCACTTCCAGCGGCAGGTCCTGCAGGCGATGGCGTTCGACCGCCACCGGCATCGGCGGCCCCCCCGGCATGCGGGCCAGCACGAACACCGTCGCATTGCCGTCCAGGCGGACGCGTGCGGCGAATTCCGGATCCAGCGACACGCGCACCGCCAGGCCGTCGCCGGCCGCCGCCGGCGCGCCGGCCAGCGGCGCCAGGCCGGCGTCGGTGCGGGCGGCGTCGATCTGTTCGCGCAGGCTGCGCGCGGTCGCCGCGTCCACGCCTGGCAGCAGGGCCTCCCAGGTGGCCGCGGCCTCGGCCGCCTTGCCGGCCTGGCGCTGGGCCACGCCGATGAACCAGCCGGCGCGGGCATGGTCCGGCCGGACCTGCCGGGCGCGCTCGAGCCAGGCCATGGCCTGGCCGTCGAACTGCCGCTGGGGGTGGGCGCGGGCGCGGGCCTCGGCGGCGTCCACCAGCAGGTCCGGCTCGTCCGGCGCCAGCTCCAGGGCGCGCGCATAGGCATCGCGCGCCGCCGGGGCATCGCCCATGGCCGCGTGCGAGCGCGCCAGCAGGGCCCAGCCTTCCGGCTGGTCGGGGTTGCGCTCCAGTTCGGCCGCCAGCCGGGTCACCGCTTCCTCCAGGCTCTGCGGCTCGTCGGCCGGCGTGGACGCCTGGCGCAGCGCCTCCGGCGTTCCCACCATCAGGTACAGGGCCAGGGTGCCGGCGCACAGCGCCACCACGCCGGCGGCGACGGCGCCGCGGCGCGCCAGCGGGCGCAGCACCCATGCCGACACCGCCAGCACGACCGCCAGCGAGACCGCGCCGAACAGCAGGACCGGGTTGCTCACCATTCTTGCTCCGTGGGGGTGTCCTCGTCGCGCGGCACGGCCTGCGCCCTGCGGCGCACGATGGCCCACACCACCGCGCCGCCGGCCAGCAGGATCAGCCCCGGGCCGAACCACAGCAGCCAGGTATGGCGCGACACCTCCGGCCGGTACAGCACGAACTCGCCATAACGGTCGACCAGGTGGCGCTTGATCTGCGCATCGTCCAGGCCCCTGCGCATCAGCGACAGCACCTCGCGGCGCATGTCGTGCGCGATCTGTGCATTGGAGTCGGCCAGCGACTGGTTCTGGCACATCACGCAGCGCAGCTCGGCGGTCAGGGCGTGGAAGCGCGTTTCCTCGGCGCGGTCGGCGAAGGCCAGCGGCGCCGCGTCGCCGACCGCCTGTGCCGCGGCGGCGTGGACCGCGCCAGCACCCAGCAGCAGCACCAGCAGCAGGCGCAGCACGCCCGCGGTGGCGCGCCCGGCGCGTCGCGCAGCCGCCGCGCGCGCGTTCATCGCGCCTGCTCCACCTGCTCCAGGACCGGCAGCAGCTGGCTGGCGAGCACCTCTTCGGTCAACGGGCCGGTGTGCTTCCAGCGCACGATGCCGCTGCCGTCCACCAGGAACGTCTCCGGCGCGCCGGCCACGCCCCAGTCCAGCGCGTAGCGACCCTCGTAGTCGGCCAGCACCACGAAGAACGGGTTGCCGTAGCGTTCCAGCCAGCGCAGCGCGTCTTCCGGCTCGTCCTTCCAGTTGTAGCCCACCACGCGCACGCGCCGGCTCTCGGCGAAGCGGGTGAGCACCGGGTGCTCGTCGCGGCAGGCGGCGCACCAGCTGCCCCACACGTTGAGCACGTACGGCGCGCCGCGCAGGTCGGCCGCGCCCATGCGCACCGACGGATCGTGCAGCACCGGCAGCACGAACTCGGGCGCGGGGCGGTTGAGCAGGGCCGAGGGCAGCACGTCGCGGTCGGCATCGCCCGAGCGCATCACGCCATGCAGCATCAGCCCCAGCAGGCCGACGAAGAACAGGGCGCCAAGCACCACGGCGACCAAGGGCAGGCCCTGCGGCTTGCGGGGAGTGTTCATGCGGTCTTGTTCTCCTTGCCGGTGCGACGGAAGCGGCGGTCGCCGGCGGCCACCAGGCCACCGAGCGCCATCAGCGCCGCGCCGGCCCAGATCCAGCGGACGAACGGCTTGAGGTGCACGCGCACCGCCCAGGCGCCATCGCCCAGCGCCTCGCCCAGGGCCACGTAGACATCGCCGGTGAAACCGGGTCGGATCGCCGCCTCCGTCATCACCTGCCCGCCACTGGCATAGGCGCGCTTTTCCGGGTGCAGCAGCACCACCGGCCTGCCATCGCGCAGCACCTGCACGTGGCCGCGGTCGGCCACGTAGTTGGGGCCCTGCAGCTGGTCCACGCCCTGGAAGCGGAACGCATACGGTCCCACCTGCAGCGACTGGCCCGGCCTGAGCGCGACCTCGCGCTGGACGTTCTGCGCCTCCACCAGCAGCGCGCCGGCCAGGAACACCGCCACGCCCAGGTGCGCCAGCACCATGCCCCACATCTCGGCGGTCATGCGCCCGCTGTTGCGCAGGCGTGCCCAGGCGAAGCGCAGGGTGCCCAGGGCCACCCAGGCGGCGCCGGCCACGCCGGCGGCGGTCTTCCACGGGCCCTGCGGCGCGGTGAAGTACGCGGCCACGCCCAGGCCGCAGGCCACGCCCAGCCATGGCAGCAGCATCGCCGCGACCTTGGAGGGCTGGTCGCGCTGCCAGCGCGTGAGCGGGCCGAAAGGCACCAGCGCCACCAGCGGCGCCATCAGCACCACGAACAGCAGGCCGAAGTAGGGCGGGCCGACGGAGATCTTGCCCATGTCCAGGGCGTCGGCGATCAGCGGGTACAGGGTGCCCAGCAGGATCATCGCGCAGGTGCTGGCCAGCAGCAGGTTGTTGAGCAGCAGCAGGGTCTCGCGCGAGGCCGGCTGGAACCCGGCGCCCGGGTCCAGGCGGCCGGCGCGCAGCGCGTACAGCAGCAGCGACCCGCCGATCACCAGGGCCAGGAACACCAGGATGAACAGGCCGCGCGAGGGGTCGGAGGCGAAGGCGTGCACGCTGGTCAGCACGCCGGAGCGGACCAGGAAGGTGCCCATCAGCGACAGCGAGAACGAGGCGATCGCCAGCAGCAGGGTCCAGCCGGCGAAGCTGCCGCGCTTCTCGGTCACAGCCTGGGAGTGGATCAGGGCCGCGCCCACCAGCCACGGCATGAAGGCCGCGTTCTCCACCGGGTCCCAGAACCACCAGCCGCCCCAGCCGAGCTCGTAGTACGCCCACCAGCTGCCCAGGGCGATGCCCACGGTCAGGAAGGCCCAGGCCACGTTGGTCCAGGGCCGCACCCAGCGCAGCCAGCGGGCGTCGATGCGGCCGTCCAGCAGGGCGGCGATGGCGAAGGCGAACGGCACCGAGAAGCCGGCCCAGCCGATGTACTGCATCGGCGGGTGGATGATCATCCCAGGGTCCTGCAGCAGCGGGTTGAGGTCCCGCCCCTCCAGCGGCGCCGGCAGCAGCCGGTCGAACGGGTTGGAGGTGAAGATCAGGAACGCGAGGAAGCCGAAGCTGACGATGCCCAGCACGCCCAGTACGCGCGCCACCACCGGCTCGGGCAGGCCGCGCGACAGCGCGGCCACCAGCGCGTTCCACGCCACCAGGATCAGCGTCCACAGCAGCAGCGAACCCTCGTGCGAACCCCACACCGCCGTATAGCGGTAGACCATCGGCAGCACGGTGTTGGAGTTGGTGGCCACGTAGCGCACCGAGAAGTCCTGGGCGACGAAGGCCCAGGTCAGCACCGCGTAGGCGGCCACCAGCAGCGCCAGCTGCGCATACCCGGCCGGGCGGGCGACGCCCATCAGCGCGGCACTGCCACGGTGCGCGCCGGCCAGCGGGAGGACGGCCTGGACCGCGGCCAGCAGCAACGCCAGGAGCAGCAGCACCTGGCCGAGTTCAGGAAGCATGGGTGTTTCCGGTGTTGCGGCGCGCGTCTGCGCGGGTCGGGGCCGTCACTGCGTGGATCCGGCGGGTGGCGCCTGCACGTCGTGCTTCTGGTGCGCGACGCCCATCTTGTCGGCCACTTCCTTGGGCATGTAGTTCTCGTCGTGCTTGGCCAGGACGTTCTCGGCCACGAACGCGCCGCCCTCCATGCGCCCGGTCGCCACCACCGCCTGGCCTTCGCGGAACAGGTCCGGGAGGATGCCGGTGTAGCGGACCTGCAGCTGGGCGTCGCCGTCGGTGACCCGGAAGCTGGATTCCATCGATCCGGCCGGGCGCTGAAAGGAGTCCTTCTCGACCATGCCGCCGAGGCGGAAGCGGGCCTGCCCGGACGCGACCTCGGCGCCGGCCTGCCCGCCCAGCACCTCGGCCGGGGTGTAGAGGTAGGCGACGTTGCGCTGCAACGCCATGGCGACCAGGGTGGTGGCCAGGCCGGAGGCCAGCACCAGCACGAGGACCAGCAGCAGCCGGCGGCGACGTTGCGGATTCATCGGGTCAACTCCACGTCCGGGGCGGGGCGCCCGGAGGGCTTACGGTCTCGGCGCGCGCGCAGGCGCACGGCGCGCAACTGGCGCCGGACCTGCAGCCGCGGGGCCAGGAAATCCCACAGGAAGACGGCGGCGAACACCGCGTAGGCGCCGATCACGTAGGGCAGGTAGCTCATGCGTCGCCCCCGGCCAGCCGGCGCACCCAGTCCTTGCCGGACTCCCGGCGCAGGTTGTCGGCGCGGGCGCGGTCCAGCAGCGAGCCGGCGAACCAGAACTTGGTGCCGGCCACCATCCACCACAGCGGGGCGATCATGCTCGGGTCCATGCTGGACTGGCCGAACACGCGGATGGTCTGGCCCTGGTGCAGCGAGTCCCACCATTCCACCGAGTAGCGGATCACCGGCAGCAGGGCCACGCCGACGATGGCCAGCAGGCCGGCGGCCCGGGCCGAGGCGCGGCGGTCGTCACCGGCGTGGTACAGGCCGATCACGCCCAGGTACAGGAACAGCAGGATCAGCTCGGTGGTCAGGCGCGGGTCCCAGTCCCACCAGGTGCCCCACATCGGCTTGCCCCAGATCGAGCCGGTGGCCAGGGTGATCACGGTGAAACCGGCCCCGATCGGCGCGCAGGCCATGGCCAGGATCTCGCACAGCTTGATCCGCCAGACCAGGGCGATGACCGCGTAGAAGGCCATCAGGCCGAACACGAACATGCTCATCCAGGCCGCCGGCACATGGATGTAGAGGATCCGCGCGCTGTCGCCCTGCTGGTAGTCGGCCGGGACCACGAACAGCGCCTGCCACATGCCTACGCCCATCACCAGCAGCGCCGCCAGCCACGCCCACGGGGCCCAGCGCGCGGCGAAGCGGTCGAAATACGGCGGTGAGCCGAGGAGGTGGAACCAGCGGATCACCGGGTTCATGGAAGGAGTCACGTCGCTCGCGGTTGGCGCCGGCAGGTCTGCGACCGGCCGGACAGGCTCGTTCCAGGCATTTTTCCAGACTGGGCCCGATGGGCCAAGCCGGATGCATGGACAAAATGTCCACCCCCCGGTCCTTGCGCGGCTGCGCGGCGGGACGGTCCGTATCAGGGCGTGATGCTGCGGCCCCGGGCGCCATTCTGCCTTGATCAGGCGCAAGGCGCGCGCTTCATCCCTGGGCGATGCGGATCGCCGCCGCTGCCGCCAGCGGTGCCAGCACCGCACTGGCGACCAGTCCGGCCGCCATCAGCAGCAGCGCGCCACTGGCATCCAGGCCCTGGGCGCTGGCGGCGACGCTGCCGGCGCCAAACACCAGCACCGGCACGTACAGCGGCAGGGCCAGCAGCGCCACCAGGATGCCGGAACGCTTCAGGCCGACCGTCAGCGCCGCCACCACCGCGCCCAGCAGGCTCAGTACCGGCGTGCCCAGCAGCAGGGTCAGCATCAGCATCGGCAGCTGCGCGCGCGGCAGGTACAGGAATTCGCCCAGCACCGGCACCACCAGCAGCAGCGGCACGGTGGTGGTCAGCCAGTGGCCGAAGGTGCGCACCGCCACCAGCCAGGCCAGCGGCACCGGCGCCAGCAGCCACTGCTCCAGCGAGCCGTCCTCGGCGTCGCCACGGAACAGGCTGTCCAGCGACAGCAGCCCGGCCAGCAGCACCGCCACCCAGATGGCGTAGGGCGCGACGTGGTCGCGCAGCAACTCGCGCCCGCCGCCCATGGCCAGGGCGAACATCACCACCACCAGCAGGGCGAACAGCGCCGGCTGCAGGGCATCGCCGCGGCGTCGCCAGACCAGGCGCAGGTCGCGACGCAGCAGGGCGACGGCCGACTGGCGCAGGCCCGGCGCGCTCACGCGGTGGCTCCCAGTTCCAGCATGCGGGTGCGCACCGGCGGTGCGGCGTACGCGCCATGGGTGGTGACCAGGGCCGCGCCGCCGCCTCGCAGGTGCGCGGAGATCATCCGGTTGACCAGGTTGATGCCCTCCAGGTCCAGGTTGGCGTAGGGCTCGTCCAGCAGCCACAGCGGCGCCGGCGAAAGCCACAGCCGGGCCAGGGTGACGCGCTTCTTCTGTCCGGCCGACAGCTGTCGGGCCGGGGCATCCTCGTACCCCGCCATGCCCGCCACCTCCAGCGCCGGGCCGATCGCCTGGCCTTCGCGGCGGCCGTGCAGGCCACACAGGAACGCCAGGTTTTCCAGCACCGTCAGCTCGCCCTTGAGCGCCGGCAGGTGGCCGAGGTAGGCCACGGCACGGGCGCGAAGGTCGGGAGCGGCGGGCCTGCCCTGGATCAGGATACGGCCCGCGTCCGCCCGCAGCAGCCCGGCCAGCACCCGCAGCAGGGTGGTCTTGCCCGAGCCGTTGCCGCCCTGGACCAGCAGCGCCTCGTTGGCATCGACCGCGAAATCGAGCGGGCCGAACACCGGCTCCTCGTTGCGGGCGAACGCCAGGCCCTGGGCGGCCAGCAGGGGAGCGTGGGCGGAGTCGGTCATCGGCGCGCATTGTAGCGGTGGCCGTGCGTGGACGCCGGGCTTCGCCATCGGCGCGCGGGCCCATCCCGCCGGGGGCTGGCAGAGCCGCGTCCGGGAAGCGGGAGCGAGCGGTTCTCCGGCCGCGCGCAGGGCGTTGGCCTGCGCCGACTGGCACCCGCTCAGGCTGGGCCGGGCTGCCTGTGGCGCGCCACCAGCTCGACCACGGACAGCACCAGGCCATGGCCCGCCATCGCCACCGTCCACCAGATCGTCGGCCACTTCATGATCGCGAGGTCACCCGTGCCCAGCCCGATGCCGGCGAACACCAGCATCCCGAACAGGTAGCCGGCCAGGTGGATGAGGACGGACAGGCGGAGGGCGTCGCGTTCCTTCGCCTTCCCGGCGCGCGCGGCTTGCGCGGCCTCCGCCTCCCGGTCGACGGTCAGTGCCCGCACGTCGACGCCGAACGCGGCCGCCAGCGCCATCACCGATTCGCGCGCGGCCTTCTCGCCGTTCTCGATCCGCTGCACCGTCCTCAGGCTGAGGCCGGCTGCCTCGGCCAGGTGTTCCTGGGACCAGCCCCGCCCGTCGCGGAAACCCCTGACCAGTGCCCCGTCCACGTGGATCTGCATCGCGTCGTCCCTGTTGGCACCGGTCTTCCCGGCGCCTCCCAGAGTGCCGCATGGCCGCCGCTTTGCAACGACAGCGATGCGCTACCGGGCCGCCAGCAGGACGACAGTGCCGTGCCAGGCAGCGGCCGCTGGCCGCGGACCACGCCTCCGCGGTCCGCGGCACCAACTCAGGAGGAAGCCGGCGCCACCCGGTCCACCGGGCCGGCGCCGCAAGGCGGGTGGACGGGCCCGGGCCGGGCCCGGTACATCCGCAGCCGCACCGGCTCCCGGGCGTTCCAGTGCAGCAGGCCGGCCTGGCCGTAGCGCCTGCCCAGGGCATTGGCGCCGGCCGGGTCGAGGCTTCCGACAGCCAGCCACGCTCCTCGCGGCGGCCGCCGGCATCGGTGGCGATCGCGCGCATCGCCGGCCCGCCGAGCGCGTCCAGGTTGGTGCAGGGCGGCGTCGGCGGTGGCGTTCTGGTCCTCCGCGCGGGGAAGCGGCTGCGGGTTCCAGACGGTGATGAGGGTCAGGCGCAGGCTGCCTGCGGTGCGCCCGACGGCCTGGACGGGCGCCGCCGGCGCGGCAGGCCTATCGCAAGCGACAGCCGGCGGCCGTCACGCAGGCGCACGCGGTAGCGTGCGGCGAGGTAGGCATGGAGCAGTGCGACCATCGCCGGTGCGGCGCCGGGAATGCTGTTTTCCGCCATCTGCCCATCTTCGCCGGCCATCGCCTTTGCGTACACTCCCGGCTCCCCACCCCACGCCGGAACCACGATGCCGCTGCAGATCCCGCCGACCAAGCTGCCCCGGGTGGGCACCACCATCTTCACCGTGATGTCGCAGATGGCCGCCGAGCACGGTGCGGTGAACCTCGGCCAGGGTTTCCCAGACTTCCCCGTGCCGCAGCGGCTGGTGGACGAACTGGACGCGGCCATGCGCGCCGGACACAACCAGTATTCACCGATGACCGGTGCGGCGGTGCTGCGCGAGGCGATCGCGGGCAAGGCCCAGCGCTGCTACGGCGCCGAGGTCAATCCGGAGACCGAGGTCACCGTGACCAGCGGCGCGACCGAGGCGATCTTCAATGCGATCCACGCCGTTGTGCGCGCCGGCGAGGAGGTGGTCGTGCTCGACCCGGCCTACGACTGCTACGAGCCGGCGATCGAGCTTGCCGGCGCGCGTGCGGTGCACGTGCCACTGGACCCGGCCACCTTCGCGGTGGACTGGGACCGGGTGCGCGCGGCGATCACCCCGCGCACCCGCCTGCTGATGGTCAACAGCCCGCACAACCCGTCCGGGGCGATGTTCGGCGCCGGCGACATGCAGGCGCTGGCGGCGCTGCTGGAAGGCACCGACATCCTGCTGCTGTCCGACGAGGTGTACGAGCACATCGTGTTCGACGGGCGCCGCCACGAGTCGGTGCTGCGCTGGCCGCAGCTGCGCCAGCGCGCCTTCGTGGTGTCGAGCTTCGGCAAGACCTACCACTGCACCGGCTGGAAGGTGGGCTATGCGATCGCCCCGCCGGCGCTGAGTGCGGAGTTCCGCAAGGTCCACCAGTACAACGTGTTCTGCACCTTCGCCCCGGCCCAGCACGCGTTCGCGGCGATGATCCGCGACGAACCCGCACACGACGAGCAACTGGGGGCCTTCTACCAGGCCAAGCGCGACCGTTTCCGCGGGCAGCTGCTGGGCACCCGCCTCAAGCCCCTGCCG
>PJUI01000208.1_pt1 | contig 16888 bp, 13 predicted proteins | sample 1512201 | NCBI WGS metagenome assembly PJUI01 (sample SAMN08177670, study PRJNA422409) | Feces metagenome, whole genome shotgun sequencing project. | isolation source: Chicken feces (2) enriched on wood chips | host: Gallus gallus | place: USA: Madison | collected 2015-01-15
CCAGGCGCAGGGCGGGCCGTATTACGCCAGCATCGAGGTGGCAGGCGTGCCGCGCCAGCCGCCGTCCGAGGATCGCAGCCGGGTGGGCATCACCCGCGACTGGTTCCTCACCGACGGCAAGCGCTGGACCGGCGGCACGTTGCGCGAGGGCCAGGTGCTGGTGGCGCGATTGACGGTGGAGACCGGCGAGTCGATGCCGGACGCGCTGGTGACCGACCTGCTGCCGGCCGGCCTGGAAGCGGAGAACCTCAACCTCGGCGACGCCGCGCAGTGGGAAGGGGTGGCCATCGACGGCGTGCAGCTGTCTTCGCGGATGGAGGAGGCCAGCCTCCTGCACGAGGAGTACCGCGACGACCGCTACGTGGCGGCCATCGCGCTGCGTGGCGGCGGCCGCGCGCGCCTGTACTACCTGGTGCGTGCGGTCACGCCGGGCACCTACGTGGTCCCGCCGCCGCAGGTCGAGGACATGTACCAGCCACTGCTGCGCGGAACCGGCGCCGCCCGCCCGGCCCAGGTCACGGTGGTGCCGCCCTGAGCGGCGCCACGCGCGGGCAAAGAAAAACCCCGCCTCGCGGCGGGGTTTCGCTTTACCGGCGGATCCTGCGCAGGATCAGTCCAGCGGGGTGATATTGGAGGCCTGCGCACCCTTCGGGCCCTGGGTGACCTCGTAGCTCACGCGCTGGCCTTCCTTCAGCGAGCGAAAGCCCTTGGAATTGATCGCGGAAAAGTGCGCGAAAACGTCCGCGCTCCCGTCTTCCGGCGAGATGAAGCCAAATCCCTTGGCGTCGTTGAACCACTTGACGGTACCGTTGGCCATGATGCTGCGTAATCCTTGCGTTGGATGGAGATGCGGCGGCCGCCGCGAGCGCGAGTATGCAAATACCCGGAGCCGCTGACAATCGGCAGGATCAATCGGTTTCGCTTGTTACCGGTAACTTCGTCTTTCAGGCGGTGCGAGCCAGGCGCGACACCAGTTCCGGCAGGCCGGCCGACGCGGCGGCGACATTCTCCAGCACCTCATCGAGGGTGATCTCGGCGGCGTCGCCGCAGCCCGCCGCCCAGTTGGCCACGATCGCCAGGCAGGCATAGTCCAGCCCCAGTTCGCGCGCCAGCGCCGCCTCGGGCATGCCGGTCATGCCGACCAGGTCGCAGCCGTCGCGGCGCATGCGCGCGATTTCCGCATTGGTTTCCAGGCGCGGCCCCTGGGTGGCGCCGTAGCAGCCGCCATCCACCACCGCCACGCCGCCGGCGCGCGCGGCATCGAGCACGGCGTTCCGCAGCGCGGGCGTGTACGGATGGCCGAAGTCCACGTGCAGCGGCTCGCCCTCGCCATCCCAGAAGGAGGCGTCGCGGCCCCAGGTGTAGTCGATCAGCTGGTCAGGGCACGCCAGCACGCGCGGTCCGTAGCTGTCGGTGATTCCACCCACGGTGTTGAGCGCCAGCACCCGGGCGGCGCCGGCCTGCTGCAGCGCATGCAGGTTGGCGCGGTAGTTGACCCGGTGCGGCGGCAACGCGTGGCCTTCGCCATGGCGGGCCAGGAACGCGATGCGCGCGCCGGCGAGCCGGCCGATCCGCACCGGTCCGGAGGGCGCGCCCCAGGGCGTCTGGAAATGGTGCGTCTGCACGTCCTCCAGCGCGGCCAGGCGGTAGACGCCGGTGCCGCCGATCACCGCCAGTGCCAGCTCCACGGCTCAGTCCTTCAGCGCGTAGATGGCCGGCAGGTTGCGGCCCTGCTCGTGGTAGTCCATGCCGAAGCCGTACACGTAGCGGTCCGGAACGTGCAGGCCGGCGTAGTCGGCGCAGACGCCCTCCACGCAGCGGTCGTGGTCCTTGACCGTCAGCGCGGCGATGCGCACGTCCGTGGCGCCCTGTTCGATGCACCAGCGGCGCACTTCCTGCAGCGTGTGGCCCTCGTCGAGGATGTCGTCGGCGATCAGCACGCGGCGACCGTACAGCGAGGTCGCCGGACGGTGCTTCCACACCAGCTCGCCCCCCTGGTTCTGGCCGCGGTAGCGGGTCGCGTGCAGGTAGTCGAACTGCAGGTCCAGGCCACGGGCGCCCAGTTCCAGGGCCAGCTGGCCGGCGAACAGCATGCCTCCATGCATCACCGTCAGGAACACCGGCACGAAGCTGTCGCCGCGGCGGTCGGCGGGGACATCGCCGATGTAGTCGCGGGCGATCTGGTCGGCCATGCGGCTGATGGCCGCGTCGATCGCGGCGCGGTCGACGAGCACGTCGGATTTGGCGAGGACTTCGGAAATGAGCAGGTTGGACATCGGGGAAGCTACCGGTAGGGAGAGGAGTGCAGGTCAGGCGATGGTGCCGGGCATGCGGGCACGCGCCGCGTCATAGCGTGCATCGGCCAGCAGGCCGTCCCAGCCCAGTGCGCCGCGTCCGATCAGGCCCAGCAGGGCGGCGGTGTCCAGGCGACGGTCGCCCACCGCATCGAGCGATTCGTCGACCAGCTCGGGATGGCAGACCAGGACCACGTCGCAGCCGGCATCCAGGTGCGCGCACACGCGGGCGCGGACCCCGCCGGCGCCGTGCGCGGCGGCCATGCCGATGTCGTCGGAGAACACCACGCCACGGAAGCCGAGCTCGCCGCGCAGGAGGTCCCTGATCCAGAACGGCGAATAGCCGGCCGGTTCCGCGGCGACGGCCGGGTACTGCACGTGGGCCATCATCACCGCGTCGGCACCGGCACCGATGCCGGCGACGAACGGCACCAGGTCTTCGGCGCGCAGCGCCTCCAGCGGACGCGGATCGACCGCATGGTCGACGTGGGTGTCCTCCAGCACGGTGCCGTGGCCGGGGAAATGCTTGAGGGTGGCGGCCATGCCGGCGGAGTGCATGCCGCGCACGTAGGCCTCGGCAAGCGCGGCCACCACGTCCGGTTCGGCGGCGAAAGCACGGTCGCCGATGGCGCGGTTGCCACGGCCCAGGTCGACCACCGGGGCGAAGCTCAGGTCCACGCCGCTGGCACGCATCTCGCTGGCCATCAGCCAGGCGTGTTCGGCGGCCTGGGCCAGGGCGGCGTTGCGGTCGCGGGCATACAGCTCGCCGAACCGCTGCAGCGGCGGCAACGCGCTGTAGCCGTCGACGAAGCGTTGCACCCGCCCACCCTCCTGGTCGACGCAGACCAGCTGTGGACGGGGCGCGGCCTGGCGGATGGCGGCGGACAGCTCGGCGACCTGCGCGCGCGAGGCGAAGTTGCGCCTGAACAGGATCACGCCGGCCACGGCGTCATGCTGCAGCCAGTCGCGCTCCTGTGCGGTCAGTTCGGTGCCGGCGACGCCGATCACGAGCATGGGGGGGACTCCAGGACGCGCCTGATTGCGCGTGGTCGCCATTGTCGCAGATGCGGCCCGGCGGCTGCGACGCGGCCGCGCTGGCCGGACGTCGCGGCTCAGCCGGTCGGCGGGCCGGCGCGCTCGCCGGCGTCCCACTCGGCGTAGGGGCGCGCGGCCAGGGCCAGGTTGTAATAGCGGCGCAGCTCGGTGACTTCCGCGCCCAGCCAGTCCGGGCGCGCGAACGGCGCATCCACGGCCTCCAGCTCGATCTCGGCCACCACCAGCCCGGCATTGGGTCCCTCGAACTCGTCGATCTCCCACAGGTGGGCGCCGTGGCGCACGTAGTGCCGCCGCTTGCGCACCAGGCCACCCACGCACAGTCCGAGCAGCTGTTCGGCCTCGGCGACCGGGATCGGGTAGTCGAACTCCAGCCGCTGCGGACCGGCCTGGGCCGACTTGATGTTGAGGAAGGCGGCCTGGCCCTCGACCCGGACCCGCACCGAGGCCTTCTGCCGGCCTGCGGTGACCGTGGCCAGGTCGTTGAGGTAGCCCTGGGCCATCGCCTGGCTGTGCGAGGTGGCCGCCCGCCAGCCGTCTCCGGCGAGCAGGAATTTGCGTTCGATTTCCACGGCCATCGCCGGACCACTCCTGGAGGGGAAGGGCGCCATGATGCCAGCGCCGTGGCCGGGCCCCATGCCGGCGGCCGCTTCGCCAGGGGGTGCGGTCATGGACGCTCCCGGCACCTTCGTGTATTAAACCGGCTTCCCATCGCCCGCTTCACGGACCCTTGCGCATGCAGAAAGACAGCACGATCCGGCTGCTCATCGTCGACGACCGGGTGGAGGACGCCGAGGCCATCGTGAGCGCGCTGCGCAACGGCGGCATCGCGGTGCGCCCGCTGCGGCCGCACGATGCGGCCGAGCTGGCGCAGATGGTCGCCTCCCAGCCGGTGGACCTGGTGATGGCCAGCCCCTCGGTGGCGATGCCGATGGAACAGGTGCGCGCGCAGGTGGCCGCCAGCGGCAAGGACGTGCCGCTGCTGGCACTGGCCGACCACATCGACGAGGAGACCATGCTGTCGTGCCTGGGCCACGGCGTGCGTGCGGTGGTGCTCAAGGACCGCCCCGAGCACCTGCTGGACACCGTGCGCCGTGAGTGGTCGGACCTGGAGGCGCGCCGCGGGCTGCGCCGGCTGGAAGCCCAGCTACGCGAGACCGAGCGCCGCTGCGATGCCCTGATCGCCTCCTCGCGCGACCCGGTGGCCTACATCCACGAAGGCATGCACATCCGCGCCAACGACGCTTACCTGGAGATGTTCGGGTTCGAGTCCTTCGAGGACGTGGAAGGCATGTCGCTGCTGGACCTGGTCGCGGCCCAGCACATCGACGACTTCAAGCAGCTGCTCAAGTCGCTGTCCCGTGGCGAGCCGCCACCGCCGGAATACCTGATGGAGGCACGCCACCTCGACGGCTCGACCTTCCCGGCGAAGATGGAGTTCGCCACCGCCAGCTACGAGGGCGAGGCCTGCGTGCAGGTGGTCTTCCGCCGGCGCGAGGAGCTGGACCCGGAGCTGGCGCGCGAGGTCGAGGAACTGCGCCAGCGCGACCAGGTCACCGGGCTGCTCAACCGCCCGACCTTCATGCGCATGCTCGAGGACGCGGTGGCCCGCATCGGCCGCGATGGCGGCCAGTATGGGTTCCTGCTGGTGGAGCCGGACCATTACGCGCGCCTGTTGCCGGACATCGGCCTGGACGCGGCCGATGCCATCGTCGCGGCGCTGGCCGACCGGGTGCGCAGCGCCGTGGACGGCGAAGTGAAGGTGGCGCGCTTTGGCGAGCACAGCTTCGCGCTGCTGCTGGAAGGCAGCCATGCCCGCACCAAGGCGGTGGCCGAAGCGTTGCGCGATGCCATCGCCACCCACGTGTTCAGCGTCGGCGCCCGCTCGGTGGCGGTGACCGCCAGCATCGGCGGCGTGCAGGTGGGCGAGAAGATCGCCAGCGTGCCGCAGATCCTGGCCCGCGCCAGCGGCTGCCTGCACGCGGCGGTGGAGCTGGGCGGCAATACCCTGCAGGTGTTCGACCCCGGCGCGGCCGACCGCGCCGAGGAGGAGCGGATCGCCCGCTGGGTCGAGCGCCTGCGCGAGGCGCTGGCCGGTGAGGGCTTCGTCCTCCATTACCAGCCGGTGCTGTGCCTGCACGGCGACGGCGCCGAACTGTACGAGGCGCACCTGCGGATCGAGGTCAACGGCGAGCTGGTGCGTCCGTCGGCGTTCGCCGCCATCGCCCAGGAATACGGGCTGCTGGCCGAGATCGACCGCTGGGTGGTGCGGCAGGCCATCGCCACCCTCGCCGAGCGCGAACGCGCCGGGCGCAATACCCGCCTGCTGGTCAAGGTCTGTCCCGACTCGTTCGCCGGCGACGGCCTGGCCGCGCTGATCCGCGCCGAACTGGCGCGCCACGGCGTGGCCGGCGAGCGCCTGTGGCTGCAGGCGCCGGAAGCCAAGGTCTTCACCCACCTGCGCAACGCCCAGCAGTTCCTGGCGGCGGTGTCCCAGGTCGGCTGCCGGGTGGGCCTGGAGCAGTTCGGCTCGGGCCTGGACTCCTTCCAGCTGCTGGCGCACTTCAAGCCGGCGTTCCTGAAGATCGACCCCGGCCTGACCGAAGACCTGGGCAAGCCCGGCGAGGCCCAGGACAAGGTCCGCGAGATCACCGCCCGTGCGCAGGCCGACGGCATGGCGACCCTGGCCGAGGACGTGGGTGACGCGCAGGCCATGAGCCAGCTGTTCACCGTCGGCGTGGACTACGTCTCCGGCGATTTCGTGGCGCCGGTGGCGGCGACCATGAACTTCGACTTCAGCTGACTTCCGCGGCGGTCCGGCCGCGCAGGGAGCGGGCCGCGTGCGGGCAAGGGCGTGGCGGCGTGGCCTGCGACCCCCCGCAGGCAGGCCGTGCAGTCCGACCCGGCGGTTGGGGCTGGCGTGGACTGCCCGCGCCGCCCCGTGGATGCGGCTCAGTCCAGGAACTGCAGCCGGGCCAGCTCCGCGTACAGGCCGTCCTGGGCCAGCAGCTGCGCGTGGGTGCCCTCGGCGACGATGCGGCCGCGGTCCATGACCACGATGCGGTCGGCCTGCAGCACGGTGGCCAGCCGGTGCGCGACGACCAGCGTGGTCCGGCCGCGCATTAGGTTCTGCAGCGCGTGCTGCACGGCACGCTCGCTCTGCGCGTCCAGGGCGCTGGTGGCTTCGTCCAGCAGCAGCACCGGCGCGTCCTTGAGCAGGGCGCGGGCGATCGCCACCCGCTGCTGCTGCCCGCCGGACAGGCGTGCGCCACGCTCGCCCAGTTCGCTGGCATAGCCTTCGGGCAGGGCGGTGATGAATCCGTCTGCCTCGGCGGCCGCGGCCGCTTCGCGCACCTCGGCGTCGCTGGCCTCCAGCCGCCCGTAGCGGATGTTGTCCATCGCACTGGCGGCGAACAGCACCGGCTGCTGCGGCACCAGCGCGACGCAGCCGCGCAGCCGGGCCGGGTCCAGCTCGCGCAGGTCGATCCCGTCCAGGCGCACGCTGCCGGCCTGCGGGTCGTGGAAGCGCAGCAGCAGCGACAGCACCGTGCTCTTGCCCGCGCCGGAGGGGCCCACCAGGGCCACGGTCTCGCCCGGGCGCACCTCCAGGTCGAAGCCGTCCAGGGCCGGGGCATCCTCGCGCCCCGGATAGTGGAAGCGGACATCCTCGAAGCGGATCGCCCCGCGGACCGGCGCCGGCAGGGCATGCACCCGCGCCGGGGCGGCGATCGCCGGGGCCTCGCCCAGCAGCTCGGAGATGCGCCCCATGCCGCCGGCGGCACGCTGCAACTCGTTCCAGACCTCGGCAAGGGCGCCGACCGAACCGCCGCCGATCAGCGCATACAGCACGAACTGGCCGAGCACGCCGGCGGTCATGGTGCCGGCGACCACCTCGTGCGCGCCGGTCCACAGCACCAGCACGATCGCGCCGAACACCAGCACGATCGCCGCGGCGGTCACCAGCGCCTGGGCGCCGATGCGGCGCCGCGCGGTGGCCACCGCGCGCTGCACCGCGGCGTCGAAGCGGCTGCGCTCGTAAGGCTCGCGCGCGTAGGCCTGCACGGTGCGCACCGCACCCAGGCTCTCGGCGGCCAGGGCGTTGGCATCGGCGACCCGGTCCTGGCTGGCACGGGAAGCCTTCTCCAGCCGGCGCGCGCCCAGCACGATCGGCAGCACCGACAGGGGAATGCCGACCAGCGAGTAGGCGGCCAGGTGCGGGCTGGTGACGAACAGCATCACCAGGCTGCCCACCACGGTGACGCTGCTGCGCAGGGCCACGGACATGGTGGTGCCGATCACGCTGCGCAGCAGCTCGGCATCGGCGGACAGACGCGAGACCAGCTCGCCGCTGCGGCTGCGGTCGTGGAAGGCGGGGTCCAGTCCGATCAGGTGCGCGTACAGCCGTCCGCGCAGGTCGGCCACCACCTTCTCGCCCAGCAGCGACACGAAGAAGAAGCGCGCGGCCGTGGCTAGCGCCAGGACCACCGCCACCACGAACAGCATGGCGAAGGCCTGGTTGATCATGGCGCCGCCACCGAAGCCGCGGTCGATCATGTAGCGCACCGCCACCGGCAGGCTCAGGGTCGCGCTGGAGGACACGGCCAGGGCTACGAGCCAGGCCGCGAACAGGCCGCGGTGCCTGGCCACGAACGGCCACAGGGTGCGCAGGCTGCCGATCTTCTGCAGGCGGCCTTCGCGGGATTCGGGGGTTGCCTGGCTCACTGGGGGACTCCGGGGACGGCGACGCGCACGCGGTCGCGGGTGGCATCGCGCAGGCGGGCGCGCAGCCCCGCGGCCTGGTCGGCCGGCAGCCGCAGGCCGAGGCGGGCGCCTGCCGTCATGAAGGTTTCGCTGGTTTTCTCGGCCGAGTGCGCCGCCAGGGCGGCGTGCACCGTGCCCAGGTCCGCGAACGGGCAGTCCAGTTCGAGCTCGGCCATCTCCACCAGTCGTTGGCGTGGGGCCAGCCGCAGGCATTCGGCCGCCGCACCACCGTACGCACGTACCAGCCCGCCGGCGCCGAGCTTGATGCCGCCGTACCAGCGGGTGACCACCACCGCCACGCGATCGCAGCCCTGGCCGTCGATGGCCGCCAGGATCGGCCGCCCGGCGGTGCCGGCCGGCTCGCCGTCATCGCTGGAGCGGTAGTCCTGGCCGATGCGGTAGGCCCAGCAGTTGTGGGTGGCGTCCGGGTATCCGGCCGCGCCGATGAACGCCAGCGCCTCGGCTGGCGTGGCGATGGGAGCGGCGTTGGCGAGGAACCGGCTGTGCCTGACCTCGATGGAGTGGCTGGCCGGCGCGGCGAGGGTGTCGGTCATCGCCGTCATTCTAACCGGCAGGCCCGCGACGGCCGCCGGTTGCGGCAGGGCTGCGCCGGCCGAACCTCAGGGGGCGGGTGCCAGCAGTTCGCGCAGGTCATCGGGCACCTGCTGCGAGGGATGGGCCTGCAGCAGACGCTGCAGGCTCGCCCGCGCCGCGTCGGCCTGGCCGGCGGCCCAGAGCCGCCTGACCTGTTCCAGCCACGCCGCCGCGTCGGCCGGATCGGCGGCGGCAGGCGCCGGTGGCGGCAGTGGCAGGCCCTCGATCTGGAAAACCGGAGCCACGGGGGCGTCCTGTGCAACGGCTGCCGCGGCCCGGCCGCCATCGACGGCACGGGCCCGGGCCGCGGCTGCGCGGGAAGGTTCCCACATGCGCAGCGCCGCGTCCGCTTCGCCCGCGGCCTGCTCCGCGTGGCCGGCGGTCGACGCTTCCATCGCCGGCATGGGCCGCGGCACCGGCGCGACCGGACGCACGGCGGGTATCGGCTCCGGTGGCGGCGGGGCAGGGGGGGCAGGGGGCGAGGGTTCCATCAGCGCGGCGACCGGTGCGGCCGGATCCCGCTCCGCGGCCTCCGGCCGGGGCGCGGACGACGCAGATGGGGCAGCTGAGGGACGTGGCGCGTGTGACGGGGGCGCGACTGCCGGCAGGACGTCCTGTCCAGGCTTTTCGGTCGGTCCGGGGGCGCGGCCGGCGGTGGCGGGCGGGCGCTCCGGGATCGGCGCCAAGGCGGGCTCGGCGGACGCGGCGGCGCCCCCGGACGGGCCGGGGGCGGCAACGGCTTCCGGGTGCTCGCCTGCGCCGCGGGTCGGGTACCCGGCCCGCGCAGCGGCGGGTGCATCCAGCGACCCGGCCTGGGCCTGGACCTGGCGGGTCGAGGCGGGCGAAGCGTCCGCCGCGGGCGCGGGACGGTCGCGCAGCTGCCAGGCGACCCCGGCCGCCAGCGTCAGCGAAGCGGCCAGTCCGAAGGGCGCGCCCCAGCGGCGGGGACCACGCGTGCGGGGGCGTCCGGCCCCGGCGAGCCCGGTGGCTCCCGGCGATTGTCCCTGTGCGGGGCCGGTGCTGCCGACCCGGGCCCGGGGCCTGGCGCGAGCGGCCGCCAGGATGCGGGCATCGACCTCCGACGACGGGCCCGCACCGGCCGTGGCATCGAGCTGGCGCTGCAGTTCGCGCTCCTCCGGGGTCAGCGTGCTGTCGTGGCTCATGCCTCCAGCCTCCCACGCAGCTTCTCCATCGCATAGCGCAGGCGCGACTTGACCGTCTCGCGCCCCACGCCGGTGATCCGCGCGATCTCCTCCAGCGGCAGCTCCCCATGCAGGCGCATCAGCACCGCCTCGCGTTGTTCGGCCGGCAGCTCCTCCAGGGCCCGGTGCAGCCGGGCGGCGTCCTGGCGGTTGCTGGCGTCGCGCTCCGGGTCGTCGGTCGCCGCCAGCGCCGCGGTCCGCTCCAGCGCATCGGCCGGTGCCGGGGGGCGGTGCCGGCGCGCGCGCCAGTGGTCGTGCAGGCGGTTGTGGGCGATGCGGTAAAGCCAGGCCCCGAAGGGCGCATCCGGCCGCCAGCCGGCGCGGGCGGCGATGACCTTCTGCCACACATCCTGGAACAGCTCCTCGGCCAGGGAACGGTCATGCACCTGCCCGAGCAGGAAGCGGAACAGCGGCATCCGGTGGCGCGCGTAGAGCTGGCCGAAGGCATCGTCGTCGCCGGCTATCCACGCCTGCATCAGGGTTTCGTCGGCGGCCGCGTCCACTGCCTGGTCCATGCCCCGCACCCTACAGGGCCGGGCGACGGGCGCAAGCGGTGGGGCAGCCGGATGGGCCAGGGCGGGGGCGGGAAGGCAGGGCATGCCGGTTACAACGCGCGGGTCGGGCCGAAGGGGTCGAGCAGGGGGCGCGGCAGGCGCTATGCTGGGGACCGGCGTCAGGGGGCTGAGCTCGGCGATGACCCAAGCAGGGAGCATGGAGGGAGCGGCGGCGCCGGCCGGCATGCACATGCGCGGCCACCTGCCACGCGTCCATGCGGTACTGGCCGGGTTGCTGCCTGGCGCCGACTGGCTGGCGGTGGGCTGGCGCGCGGACGGCGTGCGGCCGGCCGCCGAAGCCGGGGACGGCGGTCCCGAAGCGCTGGCCCTGCTGGAGCACGCGCTGGAGGGCGCACTGGAAGCGGGACCCGGCCTGCTGGTCGAGGCCTGGGAGCACGACGGTGCACGCCTGGCCGTCCTTGCCCGGTGCCCCGCGCCACCGCCGGCCGCGGTCGAGGCGGCGTGGCGGGCCGCGGCGTGCGCGCTGCTGGACGGGGCGCTGCAGGGCGAGCGGCTGGGCGCGCGCGTGGAGCTGCTCGAGCAGTCCCGGCAGCTGCAGCAGGCGCTGTACGAGATCGCCGACCTGGCAGGCGCCGAGGTCGAGATGCAGGACATGCTGCACCGCCTGCACGCGATCATCGGCACCCTGATGTACGCCCCCAACTGCTACATCGTCGAGTACGACGACCAGCGCGGGACGCTGCGCTTCCTGTACTTCGCCGACGATCGCGACCCCTACGTGGCCGATCCCAGCCGGGAATGGAGCGAGCAGGAGATGCCCAACAGCCTGACGTTCGCCCTGCTGCGGCACGGCCAGGCCCTGCGCGGCCCCTCGCCGCTGATCCGGTTCAAGCTGGGCATCGGCGACCATGTCCAGCTGCAGGGGCCGGACAGCCGCGACTGGCTGGGCGTCCCGATGCGCCGCGGCGAGCGCGTGTGCGGCGCGATCGTGGTCCAGAGCTACGACCGCGCCGGCTGCTACACAGAGGAGGACCGCGCCCTGCTGGCCTTCGTGGCCCAGCACGTGCTCACGACACTGGACCGACGCCAGGCCCAGGCCGAGCTGGAGCGCCGGGTGCGGGAGCGGACCCTGGACCTGGAGCGTGCCAACCACGAGCTTCAGGAGGAGGTCCTGGAGCGGCAGCGCGCCGAGCGGCTGCAGCACGCGCTCTACCGCATCGCCGAGATGGCGGTCAGCTCGGGCAGCCTGGAGCAGTACTACGCCAAGGTCCACGCGGCGGTGGACGACCTGCTCTACGCCCGCAACTTCTACATCGCGATGCTCTCCGAGGACCAGGCGAGCATCGAGTTCGTGTATTCGGTCGACGAAGGCGGCGACCACCGCCCGCCACGGCGTTTCGGCAACGGCCTGACCGAGTACGTGATCCGGACCCGCCAGACCCTGCTGGCCCACCGCGAGGACCTGGACGCGCTGGTGGCCGCCGGCAGGGTCGAGGAGATCGGCCACCTGCGCGCCTGCAGCTGGCTGGGAGTGCCGCTGCGCCGCGAAGGCGAGGTGGTGGGCGTGATCGCGGTGCAGAGCTACAACCCGGAAATCCGCTTCACCGCCGATGACGAACGGCTGCTGTCGTTCATCGCCCACAACATCGGCACCGGCCTGGCCCGGCAGGCCGCGCAGGAACGGCTGCGCATCGCCCATGCCGAGCTGGAGCAGCGGGTGGGGGAGCGCACCGGCGCGCTGGAACGGGCCAACGAGCAGCTGCTGGCCCAGATCGGCGAGCGCCTGCGGGCCGAGCAGCGCCTGACCCACCAGGCCCTGCACGACGCCCTGACCGGACTGCCCAACCGCTCCTGCCTGCTGGACTGCCTGGCGGCCTCGATCGAGCGGGCCGCGGTCGGCGACGGCCAGGCGTTCGCCGTGCTGTTCCTGGACGTGGACCGCTTCAAGGTGGTCAACGACAGCATCGGCCACGCCGCCGGCGACGAACTGCTGGTCGAACTGGCGCGCCGCCTGGTCTCGGCGGTGCGGCCGGACGACGTGGTCGCGCGCCTGGGCGGCGACGAGTTCGCGGTGCTGGCCGGCTGCGCCGACGGCGACGAGGGCGTGCGGGACCTGGCCCAGCGCCTGCTGGGCGTGGTCGGGCGGCCGCTGTGGGTGGCCGGCCGCGAGCTGTTCCCCTCGGCCAGCATGGGCATCGCGCTGTGGCACCCGCGCTACCGAAGCGGCGAGGAACTGCTGCGCGACGCAGACGCGGCGATGTACCGCGCCAAGCACGAGGGCCGGGACCGCTACGCGACCTTCGACGAGGCCATGCGCGAACAGGCCGTGCGCAGCCTCGACCTCGAGGCCGACCTGCGCCGCGCGATCCAGCGCCAGGAGTTCCTGCCGTACTACCAGCCGATCGTGCGCCTGGACGACGGCCAGGTGGTCGGCCATGAGGCCCTGCTGCGCTGGCGCCACGAACGCCGGGGCCTGCTGGCGCCAGCGGAATTCATCGCCCTCGGGGAGGAAAGCGGCCTGATCGAGCAGGTGGACTGGCTGCTCTATGGACAGGTGATCTCCGAGCTGGCGCGCGGCGGGGAAGGCTACATCTCGGTCAACGTCTCCCCGCGGCATTTCCGCTCGGCCGATTTCGCCGACCGCCTGCTGGGCCTGCTGGAGGCCGCCGGCGCCAACCCGGCGCGCCTGCGGGTGGAGATCACCGAGGTGGCGCTGCTGGACGACTCCCCACGCACCCGCCGCCTGCTGGACACCCTGCGCGCGCGCGGGGTACGGGCGGTGCTGGATGATTTCGGCACCGGCTTCTCGGCCCTGTCCTACCTGCACCGGTTCCCGATCTCCGGGCTCAAGATCGACCGCAGCTTCGTCGCCGGGCTGGATGCGGAAGGCGGGCGCGAGGAGAGCCTGGCGCTGGTGGGAGCGATCCTGGCGCTGTCGCGCAGCCTGGGACTGGAGACGGTGGGCGAGGGCATCGAGACCCCCGCCCAACGCGACATCCTGCTGGAACTGGGCTGCGCCGGCGGCCAGGGGTTCCTGCTCGGGCGCCCGGGCGAGCGGCGGATCGGCTGATGCGCCCTCAGCTGCGGATCACCAGCAGCCGCACCTCGCTCATGTCCTCGATCGCGAACTTGACGCCCTCGCGGCCCAGGCCCGAATCCTTGACCCCGCCGTAGGGCATGTTGTCCATGCGGAAGCTGGGCACGTCGCCGACCACCACGCCACCGACGTCCAGCCGGTCCCAGGCCAGCATCGCGTGGGCCAGGCTGTCGGTGAACACGCCGGCCTGCAGCCCGAAGTCCGAATCGTTGACCGTCGCCAGCGCGGCCTCGAAATCCTCGAAGCGCTCCAGCACCGCGACCGGGCCGAACGCCTCCTCGCGCTGCAGCTCGCACTCGCGCGGCACGTCCTCCAGCAGCGTGGCCTGGAGCAGGTTGCCGCTGCGGCCGCCGCCGGCCACCAGGGTGGCGCCGGCCTCGCGCGCACGCCCGATCCAGCGCTCGAGCCGGATCGCGGCGTCCTCGTCGATCATCGGCCCGATGAAGGTCGCCTCGTCCTTCGGGTCACCACTGGCGAAGCCGGAGACCTTCGCCGCCAGCTTCTCCCTCAGCGCCTCATGCAGCGAGGCGTGGACGAGGATCCGCTGCACGCTGATGCAGCTCTGCCCGGACTGGTAGTAGGCGCCGAAGGCCAGGCGGTCGACCACGTGGTCCAGACGCCCGCCCTGGTCGGCGTCGACGATGCAGGCGGCGTTGCCACCCAGCTCCAGGGTGACCTTCTTGCGCCCGGCGCGGGCCTTGAACTCCCATCCCACCAGGCCGCCGGTGAAGGACAGCAGCTTGATCCGGTCGTCCTCGACCAGCGGCGCGGCGGTCTCGTTGTCGCAGGCGAACACCGAGAACGCGCCCTTGGGCAGGTCGGTCTCGGCCAGGATCTCGGCGATGATCAGCGCGCCGACGGGAGTCTTGCCGGCAGGCTTGAGCACGAACGGGCAGCCGGCGGCGATTGCCGGGGCGACCTTGTGCGCGACCAGGTTCAGCGGGAAGTTGAACGGTGTGATGAAGCTGCACGGGCCGATCGGCACCCGCTTCCATATTCCGCGATAGCCGTTCCCGCGCTCGGCGATCTCCAGGTTCACGGTCTGGCCCTCGATCCGCACCGCCTCCTCGGCGGCGACCCGGAAGGTGTCGATCAGCCGGGTCACCTCGCCACGCGCGTCCCTGATCGGCTTGCCGGCCTCGATGCACAGGGCCATGGCCAGCTCCCCGGCACGTTCGCGGAAGCGGGCCACGCAGTGTTCCAGCACCGCCTGGCGACGCCAGGGGGGCAGGGCCGCCATCGCCGGGGCGGCCTTCACGGCCGCGGCGATCGCGCGCTCCACCGCGCCGGCATCGGCCATCGCCACCCGGGTGGCGACCTGCCCGCTGAACTTGTCGCGCACCTCCAGGTCGGCGTTGGGCGCCTCGGCGGCATTGGCGATATACAGCGGATAGGTCGGCTTGAGCATGGGGGCAGGTCCTGGGCGGCGGGCCGGTCGGGCGAGTATGCCCAACGCCAGGGCGGGCGGGCGTGGTGGCGCGGCAGGCTCCGGTTCGGCCATCGCGTGCCCGGCCCGTCTAGAATGCGCACATGCAGCACGATGCCGTCACCCAGCCCACGCCGCCCGCCTCCATCGGCGCCTGGCCACGCCGCCCCACCCGCCAGGTCCTGGTCGGCGCAGTCGCCGTCGGTGGCGGGGCGCCGGTGGTGGTGCAGTCGATGACCAACACCGACACCGCCGACGTGGCGTCCTCGGTGAAGCAGGTGGCCGAGCTGTGGCGCGCCGGCTCCGAGCTGGTGCGCCTGACGGTCAACACGCCGGAGGCCGCGGCCGCCATCCCGCGGATCCGCGAGAAACTGCTGATGATGGGCATCGACGTGCCCCTGATCGGCGACTTCCACTACAACGGCCACCAGCTGCTGGCCGGCGAACCGGCTTGCGCGCAGGCCCTGGCCAAGTACCGGATCAACCCCGGCAACGTCGGCTTCGGCAAGAAGAAGGACACCCAGTTCGCCTCGATCATCGAAAAGGCGATCGAGTACGGCAAGCCGGTGCGCATCGGCGCCAACTGGGGTTCGCTGGACCAGGCCCTGGCCGCGCGCCTGATGGACGAGAACAGCCAGCGGGCCGAGCCGTGGGATGCCGGGCGGGTGCTGCGCGAGGCGCTGATCCGCTCGGCCGTCGATTCGGCCGACCGTGCGGTGGAACTGGGCCTGCCTGCCGAGCGCATCGTGCTCAGCTGCAAGGTCAGCGGCGTCCAGGAACTGATCGCGGTGTACCGCGACCTGGCCCAGCGCTGCGACTACGCCCTGCACCTGGGCCTGACCGAGGCCGGCATCGGCAGCAAGGGCATCGTGGCCTCGGCCGCGGCGCTGTCGGTGCTGCTGCAGGAAGGCATCGGCGACACCATCCGCATCTCGCTGACGCCCGAGCCGGGGCAGTCGCGCACCGCCGAGGTGGTGGTCGCCCAGGAACTGCTGCAGACCACCGGCCAGCGCGCCTTCACCCCGATGGTCACCGCCTGCCCGGGCTGCGGCCGCACCACCAGCACCTTCTTCCAGGAACTGGCCAAGACCGTGCAGGAGCACGTGCGGGCCAGGATGCCCGAGTGGCGAATCTCGCATCCCGGCGCCGAGAACCTGTCCCTGGCGGTGATGGGCTGCGTGGTCAACGGGCCGGGCGAGTCCCGCCATGCGGACATCGGCATTTCGTTGCCCGGCACCGGCGAGGCGCCATCGGCCCCGGTGTTCATCGACGGCGAGAAGAAGGTCACGCTCAAGGGCGAGAACATCGCCAACGAGTTCGTGGCGCTGATCGACGAGTACGTCGACAACCGCTATGGCCGCCGGGCCGGCTGAGGCGCCGGCCTCCGCTCCACCGCCGCGCCCGCTGAGACCGGGCCGGCGCCTGGGCCTGCTGCTGTTGCTGTTCGCCGGTGTGCTGGGGCCGCTGTGGCTGTTCGCCGAACTGGCCGACGAGGTCCACGGGCTGGAGGAGATCGTCTTCGACGATGCCCTGCTGCACTGGTTCAACGCGCTGGCCGGGCCGCGCCTGGACCGTTTCTTCCTCGTGGTCACCCGGATCGGCTACGAGTATGGCGTGGTGCCGGTCGCCGTCCTGCTGCCGCTGCTGCTGGCGCGCCGGCACCGGCGCGAGGCGGTGTTCGCGGCCGTTGCCTGCGGTGGGTCGGCCCTGCTGAACATGGCGGCCAAGCACACCTTCCAGCGGCCGCGGCCGGCCCTGTGGGAGTCGCTGGCACCCGAGAGCACCTTCAGTTTCCCCAGCGGCCACGCCATGGGGTCGATGACGCTGGCTGCGGTCCTGGTGCTGCTGGCCTGGCGCACCCGCTGGCGCTGGCCGGTCCTGGCCGGGGCGGTCGCGTTCGTCGGGCTGGTCGGTATCTCGCGGCTGTACCTGGGGGTGCACTATCC
>PJUI01000210.1_pt1 | contig 16737 bp, 9 predicted proteins | sample 1512201 | NCBI WGS metagenome assembly PJUI01 (sample SAMN08177670, study PRJNA422409) | Feces metagenome, whole genome shotgun sequencing project. | isolation source: Chicken feces (2) enriched on wood chips | host: Gallus gallus | place: USA: Madison | collected 2015-01-15
GGGTGGGCTTGGCGCGCGGGTATCTGAACCGCCCTGGCCTGACTGCCGACCGCTTCATCGCCGACCCGGACGGGCAGGGCGGCAGGCTGTATCGCACGGGCGACTTGGTGCGCTGGATGCAGGACGGGCAGTTGGAGTACCTGGGCCGGCTGGATCACCAGGTGAAGATCCGTGGCCTGCGGATCGAATTGGGTGAAATCGAGGCCGCTCTCTTGTCACAGCCGGATGTGGAACAGGCGGCGGTGCTGGCGCAGGATGGCCCATCGGGCGCAAGGCTGGTCGCGTATGTCGCACCCACCACCGTGGATACCACCGCACTGCGAAGCGCATTGTCGGCAGCATTACCCGACTACATGGTGCCCGCCGCCTTCGTCCCGCTCAACAGCCTGCCCGTCAACGCCAACGGCAAGCTGGACCGCAAGGCCTTGCCCAAGGCGGAGTTCGCCGCCAGCCAAGGCTACGCGTCGCCCGAAGGCGAGGTGGAATCCGCCCTTGCCGCCATCTGGTCGCAAGTGCTGGGCGCGGCGCAGGTGGGCCGTCACGACAATTTCTTTGAACTGGGCGGCGACTCGATCCTAAGCCTGCAAATCGTGGCGCGCTTGCGCCAGGCAGGGTGGCAGATCACGCCGCGCCAGGTGTTCGAACGGCAGACGGTGGCCGATCTGGCCGCCGTCGCGGCGCCGTTGCAGGACGTTCTGCCGCACAGTGCGGCGCGTTACCGGACCGCGCAGTCACTGGCCGACTACCCGGATGCGCCGCCGCTTGCCGAGCTGGGTTGGAATGCTGCCGACGTCGAAGACGTGTACCCGCTGTCGCCCACACAGGAAGGGATGTTGTTCCATACGCTGGAGGCGCCGGGCACGGGGCTCTATGTCAACCAGTTGAGCGTGCGTATCGACGGTGTGGACGGTGACCGGTTGGCCGACGCATGGCGGGCCATGGTGGCGCGCCACCCGGTGCTGCGCACGGCCTTCCTGTGGCGCGCGGGCATGAAGCGCCCGTTGCAGGCGGTGCTGAAAGCGGCACACCCCGACATCATCCGTGAAGATTGGCGCGACACGGTAGCCGCCGGTGATGCCGACGCCTATGCGGCCGCCGAACTGGCGCGCCAGATGGACTTTGCGCAGGCGCGCTTGGCGCGGGTGGTATTGATCCGGCTGGGGCCAGACGGCTATCAGCTGATATGGACCTATCACCATCTGCTGCTGGATGGCTGGAGCGCGTCGCGCTTGATCGGTGAATGGCTGCGGACCTACGGCGGCGAGCCGCTGCCGGCGGCGGGCCCAGGCTATGGCGACTATGCCCGTTGGCTTGGCGAGCAAGACCGCGCCGGCAGCGAGCGCTTCTGGAAGGCCGAGTTGGCCGCGCTTGATGGCCCGACGCTGCTGGCGCAGGCGGCAGAAAGTATCGTCGCGCCCGATGCGCGCGTCGACACCGGCGACGGCGCCGTGAAAGCCCCGTACGCAAAGATCTACACCCGCCTGGACGCCACCGCCACGCAGGCGCTGCGCGCCTTGGCGCAAGCGCAGCGCGTCACGTTGAACACCGTTATCCAGGCAGCGTGGGGCGTCGTGTTGCAGCGCTATACGCAACAAGACACGGTGGTGTTCGGCGCAACCGTTGCCGGCCGTCCCACCACGCTGGCGGGCGTCGAAGATATTCTGGGCCTCTTCATCAACACGCTGCCCGTGCCCGTCAGCCGGAACCCCGCGCAATCGGTGTCTGCGTACCTACAGGCCTTGCAGCAGACAAATCTGCGCCTGCGCGAACAGGAGCATGCCGCGTTGTCGGATATCCAGCGCTGGGCGGGGTCGTCGGGCCGCCCCTTGTTCGACAGCATCGTGGTGTTCGAGAACTACCCGGTCGATGAGACCCTCAAGCGCAATGAACGCTATGGCCTGCGCTTTGGCGCGGTGGCGGGGTCCGGGCTGACGGGTTACGTCATGGACTTGCAGGTCGTGGCTAATCAGGAATTAGAGATCGAGTATTGCTACGCGCGCGCCATGCTTGGCGATGCGATGGCGGAGGGTCTACGCGCACAACTGGAACACGTGCTGGCGCAAATGCAGGCGGCGCCATCGCGTCCGGTGGGCGAGCTGACCTGGTTGGACGCCGCCCAGCAAACGGCCTTGGACCAGTGGTCCGTAGACCCGGACCAACCCGTTGTTGATGCGGGCGGGCACGGCTTTGTGCACGAGCAGATTCGCGCACATGCGCTGGCCCGTGGGCAGGCATGCGCGCTGGCGCTGGGCGAGGCGCGCATGAGCTATGCGGAATTGGACTTGCGCGCCAACCGTCTGGCCCAGCGCCTGGTCCGCCTTGGCGTGCGGCCCGAATCGCGGGTGGGCGTGGCGATGCCGCGGTCACTGGATACCGTGGTGGCCTTTCTGGCTGTGCTCAAGGCAGGCGGCGCGTATGTGCCGTTGGACCTGGAGCACCCGGCGGAACGGCTGGCCTATGTGATCGATGACAGCGGCATGTCGCTGGTGATCACGGGCGCCGAGCCCCCGGGCCATCTGCCGCGCCGCGCGGGCGTACAGGCGCTGGCCTACGAGCCGGCCGCCGTGGCGGACGAACCGCCGCTAGCCCCCAGCGTGGCGCTGTCGCCCGACAACATGGCCTACGTCATCTACACATCGGGGTCAACGGGCAAGCCCAAGGGCGTGGCCGTCACGCATGGCCCGCTGGCCATGCATTGCCGGGCGACGGCGCGCATCTACGGCCTGACGCCCGATTCGCACGAGCTTCTGTTCATGTCGTTCTCATTCGATGGCGCGCATGAACGCTGGCTGACCGCGCTGACCACGGGTGCCGAGCTGGCGGTGCGCGGCCCCGACTTGTGGACGGCCGAACAGGCGCTGGACGCGCTGCGGCGGCACCAGACAAGTCATGCCGCCTTTCCGCCGGCGTATCTGAACCAGATGGCGGAGTGGGCGGCCGTGCAGGGCGATGCGCCGCCGGTCGATTTGTACGTGTTCGGCGGCGAAGCCATGCCGCGCGCGGCTTACGAGCGTGTGCGCCTGAATCTGCGCCCCAACTGGCTGATCAATGGATACGGCCCCACGGAAACCGTGGTGACGCCCTTGATCTGGAAGACGCCCGCCAACGCAAGTTTCGACTGCGCCTACGCGCCGATCGGCAAGCCCGTGGGTGCGCGCGCCGTCTACGTGCTGGATGGCGATCTGCAACACGTGCCTGTCGGCCACCTTGGCGAGCTCTACATCGGCGGCTACGGCGTGGCGCGGGGCTATCTGGGCCGGCCAGAGCTGACGGCGGATCGTTATGTGGCGAACCCGTTTGGCGAACCCGGCACGCGCATGTACCGCAGCGGCGACATCGTGCGCTGGATGGGCGACGGCAATATCGAATACGCGGGACGCGGCGATCATCAGGTGAAAATCCGCGGCTTCCGTATCGAGCTGGGCGAAATCGAAGCGCGCATCCTGGCGTTGGGCAGCGTGGCGGAGGCCGCGGTGCTGGTCCACGAAGACGCGGGCGGCAAAAAGCTGGCGGCCTATGTTGTGCCGGCGGCGGGCGAGGGCGCTGGCCTGGCGGCCGAGCTGCGTAGCCAGTTGGCCGCGCAGCTTCCCGACTACATGGTGCCGGCGTCGTTCACCGTGCTGACTGCGCTGCCGCGCTTGATCAGCGGCAAGCTGGACCGCGCCGCCTTGCCCGTGCCGCAGGCGGGCATGCAACGCGACTTCGTAGCGCCCTCGACCGAGCCGGCGCGCGTGCTGGCGGGCATCTGGCAGGACGTGCTGGGCGTGGACCGTGTGGGCCAGACCGACAACTTCTTCGAGCTGGGCGGCGATTCTCTGCTTAGCCTGAAGGTGCTGGCGCGGGTGCGGGCGTTGCGCCATCCCGAGCTGAGCTTCACGCTGCGCGACCTGATGCAGCGGCCCACCATCGGCCAACTGCTGCGCTTGCATGCCGCCGAACCGGCCACGCTGTCCTTGCCCACACCGCTGAATGGCGGGCAGGGCGCGGGCGCGCCATTGTTCTGCGTCCATGCCGGCATGGGGACCTTGTTCGACTATCAACCGTTGGCCCGGCGCCTGAACGGCGTGCGGCCGGTCTATGGGCTGCCATGCCGCATGCTGGACGATCCGGCCCATCGCGATGTGTCGCTGGAACGCATGGCAGACGATTACTGCGCGCAGATTCAGGCATTGCAGGACCAGGGGCCGTATCACCTGGCCGGCTGGTCCCTGGGCGGCACGCTGGCCGCGTTGATCGCCGCGCGCCTGGAAGCGCAGGGCCAACAGGTGGCGTATGTGGGGCTGATCGATCCCTATGTGCCGGGTATCGACACCGGCCCGTTGCGGGATTGGCGCGACGACCTGCGCCACTTCACGGCGGTGGTCGCGCCCGGCGCGCAGGTGTCGTTCGAGCGCGCCGTAGCGCCTGCCGCCGGCCATCCCGACGAGCCGATCTCGTTGGCGTCTGTCCAGGCGCGTCTTGAGCAATATCTGGCCACGGCGGACACCTCGCAAGGCTATGCGGGCATGGGCGCGGCCGAGCTGGCGCGCATCTTCCTGGTGGCGCGGGCATTGCAGGCCTTGTCATTGCAGACGGCGACGGTGGACGCGCTGCGGGCCACGGCGCGCTGCTGGTGGACGCCGGCGCGCGACGTCGTGCAACGGCAGACGCTGGGTGCGCAATTGGGCCAGGCGGCGCTCGATAGCCTGGACATCGACACCGATCACTACGGCATCGTCCGCGATGCGCGCATGCTGGATCAGATGCTGGCCCAGCTGTCGGCGTTGGACATGGCGGTCGCTGCATGAAGAAAGGGGTCACGGCCGTGGTTGCGGCCGTGACCCCTTTGGGGATGGTGTATTCAGAACGCCGGGACGTTTCGCGCGATCAGGCGCCGGCGGCCGCCTGTTTGAAGGCGGCCGCCAGTGCGCGGGCCAGATCGGCGCGCAGAACGGCCGTTTGTTCGACGATGTTCCCCAGCCGTGCGAAGTCATGCACCATGCCCGGGTAGATATCCAGGCGCGTCGGAACCCCCGCCTGTTGCAGCCGGCGCGCGTACGCCGTGCCTTCGTCGACCAGCAGGTCGCATTCGGCCAACGCAATATGGGCGGGCGCCACGCCGCGCAGGTCGGGATGCGCCAGCGGCGCAAAGCGCCAGTCGTCCGCATCTTCGGGGCGGCTCAGGGTGTTCGCGACCATCCAGTCCAACGTCGCGGCCTCAAGCAAATGGCCGGTGGCATAGCGCTGTTTGGACGGGAAGTCGTTGCTGGCGCTGGTGCACGGATACAGAAGCAGCTGCAACAGCGGCGCCAGGCCGCCGGCGTCGCGCGCATGCAGGCTCAACGCGGCGGCGAGCGAGCCGCCGACACTGTCTCCGCCCACGGCAAGGCGGCCGGGCCGCCAGCCTAGCGGCGCATCAGGCGCCAGCAGCCACGTCCAGGCATCCAGCGCGTCCAGGTAGGCGGTTGGAAAGCGGTGCTCTGGCGCGCGCCGGTAATCCAGCGCCAGCACCGCGCAGGGCGTCAGCGCCGCCAGATCCCGGCACAGGGAATCGTGGGATTCCAGGCCGCCCAGGCAATAACCGCCGCCATGCAAGAACAGCAGAAGCGGCAAGTCGGAGCCGCCCGCCGCGCCGGGCCGGTACAGGCGCGCGGGCAGGCGTGCGCCGTCCCGGGCGGGCACCGCCAGGTCTTGCGCCAAGACGCGCGGGTCGCCCGCCGCGTCCAGCATTGGCGTGGCCGCGTCATAGTCCGCGCGCGCCTGCGCGATGCCGACCTCGTGCATGGGCGGGTTGCCGGCCGCCGCCACCAGGTCCAGAAAGGCGGCCAGCTCGGGATGCGGCGCGCCCATCACCAGCGGTACGCCACCGAGGCGATCACCGTGCGTTCCAGGCCGTAGCGGCAGTTCACCGTGTTGTTGCGGCAGACCACCGTTTCCTTGTTGAACAGGTTTGTCGCGTCGACGGCGAAGCGCCAGTTGCGCAGTTGGTAGTGCAGGCCGGCATCGACCATGAACGACGAGCTGTTCTCGATGGTGTTGGCGACATCGGCGTAAGTCTTGCCCAGGTAGCGCACGCCGACGCCCATGCCCAGCCCTTGCAGCACGGTGTCGGGCAGCGTGTAGTTGACCCAGGCGGACGCCATGTGGCGCGGCGTGACGATGGGCGTGTTGCCCACTTCGGCCGGGTTGTTGCTCTTGTTCACCTTCACGTCATTCAAGGTATAGGACGCCAGCACATCCAGCCCGCGCATCAGATTGGCCTTGCCTTCCAATTCGATGCCGCGCGACTCGATCTCGCCCGTCTGCACGCTGAAGTTCGTGTTGCGCGGGTCGGGCGTGAGCGCATTGCGTTGCGTCAGGTCGAACACCGACAGCGCGACCAGGCTGTTCGAGCCCGGCGGCTGGTACTTGATGCCGAATTCGTACTGCTCGCCCTTGGTCGGTTTGAACGGCGTGCTGTCCATGCTGACACCGCTTTGCGGCAGGAACGACGTGGAATAGCTCACGTACGGCGTGATGCCCGAGTCGAACAGGTAAGCCAGCCCCATGCGCCCGGTGAAGGCGGTGTCTTCCTGGCGCACGGTGTTGTCCGTCAACCGGTTATTGCTGGAGCTGCGCGCCCAATCCTGGCGCGCGCCCAGCGTGACCACGACCTTGTCCACCTTGATCTGGTCCTGCAGATACACGCCCAGCTGACGGTTCACGTCCTTCTGGTCGATGATGGTGTTGGCGGCGGACGGGTAGGGGATGTTCTGGTCGTAGACCGGATTGTTCAGGTCCAGGTTCGGCGCCAGGCCCTGGCGATACCACTGCTGGCCGTCCTGGAACTTGTAGTCCAGGCCCGCCAGCACCGTGTGCGAGACACGGCCCAGATTGAATTTGTATTCGGCCTGGGTGTCGATGACGACGCCATCCATGCTTTCCTTGGACACCAGGGCATAGCGGCTGACGGTGTGGCCGTCGGGCAGCAGGCGCAGGGTGTAAAGATCGCGCTGGTCCAGCTTGCCGTGCTGGTAGCGGGCGTTCTGCCGCAGCGTCAGCGCGTCGTTGACACGGTGTTCAAGCAGGTAGCCGATGGCGTATTGCTTGCGGTCGTACTTGTTGAAACCGTAGTCGCCCACCGGTACGTGCGTGGGGTAGACGGGGCGGGATTCGCCGTCGGTCTGGTCGTGCTGGTAGCTCGTCAGCAGCGTGAAGGTGGTGTCCGAATTCGGCCGCCACGTGAATGCCGGGGCGATGTAGCCCAGATCATCCGGGTAGCGATGATCGCTGTCGTACTTGACCTGGGTGCCGCCGTCGCGAAGGATGCCCGTCAGGCGGTACAGGTACTTGCCTTCGTCATCGATGGGGCCGCCGAAGTCGACCATGGCCTGGCGCCGGTCGAAGTTGCCGCCTTGCAGCACGATTTCGCCGAAGGTCTCGGCGGTGGGGCGCTTGGTGACGCGGTTGACCAGTCCGCCCGGGGCGACCTGGCCGTACAGCACCGACGACGGGCCACGGATGACTTCCACGCGTTCCAGCGCGTACGGGTCGGTGCGGGCGCGGATCTGGTCATAGGGCAGTTGGCTGAGGCCGTCGCGGTAATCGCCCGTGATCTTGGCGTCAAAGCCGCGCAGCACGATCCAGTCATTGCGAACCTCGGCGCCGCCGAAGTTGCTGATCTGTACGCCGGGCACATACTGAATTGCTTGCGACACCGTCTGCACGCCGCGGTCCAGCATCTCTTGTGCGCCCACCACCGAGACGGACTGCGGAATCTCGCGCAGCGCGGTCGGCGTCTTGCTGCCCGTCAGCGTTTCTTTTGCCACATACCCATTGACGGGGCCGGTGGCGGCATCCATCGCGTCGGCCCGGACGTTGATGGCGGGCAGGGTGGGAGTGGTGCTGTCGGAAGCCTGTTGCGCCTGGGCCGGCGCGCCGATTGCCAGCCCCAGCAGCAGGGGATAGCGCAGTTGGCGGAGCGCGCGCGCACGCGGCGTGATGCGAGGTGTTTTCATGGTCTTCTGTGCAATGTCGGGCTCAACGAGGAGCCCGTTGTTTTAGGTTTGACTACGGTTGGTACGAAAGGCCGCTTCCCCTTGGGCATGCAGCGCGGCCCTTAGGGAAGCGGCAAAAATCTCGAAGACACGATCGATCTGGCGCGCGGTGATGACAAGCGGCGGCAGAAAGCGGACGACGCTGCCGTGGCGGCCGCCCAGTTCGATGATCAGGCCGCGGCGCAGGCACTCGGCCTGCACGGCGCTGGCCAATCGCGGCGCGGCAGGTTGGGGCATGCCGGCGGGAAGCGAAGGCTCCACCAGTTCCACGCCCAGCATCAGGCCACGGCCGCGCACATCCCCCAGTTCGGGGTGGTCGCGCTGTAATTGCAGAAGCAGGCCGGTCAGCCGTTCGCCCATGGCGTGCGCGTGATCGGCCAGGCCTTCCGAGCGCAGCACGTTCATGGTGGCGGACCCGGCCGCCATGGCCAGCTGGTTGCCGCGGAAGGTGCCGGCGTGCGTGCCGCTTTCCCACTGATCCAGGCTGTCGCGGTAGACCACCACCGACATCGGCAACCCGCCGCCGATGGCCTTGGACAGCACCACCACGTCCGGTTCGATGTCGGCGTGTTCGAAGGCGAACATGCGGCCGGTGCGGCCGAAGCCGGACTGGACCTCGTCCAGGATCATGGGCACGTTGGCCGCGCGCGTCAGCTCACGCAGGCCTTGCAGCCATTCCAGCGGCGCGGGGATGACACCGCCTTCGCCCTGGACAGCTTCCAAAATCATGCCGGCCGCAAGGGGCACACCGCCTTCCGGGTCGTTCAGGACGGTGCTGATGTACCGCAGCCCGGCTTGCACGCCGGCGCCGCCCCGCAGCCCGAAGGGGCAGCGGTACTGGTAGGCGTAGGGCAGGAATTGCACGCCGGCCAGCGGCGACCGCAGCGACTGCTTGGGCCGCACGTTGCCCATCAATTGCAGCGCGCCTTGCGTCATGCCGTGATACGCACCCTGGAACGCAAGGATGTCCGCGCGGCCGGTTGCGGTCTTGACCAGCTTGAGGGCGGCTTCGATCGCGTCGGCGCCCGTCGGACCGCAGAACTGGATCTTGGCGTTGCGCGAGAAGTTCGCGGGCAGCAGGTCGAACAAGTCCCGCATGAAGCGGTCTTTCACGGGCGTGGTCAGGTCCAGCGTCAACAACGGCAGGTCCGCGTTCAGGGCCGCGCCGATGGCTTCGGTTACCGCCGGGTGGTTATGCCCCAGCGCCAGCGAACCGGCGCCGGCCAGGCAATCAATGAACACGCGGCCTTCAATGTCTTCGACGTAAATGCCCTTGGCCCGCTTGAGCGCCAGCGGGATGCGCCGGGGATAGCTGCGCGCATTGGACTCACGCTGCTCCTGGTATTGCAGCAAGGTGTTTCCCCCCAGCGTGTAGGGGGCCGCAAGCGCATCGTGCTGACGCGCCAGATCCTGATCCGCCTGCGCGGCGTTGGGGAAGTAAGCCATGGTGTTACGCCTTCAAAAAGGTCCGCGCGCAACGGGCGTGAACCGGTGAATGGGCAAGACGAAGCCGGGTCAGCTCGCCAGCGCGGCGGGACGTTCCCGTTGCGGCCTTTCCACTGCGTCGCCCGGGTTGCCCGCGCGCAGGGCATTGCCGATTTCCTGCGAACGGATGGCCAGGATGGACAGCAGGCTGTCGCTGATGCCGTGCGTGGTTTCGCTGCCGCCTTGCACATAGATGGCGGGCTTTAACCGGGCGTCCGCGCGCAAGCGGTAGTGGCGGTCGATGGCGTGGTCTTCCAGGTAGGGAGCCAGCGGCGCCAGCAGTTGTTTGTGGTGGTTGCGGACGTAGCCTGTCGCCAGAATCACCGCGTCATACCTGACGACTTCGCTGCGGTGCGTATCGCGGTCGAACAACGTCAGCGCAACGCCTTGATCGTCACCATCCGCGCCATCCATGACCTCCACGGCATCGACCTGGCAGCGGCGGCGCAGCTGATGGCGCGCCAGGCCGGTCACCTGCTGTTGGTAGAACACGTTGTAGATGCGTTCGATCAATTCGACGTCAGGCGCCGAATAGTTCGTATACCAAGCCTCTGACAGCAACCCCGCGCGTTCGGCGGGCGGCCGGCTGTAGATGTAGTCGGTGTGCTCGGCGTTGAAGATCTCGTTCATGTAAGGGCTGTCGTCAGACGGGCGCAGCGCCCGCCCGCGCATCAGCAGATCGACCTGGGGCCGATCGGGGTGCTCGTGCAGGTTCATGAAGATTTCAGCGGCGCTCTGGCCCGCGCCCAGCACTGCGATCCGGCGCGGACGCGGGATCTTGCCGATGGCCGACAGATACGCGCTGGTGTGAAAAATTCGCGGCTCGTCGCGCCAGGCCAGGAACGGTTCGGGAATGTTGGCCTTGCCGCCCACGCTCACGACCAGATTGCGCGCCAGGCGTTCGCGCACGCGGCCTTGGGCGTCGCGTGAGCGCACGCGCAGCAGCGGCACCGTGTCGCCGACGGCTTCGGGCGCCACTTCGAACACGTCTTCGCCATAGGCGCAGCGGTCCGAGAAATGACCGGCCGCCCACGCCAGGTAGTCGTTGAATTCATGGCGGCTGGGGAAGAACGTCTTCAGGTTGATGAACTGCTGCAAGCGGCCCTGGCTGTGCAGGTAGTTCAGGAACGTGAACGGACTGGCCGGGTTGCGCAGCGTGACCAGGTCCTTCAAGAACGAGATCTGCATGTGCGTGCCGTCCAGCATCATGTGCGGATGCCAGGCAAAGCACGGCTGTTTCTCAAGGAACAGCGGCAACAGGCCCGAATCGCCGCCATAGCGTTCTTCCAGGGCGATGGCCAGGGCGATGTTGGACGGGCCGAAGCCAATGCCGATTAGATCGTGTACTTGCATGGACACCTTCACTGCGTCAGGGATTGGGCGGGGACGCGGCGTGCGTCATGCGCCTCGGGGTGCGCCAGCTTGCTGCCGTCGGGCGCGCGTGGCAGCCAGAACCGTTCGCCGAAGAATCGTTCACGCGACAACGTGCCCAGCATGGCGCGCTTGTGCGGAAAGTCGAATTCCTTTTCCAGCGCGTAGCCGCTGCGGGCCAGATTGCGGATCATCTTGACGTTGTCGGCGCGCGGTTCGATGACCAGGCGTTGGGTGCGCACATCGTCCAGCAGCAGGTAGTGCGAAATCGAAGGCAGCCAGGCGGGCACGAAGGCAGGGCCGCGGCAGGAGGCTTCGCCGATCAGCACGTGCCAGCCACGGTCGAAGTCTGCCGCGTTGCAGAAGGGGGCAATACGGTCTTCGCGCGCCCAATAGGTTTCGAAATAGCCGAACGGCACGTTGTCCAGGCAGCCGATGAGCGCGAGCGTGTGCGGGTCGTCGGCCTGCTTGCGCAGATAAGCGCGGTGCTTGTCCAGGTCGCCTTCCTCTTGCCAGAACTCGGCGACGACGGGGTCGTTCATCCAGCGGTTCAGGCGCACCGCGTCCAATTCTTCCGTCGCCACCCGAAACGACAAGGTGGCTGACAGCCAGGGGATGGCCCGGCGGTAAACCACACCCGTCGGCTTCGGGGGACGGCGAGGGTGACGGCGTTCGCCCGTCATCACATAGTCCAGCGGATACGCGGGCGCTGCGCCTCGCGGCAGCCACGACGCGGCAAGCTGCCAGAACATGCTGGCCTGCACCGTCTGCGTGCCGTGCGCGTCCGGCACCAGCAGGCCGGCCTCTTGCAGGGCGCGGGCTTGCGGCAGCGGAGCGCGCAGGGTCAGGTGCGTGGCGAAGGGCAGTTGGGAGAACGCCGATTCGATGGCCGCCATCAGTTCGTTCGCGTCAGGATCGCCCGCGCACGGGCCCAGCCAGTCAAGACGCGGCGGTTGCGCGTCCGCGCTGAGATTCCACCGGGCGGTTGCCGCGGCGCGTTCATGGTTTTGAGTCATCGGCACGAACCTTCGTCGGAATGATTGGCCGCAGGCGCTTGCCTTGCGGTCCATGCTCTTATTTCTAGACGAATGAGAATCGATGCCGTTTAGTCCCGGCTGCAAAATTCCCGGTGGCCGGGGTGGATAGGGCGGGGAAGGGGGGCTAGGCGCCGCGCGTCTCGCGGGAGGGCCGATTGGGTGCGGACAGCGGGCAAAGATCGCAATACCCGTGGCCGGGCAGCATGTAGTACAGGCAGCAGCGGCGAAGCAGGGCGTGCGCGCGCGGGCCTTGCGGCGTGTCGCGCAGCACCTCGCGCGCAGCGCGGAACATCGGGTTGGGCTCGCCACGCCACAGGGGCGCGTCGAGCAGCAAGGCGCGATCTTGCGCAAGCTGCGCGTTGCCCGGCATCGCCTGCATTAACTGCGACAACGTCAGGTCCAGATAGCGCGCCACGTTTCCCCACGTGATCTTCGGGGCCAGCCGCGCGCATTGCGCCAGCCGCGTCGCCAGCGGTTCCAGGTGTTCACGCAGCAAAGGCGCATAGCGTGCGTGAGTGTCACTGCCTGGCTGCGTCTGGCCGTCATGCGGAATCAACAGGCGCCACACCGCGCCGTCGCCATCGAATTGCGGCGTGACCTGGCGCGCCGCCGTGGGCAAGACGCGCTGCAGCACGCTGGCCGCCGCAGCAACGGGCGGCAGCAGGCGCCAGAAATACGTCAGCGTCCACACCGAGGCGACCGGGGCCAGCGCCGGCGTACCGAAATGCCGCGCCTGGCGGGCCAGGATGAGCGGCAGCGCTTCGGCGTCTTCAAGCAGTTGCGCCACGGTGGGCTGCCCGCAAGCGTTCTCGCCCACCAGCGCCACGCCATCGCCATGCGCCGCCCAGTCGCCGGGAAACAGCGGCGCCAGCACCGGGATCATTGTTGGATTCCCGCGGAGCGTGTGCGCGCACAGCGTTCACGGTCCAGGCGCGAGGGCGGTCTAGCAGCGGGCAGGGCGAGGGCGCAGTCCATCCCATACAGACGAACCGGCTCGACAAAAATTTAGCCCTGCATGCAGCGTGGCATGGCGACGCCTAAACATCCGCCAGGCTGCTTCGTCTTCATTAGTTGAGCGCAGGCATCTACATCGAGGAATTCGGTTGATTACCCATCTGATCAAGCACTCCAAAAAACTCCTGGCGCTTGCTTCGTTTACCTGCGTGTGCGCCGGCCTCTTCAGTGTGCTGCTGGTCATGCAGATCAACATCGCCCTGACGGCGGACGCCGCCGAGCGTCCGCGCCTGGCCTGGATCTTTGCGCTGACGGCCGTACTGGCGATGCTGGCGCGAATGGGCTCGGCGCTGCTGTTCGAACGGCTCAGCCAGCAAACGCATGCTGACTTGAGACGCTACATCACTGACCGCGCGATGCAGGCGGACTTCGCGCATCTGGAACGGGTGGGCGCCGACCGCATCCAGTCGGCGCTGACTGAGCACAGCGCCAACATCGCCCAGTACTTCGTCAGCCTGCCCGCCATTCTGAACAACGCCGTCGTGGTGGCGGGTTGCCTGGTGTACATGGCGTTTCTGTCGTGGAAGGTGTTTCTTGTGGCGGTGCTGGTGGTCGGCCTGGGCTCTCTGGGCTACCACCTGGCGCATTTGCGCGCGATCAAGCATCTGGAGGTCGCGGCGCGCGAACAAGACCAGCTGTTTGGCTACTTTCGCGCGGTAAGCGCGGGCGCCAAAGAGCTGCGGCTGAACCGCGGCAAGCGATCGGCGTTCCTGGCGGACATGCTTCATCATTCGATCGAGGCGGTGCGCCGCGCCCGCACGCGCGGCATGTCCATCTTCGTCGTATCCGCCAGCTGGAGCAATTTCCTGGTCTACGCGTTCATCGGGCTGGTGCTGTTCGGGCTGGCCGGCAACCAGCCCGGCCAGGAGCGCGTGATGACGGGCTTTGCATTGTTGTTCCTGTACATGGTGGCGCCGCTTGAGGCCTTGCTGCTGAACATTCCGCGCGCCAACCTGGCGAAGGTGTCCGCCCACCGTATCCACGACATCGTGGGCGGCATGGTGGCCTCGGAGCCCGCCGCGGGCGAGCTAACGCCCGCCGCCGCGTCGCCCCGAATTTCGCTGCACGAGGTCACGCACAGCTATTACCACGAGCAAACCGACTACATCTTCCAGCTGGGGCCGATCAACCTGTCGTTCGAACCGGGCGAAATTGTCTTCCTGGTGGGCGGCAACGGCAGCGGCAAGACCACGCTTGCCAAGCTGCTGGTGGGGCTGTATCGCCCGGAATCAGGCGAGGTGAGGGTGGATGGCGAGCCGGTAGGCGACCTCAACCGCGACCGCTATCGGCAGGCTTTCTCGGCGATCTTTGCCGACTTCCACCTGTTTGACCGCCTGCTGGAAAGCGGCCGTGACGATGTCGACGACGTCGGCAACCGCTGGCTTGAGCGGCTGCATCTGCAACATAAGGTCCAGGTGCGCGACGGCGCATTCAGCACCAGCGCGTTGTCGCAGGGACAACGCAAGCGCCTGGCGCTGGTGGCGGCGTACCTGGAAGACCGGCCCTTTGTGGTGTTTGACGAATGGGCGGCGGATCAAGACCCGCTGTTCAAGGAAGTCTTCTACCGGGACTTGCTGCCGGAACTGCGCAATCGTGGCAAGACGGTGCTGGTCATCTCGCACGACGACCGTTATTTCCCGCTGGCCGATCGCATCGTGTACATGGAAAGCGGCCGGCTAGTATCGGGCGCGGCGCTGGCTGCCTAGGTTCAGGATCGGCAATGGTGGGTACCCCGCTAGCTTTAGACGTAATACGCATTCTTGGCACCTGCGGCTCACTGTTGAGCCGTGAGAACAGAATTCTTAGGCCCAAATCTGAATTTTCTAGTAAGAATCGGGAGGCCGGTGTTGCGCATCTTCGCCGGCCTCGACGTTGCGCTATTCGTGCTTGGAGACGCAACACGCTGTTGCTCTGGAAGTCAATCATGCTGCGGATCGTGTTGCGCATAGCTTAACAGCTGCAAAGGGCACAGCTACGCCGCTTGCAATCGGCTGATCGGTGTTCCTTGCGCTACGGACCCCAGATCTGAGACTTCCCCATCCGTAGTGATGACGCCGTAAATACTGACCATTGCACGCCTCTATCTATCAAACTCTCAATAGGGTGCTGCGCACTGGTCGTCTGAATGCACAGCCGAAAGCGGACCCCGTTATCGACGGCGGTTTCCGACCCACTTCGGACAGGCCAATGCTTCGCTTGATGTCGCAGCACTTTGGCTCAAGCTCTGGCAAGCCGCTCTGCCCGATTAATCACCCACGTCAAGAGCAGACTGGAATAGCAAAGCCAGCAGTAACCAAGATGCCATGCAAGATATGGGCGGCTGGCCCACCGAGCGCAGCAATATGCTTCATCGGTGACAGCCATGGCGAAAGGTTAATGAAGAGAACGGCCATGATGGCGCAGGCCCAAATCCAATTGGCACCGCGTCGCAATGCGCTGCGGTAAGCATAGATGACAAGTGCCGCTGCAAATAGGCCCTCTAACACCCAGGAGAGGGTGCCAAGCATGCCCCAAGCCCCTAAACCAAAATGCTGTTCCGAATAGGGAAATAGCGCTAAGTCAGCGTTATGCATGGGCCAGTCTGCAATGAAATGTGAAAACGCCGCGACAAAGGCCAATGCCGCCACGCGCTTGTCTTTGATGAAAAACAATGCCCACACTACCGACCACAACATGGCGGCAACCAATGAATGGTTCCAGTCGATGAATGTGAGGTCAAAGAACAGATAAGGGCCAGCCTGGAGATTTGCCGTGACGGTATTCAAGCCTGCCACAATGAAAATACCATCGAGCAGGTCCAGAAATCCGACACCCAGCAGCAGGGGCAGCGTAGGGGTTTTGGGGAATTTGGCCTTGAGCGCCAGGCCGATGGCGAAATGTCCTACATACATGGCAGTGATCGTTCCGTGAGCAAGGCGCCTATCTTCCGATTAATTATCGTGCAAGACTGTCACTTTTTGGCGTTTCGTTCATGAAGTCGGAATTTGCACTCGCAAGCAATCTGCCTCCTGATGTCGGGCAGCGATTCTTTGAAGCGTCTTCGAACAGGCTGCTGACGAAAGGCGAACATCTATTCGCCATTGGCTCCGAGCCCCGAGCCATGTTCATGGTTCGGCGAGGACGGCTTCAGGTGTCTATCTACTCCGACGGCGGAAGACAATTTTTCGCGAGCTTCCTTTCCCCCGGTCATTGGTTTGGTGAGATTCCATTGCTCGATGAGAGCGCGAGAGCCTTCTACGCAGAAGCCGTGGAGGAGACCGAAGTCGCCGTTCTCTCAGCCGATGACTTCTGGCTGATCGCGAAATCGGATTCGACCGTGCTTTTAGCCGTCACGCGCCTGATTTGCAGCCGATTCAGGCATGCCATTTCATGGATTGAGGACGCCAGTCTGCACCCTTTAAAGGTGAGATTGGCGTCGAGACTTTTGGCGATTGCACACATGGAAGGGCGCGATGCCGGCGTGCTGCACATCTCTCAGGATATGTTGGCGGCACAACTCGGCGTGGCACGCCAAAGCGTGAATCGGCTATTGCAGGAATGGAGCCGGTCGGGAATTGTTCGGCTTAGTTATGGTGCGGTTGAGGTGCTGGAAAACATGAAACTCGAAACGATTGCAAAAGGTTCCGGGCCGATTTAAGTCTCGGACGATGCTGCGCAAGCGATCAGTTCAGTAATTGCCAAAGACCGCTTCTGGCCGAGGCTGTGTGAAAACTCTTCACGGCTCGCCTCTCACTAATTAAAATTGGCCAACCCGTTTGAGCGAGATGGCGATGAAGCGATTCATCGAAGGCGAAGACCGAACCCAGGTCACATTA
>PJUI01000225.1_pt1 | contig 15105 bp, 16 predicted proteins | sample 1512201 | NCBI WGS metagenome assembly PJUI01 (sample SAMN08177670, study PRJNA422409) | Feces metagenome, whole genome shotgun sequencing project. | isolation source: Chicken feces (2) enriched on wood chips | host: Gallus gallus | place: USA: Madison | collected 2015-01-15
CAACCGCGGCCGCGCAGCGGCCACGACTCGGGTCCCGGCCACCGGCCGGGAACACCACCCACCCCGGCGAGCTCGACCACCACAGCCAGCCCCACCACTCCCCCACCGGCCACCGGCCGGACCTGGGAACGACACCGCCCCGGTGTCCCTCATCCGAGGATCACCGGGGCGGTGGGCAGGGTCGCTAGAGCTGGTCTGAGGCCGTGACGTTCGGCCAGATCAGGTCTCCCACGACGAGCCCGCTCGGACGATCTGCCAGGAGCCTGAGCAGGCTCCCTTCGACGTCCGCACGCGCCGCAGGCATCGTCACCGTGACCGTGTGGGGGTGTGTGAAGTCGATGGTCATGCTGCTCCTTCGTCGGTTGCGGTCAGGACCCGATGGGCCGGCCCCTACGGAACTCGCCTCGGTTCGCAGGGAACGGTTCGCCGGCGTTGAGCTCGTCCTCGAGGCGGGCTAGTTCGCGCTCGAGCGCGGTGTTGAGCAGGGCGGTCATGGAGACATGCCCGCCGTCGAGGCCGGCGGTGCGCAGGACGGCCGTCTCGGCGCGGCGAATCAGGGCCTCTTGGAATCGGAAGGTCCGAGAGATCATGGCTGTGCCCACGGCGGCCTGCACCGGAGGTTCTGGCTCGGTCACGCGCGGGCGCTGCGCCCGGGCAGGTCGCCGCGTCGTGGCCGCGGGCGAATCCTCGGTCCGGAGGTCCGGCCGTTCCGACGGCGCCGCCGGAGCTGCGGGTTCGGCTGGCGGCTGGACTACTGGCGCGGCCACCGCAGGTGTCGCGATCGGCTCGACGCGGGGCGTCAGAGAAATCGGGCTGGTTCCGGTGGGTCGCTTGCGCTCGACCATCAGGCGATCCTCTCGGCGTACGCGGGCAGAATCCGGTCGATGATGCGCTGGGCGACCTCGTCGAAGATGCGGACCGTGGTGCGTCCGCGTTCGTCGTTCCAGGCGGTGAGCGAGACGCCGGCGGCATCGGCCTCTGCGAACCTCGTCCACTCGGGCACGTACGGCGGCGTGAGTTCGACTTCCACGTCGCCGGGGATGATCTTGACGGTGCGCAGGTCCCACACCAGGTCCCCGAAGCGCTCACGCAGCCCTTCGATCTGGAAGTCCCCCTCGGCGGTCCGGCGGCGCCGCGTCACGAGGACTCCGCCGACGCGGAGCTCGGGGTTGGCGAGGTCGACGGCGTGCTGCGTCACGAAGTCGCTGACGCGGATCGCGGCTTCGACGGAGTCGTAGCCGGTGTCTGAGGGAATGACCACGACGTCAGCGGCGCTCATCGACATCTGCACCAGGTGGCCAAGGTCCGGGCGTGAGTCGATGAGGACGACGTCGTAGTCCTCCGTCCAGCCCGTGAGTGCCTTGCGCAGACGGCGGAACGCGCCCACGGTGCCAGCTTCGGCTTCGCGGTTGATGAGGTCGAAACGGGCCGGAATCACGTCGATGTGCTTGGCCTCCGCCGTCGCTTCGCCGGCGGTGTTCTTCCAGCCGCACTCGACGACCGCACCCTCTCCGGCGCCCTCGACGTTGGCGGCGATGGCCTCGGACACGCTCGGGATCGGGTTGGCGGGGTCCCAGTCGATCCCGAGGCGGCGGGTGGCGTTCGCCTGCGGGTCCATGTCGACGACCAGGACATTGAGCCCCTGGCGTGCGAGACCGGCTGCGGTCTGGACCGTGCATCCGGTCTTCTGTACTCCGCCCTTGTTGTTGGCGAAGAGGATCGTGACGGGCATCTTTGGCAACCTCCTGGCGCAATGCAAGCATTGCAATGCTTGCTTTCGTTGCTGGACGCGCCGTGGCGCATGAGCAAGCATAGCAACTAATGGAATACTTGCAATACTTGTAAGTCTTACGTTCCTTGCAATGCTTGCAAGCATTGCAAGCCTTACCTACGACGCGAGCCCGTCGACCAAGGTCCACTCGCTCGCCTGCGCATCCTCCGGGGGCCACCACCAGGACTCGGCCGGGTCCGTGGGGTCGGCGGCTTCGTGTCGCGTGAGGTAGGCGCGCCAGGCGCGGCGCTGTGCGGCGTAGAGACGCAGCTGGGCCGCGACACCCTCGAGGACTCCGAGTTGCTCGGCGACGCGGAGCAGGGCGTCGGAGCGGGGGAGCAGGATGCCCTCGGTCCGCTCGAGGAGTCCCCACGAACTCAGCACGTCGACGGCCTCGTGCACCGCCCGGCGCGAGACACCGGTCGCGTCCACCAGCTGCGTGATGGTCTCCGCCCGGCCGTTCTCGACGGCCTCGAAGACGAGGGCGGACACGTGGCCGAGCTCACGGAACGCGGGTCGCAGCGCGTGCACCTGCCCGCGGTCCCACCGCAGGTCGGCGGCGTCGTCCACCAGGTCGGGCGGGAGCGTGAGGGCGTACAGGTCGGCATGCTCGCCACGACCCTGCTCGAGTCGATCGATCCAGCCGACCTTCCCGAGCTCGTGCAGCAGGACGGACACGGTTGAGTGGTCCATCCCTGTCGCGACAGCGAGGGAGCGGGTGCCGAACGAGACGTAGCGGCTTCCGGTCTTGTGGGCTGCTTCTCCGAGAGCTCGCAGCAGGAACCGTGCGCCGTACCACCTCCGTCCGGGGAACCGGTGTTGCTCCGTGGTGCGCAGGCAGGCTCGCCAGGTGCGGACGAACGCGTGCTCGTCACCGAAGTCTGGGGTGCCCCCCTGTGACTCTCGGGCGCTTGTGTTGGATCTGTGCACAGTGTCATTCCCGGCCGTCGTGGCCGGGTCGGCGTGCTGGGTGACGTGGCGCCTGGCGTTGTGCCAGTCGCGTGCGAGGGCGCCGTGGCGCTGGGTGGGGGAGTAGCGGGCGTAGAGCGCTGCCAGGCCGGGCCAGCGTCCGTCGGTGAGGCGGGCGGCGACGTCGGCGAGGCGCCAGCCTGCGGCGGCCGCGCCGGCAATGACGGCTTGCCGTGCCTCGGACGGTGAGGGGTAGAGGCCGGTGTCGTACACGCCGTCGCGGGCGATGCGCGTCAGACGGGCCGAGAGGGCCCGGCCGCGGGCGGCCGAGCTGTGGGGGTCCGTAGCGGGCTCAGAGACCTGGAGAGGGGCCTGTGCGGCCCGCAGGGCGCCGATCTGGGCCCGGTAAGCGTCCTGGAGCGCGGCGACCGCTGCGGCCGGGCTGGGCCGGTGCAGGACGTCGACGGCGACGTTAAGGCTCATCGTGAGCGCCTGGTGGCCGCCCGTTGCGTGGGCGGCGCCGGGGACGCGGATACAGCCGGTGCGCAGCGACTGGTGCGGTCCGGGGTCCATCGTGGGGTAGGCGGTGGCGATCGCCTCGACGAGCTCGCGGGCGCTGGTGTAGTCCAGGCGCTCGGCGAGCGGGACGTAGACGTGGCGGCCGCCGTTGGGGGAGACGTCGGTGATCACCCGAGCGCCGGCCGATTCAAGCTCGCGCACGAGCCGTGTCGCGTCGGCGAGGACGCGCGCGGCGCCACCCCGTGAGGAGTCGAGGTCGAAGCACAGAGCGCGGCAGGTGCCGTCGTCGCCGTACACGCGCACGGCCGCCGGCGCCGAGGGCAGCGTGGCGGTCAGAGGGCGCTCGTCGCGGTCCCGGTACTGGACTCCGCCGGCTCGTCTTGATCCGAGCCGGACCCGCGGAGTGCCCGCAAGCAGGGAAGCGCAGGCGGCCCACTCGGCCGTCGCGACGTCGGGGGACGCACTGGACGTTCGTCCAGAATCGGGCGCGTGCAGGTCGACGCCGCTCGGTGTGTCGCCCTCGAATTCGTGTGCGAGGGCCCGATGGGTGCTTATGATGGTCTCCAGACAGCGACGCACCTGAGGGTGCGTCAATCGGGGCCCATCACCTCCGCGCCGCCAAGCTTGAGGGTGATGAGCTTCTGATCGTGGCCCGCCCCTTCGGGGGCGGGCCGCTCTGCGTTATGGGGTTATGCGCTCTTGCGAGGAGCGGCCTCCCGTCGGTTGGCGATCACCAGTTCGAATCCGTCCTGCTGGGTGGCCGACGACGGCCACCACTCGGGAACTCCGTTGTCGTCGAGCTCGCTGCGCGCGTGCTTCGCCAGCTCCTCGAGCACGAGGGCGAGCGAGACGCCGGTGGCGTCCGCGATCTCGTCGAAGGTGGCCTTGGCGTCCTTGTCGATCTCAGCGAACAGGGACCGGCGCGTGTGAGCGTCGAGGGACCCGCGGGCCCGTCGTGTCCTCGCTGCCTTCGTAGCCATGCCCTGAAACTTAGCCATAGGCATATGGCGACTGTGGGAGGACACGCCGCGCGTGTCGTCAGCGGCCGGCGATGTAGTCGCCGAAGGCGGCGCCCACCCGCTCGACCGCCTGGCGGTCCGCGCGCCACTGCACACGACGCCCCTGGCGCCGCTCGGGAGGTACGTCGGCCACCACCAGACCCTCGCCTTCCAGAGCTCTGAGGTGACCCTGGACTGCCGGCCGGGTGGCTCCGAGCAGGTCCGAGAGTTCCGCGATCGTGAGCGTGCCGTGGAGTGCGAGGGCGCGCAGCACCTCGGCGCGCGCTCTGTTGCCGATGAGCTCAATGGCGACCTCGACCTCCCTAGGCATCCCGGGGGGCTTTGTGAGTCGCGGCATGGGCTTCATCCTGCCGGATGAGCACCCGACGCCCCGTCCCCCCGCTACTCATAATCTATCGTTACAAGTTGACCAGTGGTGCTTGATACGTGAACACGGATTGTGGTGGTGCCTCGACGTACCGGAGCGGACCCGCTTGTGCGGGTCCGCTCCGGCGAGGCGTTTCTGTCGCGACGGGTCACAGACCGCGCGCGACGGCGGCCGCGGCGGCGAGCCATGCGCGCTGCGTCTCGGTCCGCAGCGACCCGTAGCGCAGCGTGCCCTCGACCATCGCCGGGTCGTAGGGGATCGCGACCGCCTCGCGGGCGAGCGGGCGGAACGCGGCGGCGACCTGCTCGGCTTCGGCCATGCTGCCGTCCTTCTTGGCCTGGTTGACCACGACGACGGCGTTTCGCGCGAGGGCGGCGCTTCGTTCGTCCCGGTCGGCCAGGGCCTCGAGGAGCAGGGCGCCGGCCTCGGCGATGTCACCGCGGGTCGTCGTCGCGACGACGAGCTGGTCGGCGTTCTCCACCATGCGCAGCCAGAGAGAGTCGGACTCGTCGTTGCCGGAGTCCATGAAGATGAGCCGGTAGTACTTGCGCAGGACGGCGTGGATCGCGTCGAACTGGGCGACGCCCAGGCGCTGCTCGTCCGCCAGGATCATCGGCTGGGAGCGCAGCACGTCGTACTTGTCCTGCGTCTGGTGGTGCACGAAATGGGCGAGGTCCGCGGACTGGGCCGCGGTACCGAGCAGCCGGTCGACCTCGGGCAAGAGCTCGAGGAAGGTCGCGTCGTGCGGACCCTGCTCGGTGCGCCACCCGAGGGTGCCACGGGTCTGGTTGTTGTCGTGCGTCACGACGCCGGCGCCGCCGTAGCGGGCGAACACGGCGGCCAGGAACGCGGTGGTCGGCGTCTTGGAGGCGCCGCCCTTGCCGTTGACGATGGCGGTCGTGCGAGGCCCGGGCCAGTGCTGGGAGACGAGGCGGACGCACTCGCGCATCGCTCGCTCTGCCTCGCTGGGAGCCATGCGGAAGCCGACGCGGGACAAGACGCCACGCAGACCTTCGGTCGCGGGCTCCTCCGTCTGCTCGACCGTCAGGAACGACTCCCGACGCTCTCGGCGAGTCTGCGGTGCGGCGGCCGCCGCGGCGGCCTGGTCCTCGGCGGAGCGGACCCAGCCGCGCGGCGCCGAGGCGGGGGCAGGCGTGTCGTCCGGCGCCGCGGTTGCCTGGACGACAGGCTCGGCGTCGACGACCTCCGTCGCGGCGGGGGGAGCGGGCGTCGGTGCCGGCACCGGAGCGGCCTCCGCGACCGGCTCGGCCGAGCGGGAGCGCGGACGGGCGTCGGCGGCGGAGTCTGCCGTCACGGTGCCGTCACCGTGGATGATCAGGGGCCACTCGCCGTCGGGGCCGCGCGTGATCGCGCGCAGGGGACGGCCGAGCTGGGTGGCCTTGCTCGCGACGAGCGAGACGACCTGTACCCGTGCCTCGTCGACGCTCGAGGCGGCGATGGGGTGCAGGGTGCCGCCGATGGAGACCTCTGCGGTGCCGTCGTGGTTCAGCGTGGCCTCGACGCGGGGCCAGGTCGCTGCTTCCGTGGTGGTGCTCATGGTGTGTTCCTCCTTGCGTTAGCCGAGCTGGATGCCCATGTCGTTCATGAACGGCACCGGGTCGGTTGGGGACCCGTCGACGATGACTGAGAAGTGCAGGTGGCAGCCGGTGGACTGCCCGGAGGATCCGACGCGGCCGATCTGGTCGCCGGCCTTCACCTGGTCGCCTTCGCGCACGAGGATCCCGGAGGCGTACTCGTGCAGGTAGGAGGTCTGGACTCCGCCGCCGTGGTCGACGGTGATGGTGCCGTTGCCGTTGCGGTCGAACCCGGTGAACGTCACGACGCCGTCCTGCGCGGCCCAGATAGGTCCGTCGCACCCGCCGCCGTTGAGGTCGACCCCGCTGTGCAGGCGCCAGACCTTGTCGATGGGGTGCCGGCGCATCCCGTAGACGCTGACGATCGGGCCAGCCGCGGGCACGGCCCAGCCGGTCGCGCTGACCTCGCCCGGGACGGTGGTGCCGCCGGAGCAGACCTGTCCGCCGGTGCCGGCGTTGAGGCCGGTGTCGACGCCGGAGAGCCCTTCGACGACGGCGACCGCACCGTCCCAGTACTTCGTGTAGTGGAAGGGGTCCGCGTTGCGCTGGGTGCGGTGCGCGACGATCGTCGGCTCCAGCGACTCACGGTCGGGGACGTTCCCGATCATCGCCTTGAAGAAGTTGGTGGCGCTGATGTACGGGTCCATGCGGTCCTCGTACGAGCCCCAGGCTCCGTTCGCGCGCTGCTGGAACAGCCCGCGGCTGTCGGGCCCCACGGCGTCGCCGTAGTCGATCACCCGCAGGCTGGACTCGCCCATCGCGGTCATGACGCCGATGGTCTGGTCTCGAACCCCAAGGTCGAGGGCCTTGCCGGCGGCGATGATGTGCGCGGCGTTGACGAGCTGCTCGTGGTCGTAACCGGCGATCTCCGTCTCGGGGACGCTCCCGGGGTCGAGCGTGATGCTCGTCCCCGAACCGGTCGCGGGGTTGCACGCGGCGGAGGCATCCGCCCCTCCCACGAGCAGGATGCTGAACACGGTGCTCAGCGCGAGCACGGGCACCGCCCCCGCCGCGACGATGGCCCCCGACTTCCCCCCTGCCACGGTCAGCTCGCCTCCTCGGGCGGGGTGAACCGGCTCGCGAGCCACGGTGACGCGCTGTCCGCGCGCGTGAGGACGACCTGGTAGGTGCCGGCGTCGGTGGCTACGTCGACGACGGCGACGAAGCCGCTCGTCTCCTCGACCTGGGGCGCAGGGTCCGGCAGGACCTTCGTGGCGGGCACGTTGGCGGGGTCGACGTACGCGTAGTCGGACCGGGCCTGCTGGGTGAGCAGTGGCTCGAGCTGGGACCACCAGGTGTCGTAGTCGCGGCCGCCCGCGCCGGCGAAGGCGGTCATCGCCTCCGCGGCACGAGCGGCGGCGTCCGCGCGCTGAGCGTCGTCCCACGTGGGGGAGGGCTGCGGATCGATGGTCTCACCGGAGTCCTCGTCGATCGCGCCCTCAGGCGCAGGCGGGTACTTGTCGAGGTCGATCGGTGGCGGCGTCGTCGGTGACGTCGACACCGCGGGTGCGGGTGCGGAAGCGGGAGTGTTCTCACCCTCCGAGCTGCAGCCCGTGAGGGCGAGAACGCTCGCTGCGGCGATGCCTGCCCCTATCGCCAGTCGCTTCATCTCACTCGTCCCCCTTGCCTGGGCCGGACCGCGCAGGCCCGGCGTTCGCTCCCTTGCGCAGCGTCTCCTTGAGCTCGTCGCGAAGGATGAACCAGGTCGTGCCCACCTTGTAGCCGGGGAGGACCCCGTCTCTGAGCCAGTGGTAGACACCCTGCTTGGTCATCCCAAGGAGTTCTGCGACCTCACCTGCGGAGAGGGTCGGACCGCGCCCCTCGAAGAGCGCGTCGAGCCCGTCGGTCATCGAGGCCACCCCGCTTCGCATGGAACCATAGTACACGCTGTATAACTCTGTCGCACTGTGGATAACGTAATCACTCGGCATCACCCTCTGTTGCTGTTTTCACTCTATCCGACTACACTTGCCGTAGAGAACACTACGCACACCGTTGACGATGTGAGGGGGCCGTCGTGACTGATGGCAGCAGCAATCCGTGGCTCACGCGGCCAGCGGAGCGACAGCCGGTCGCGCCGCGTTCGGAGGCGACCGAACCGGTGGTGCCGGCGACGACCGGCCCCACCACGCCGCAGCGCGGCGTCCCGGCACCCGGCGCCTCAGACCAGCTCCCGATCCAGCCCCAGCCGCGAGACGCGGACCTGTGGTGGCTCGGGGTGCACGGCGGAGCGGGGGAGACGTCGCTCGCCGCGCTGGTTCCGGACTGGCTCGCGGCGGAGCACATGTGGCCGCAGCCGCTCGGTGATGCTCGCGTCGTCCTGACTGCCCGGTCGAACATGCGCGGGCTGCGCGCGGCACAGGCCGCAGCCACGCAGTGGGCAGCCGGGCTGGTCCCGCACGTCGAGGTCGTGGGCCTGGTGATCGTTGCTGACGCACCCGGCCGGCTTCCGCGCCCGCTGCGTGAGTTCTCACAGATCGTCGGCGGCGGGGTCCCGCGCACGTGGACCCTGCCGTGGATCGAGGCATGGCGCTTGGGGGAGCCGCCGGCACTCTCAGACGCCCCGCGCGAGGTCCGTCGACTCGTCGATGACCTCCGCGCCGTCGTCCGACCTGGTGCCGCCGGCACCGTCAACCGAAAGGAAACCCGATGAGCACCCTGCACAGCGTCCTCACGGCAGCGAGCGACCTCGCCGCCGTGATCCCGGCGCAGCTTCCCGACCCCGCACCGATCCAGCCTCCGGGCACCGAAGGTGCAGTCACGATCCTGGGCTGGGCCAAGTGGGTCGCCCTCATCATCTGCATTCTGGGCCTGATCGCAGCTGGCGCCATGATGGCCGTCGGACGATCGCGCGGCGAGGGCGGGGAGCACGTCGGAAAGATCGGCTGGGCGCTCGGCGGCGTCATCGTCATCTCCGCCGCCGTCGCGCTCGTCGGCTTCATCTCCGGGGCCTGAGCGGAGTTTCGACATGACTACCGACGACAACGAGCAGAGCCCGTTCACCCGGCCTGGCTTCATTGCAGCCGCGGTGGTCGTTGCCCTCGTCGTGGTGCTCGGCATCGTGGTCGCGATCGTCAGTGCGACGCGCTCGGACGATCCCGCCCCAGAACCGCCGTCCCCGTCGCCCGCGACGAGCGCCGCCCCGACGTCCGAGTCTTCGGACGTTGCGGGCGGTGCCAGCGTGTGCGGCCTCGAGGGGGAGGAACTGGCCGGCACTTTGTCGACCGCGCCAGCCGCGGACTGGGCATACCAGGGAACCACCGCGTACCCGACGTCGCCCGAGTTCGGGCCGGGGGAGACCACGGCTGACGGTGTGCGGTTCTGTTTCCAGCACTCGCCCACCGGGGCGCTGTTCATGGCCGCGAACGCACTGGTGCAGGGCTCTGACCCTGCCGTGAGCCAGGCGTGGATCGAGTACGGCCTGGCGGACGGACCGTACCGCGAGGAGCTCATCGGTCAGGTGGGTGACACCTCTGGTTCTGAGGGCACCCGCATGAGCCTTGCCGGCTTTCGACTGCTCGCCTACGACGGCGACACCGCCCGAGTCGATCTCGCGGTCCGGGCGTCAGCCGAAGGGCAGAACCTGACCCTCTCGGGGGTCTACGAGCTGGTCTGGCAGGACGGTGACTGGAAGATCAGCGCCGATGTCGCCCAGCCGCTCAACACCGCGACGGTTCCGGACCTCGCGGGCTACATCACCTGGGGGGAGTGACAGACGGTGGCGGAGTGCGGGCCTCTTGATTTCGGCTGCAAGGCTGGAGAACTGGCGAAAAACGCGATCACTGACGCGATCGACAACATGGCCAACGCGGTCCTCGAGGCGTTCGGCAAGACGGTGACCTCGCTTGGCACGATCTGGGTTCACATCGGCACTCCGAACCTCACCGGCTCGGGCGGACAGTCTGCGATCGGTGCGGGGAGCTCGGCGCCGAGCTCAGCGAACATCACGACCGTCATGGGCTACGTGACGTGGATCAGCCTCATCGTCGCGGTCCTCTCGCTCGTGATCCTCGGTGCGCTCATCGCGACGCGTATGCGCGCCGGCGAAGGGATCGCCGCCGTCGGAAAGGTCGGCCTGGTCCTGGGCGCTGTGGTGCTCATCTCCAGCGCGAGCGCGCTCGTCAGCGGACTGCTGCCCGAGGGCCCACGGAACGCGGGCGGCGCGGTGCTCTTCCTGCAATCGAGCCTTTGGTGGTACATGGGAGCAGCGGCCATAGTCTCCGTGATCATCGGTGGCGCGCGGATGGCGTATGAGCAACGGGCGGAGCCGGGGCGCGAGACGGTCAAGAGTCTGCTGACGCTCGTCGTGGTCGCCGGTGCCGGCGTCACGATCGTGGGACTTCTCGTCGCGGCCGCCGACTCGTTCTCTGTCTGGGTTCTGAACGGCTCACTCCAGTGCGACGTCACGGCCGCCGGATCAGCGTGCTTCGGAGAGAACATGCTGACCTTGCTCGCTCTGACGACGAACCCCGCGGCAGGGGGCCTTGGGTCGCTGCTCATCATCATTCTCGGGATCATCGCGATCCTCGCTGCGGCGTTCCAGATCGTGCTCATGGTCGCCCGCGGCGGCATGCTCGTCGTCTTGACCGGGATCCTGCCGTTGTCTGCGTCGTTCACGAACACGGAGATGGGTAAGACCTGGTTCCGCAAGTGCATCTCGTGGCTGGTGGCGTTCATTCTCTACAAGCCTGCCGCCGCGATCATCTACGCGGCCGCCTTCCAGCTCGTCGGTACCGACGTTTTCACAGACGACGGCTCAGGCCTCCTGGCTGTACTGACGGGTCTGATGTTGATGGTGATTGCGCTGTTCGCGATGCCTGCGCTGATGCGGTTCGTGACCCCGATGGTGGGTGCGATGGCGAGCGGCGCCGGTGGCGCCGCGCTGGCGGCGGGCGCACTCGCGGCGCTGCCCAGCGGTGCGGCCGCGATCGGGCGCCTCGCCTCTGGTGGGTCCAACTCGTCGACGACGAGCAACGCTCAGCCGGGCAACAACGGCCAGAGCGGGAACCAGGGCCCGTCCGGTGGCGGTGGGGGAGGCAACACCGCACCGACACCGAGCGCGCCGCCGAACCCGCAGCAGAGCGGCGCGGGTGCGGGCGCGGGCAACGGCGCCGCAGCAGGTGCCGCGGGCGCTCGCACCGGTGCCGGCGCAGGTGCCGGCGCAGGTGCCGGCGCAGGTGCCGGCGCAGGAGCGGGAGCAGGCGCCGCAGCAGGTGGTGGGGCAGCCGCGGCCGGTGCCGCGGGTGGCCCGGTGGGCATGGCGGCCGGCGCGGCTCTGGACGCCGCGTCAAAGGCCGGCCAGGCCGCAGCAGGTGCAGCGAAGAGTCTTGGTGAGCAGTCGACTGGTGAAGGGGGCGGTCCTGATGGCAGCCGTTGAGGTGAACAGGGGTCCTCGGACCTACGGGAACTGGCGACGTCCGACGTCGCCCGGAATCCTCGGGCTCGGGTCCGTGGGGACGGGGATGCTCCTGGCGGGGCTCATCGCGGTGGTCATTACCGTGATGGTCGCGGGGCTGCTCGAGGCCGTGGTCCTCGCCGGTGTGCTCGGGGCTGTGATGCTGGCCGTGCTGACGAAGGACGCGCACGGCAAGAACGTCCTCAGCCGCGGCGGTGCTCGCGCCGCGTGGTGGTCTGCGCGCTCGCGCGGCACGCACGTGTACCGCTCAGGGCCTCTGGGTCGCGCGCTGTGGGGCACGTACCAGCTGCCGGGTCTGGCAGCCCCCACCCGACTGAGCGAGCACACCGACTCATACGGTCGTCCGTTCGCGCTGTTGTACACGCCGGCGACCGGGTCGTACTCCGTGGTGATCGGCACCGAGCCCGACGGCGCCGCGCTCGTCGACCAGGACCAGATCGACGTTTGGGTGGCTGACTGGGGCCACTGGCTTGCGAACCTCGGTGACGAGCCGGGCGTGGAGGCAGCCTCGGTCACGATCGAGACCGCCCCCGACTCGGGGTCGCGTCTTCGTCGAGAGGTCGAGACGAACCTGGACGACGGGGCGCCCGAGTTCGCTCGGCAGATGCTCCTGGAGGTCGTCGACCGTTACCCGGCCGGGTCCTCGACGGTGAAGGCCTACGTCGCGATCACGTTCGCCGCGGTGAACCGGGTGGGTGGCAAGAAGCGCAAGCCCGAGGAGATGGGCCGCGAGCTCGCCGCGCGCCTGCCCAGCCTCACCGCCGGCCTGCAGGCGACCGGCGCGGGCGCGGCGCACCCGCTGTCCGCGCAGGACTTGTGCGAGGCGATCCGCGTCGCCTACGACCCGGCCGCCGCGGTGCTCATCGACGAGGCGCACGCGGCGGGCGATCCCGTCGAGCTCTCCTGGCCCGACGTTGGCCCGTCGGCTGCCGAAGCGTCCTGGGGCGGCTATCGCCACGACTCGGCGTACTCGTGCACGTGGGCGATGACGTCGGCCCCGCGCGGTAACGTCCAGTCGGGCGTCCTGGCCCGGCTGCTGGCCCCGCACCGCGAGATCGCGCGCAAGCGGGTGACGCTGCTCTACCGGCCGATCGACGCGGCGCGCGCCGCAGCGATTGTCGAGTCCGACCTGCGGGCCGCGGAGTTCCGGGTCACCTCCACCAGCAAGCCCGCTGCCCGCGAGACCCTCGCGGTACGGGCGGCGGCCGCGACGGCGCAGGAAGAGGCCAGCGGTGCTGGCCTGGTGCAGTTCGGCATGCTCGTCACCGCCACGGTGACCGACACCAGCCGGGAGGCCGACGCGAGGGCCGCGATCGACAACCTCGCCGCGACGGCGCGGCTGCGGCTGCGGCCCGTGTACGGGTCGCAGGACTCCGCGTTCGCTGCGGCCCTTCCGCTGGGCCTGGTGCTCCCGAAGCACATCAAGGTCCCGGCCGAGCTGAGGGAGAAGCTGTGAGCACCCGAGCACGCGCGAAGAAGGCACCCAAGCAGCGCGAGCTGCGTCCCCAGCGCCCGCCGATGCGCGGGTGGCTGGGTCGCGGCCGCGGCCAGTCCAACTACATCCAGCAGGCCGACGAGTGGCGCGGCACCACCGTGCAGGTGTGCGGCATGTGGCCGTTCGCGATCGGCGCCGGCACCCCCATGGTGGGGGTGCCGTTCGGCCGACACATTCTCACCGGCGCCACGCTGTGCTGCGACCCGATCAGCTGGTACCAGCGCGCCAACCTCATCGGCAACCCCTCGGTGTTCTTCCTCGGCCGGCCCGGGCTCGGCAAGACGTCCGCGGTCATGCGCATGGCCGTCGGCCTGTCCGGACAGGGAGTGATCCCGCTGGTGCTGGGGGACACCCGCCCGGACTACGTCCGCATGGTCGAGAAGCTGGGCGGCCAGGTGATCCCGCTCGGGCGCAACCGCGGGTCGCTGAACGTCCTGGACCCGGGCGAGGCTCCCGACGCCGCGCGCCGGCTGCGCGCCGCCGGGTACAGCCAGGCCGCTGAGGAGGTCCTGGCCGATGCCCAGGGCCTGCGGCTGAACATGCTGGTCGCGCTCATCACGGTGCTGCGCAAGAGCGCCCCGACCGCGCGCGAGGAGACGATCCTCGCGCGCGGTATCGCCTGGCTCGACGACAACCACGACGGCGTCCCGCTGATCCCGGATCTGCTGCGCGTGATCCGCTCCGCACCGCCCGAGCTGCGTGAGGCGGCGCTGGACCGCGGCACCGACCACCGCTACCAGGAGGTCACCGAGGAGCTGGAAGCCTCGCTCGTGGCACTGAGCCCGGGCGGGAAGTTCGGGGATGTGTTCGCCAAGCCGACCACGCACCCCATGCGCCGGGACCGCGCCGTGGTGTACGACGTCTCCGCGATCCCTCAGTCCGACGGCGACCTGCGCGCGGTCGCGCTGCTCGCCTCCTGGTCCGCTGGCTTCGCCGTGGTCAACATCGCGCAGACCCTCGCCGACGTCGGCCTGGAGAACCGGCGGCACTACTTCGTGATCCTCGACGAGCTCCACCAGGCCCTCAAGGCCGGGCCTGGGCTCGTCGACCGCGTCGACTACCTCACCCGACTCAACCGCACCGTCGGGGTGGGGCTGGCGATGATCACGCACACGCTCAAGGACCTGCGTTCCCTCCCGCTCGAGGAGGACCGGCAGAAGGCTATGGGCTTCATCGAGCGGTCCGGCCTGGTCGTGTGCGGCGGTCTGCCGCTGAGCGAGATGCCGCTGCTGACGTCCGTCGTCGCGCTCTCGCGCGGCGAGCAGGAACTGCTCGCCGGCTGGCAGGACCCGCCCGCATGGGACCCCAAGGAAGGGCGCGAGACGCCGCCCCCTGGGCGCGGCAAGTTTCTCGTCAAGGTCGGTGGCCGCCCGGGCATCCCGATTGACCTGGTGCTCACCGAGTCCGAGAAGTCGCTGCACATGAGCGCGGTGCGCTGGGCCGACCGGTCGCGCACGGGCCTGCTGGACGAGGGGGCGGCGTGATGAGCGTGCCGAACAACCGACGTCGCGACCCCGGCGGCTTGTCCGGCGAGGTCGTTCTGCTGTGGGTCGGGATCGTCGTCGTCCTGCTCGGCATCGGATCGATCTACGCCGCGATGCACCTGGGCCACAAGCTCGCCGGCTCCGGCGTCGTGGTGCCGACCGACCCGTTCGCCGTGACGTTCGGGCTGTTCGGCGGCGACCTCGCCTGGCCGGGCGCACCCGGCTGGTGGGTGCTGGCCGGCCTGGCCCTGATCGTCCTCGCGCTGGGCACGCTGGTGGGCGTCGCCCTGGCGCGCCGGAGCGCCCGCCGTACCCGCGTCGACCGCGCGGCCGCGTACATGGGTCGCGGACGCGACGTCGAGGGGCTCTCGCGCAAGCACGTGACCCGCACCGCGCAGCGTCTCGGTGTGCAGGCCGCACCCGGTCTGCCGATCGGGGTCACCGTGTCCACGGGGCAGCGCCTGCTCAGCTCGTGGGAAGACATGCGCATGACGATCGCCGGTCCGCGCACCGGCAAGACGACGTCGATG
>PJUI01000232.1_pt1 | contig 14611 bp, 13 predicted proteins | sample 1512201 | NCBI WGS metagenome assembly PJUI01 (sample SAMN08177670, study PRJNA422409) | Feces metagenome, whole genome shotgun sequencing project. | isolation source: Chicken feces (2) enriched on wood chips | host: Gallus gallus | place: USA: Madison | collected 2015-01-15
CCCGGTCTTGAACAGGGAACGGGTCGAGTCCACCAGGCGGCGGTCATCGGCCTGATCGCCGACGTTCAGCGGCAAGGCACCGAAGACACTGCCAGCGGAAACCCGCTGCAGGCCGTTGACGCGGATGTCGGCGATCCTGAAAGGGGAGGCCTGGGCCAGCGAGGCTTTCAGCAACAGGATGGAGAGCAACAGGCGCGGGTAGTTCATCGGGGGTTCCAGACAAGCGGATTCGGAGGGGAGCAAGCGCGGGCAACCCGCTGGCAGCGGGCGATGAGGATACGGGCGGGCTGTGTACGGCGCGGTTAGCCGAGGGTAAAGATGTGTAAAGTCCGACCGGCCGGCGGTGACAGTGCCGGCCAGCGGGGCGATCATTACAGCCCCTGCAATTGCGATTTCTGGCCCCGATGATCCCTGTGCTGCTGGTCGACGACGACCGCGAACTGACTGAAATGCTCTCTTTGTACCTGGCGCGCGAAGGCTTCCAGGCCACGGCGGTGGATACTGGTGAAGAAGGCGAGACCCAGGCGTTGTCCGGTCACTTCCAGGTGGTGGTGCTGGACGTGATGCTGCCGGGTATCTCTGGCATCGAAGTGCTGCGGCGCGTGCGCGCGCGCAGCCAGGTGCCGGTGCTGCTGCTGACTGCCCGTGGCGACAATATCGACCGTATTGCCGGCCTTGAGCTGGGGGCCGATGACTACGTACCCAAGCCCAGCTCCCCGGGTGAACTGGTCGCACGCCTGCGGGCGATCCTGCGCCGGGTGCAGCCGCACCCCACGGGTGAGGGCAGTGCGCCCGAACACGTGCGCACGGGCGCATTGAAAATGTGGCCGGGCCGTCGTGAGGCGCATTGGGGCGAAGCCACGCTAGAGCTGACCGGCTCGGAGTTCAGCCTGCTCGAAGCGTTGGCCCGCCAGGCTGGCCAGCTGGTCAGCAAGCAAGACCTGTCACTCAATGCCTTGGGCCGGCCGCTGACTCGTTATGACCGGCGCATCGATGTGCACGTCAGCAGCATCCGGCAAAAGCTCGGCCCGCGCGCCGACGGCAGCAGCTGGATCCAGAGCGTGCGTGGCATGGGCTACATGCTGATAGTCGAATGATGCGCCGGCGCCTGTTCTGGAAGCTGTTCCTGGCGTTCTGGCTGGCCAACTGCCTGACCTTCTTGGTGGGCGCGGGCGCCTTCATGCTCAATGAATGGCGTGGCGATACCCCGGCGCTGCGTTCGCTGCTGGCCACCGAGCTGCAGGTACTGCAGCGTTATGGTGAGCAGCCCGGCCGGCAGTTGCTGGAGGTGTCGCCGCAGCCGCCGGATGTGCAAGTGGGCCTTTACGACAGCCAGGGCCAGTTGTTGGCAGGCAAAGCGGTGCCGGTCGCGCGTTTCGAGCAGGCGTTGCACGACAGTGAAGGCCGCCCACTGGTGCTGCGTGCTTCGGTGGCCACGGTGCTTGGCGAACCGCCGCGTCCTCGCGGCATGGGCCCGCTGTTTACCGGCACGCTGATGAGTGCGCTGTTTGCCTTCCTGTGCAGCCTGTACCTGACTCGCCCGTTGGCCTGGCTGCGCGAAGCGATGGGCCAGGTAGCCCAGGGCCGGTTCGATGTGCGCGTGAAACCCAGGCTGGGCAAGCGCCGCGACGAGATCGTCGAGCTAGCCGAGGACTGCGACCGCATGGCTGGCCAGTTGAAGGCCCTGGTGCAGGCGCAGCAGAACCTGCTGCACGATATTTCACACGAACTGCGTTCACCGCTGACCCGCATGCACGCCGCCATCGGCCTGATGCGGCAGCAGCCCGACCGACATGACATGCTGGAGCGGGTGGAGCGCGAGTCACGGCGCATGGACGACCTTATCGAGCAGCTGCTGACCCTGGCCCGCGCCCAGGCTCGGCAGGGCGACAGCGACTTTGCCAGTGTGGATGTGGTGGAGCTGCTGGCGCAGATCGTTGAAGACGCCCGTTTCGAGGCGGGCATGAAGCAGTGCCAGGTGTCCCTGCAAGCCCAAGGCGCGTTTCTTATCCATGGGCATGAAGAGTTGCTGTACCGGGCGTTCGAGAACATCATCCGCAACGCCGTGCGCTACACCGCCGCCGGCACAGAAGTGTTGGTGCAGGCTGCGCTGGCGCCGGGCGGGCAATGGTTCCAGGTCAGTGTCAGCGACCACGGTCCGGGCGTAGACCCGGCGCGGCTGAAGCGCATCTTCGAGCCCTTCGACCGAGGTGCCGACAGCAGCGACGATGGCTTTGGCCTGGGCCTGGCGATTGCCCAGCGCGCCATTATCCTGCATGGCGGCAGCATCACCGCGCAGGCCGCAGCCAACGGTGGGCTGCGGGTGCGCATCGATCTGCCGCAAGCCAGCGCTACTTGAAACCGGTCACCGCGTGAGGGACGTAAGGGGCCTGCAAGCGCGCCACCTCGTCCTCGCTCAGCTGCAGTGACAACGCGCCCAGTGCATCGTCCAGATGTGCAGGCTTCGAGGCGCCGACGATAGGGGCGCTGACGCCAGCCTTACCCAGTACCCAGGCCAGCGCAACCTGGGCCATCGGTACGCCCCGTTCGCCAGCGATCTGCTCGACCACGTCGATCACCCGGCCGTCTTCCACCTCGGTCTTTTCATAGAACGACTGGCCGGATACATCGCTGCGCGTGCGTGCGGTCTGCTGCCCGTGCGGCCGTGTCAGGCGCCCGCGGGCCATCGGGCTCCAGGGCATCAGGCCTACCCCCTGGTCCAGGCACAGCGGGATCATTTCGCGTTCTTCCTCGCGGTAGATCAGGTTGAGGTAGTTCTGCATCGACACGAAACGGCTCCAACCGTGACTGGCCGCCACCTGCTGTGCCTTGGCGAACTGCCAGGCGTACATCGACGATGCACCGATGTAACGGGCCTTGCCGGCCTTGACCACGTCGTGCAGGGCTTCCATGGTCTCCTCGATGGGGGTGTGGTAGTCCCAGCGGTGGATCTGGTAAAGGTCGACGTAGTCGGTGCCCAGGCGGGTAAGGCTGGCGTCGATGTTGGCCATGATCGCCTTGCGCGACAAGCCTTGCTCGTTGGGCCGGCTGGCGCCTTCCCACATGTTGGCCGGGAAGAACACCTTGGTGGCGATCACGGTTTCTTCGCGGCGGGTGAATTCCTTGAGCAGTTTGCCGAGGATGATTTCCGAGGTGCCGGCCGAATAGCTGTTGGCGGTGTCGAAGAAGTTGATGCCTTGCTCGACGGCATGGCGAATGATGGGGCGGCTGGCGTCTTCGCCCAAGGTCCAGGGATGAGTGCCGGCGTCGGGTTCGCCGAAGGTCATGCAGCCCAGGCACAACCTGGAGATGTCCAGCCCGGTGTTACCCAGCTTTACGTATTGCATCGTCGTCTCCTTCAAGGGCGTTAGTGATGGAGTTAGCCTAACGCGGGCAGCCTTGCGCGAAAATTCCATATTGATGCAGGTCAAATCCGCAAAAATTCACAAGCGCAGCAGTGGCCGCACCTGTTGCTGGAGGAAGTCGGTCACCGCCTTGATCCGTGGGGTGGCGCGCACGTCCTCATGCACTGCCAGCCAGATTTCGATGCTCATGTTCTGCTCGGCGCTGCCGGCTTCCTTCAGGCCGTGCTCGTGCGCCATGAACGCGGGGAGGCAGGCGATTCCGATGCCGCCGGCACAGGCTTGAGCCTGGATACGCAGGTCATTGCTGTGCAGCGCAAAGGGCTGCTGGCCGGCCTGGCGGTTCAGCCATTGTTGCTGTGGGGAACTGGCCTGGGACTCGTCGTAGCCGATGTAGCGCCAGGCCGCCGCGCTGGCCAAGTAGCTGGCCGAGGCGTACAGCCGGTAGTCCAGGTGCCCCAGCAGGCTGACCACCAAGGTCGGTTCTGTGGGCCTGGCCAGGGCGATGCTGATGTCGGCTTCGCGGCGGGCCAAGGATGCCTTTGATTTGCTACCCACCAGCTTCAGGCGCAACTGTGGGTAGCGCTGGTACAGCTCGCCCAGGCGCCGGGCGACGATGCTGCCGAGCAGTGCCGGTGGTGCCGACAGCACCACTTCGCCTTCCACCGCCTGTTGGCCGGCGCTGGCGAAATGTTCAAGGGCGAAGGAGGACAGGGTCATTTGCTCGGCAAGTTCGGCAACGCGTCGGCCTTCGTCGGTGAGCACATAGGCGCGGGGGCGCCGGTCGACCAGCTTGAGCTTGAGCGAGGCTTCGAGCGAAGCGATGCGCCGGGCTACGGTGGCGTGGTCGACGCCCAGCGTCTTGGCGGCGGCGGACAGCGAGCCGGCCGAGGTAAAGGCGCAGAAATGACGCAGGTCTTCCCAATCGAACATGGAGGGCTCGGCAGTAGCTTGTGCAGAAGGGGGTAGGGTAGCGTTTTCTGGGGGTCCACTGTGGATTGGGTGGATTTGAGATTTTTGGGGCTGCTTTGCAGCCCATCGCGACACAATGCCGCTCCTACAGGTCACAGCTTTTGGGCAATGAGGTTTCAGCTCGTAAGGGTGGGCACGAACATGCCAGTCTTCACATTGCTCATTGAAACCAGCGTCTTGAAGCGTTTGACGTTATTGTTCTCGAAGAACAGCTCGCGGGTCAGCTGCGTGTACTGCTCCATGTGGCGCACCAGCATGATCAGCACAAAATCGCATTCCCCGGCCACGTAGTAGCACTGCTGCACCTGCGGGCAGGCGAGGAAGGTGCGCTTCATCGCGTCCAGCAGGTCCAGCCGCTCGTTCTCCACTTCAACCTCGGTGATCACCGTCAGGGTATAGCCCAGCTGCTCGCCATCCACCTGCGCCACCGTGCCGCGAATCACGCCGTCGGCCGCCAGCTTCTTCAGCCGCCGGTTGACGGCCGCCGATGACAGATTGACCTGCGCCCCCAGCTCCAGCTGGGAGGTACCGGCGTCGCGTTGTACGGCATCGAGCAGCGCCAGGTCGAAGTGATCGAGGGGCATGAACGTATCTCCGTGGATAAACACTGCTGAATGCCTGAAAAGCGTAATGAAATTGCATGCAGAGGTTGAAAATCAAGTTTTTCGTACGTTCTGGGCGAATAAAATTCTCCCACGAACCCAGCCACCACCCGCGAGAGCATTTCAATGACGACCAATTGTTCCAGGGCCCACAGGTGCTGCTGGATGTGCTGAGTCGTAGCCTGCCCCGCGCCTGATTTCCACTGAAGTTTCCCGTCCGCTGAAGCCTGGCTGTAGCGGAGTGGGCTCCCTGTTGCCTGTAGAAAGGAGTACTGCATGTTTGTTTCCAACCCCAAGGCTGGCCGCCAGCCGTACCCGCAAGTGCTGCAAGCGGTGATGAGCATCGCCAAGGCCGAGGAAAGCCGCCAGTGGTTGACCGGCTGGCCCCGTCTGAATGCAGTTGCTACGCCGCTGTATGCCTTGCCTGACCTGGCCGCGGAACTGGGCGTGGCCCAAGTGTCGGTCAAGGACGAATCGGTACGTTCCGAGCTGGGCAGTTTCAAGGCCCTCGGTGCGCCGATAGCCCTGGTTCGCCTGATTCTGCGCAGCTTCCCAGAACAGCAGTTCGACCCACGTGGGTTGCTGGAGGGCCGCCATGCCGACCAGTTAGCGCACTTCACCGTTGTAAGTGCCACCGACGGCAACCATGGCAAGGGCCTGGCGGCTGCCGCGCAAAGTATCGGCTGCCGCTGCGTGATCGTGCTGCACGCCAACGTCAGCATCGAGCGCGAACAAGCCATCGCCGCCTATGGCGCAAAGATCGTGCGCATTGCCGGCAACTACGACGAGTCGGTCGAGCACGCCGCCGCGCTTTCGGCCAGCAACGGCTGGACCGTGGTTTCCGATACTTCCTATGAGGGCTATGAGGTGATCCCGCGTGATGTGATGCAGGGCTACGGCACCATCGCGGCAGAAATCATCGAAGCCACGGCGGGGCAGCTGCCGTTCACTCATGTGTTCCTGCAAGGCGGGGTGGGTGGCCTGGCCGCTGGCATCGTCAGTTACCTGTGGGAGCACTTTGCTGACCAACGCCCACTGTTCGTCATGGTCGAGCCCGAACAGGCGGACTGCCTTTACCAGAGCGCCTTGCTTGGCAAACCGGCCAAGGCGACGGGGTCCGTGGATTCGGTAATGGCGGGCCTGGCCTGTGGTGAAACATCACCACTGGCATGGCGCTTCCTTGAACCGAGCGTGGATTACTTCATGACCATCAGCGACGACCAGGCTGTCGCCGCCATGCGCCGCCTGGCGGCCGGCAGCGCCCGCGATATTCCGTTGGTGGCAGGTGAGTCCAGCGTCGCAGGCCTGGCCGGATTGGTCCAGCTGGTCAAGAGCGCCAGTGCAAACGCCGACTTGGGCCTGAACGGCGACGCCCGCATCCTGCTCATCAGCACCGAAGGTGCAACCGCACCAGGCGTTTACGCCGAGCTGTTGGGCGAAACGGCCGATTCCGTGCTGGCCCGCCAGCAAGCCTGGGTGCGCCCCTGATCAACTCCTGAGGGCCGGAAAAGCCCGGCCCTTCGTCAGCTCCACACAAGAAAAACAAGCGGAGATTGCATGAACAAACTCAAGCGTGACATCAGCCCTTGGTCGCTGATGCTGACCGGCCTTGGCTCCATTATCGGCTCGGGCTGGCTGTTTGGTGCCTGGCATGCGTCGGCCATTGCCGGGCCGGCTGCGATCCTGGCCTGGGTCATTGGTGCGGTGGTGGTGCTGGCAATTGCCCTGACCTATGCAGAAATGGGCGCGATGTTCCCGGAATCCGGTGGCATGGTGCGCTATGCGCGTTACTCCCACGGCTCGCTGGTGGGGTTTCTGGCGGCTTGGGCCAACTGGATCTCTATCGTTTCGGTGATCCCTATCGAAGCGATTGCCTCGATCCAGTACATGGCTTCCTGGCCATTCCCCTGGGCCCAGGCGTTGGTGCACCAAGGCGAATTGACCCCCAGTGGGCTGGTGGCCAGTGCGGGCCTGGTGTTGGTGTACTTCGCCCTGAACTACTGGGGCGTGAAGCTGTTCGTCAAGACCAACACCGCGATCACTGTTTTCAAGCTGGTGGTCCCCGCGCTGACTGCCGTCGCGCTGATCTCCACCCGGTTCAACACGCAGAACTTTGGCGACGGTACCCTTGCCAGCTTTGCTCCATATGGCTGGTCGGCGGTGTTCACAGCGGTGGCTGCCAGCGGCATCGTGTTCAGCTACAACGGCTTCCAGAGCCCGGTCAGCCTAGCCGGCGAGGCGCGCAACCCCGGGCGCAGCATTCCCTTTGCGCTGGTTGGCTCGGTGCTGATCGCGCTGGTGGTCTACGTGTTGCTGCAGGTGGCTTTTATTGGCGCGCTAAGCCCGGCGAGCATCGCTGAGGGTTGGCACAGGCTGAACTTCGATTCGCCGCTGGCGCAACTGGCGTTGGCGCTGAACCTGAACTGGCTGGCCATGCTGCTGTACCTGGATGCTTTCGTCAGCCCCTCCGGCACCGGCTCGATCTACACTGCCACCACCGCGCGCATGATCTATGCGATGGAGAAGAACAACACCCTGCCGAAAATGTTCGGCAACCTGCACCCGCTGTATGGCGTGCCGCGCCAGGCGATGTGGCTGAATCTGGCAGTGAGTTTCATCTTCCTGTTCTTCTTCCGCGGCTGGGGCGTGCTGGCGGCGGTGATCTCGGTTGCTGTGGTGATCTCGTTCCTGACCGGGCCGATCAGCCTGATGTCGCTACGCGTCACTGCGCCGGAAATCCACCGTCCGCTGCGCCTTAAGGGTATGAGCATCATCGCGCCGTTCGCCTTCATCTGTGCGTCGCTGGTGCTGTACTGGGCGCGTTGGCCGCTGACCGGCCAAGTGATCATCCTGGTGATCGGGGCCTTGCCTCTCTACGTCTACTACCAGGCCAAAGCCGGCTGGAAAACCTTCGTCCGTGAACTGCGTGCCGCTGGCTGGCTTATTGGCTACCTGCCGGCGATGGCCTTGGTGTCGTGGTTGGGTAGCGAGGCGTTTGGCGGCATAGGTTTATTGCCGGAGGGCCTGGACATGGCCGTGGTAGCCGCCGTGGCCTTTGCGTTCTACCGCCTGGGCGTGTGTAGCGGCTACCGCACTCCATACCTTAGCGAAAGCGTCATCTGGCAGGGCCACCTGGCAGCAGATAAGGCACAACCATCTGATCAACGCCCGTCACAGGAGCTACAAGCATGAGCAACGACAACACCTTCGAGCAGCGCCTCAAGCAGTGGCGCCACGCCTTTCACCGCCACCCTGAAACCGGCTTTGAAGAGTTCGACACCGCCGAACAAGTCGCCAGGATCCTGGCAAGCCTTGGCCTGCAGGTTCATCGCGGAATCGGTGGCACTGGCCTGGTCGCCAGCCTTAGCGTGGGTGATGGCCCGGGCGTGATCGGCCTGCGTGCGGATATGGATGCCCTGAACATCGTCGAACAGGCGCATGGGCGGGCGCATGCTTCGTGCAACCACGGCAAGATGCACGCCTGTGGCCATGATGGGCATATGGCGATGGTGCTGGGGGCTGCTGACCTGCTTTGCCGCGAGCGCAACTTCAACGGCACCGTACGTTTCGTGTTTCAGCCGGCCGAGGAGCATGGGCGTGGGGCCAAGGCGATGATGGCCGACGGGCTGTTCGAACGTTTCCCCGTCGATGCCCTGTACGGCGCACACAATATGCCAGGTATGCCGGCCGGTCATATCGCCACCCGGGCCGGCGGGATCATGGCCAGCGAGGACAACTTTGTCATTCACATCCAAGGCAAAGGGACCCATGCTGCCCGGCCGCACATGGGCATCGACCCACTGGTGATCGGTGCTGAGGTTGTGCTGGCCTTGCAGACCATCGTCGCGCGTAATGTCGACCCGAGCCTGTCGGCGGTGGTGTCATGCACCGAGTTCATTACCGACGGCATCCGCAACGCGATACCGACCCATGTCACCATCAAGGGTGACACCCGCAGCTACAGCCCCGAGGTGCAACAATTGCTGGAGCGGCGCATGCGCGAGATCAGTGAGGGTATTTGCCACATGCACGGTGCAAGTTGCCGGTTCGAGTACAGCCATGAGTTTGCACCGACGGTGAATTGGGCTGCGAATACTGAAATTGCGGTGGCGGCAGCGCGCAATGTGGTGGGAGAGCGGGCGGTGAATGCCGAGGTGATGCCGATGATGATATCCGAAGACTTTGGCGCTTTCCTGCAACAAGTACCGGGGAATTTCGTGTTCATCGGCAATGGGGCGGAGGGTGAGGCGGGGGCTACGCCGTTGCACAACGCGTCATATGATTTCAACGATGCGATTCTGGCGACCGGGGCCCGCTATTTTGCCGAGGTTGCAAGGGTCAGCCTGCCGCGTTGATGGTTGATTCAGGGGCTGCGCAGCAGCCCCAGATGGCTGGCCTCAATGGCCGCCTTTCATCCGTCGTGCCACCAGATAGATACCCAGCCCGACCAGCGCAGTTGCCGCGCCGATATAGCCGGTGCTGGTCCAGCCCATGCCCGCTGTAATCGCCATGCCACCCAACCATGGCCCCAGCGCATTGGCCAGGTTGAACGCTGCATGGTTCGACGCAGCTGCCAGGCTCGGCGCTTCATGGGCAATGTCCATCAGGCGGATCTGCAGCGGCGCGGCCAGGGCAATCATGGTGCCCACCAGGCCGATACCCAACAGCAGGCTCCACAGCGCATGGGCGGCGAAGGTGAAGAACAGCAGCACGGCGATCGACCACACCAGCACCAGCCCCACGGCGCGGAACTGCAGGCGGTCGAACAGTTTTCCGCCGGCAATGTTGCCGACGATGCCGCCCACCCCGAACGCCGCCAGGCCGAACGGAATCCACTGGGGCGACACCTGGGTTACCTGCAGCATGGTCGGCGCCAGGTAGCTGAATACCGTGAACATGCCGGCAAAGCCGATCGAGGCGATGGCCAGCGCCATCCACACCTGCGGCAGGGTAAAGGCTTGCAGTTCCTTGCGTGGGTCGCTGCGCACTTCGTCATGGCGCTGGGGCACGAAGCGCCACACCAGGGCGATGGTGCACAGGGCGATGGCGCCAACCAGCACGAACGCCGAACGCCAGCCAAAGTACTGGCCCAGGTATGTGGCCACCGGGTTACCGAGCAACATGGCCAAGGTCAGGCCCATCATCACCCGGGCAACCGCACCCGCCCGCTGGTCCTTGGCCACCATGCTGGATGCCACCACTGCGGCAATGCCGAAGTAGGCGCCGTGGGGCAGACCGCTGATGAAGCGGAAGGCAACCAGGCCACCGAACGAGGGGGCGAAAGCGGTCGCCAGGTTGCCCAGTGCATACAGTGCCATCAGCAGCAACAGCATGTGCTTGCGCAGCAGTCGGGCGCCCAGAATGGCTAGCGTCGGGGCGCCAACCATCACCCCCAGTGCGTAGGCACTGATGGCATGGCCCACCTGGGGCTCGCTCAATTGCAGGTTGCTGGCGATGTCGGGCATCAGGCCCATGATGGCGAATTCGCCGGTGCCAATGGCAAAGCTGCCCAGCGCCATGGCGGCTTCCATTTTCGCGACGGTGCTTTTACTGGGGAGAGGGGGTAATTCCTGGACTGACATCTGTATCCCTTTTGAAACATGCTGAAACGTTCAAGGCGGGATCATAGTCAATCTTTGACGGCAACGTCGAGGAAGCTGAGCGGCTTCCTCGCACGCCTGCCGGGGTCAGGCGGGTTCTGCTACCGGGCTGGCAAAGGCTTCGGGAGCGGCTTGAAGACGGGCGTGCAACTGGTCAACGTAGGCTTGGGCGTGATGGATGTCAGCAAACGACACGGGGTGCCCCTCGATGATTACCTTGCAGCCTGCGTCCTGCTCGTTGCGTACGATTTCAATCTTCATGCCGGCTCCTTGATGTTGTTCTGGCGCGGGCGAGAATAGCTTGATTAGCTGCCTAATGAAAATGAAATAACCGCTCTAGCAAGCTGCTTACAGACTCTTTAATCAAATCGGTAATGTCGGCCCCTGTAGGAGCGGCCTTGTGTCGCGATAGGGGTGCGAAGCGCCCCCAGGATGTTCGACTCGAGCTGGAGTAGCCGTAGCTGCCCCGCCGTCCTGTCCCGCCCAGATGGTTACCGTTTCAAAGGGTTGAGTACAAATGTACTCCTGTCGTGTTTAGAGCGGTTTACTCCGCGCATAGCTGAAATGCCGGGATTCTATGGCAGCCTGTATACCTGCTCTTTTACACTGCCGCCTGCGTGCGCCGACCTCCGGCCCGCTTGGTCGATAAGGTTGCTTTGTGAATGCTGGCGTACGTTTCCCCGGGCCCTTGGGTATTTTCTGGCTCGGCCTGCTGCAAATCTTGGTGTGGGGTGGTTCGTTCTTCCTGTTGGCGGTGATGGGCAAACCGATCCTGCGCGAGACCGGCTGGGACAGCGGCTGGGTGTACGGGGCGCTGTCGCTGGGCTTGATGGTTTCGGCACTGCTGGCGCCGCTGTCCAGCCGCCTGGTGGCGCGTTATGGCGGGCGCTCGCAACTGGCCGCCAGCGGTGTGGTAGTAGGGTTGGGCTTGCTGGTGGTTGCCAACTGCCACAGCCTGCTGGTGTTCCTGCTGGCCTGGGTGATCATTGGCGCGGGGATGGCAATGGGGCTTTATGAAGCGCTGTTTGCCACCCTCGGTGCCTTGTATGCGGAACGGGCAGGGCGGGCGATTACTGGTATCACCCTGATTTCGGGGTTTGCCACCACCGTGACCTGGCCGGTGGTGGCCCTGGCCATCGAGCAACTGGGCTGGCGCACGGCGTGTACGGCTTATGCGCTGGTACTGATCGTTGCCGTGGCGCCGCTATACCTCTGGGTGTTGCCGGCAGGCCAGCCCCCACACAAGGCCCAGGGCGCGACGGCGACGAGCGATCTGCCTGTGGACCGCCGCCTGTACTGGCTGCTGACCGCAATCTTCGCCATTGGCGCGATCATCATGACTGCTGTTTCGGTGCAACTGGTCGCAGTACTGCAGGGCCAGGGGCATTCGCTTGCGGCTGCCATTGGCCTGAGTGCCTTGCTCGGGCCAAGCCAGGTGGCGTCGCGGGTGCTGCAGATCATCGCCGGCAAGCGCCACCCGATCTGGACTGCACTGGTGTCATCGGTGCTGGTCGCCGTCGGCCTGACGCTGGTGGCCGTGGCGCCGGGCGTGACCGCGCTGGGCCTGCTGCTGTATGGCTCCGGCAATGGCCTGCGCGCCATTGTCAGGGGGCTGCTGCCGCTGGCCTTGATGCCGCCAGCCCAGTATGTTGCGCTGATGGGCAAGATGTCGCGCCCCTCGTTGGTTGGCCAGGCACTGACGCCCTTGGCGGGTGGCTACCTGTTCCAGCACTTCGGCGCGATGGGGGTGCTGGCAACGCTGTCGGCACTGGCATTGACCAGTGTCGTGCTGGTGTTGCTGGTGATGCGCAGCCTCCCGCGGCAAACGGCGTGATCAGGCGCCACTCATTTGGCTGGCAAGGACGAACACGATGTCGGATGCACCACGTAACCCGTTGCTTATCGATGGGCCGACCGGCCAGATCGAGCTGCTGATCGACTACCCCGCCGGGCCGCCCAAGGGGGTGGTGCTGGTCAGTCACCCACAACCGCTGCTGGGCGGTAGCCCGCGCCATATCGTACCGCTGACCCTGGCGCGGCAGCTGTGCGCAGCCGGTTGGCTGGTGGTGCGGCCGAGTTTCCGTGGGGTAGGGCAGACACAAGGTGTGCACGACGAGGGTATCGGCGAAGCGCAAGACTGCATCGCGGTCATCCGTCACTTCAGACGGGAGTTGCCTGAGCTACCGGTAGGCCTGGTCGGGTTTTCTTTTGGTGCCTATGTGTTCGCCCGTGTGGCCTGTGCGCTTGAAGGGCAGTTGCAGGCAGTGGCGTTGCTGGGGCTGCCGGTGGGTGATGTACCGGGCGGGCGATATTACGAGCCATTGCCGGTGCCTGCGGATTGCCTGCTGGTGCATGGCGAACAGGATGAAATGGCGCCGCTGGCCAACCTGCTGCAATGGGCCGGCCCGGGGCAACGGGCGGTGTCGGTTTATGCAGGTGCCAACCACTTTTTCAAGGGCTGCCTGGGGCGAGCGGCTGAGCAGGTGATCGCCCATCTGGCGTTGAAAACTGCGCTACCCTAGAACGGCTGCGGTGGTCTGGCACCGGCGTTGCCGGTGTTCGCGGCTGAAGCCGCTCCCACATTGATCGCACTGGCTTCAAGGTATGCGCTGTACCTGTGGGAGCGGCGTTAGCCGCGAAAGGGCCGGAACAGGCTAGCCTCACCGCTCCAGGTAATGCGTCTGCGCAGCAAAGTCGATGAACCGCTTGCTGGCCAGCGACAGGTATTCCCCGGAGCGCCAGCACAATCTGAAGCTCATCTGCTGCGCGGGCCGGAACGGCACCCCGACGATGCCCGGCGTGCGCTGCTGCACCGAGCGCAGCAGGGTCGCCACGCCCATGTTGTCCAGCGCGGCCTGCACCACCAGCGAGACGAAGTTGCTCTGCAACGCCACCTGGTAAGTAATGCCATGCTCGGCGAAAAACGCGTCCAGAAGGTGACGTTGAACGAATGTGCGGTCGAACACAACCATGTCGGTATTACGCAAGTCTTGCGCCGTGAGAAAGGCTTTGCCGGCATAAGGGTGGTCGGGGTGCATGCACGCCAGCATCTCGTCACTGCCCAGCAGGATCGATTCCTTGTCGGGCGGTACGCGCCTGGACTCCAGCAGTGCCAGGTCGATTTCCCGTTGTTCCAGGCGATGGCCAATGTCCTCGGCACTGCCTTCGAACACGGTCATGGCAATGCCTGGATACAGCTGGCGGAAGGCGTTCATCAACCCCGGTACATAGTGCAGGCCGAACATGGGCGGGATGCCCAGGCGCACTTCACCGCGTTTCAGGTCGGCCATGTCGCGCAGCTCTTGCCGGGCAACATCCATCTCGCGCAGCGCCGACGCAATGCGTGGCAGGAACTGTTCGCCCTCGGCGGTAAGGATGACTTTGCGCGTGGTGCGGTTGAACAGGGTCACGCCCAGTTCTTCTTCCAGGCGGGTTACGGCCATGCTCAGCGCAGGCTGGGCGATGTGCAAATGCTGCGCAGCCTTGGTGAAGCTGCCTTGGCGCACAATCTCGACGCAGCAGCGCAATGCCTTGAGGTTCATTGAGGCGTTCTACCATTCATAACGAACTGTGATGCTAAGCATCATAACAATATATTTATTATTATTAACCAGAGGGCCTACGATGCGCGCCACTGAGACATCCTGCAATATCTCAGTCACGCAGCGTCATAAAGCTGCAATCCCACAAAGATTTTGAGGTAGTACCCCAAATGGCCAAGGCCGCCGATGTCGTTGTGCAATGTCTGGAAAACGAAGGTGTCGAGTATGTGTTCGGCATCCCTGGTGAGGAAAACCTCGACCTGCTCGAATCCCTGCGCAAGTCGAAGATCAAGCTGGTACTGACCCGCCACGAGCAGTCTGCAGGCTTCATGGCTGCCACCTATGGCCGACTGACTGGCAAGACCGGCGTCAGCCTGTCGACCCTCGGCCCTGGCGCCACCAACCTGGTTACCGCCAGCGCCTACGCCTACCTGGGCGGCATGCCGATGATGATGATCACCGGGCAGAAGCCGATCAAGAAGTCCAAGCAGGGCCGCTTCCAGATCATTGACGTGTGCGGCATGATGGACCCC
>PJUI01000236.1_pt1 | contig 14097 bp, 10 predicted proteins | sample 1512201 | NCBI WGS metagenome assembly PJUI01 (sample SAMN08177670, study PRJNA422409) | Feces metagenome, whole genome shotgun sequencing project. | isolation source: Chicken feces (2) enriched on wood chips | host: Gallus gallus | place: USA: Madison | collected 2015-01-15
GCTCGCGGTCAGGGTTGCGGTGGTGTTGTCGACCGAGTCATTGATCGTGGTCTGAGCCGGGGTCGGATTCGGGGTCAACTGTTCGAAGTTACCGCCAGTGGCGTTTTCGATGGTGACGCTGACAGTCGAACCGTTGTTGTAGACGTCGTTCGCCGGGGTCTGGAAATCAACGCTGCCTTGGGTTTTGCCGGCCTCAACGGTGATGGTCTGGCCGTTGGACAGCGTCACGGTCACCGGAGTCTGGGCAGGGTTGCTCAGGGTCACGGTGTAGGTGATCACGCCGCCTTCGGTGACGCTTGGCGAAGCAGTCAGAGTGGCGGTCGTGTTATCGACCGAATCACTGATTACCGTCTCAGCCGGTGCAGGGTTCGGCGTCAGTTGCTCGAAGTTGCCACCGGTAGCGCCGGTGATCGTGGTGCTGACGGTCGAACCGTTGTTGTAGACGTCGTTCGCCGGCGTCTGGAAGTCGACACTGCCCTGGGTTTTGCCGGCCTCGATGGTGATTACCTGCCCATTGGACAAGGTCACAGTCACCGGAGTCTGGGCAGGGTTGCTCAAGGTCACGGTGTAGGTGATCACGCCACCTTCGGTCACCGACGGATTCGCCGTCAGCGTCGCAGTGGTGGTGTCGATGGTATCGGTAACCTGGGTGACTGCCGGCGTTTGCGGCACTGTCACCGTCAGGCCGTTGCCGCCCGTGGTACCCGTTACAGTTGCCGAGATCTGGCCACCGTCGATATAAGGCGTGTCATTTGCCGGGACCACGACATTGACGCTGCCGCTGGTCTGCCCTGCCGGGATGACGATAACGGCACCGTTGGACAGGGTGACGATCAGGTTGGTGGTCGGCGCCTGGCCAACCGTGGCGGTATAGACGATTACGCCACCCGCCTCGCTGATGGAAGGAGTGGCGCCAAGCACAAGGTCTGTAGCAACGTTGGTGTCTGTCGTCGGTGTAGTCACCTGGTTGTTACTGGTGGTATCCAGCAATCCAACCTCTTCGCTATCGAGCCCGGCCGCAAAGCCCAGCCCTTGCGTCGGGAAGCCAACGGTAGCATCGACCCGGCCCGCGGTTTCTTCGAGCATCACGAAGCTGTGGCCACCGCCAAGCGCGCCGCCGCCCGCTGCGGACGGGCCGGCTGCGGTGGCTTCAAGCTCGGTAGTCGGGTCGACACCGGCCGCGATCGCCTGTTGCAGCTCTTCTACCGACGGCGCGGCCTGTGCGGTCGCCTGGCTCAGGTCGGTGCTGCTGTCAGGCGCATCGGCGCTCCACTGGCTGTCGCGGCCCAGGTCAAGCAGACGGCCATCGGCCAGCTCCAAAGTAACTGCGCCGCCCGGGCCAGTGAGCACTTCCTCACCTGCCAGCAGGCGGTCCCCTTCGATGAGCACACGACGAATGCCCTCTGGGGATACCGCAATAACCTGGCCGACAATGCTTTTGACGATGGCTACAACGCTGCTCATTGGACTCTCCGTGTGACCCTGTGGGTACTTCCCTGCCAGAGCGGCACTCGCAAGCCACTTCAGGCGGAACTATGTCGATGATCTCTTGACGCTTTTTTTGCGTCAATTTTTCGTCTATAACTATTTGGAATTACTTAAATGCCAAACTATTGACCTTATACAGGTCATCCTAAACAATCGGCAATGTAATGTCACATTGATATTTGTACCTTAGCCAACCGATGATTGAGGACAAATGTCGTACATCATCGAAAGATCGCTCAGCCTGAAGTTCAGCAACGTTTTCCACGCTTGGACGTCGGCTTTTGATGCCGTAGAACAACCACTCATCGGCAACTCAAAAAGCCTGCGCGCGTCAATTTCAGATCACTTTTGCGCCACCGGCTGCCGCATATCCAGCAAGCACAAACCTTGCCTGAAATCGCACGGCCGCAAGCTGCAAATCCAGACCGCAGCTGGGCTGCATCGACGGGCCAGCCTGCACCAGCGTGTTAATGCGCTCGGGTTGGAACAACGCTTCGTCGAAGAGCAGACAGATAGAGAACGATTGCGCAGATACTTACCCGGCGATGATGGCAAACCATTGACGATTTCTGAACCGGGCACGAGCCTGCAAACAAACTTTGCACGATGAATTTTAACGATCAGCCCATACAAGAGCGTCAACAAATCAGCGCCCATTTACCGGCGGTCAAAAAGTTCGATCCTCGACTGCAACACTCACTGTCTGGCTGGCGGGCTATGCTGCTGAAATAGCTCCAGCCTGTACGCCGTACCGGATCAAAAATGAAACACGCATTGCTCGGGAGCAGTCTGGTAGAAATGAACGACGTACAATTGTTTACTCAGTATCGATTCGAGGCGACCATTGGCCGTCTGCTCAGCCATAAGGGCGTCGTAGCCCCTTACACCGCTTGGCAGCACCACTGAAAGCCAGGGCGAGCCGCCCAGACCTTAACGGCGGCACCCCCACCCCACCCACCACAAGGATGAAGAGAGCGCCGCGTGGAATCTGAAGTCAGTCGAGTCCAACTCAGCCATGATCCACGCAGTCAGCATGACGATCCCTTGCTGGATAGCCTGCTGAGCCTGTGTGTCCTGCACCAGAAACCCGCCAGCCGGGTCATGCTGACCACCGGCCTGCCGCTGCCCGCCCAGCGCCTGAGCCCCGAGCTGCTGCCCCGAGCCGCCGCCCGGGCCGGCCTGCAAGGGCGTCTGCTGCAGCGCAAGCTGGAGCAGATCCCGAGCATCGCCATGCCGGCGATGCTACTGCTGAAGGAAGGCCGCAGTGCCGTCCTGCTGGGCTGGGAGAACGAAGACACCGCGCGCCTGTTGCTCAGCGAGAGCGACGGCGGCGAGGTGCATGTCACCCGCGAAGCCCTGCAAAGCGACTATAGCGGCCGAGTGTTCTTCGCCCAGCCGCAGCACAAGTTCGACGTCAACCACGGCAACCTCATCCCGCGGGCAAAGTCGTGGTTCCGAGATACCCTGCTGCGCAGCAAGTGGCTGTATATCGACGCCATCGCCGCCAGCCTGGTGATCAACCTGATCGCTTTGGCTGCGCCGCTGTTTGTGATGAACGTGTATGACCGTGTGGTGCCCAACCAGGCAACGTCAACGCTCTGGGTGCTGGCCATCGGTATCGCCGGCGCCTACATCTTCGACCTGATCCTCAAGGGCTTGCGTGGCCTTTGCCTGGACCTGGCCGGCAAGAAGACCGACCTGATCATCTCGGCGACGCTGTTCGAGCGCATCGTCGGCATGTCGATGAAGTACCGCCCGGCCAGGGTCGGCAGCTTTGCCCAGAACATTCACGAGTTCCAGGGCCTGCGCGACTTCCTCGCCTCACTGACCCTGACCAGCCTGATCGACCTGCCGTTCACCATCCTTATCCTGATCGTCATCGCCATCATTGGCGGGCACCTGGTGTGGATCCCGATCATTGCCTTCCCGCTGGCCCTGGGCATCGGCTATGCCTTGCAACGGCCGCTGATGGCGACCATGGAGCGGACCATGGCCCTGGCCTCCGAGCGCCAGTCCAGCCTGATCGAAACCCTGGCCGGTCTGGATGCGGTAAAGGTCAACAACGCCGAAAGCGAACGCCAGTACATGTGGGAGCAGACCCTCGGCACCCTCAGCCGCCTGGAACTGCGCGTGAAGGTGCTGTCGAGCCTGGCGATGAACATCACCATGCTCATCCAGCAACTGGCTGGCGTTGCAATGATCTGCGTCGGCGTGTACCTGATCATCGACGGCAACTTGAGCATGGGCGGTCTGGTAGCGTGCTACATGCTTAGCGGTCGGGCGCTCGGGCCACTGGCCTCGCTCAACGGCTTGCTTGCCCGCTACCAGCAAGCCAAGGTCACCATGGTGGCCACAGACCACATGATGGAACTGCCGCAAGAGCGCAACTTCGAGGAGCGCCCGCTGAGCCGCAAGGTACTGCAGGGTAGTGTCGAGTTCCGCGGGGTTGATTTCACCTACCCGAACCAGCAGAACCTGGCACTGAAGAACATCAACCTGACCATCCGCCCCGGCGAAAAAGTCGGCATCATCGGGCGCAGTGGCTCGGGCAAGAGCTCGCTGGCCAAGCTCATCGTCGGCCTGTACGAGGCCGACGGCGGCTCACTGCTGGTAGATGGCGTGGACATTCGCCAGATCGACGTCAGCGAACTGCGCCACAACATCGGCTATGTACCGCAGGACATCCAGCTGTTGGCCGGTACCCTGCGCGACAACCTGGTCAGCGGTGCCCGTTACATCGAGGACGAACTGATCCTGCAGGCCGCCGAGCTGGCGGGTGTGCATGAATTTGCCCGTTTGCACCCGGACGGTTACGAGCTGCAAGTGGGTGAACGCGGGCAGAACCTGTCCGGCGGCCAGCGGCAGAACGTCGCCCTGGGCCGTGCGCTGCTGCTCAACCCGCAGATCCTGTTGCTGGACGAGCCAACCAGTGCCATGGACAACACCGGCGAAGAGCGCCTCAAGCAGCGCCTGCAAGCGGTGGTGGAAGGCAAGACGGTACTGCTGGTCACGCACCGTGCCTCGCTGCTGTCGCTGGTGGACCGGCTGATCGTGATCGATCGCGGGCAGATTGTCGCCGACGGCCCGAAAGCCGCGGTCATGGATGCGCTGAAGAAGGGGCAGATCAGTGTTGCATAAGCTGGATATGGGGCAATTCAAGGATGGCCTGCGGCGCTACTTCAAAGGTTCCGACTCACTGGGCGGCCAGCCGCTGCCAGAGGTCAACAAGGCACTGATCGAAGATGCGCCGCGGGTTGTGCGGCTGACCATCTGGGGCGTGATCCTGTTCTTCGTGTTCTTGATCGTGTGGGCCAGCGTCGCCCCCATCGACGAAGTCACGCGGGGTGAAGGCAAGGCCATTCCGTCGTCCAAGGTGCAGAAGATCCAGAACCTGGAGGGCGGTATCGTCGCCGAAATCTTCGCCAAGGAAGGTCAGATCGTCGAAATCGGCCAGCCATTGCTGCGCCTGGATGAAACCCGCTTCGCCTCCAACGTTGGTGAAACCGAGGCCGACCGCCAGTCCATGGCCCTGCGGGTCGAACGCCTGAGTGCCGAGGTAGAGGACCGCCCGCTGAAGATCGACGAAGAACTGCGCAAAGCCGCACCAAGCCAGGCGGCCAGTGAAGAGTCGCTGTACCAGAGCCGGCGCCAGCAACTGCAGGACGAAATTGGCGGCCTGCAGCAGCAGCTGGTTCAGCGCCAGCAAGAGCTGCGCGAATACAGCTCCAAACGCGCCCAGTACGCCAACAGCCTGGAGTTGCTGCGCAAGGAAATCGGCATGTCAGAACCGCTGGTGGCAACCGGCGCAATCTCACAGGTCGAAGTGCTGCGCCTGCGCCGCGCCGAAGTGGAGAACCGTGGCCAGCTGGACTCCACTGCGCTGGCCATCCCGCGTGCTGAGGCGGCCATCCGCGAGGTGCAAAGCAAGATCGAGGAAACCCGAGGCAAATTCCGCAGTGAAGCGCTGACCCAGCTGAACGAGGCGCGCACCGAGCTGAACAAGGCCACGGCCACCAGCAAGGCACTGGACGATCGGGTGCACCGCACCATGGTCACTTCGCCTGTACGCGGTATCGTCAAGCAGATGCTGGTGAACACCATTGGTGGGGTGATCCAGCCTGGCAGCGATATCATTGAAGTGGTACCCCTGGACGACACGCTGGTCATCGAAGCGAAGATCCTGCCCAAGGACATCGCCTTCCTGCACCCTGGCCAGGAGGCGACCGTCAAGTTCACGGCCTACGACTACACCATCTACGGTGGGCTCAAGGCCAAGCTGGAGCAGATCGGCGCCGACACCATCACCGACGAAGACAAGAAGACCACCTACTACCTGATCAAGCTGCGCACCGACCGCAGCCACCTGGGGACTGACGAGAAGCCGCTGCTGATCATTCCGGGGATGGTGGCGACGGTGGATATCATGACCGGCAAGAAGACCATCATGAGCTACCTGCTCAAGCCGATCATGAAGGCGCGTTCGGAGGCGCTGCGCGAGCGCTGATGAGTTTGGCCACTGCTTTCTAGTGGCTCCTCTGGCCCTATCGCCGGCAAGCCAGCTCCCACAGGTACCGCACTGGCTTTGAAGTCGGTGCAGTACCTGTGGGAGCTGGCTTGCCGGCGATAGGGCCGGAACTGCCAGTACGAGAACTCAGCGCCAGGGCGCAGGTTCGCCAACCAACTGGCCCTGGATCCCGCCTACCCCCATCTCCTGCAGCACCCGCCGCTCCCCTTCTGTCTCGACCCGCTCGGCAATCAGCGGCAGGTCGATGCTGTGCGCCGCACGCTGGATCGCTTCGATGAACAGCCGCTTGTGCTGCTCATGGTCGATGTTGCGGATGTAGCTGCCGTCAATCTTCAGGTACGCCAGGCCAAGGTGGGCCAGGTTGCCGATCATGCTGAAGCGCCCGCCAAAGCGCTGCAACGCCAGCCCAAAGCCCAGCCCGTGCAGGCGCCGGGTGAGCTGCTCCAGGGCCGCCTGCTCAGGCAACTGCTCCTCGCCAATTTCAAAAACCAGCCGCGGGCCGAGCGCCGCGTTCTGGCCCAGCAGTTCGAAAACGCGGTGCAGGGCCTTAGGGTCGGCCAGGGTGGCGGCGGACAGGTTCACCGCAAGCACCTGGTCATGTCCTCGCAGATGCGCCAACACTTTCTCCAGCACCAGCACGTCCAGCCGCGGCATCCAGCCGAAGCGCTCCAGCCAAGGCAGGAAGCGACCCGCCGGCAGTGCCTCGCCCTGGCCATCCTGCAAGCGGGAAATCACCTTGTGGTGCAGTACCCGTTGCACCGAAGTGCAATCCACCACCGGCTGGAAGAACAGCTCGAAATGCCCATTTTTGAACGCCTGATCGAGCCGCTCGTGCCAGGCGTGCTGGCTATCGGCAGCCACTGCAGCCACGCCTTGTTCAAGGCATACCCAACCCGGCGTTGGCTGGTTTTCGGCACGGGCCAGAGCCTCATCGGCGAGCTTCAGCAAAGCCTGCGGAGAATCGCCCGGGCTGAATGGCGCAAGGCCGATACAAGCCACCGGGTCGATATCACTGGCGCCCGTTTCGTGCAGGCTCTGCAGCGTTGCCTCCAGGGCCTGGGCAAGGTTTACCGCTTCTTCATGCACCATGCCCGGCGCCAGCACGGCAAACTCGCCACCGCGGCTGCGGGAAATCAGGTCTTTGGTTTCCGGGAAGCTGGCACAGGTACGGCGCAACTGCTCACCCACGGCCTGCAGCAACTGGTCGGTACGCTGGCCGCCAAGGCGTGCGTTCAGCCCTGCCAACCCTTGGACACGCAGTAACAGCAGGTAGCCGGCGCGCGCGTCCTCCAGGTTGCTTACCCGGGTGTTCAGCTGCATTTCGAAATAGCGGCGGTTCGAGAGCCCGGTCAGGCTGTCCTGGTAGGACTCCGCACGCAACCGCTCGCTGCGCTCGGCCTGCTCGGTAAACAGCGCCTTGAGCTTCTCGACCATCTGGTTCATCGCCTGCACCACACGGCGCAGCTCCGGTGTGCGCGGCAACTCTGGCAGGCTCAGGAATTCGCGGCGCGCAATGGCATGGGATTGCTCAACCATATAGTCCAGCGGGCGCAACTGGCGGCGCAGCAGCAAGGCGCCGAGCACGGCACTGGCTGCACCGCACAGCAGCAACCAGCCCAGGCTGCCCAAGGCGCTTTGCCAGAGTTTGGCGATGGCAAACATCGGGTGGCTGATCACCTCTACCCGCGCGGCCTGCTGCCAGCCGCGGCTGACGATCGCGTCGCCACCGGCGGCCTCAAGGCCGATCAGGTGCACGAACCAGGCCGGTACGCCGCCAGGGTCCGGCTCGGCGTGGCGTTCCACCAGCACGGCGTTGGAGCCCAGGTCGACGACCTTGATGCTTGCATAGTAACCACTGTCGAAGATCGAGCTGACCATCAGCTCGACCATCGCCGGGTCGTCGATATTCGGCGTCAGCGAAAGCGCCAGCGCGGTCGCTGCATCCTGGGCGTGCGAACGCAACTGGTTGACGTACTGGCTGCGTGAGCTTTCCAGGCTGACCATGAAACTGCCACTGAAGGCGACTACCAGGAACAGGCAAATGGCCAACAGCAATTGTTTGAACAGTGACATCTGTGCTCCTTCAGTAAACCGGCTCGGCCGGGAACCCTTCGGCCTGCATTTTCTTCAGCAAATCCTGCCAGCGTGACAGCCGCTTGGTGTCGCCGACCTTCTTGTTGCCTGCGGCGCCCGTCAGCCACAACCCCTCGCCATTGAAGGCATACACCGGCAGCAGGTCGGTACGCTGGCTTGCCGGCTTGATGGCATCCATGAGGCTGTCGAGCACCAAAGGCTGGGCCTGTGGGTTTGAATAATAAGTCAGGACCATGTGCGCGCGGTTCTGCCGCAACGCCTTGACGTAGGTGATGCGCAGTTTTTCGCTGGGGATGCCCATGCGCCGCAGGCTGAAATACTTGGCGATGGCGTAGTCCTCGCAGTCCCCGGCACCTTTGATCAGTGCCTGCACCGGCGTGGCCCAATAGTCGACCTCATGCCACAGGTCTATATCCTCGACATAGCGCAATTGCTGGTTGAAGAAGCGGTTGACCACTTGCAGCCGCTCAAGCTCTGTACCCTGCTTTTGCGTGGCCATCAGGTTCTGCCAGGCATCGATACGGCCCTGCCCGGCACCCAGAGGACCATACAAGGCCTGCGACTTGCGGCTGATCTGGGAGAAATCCCAATCCGCGTGCAAGCCGCCCAGCAGCAGACTGCCCAGCAGCGCGGCAAAGGCGACACGTCGCACAACGGTTTTGAACATCCAGGATATTGCCACTGCCAAGCCCTGTGCAGGCCAGTCGAAAGCAGCGATGGTGCGGCTTGCCACTGCAAAAAACAATGGCACCCTGCAATCATGCATCCGCCTGTCAGCCCGCCTACACTTTCTGTTTATATCCTTCTATAGCCTGCTTCCTTTGGCAGGCGACTTCATCCACCATAGCCGCGCTTTTGGGGCGCCCGTGCCAATGTGGGCCTTGGTTTGACAACTCCCCTAAGCTGTAACTAGTGTCATTGGATCCAACTTTAGTCATCGTTGAGGCAGACGTCGCGTGGCCGAAAAAATCAAATTGAGCAATGTGCTGGCCAGCGAGCAGCTGTCGCCAAACCAGGCCCGTGCCGTGATCGAAGAACGCCTGCGTAGCGCCATCCTCGATGGCCGCCTGCCCCCTGGTACCGCCGTGCGACAACAAGAGCTCGCCACCTTGTTTGGCGTTAGCCGCATGCCCGTGCGCGAAGCCCTGCGCCAGCTTGAAGCGCAATCGCTGCTGAAAGTGGAGATGCACAAGGGTGCGGTGGTTGCGCCGTTGATTGACGAAGATGCGGTGGATACCTATGCCCTGCGCATACTGCTGGAGAGCGAAGCGCTGCGCCAGTCGATCCCGCTGCTTGATGCCAGCGACATCGCCAGCGCCCGTGGCTATATCCAGCAACTGGAGAACGAAACCCGCCACGCCGAAATCGGCCGGCTGAACCGCCTGCTCCATATGACGCTGTACAGCAAGGCGTCGAACAGGAAGCTGCTGCGCATGATTGAGAACGAACTGAACGAAGAAGAGCGCTTCCTGCGTTTTCATCTTTCATCCATGGGCCTGGGCCAGCTGACCCAGGACGATCACAACGCACTGGTAGACGCGGCAAGCGACAAGCTGGTGGATGAGGCAGTAGCCGTGCTGGCCCGGCACCTCAATAGCGGAGCGCTGGTAATCCGCAATTACCTGGATGCGCAACGGGCGCGTTAGCCCGTAACTGGCTTTGCGTATTGGCGCGAGCAGATGGGTTGCAAATTGACCCTGCCACGCCAACAATGAGACTAATTATCATTCATGTCCATTGATGCCAGCGCCCTCCCCCTATGCCCAGCAACGACTCCGTGCAAACGCTCTACAGTGACCACCACGGCTGGTTACACGCCTGGCTGCGCAGCAAGCTGGGCAATGCCGCCGATGCCGCAGACCTGGCTCATGACACCTTCGTCCGCTTGCTGCAACGCCGCGAACACCTGCAGCTGACCACCCCTCGGGCGTTCCTGCGCACGGTAGCGCGTGGGCTGGTCATCGATCACTGGCGCCGCGAGGAACTGCACAGGGCCTACCTGGAGGCACTGGCCCATGTGCCGGAAGCACAGTATCCCTCGGCCGAAACCCGCGAGCTGCTGCTGGAATTGCTTGAGCGTATCGCGCGCATGCTCGACGGCCTCAAACCCAAAGTACGTCGCGCCTTCCTGCTGGCCCAATGCGAGGGGCTGAAGCACCAGGCCATTGCCGAGCAGATGGGGATCTCGGTGCGTACCGTGGAGCGTTACATCGCCGATGCGCTCTACCATTGCTATGTGCTGCGCTACGAAGACGAGTGTTGAGCCAATGACTGCCGCACGCCCTGATGCAAAAGCGGTCAAACAGGCCATCCAGTGGCTGCTGCGGCTGCGCGAGAGCGGGCATGAGCCGACACTGCAACAACAGTGTGCGCAATGGCGCAGTGCCCACCACGAACATGAGCAGGCCTGGCAACGGGTGATGCACCTGCATCAGGACCTTGACCTGCGCTGCGTCCCCGGTGCCGGGTTGGCGTTGCAAACCCTGGAAACCAGCCAGCAACGCCTGCACCGCCGGCAAGCGCTGAAGCTGCTTGGCGGCGTTGTCTTGGTGGGATCGGCGACATGGCTGGCCAAAGACCTCGATGCTACCAGTGCGTGGGCGTCGGACTATGCCACCGGCACCGGTGAGCAACGCGTCTTCACCCTGCCCGATGGCTCACTGATGCAACTCAATACCCGCACTGCCGTGGACCTGGCGTTCAATGACCAGCAGCATCTGGTTCGCCTGAAGCAGGGGGAGCTGATGATTACCTGCAGCTCCGGGCATCCAGTGCTGGTACAAACCCGCGACGCACTGCTGGAAGGTTTCGCAGGGCGCTTTGTGGCCTACCAGGACAACGATTGCACACGTGTCAGTGTCAGCCACGGCAAAGTGGCGATCCACCGACCTGGCAATGGCCACCTTCAGTGGATTGAAGGCGGCCAGCACTGGCGCCTGGATGCTCAAGGCGCTCACCCGCTGGCGCACCTGGACATGGACGCGATGGCCTGGACTGAAGGGCTGATCGTTACCCAGGACATGCGCCTGTCCGACTTCCTCGCGCAGGTCAGCCGTTATCGCCACGGTTACCTGGGCTGCAGCGACGAGATTGCCGATTTGCGCCTGTCTGGGGTGTTCCGCCTCGAAGACCCGGAGCAGCTGCTTCAGTTGCTGCCGCAAACGCTGCCCGTACGGCTTCGTCAACGTACACGCTGGTGGGTACGTGTAGAAAGCATGGCCTGATGAGGCCTTGACGATTTGTGGCGGGTTTTCAATCCCGGTCCGGCTAGGACAGTAAGCAACACCTTCTGCCCTCAACACTTCAACGGACCCTTCATGCCTATCAACCCGGTGTTAACCCACACTCTCAACTTGAATGATTATCGACCTGTCCTGCAATCAGCGCGCTTGCGCCATGCCATCCGGGCTGCGCTGTTTGGTACTGCCTTGGGCCTGGCCGCTGTTCCGCAACTTTGCGCAGCGGCTGAAACAGCCCAAGTGAGTCATCGCTATGCAATTCCGGCGGGCCAACTGGCCGACGTACTCAATCAGTTCGCCCGCCAGGCCGGCATTACCCTGTCAAGTACGCCTCAGCTCACCGATGGCCTGCAATCGAGCGGTCTGCAGGGGCAGTACGCTACCGACCAAGCGCTGCGCCAACTGCTCAATGGCAGCGGCCTGGAAGCGGTCAGCCAGGATGGACGTAGCTATGTGTTGCAGACACAGCCCCAGGAAGCCGCCCTGTCATTGCCAGACACTGATATCCGTGGGTTCACCCTCGGCAATGCGCTGGGCAGCATGGAGGGTTACAACGCCACCCACAGCCAGGTAGCGACCAAGACCAGCACGCCGTTGGTGGAAACCTCGCAATCCGTCTCGGTGGTTACTCGCCAGCAGATGGACGATCAGGGCTCACAGACCGTTGCCCAGGCCATGCGCTACACGCCTGGGGTACTGACCAACCCTTACGGTGCTACCCATCGCTACGACTATGTGGCCATGCGCGGATTCAACGACGGTTCTGTGGATAACATCTACGTCGATGGGCTCAAGTCGATGGGCGACAACGGCACCTACAGCACCATGCAGGTAGACCCGTACTTCCTTGAGCGCATCGATATTCTCAAGGGGCCATCTTCAGTACTGTATGGGCGAAGCTCGCCAGGGGGCCTGGTCGCCCTGACCACCAAGAAGCCGCTGTTTACCTCCTACCATCAGGTTCAAGCCACGGTCGGCACCCAGGGCCAGCGTGGCACGGGTTTCGACTTCAGCGGCCCTGTGGATGACGACAAACGCATCGCCTATCGCCTGACAGGCCTGGCGGATGCGTCCGACACCCAGTTCGACCACAGCAAGGAAGAACGCTACACCATCGCTCCGGCCATCAGCGTCGACTTCACCGAAGACACCTCGCTCACGCTTCAGGCTTACCTGCAGCACGACCCTAACGGCGGGTACCACGGCGGCAACCCTGCCGACGGCATGCTGCACAAGCGCAATGGCTTGCGCTTGTCAGACCACTTCTTCGAGGGCGAGCCGGGCATCGACAACTACGAACGTACCCAGCAGTCGTTCAGCTACCAGTTCGAGCACCGCTTCAACGATGTGTTCACCGCGCGGCAGAACTTCCGTTACCAGGATTCGGACGTGTCCATGGACCAGGTGTACTCAGCCGGCTGGGCGGATGCCGACAGCAACATTCTCAACCGCGCCTATACCGGCGGCGACGAGCGCCTGCATTCGTACATCATCGACAATATGCTGCAGGCGGAATTCTTCACCGGCGCTGCCAAACACACCCTGCTGCTGGGCGCCGACTACCAGCGGCGCAAGGCCGATGTCGCATGGCGTTATGGCTCGGTCGACCCGCTGGACGCCGGCAACCCGCAGTACGGCAATGGCAACCTTCAGATATTGGGCGAAAACCGCTACCAGCGGCGCTTGCAGCAAACAGGTGTGTACCTGCAGGACCTGGTGGAGCTGGACCAGTGGCGCTTCTCCCTGGGGCTTCGCCAGGACTGGGTGAAGGTGTCGGAGGAGAATCGCGACAGCGACACCAAGGTCAACGATCAGCGCTCCAAATTCACTACTCGGGCCGGGGTGCTCCACCTGTTCGAGAACGGTATTGCGCCCTATGTCAGCTACTCGGAGTCGTTCAATCCCAACACCGTGTCCGACCAGGAAGGCCGGCCGCTGGCACCGACCGAGGGCACTCAATGGGAAGCAGGTATCAAGTATCAGCCTCCGGGCAGCGACAACCTGTTCACCGCATCGGTGTTCCGCATCGAGCAGGAAAACCTGGCCTCGAAGCAGCCTGACGAAAACTTCTATCGCCCGGTAGGTGAAGTACGCTCGCAAGGGCTGGAGCTGGAGGCACATGTGCAGCTGACCGACAGCCTCAAACTGCTGGGCGGCTACACCTTCACCGATATCGAATATTCCAGGTCGATGCCGAGCCTGACGTCGGGCAGCCTGGACAACAAAGGCAATTCGCCAACCCAGGCACCAAAACAGATGTTCTCACTGTGGGCTGACTACAACTTCCACCAAGGGCCTCTGGATGGCCTGCGGCTGGGCGGTGGGGTGCGGTATGTGGGCTACAGCTGGGTAGATGCGGAGAACAGCATGAAGGTGCCTTCCTACACGTTGTTTGACGCTTCGCTCGGCTATGACCTGGGCAAGGTGGGGCTCAAGGGCGTAGATGTGCGCCTTAACGCCAACAACATTACCAATGAAAGCTACATCACCTCATGTGCCAGCCTGAACTATTGCTACATGGGTGAAGAACGCAATGTGAGCGCCACTGTCAGCTATCAGTTCTGACCGATATCAGATACCCGGAAAAGACAAAGCCCCTGTCTGCATTGCAGACAGGGGCTTTGGGTTTGAATCTTGACGATGACCTACTCTCACATGGGGAAACCCCACACTACCATCGGCGATGCATCGTTTCACTGCTGAGTTCGGGATGGGATCAGGTGGTTCCAATGCTCTATGGTCGTCAAGAAA
>PJUI01000257.1_pt1 | contig 12828 bp, 12 predicted proteins | sample 1512201 | NCBI WGS metagenome assembly PJUI01 (sample SAMN08177670, study PRJNA422409) | Feces metagenome, whole genome shotgun sequencing project. | isolation source: Chicken feces (2) enriched on wood chips | host: Gallus gallus | place: USA: Madison | collected 2015-01-15
AACAGACATTTTTTTTAACCTAACTTTATTGCTCATTATTCCAACGAGGACGAAAACATGACGAAGCGCGCGCTCATCACAGGCGTCACAGGACAGGACGGTTCGTATTTGGCTGAATTCTTGCTTGAAAAGGGCTATGAAGTGCACGGCATTAAAAGACGTGCATCATCATTCAATACACAGCGTATTGATCACATTTATCAAGACCCACATGATGTGGGTGCCCATTTTCATCTCCACTATGGTGACCTAACGGACACCAGCAACCTCACCCGCATTGTCGCCGAAGTTCAGCCCGACGAGATCTATAATCTTGGCGCCCAGAGCCATGTGGCAGTCAGCTTTGAGGCCCCGGAGTACACCGCCGACGTCGATGCAATCGGCACGCTGCGGTTGCTCGAGGCGGTCCGATTCCTGAAGCTAGGCGACAAGACCCGCTTCTACCAGGCCTCCACGTCCGAGCTCTACGGGCTGGTACAAGAGATCCCGCAGAAGGAGACCACCCCCTTCTATCCCCGCAGCCCGTATGGCGTCGCCAAGCTCTATGCCTACTGGATCACAGTGAACTATCGCGAAAGCTATGGGATGTACGCCTGCAATGGCGTGCTCTTCAATCACGAGAGCCCGCGACGTGGCGAAACCTTCGTTACTCGCAAGATTACGCGGGGACTGGCCAATATCGCGCTTGGACTCGAGCAGTGCCTGTACGTGGGAAATCTCGATGCGTTGCGTGATTGGGGCCACGCAAAGGACTATGTTCGGATGCAGTGGATGATGCTGCAGCAAGACGAAGCGAAAGATTACGTAATTGCCACCGGCGTTCAGCACAGCGTCCGGGAGTTCATTCTGCTGGCCGCTAAGGAACTGGGCATTTCGCTAGTTTTCCGCGGACAAGGTGTAGACGAGTACGCAGTAGTCGAGGCAGTTAGCGGTGAGCGCGCCCCAGCTGTTAAGCCTGGCGACGTAATCGTAAAGGTTGACCCTCGATATTTTCGCCCTGCGGAGGTGGAAACGCTCCTCGGCGACCCGAGTAAAGCTAAGAAAGAGCTTGGTTGGGTGCCTGAGATCTCCCTCCCCCAGATGATTCAGGAAATGATCGCCGACGATCTATCGGAAGCCCGCTCCATTTCGCTTCTTAGAAAGCACGGCTTGAATAAGCAGATATCCCTAGAGAACTAATGAAGCAACAGATCAAGAGGAATGCCCTCGCCTACTACTGTTACTTCGCCGTAACGGCAGTAGCTACATTTGTAACCAGTCCGTTCCTAATTGGCTACCTGGGATCCGGCAGCTTTGGCGCCTTCAAGGCTGCCCAGAAACTGATGGATATTGCCAGCGTAGCTGATGGACGCTCGGCGCAGGCGTTGAAATGGATCACCGCGAGATTACTAGGCTCGGGTGATCATGAGCGCTTGAGCCGTTCGGTTTCAAGTGCTGTATTAGTAGCGGGAGCATTTATGCTCCCGCTTTTATCTGTGGTTACACTTATCGCCTTCGCCTCGGATTCACTCATTCGAGTTGACGAAACCACCGAGAGAGCGCTGATCGCTAGCTGCGTCGCCATACTTGGCCTAAACTTGGTGCTGTCACCCCTTTTAACGATACCTGACGCGGCCCTAGTGGGCTCGAACCGTGGATACATATCCACCGTCTCGCAGACATTCTGGTTTGCCCTAGCGAACGCCCTAATGGTGTTCTTCGCTTGGGCCGGCTACAGCATCGTTTACCTCGCCTTGGCCGTCCTAATAGGAACCATTGGGAACGGCCTCAGCCTCCTTGTTTATACCCGGCGGTCAACGCAATGGTTTCGGTGGGCACGCCCATCGCGTGATGAAGTGAGGAGTTTCACTGGATTAAGCGGGTGGTTGTTGGCGTGGGCCGGCGTAGAGAAGTTCTTGCTGGCCGGAGAGCTCCTACTGATCTCATCGATGATCGGCGCCACCAGCGTTACCGAGTATGTTCTAGCAACATATGTATCCCAGCTCATCCTGGCCGTCACACTAATGACCGCAAGTGCTGTCACCCCCTCTATTGGACAGCTTATTACCCTCAAGCTCGGACAAGCTCGCCGACTAATTATATCGTTGCGAGAGGTGATATTTGCAATCGCCTCGCTCGGAGCTTCCGGGCTGCTACTTCTTAATGGCGCTTTCGTTTCACTTTGGGTCGGCTCTGAGTATTTTGTCGGCGGCGCCGCGAATCTCCTAATAGCCCTTGCGATGGTAGAGATCGCAATGATCCGCTTCTACTCCCAGATAGGAGATTTAACCCTTAAAGTGCGCTCCCGGGCGCTGCTAGGAATAGCGACAACTGCACTTACGATCTTGGTGCCACTTGGCGTTGCGCAATTTCGCGCCATAACTCTCGAAGCCATGATCGCTGCCATTCTTATAGCAAGACTCCCGTTGCTAGTTTACTTGGCATGGCAGGTTCGCGCCCTCATCAGGATCCCGTCAATCGGTCATACGCGAATCATCACTGCCATCGTTTTGATGTCCGCATGCTATATATTGGGCACTCGTGTAGAGCCAAGGAGTTGGTTCCAATTCTCGGCCGCAGTTTGCCTGATGGTTGTAGTGGCAGTTCCTACCCTTAGCCTTGCAATCTTGTCTCCGCAAACGCGGCGGCACCTAGGCGAAGCCATTTCTCGACGTATTCGCAAGGAGGGATAGGGTATGGGGACATCACGGTTAATGGGGCATCTGAGTAGCCACTACCATTTGTGCAGAGCGTGAATATGACGAGCGTAAACGCCCCTGCGACCAGACATCCGGATCGCGGCAGATATCTTTCAGTGAGAGGCTTGAGTGACCTCGTGGCGGCAATCGCGTTGCTGCTTCAAGCGACCGAGGCGTATCGCGCAGTTGGTTACCTATCGGGTTTACCGAGCTCGCAGGTCGTTAACGGGCTTTTCCTAGCGTTTTTTATTGCATACTTAGTTTTTAACGCAGCCGATGCCGCTCGCGTCCTGAGATCTAAGATCGTCTTGACTTGGATCCTAGGGATTGGAGTGATCCCAACGGCCATAATGTCACTGCAGGTGGCAGCAAGAATTATCGAGTTAGAGGAACTGGCCTATTGGACCGCATTCTCTCTCATTTTTGTGGCCATCTTGTTAGCCTCCTCTGTTCTATGGCGCAGAAAGGGCGAGAAACTGACGTACCCATTCGTACTCGCCTGCTTGGTATCGACCTGGGTAGGCTATGCCGTAAACATTTTGAACTACCAATTTCTACGCGAGGTCATGGGCTTTACCTCAAATGTTATTGCAGCGTCTGAGAGCTTAGCTCGGATGATAGGATTCTATCCACATCCAAATATGGCCGCGTTTTCCCTCTGCCTGTTCTTTGTACTCATTGGAAGCGACCGAAGGTTCCTAACCGCGTCGTCATGGACACGAATACTCGTGATTCTGGCCGTTCTGATTGGAATAGTCGTTACTGGATCACGAACCTCCCTGATTCTATTCATTGTTGCTTTCTTGATGTATCTCAGGAATAGCGCCAAGATGAACGGTCGCCTCACCTATGGAAGGTTAGTCCGTACTTTCACGTACCTTATTATTGCCGGAGTACTGTTTGTTTCGGCTCTCGCTTTCGATATGCGGATGGATAAGCAGTCAGATCTTAGCGAGACCATTGTGGACCGAGTTCAGTCCATTTCGCGCCTGGTCGACGGATCAATCGCGCAGAACGATGAGTCTGCCTACTTGCGGATTAGCATCATTTCCAAGTATGCCGAGGATATAGCTGATAATCCGCTTCTGGGATACGGTCCCGACTATGCTTTTGAACAGATTGAGGCCGGCCGGTTCTCTAACGTCAGCCAGAATAGCTGGATCGAATGGGCGATAAGGTACGGCGTGTTCTATCCACTGGCGATAGCCGTTATCTTTGCCTTCTCCATATATAAGAATCTGATCAACCGTGCAGCATGGGGTTCTCAACAGTTTATGGCTGTTCTTGTCGTTATTCTGATGTCAACACTGTCGCTAGTGGACGTTTTCTGGCTGAGGTCGACGGCACTGGCACTTGGTGTGAGCATCGGGATGGCGACACTTACCCACAAGCGCGCCCAATATACTGCTGGAAACGCTGATGACGCACATAACTGAAAATGTTCGCATGCGCATTATGCTTCTGATTCCCGCTTTTTCAGGCGGGGGCGCCGAGAAGCAATGCATTTTCCTTGCAAACGCTCTAGCAGAGAGGGATGACGCCGATGTCTTCCTGGTGCATTTTCATGAGGGCGTTAATTATTCGCTTATTAACCGCTCCATCGTGAAGACGTTCCGTCTGGAAACGACCTCAAATTATAACCCTGGGCTGGCCCTAAAGCTTGCAAAGCTTATACGCCTTCTCCGACCCGACGTGGTTTTTTCTTGGCTCCATGCGAGTGATGTTTTTACATGGCTCGCTCGTCCCCTTAGCCGGGGTTTTTCCTGGGCTGTGGCGGAACGGAATTCTTGGTATCCAAAGGAGTTGAGGTACCTCATCCGCGAACTGGCGGCCCTCCGCTCCGATGTAGTGATTTCCAATAGCGCCAAAGGTGACGTGTACTGGAGCAAGCGGGGGCTTCCTAGCGGCAGGCGTCGTGTAGTGGACAATATATTGCCCAGTTGCTGGTTTGAGCGCGGGCTCGCAGCCCCCACCCGGGCCACTGTCGCTTACGCCGGCCGGATGGAGGAACAAAAATGCATCAGTAGGCTTATCGAGGCCTTCATCCATCTTGCACAGAGGCGACCTGAGATATCGTTTCGTGTTGCCGGGGAAGGCAGTCAGCGTCCGAAAGTTCAGGCCAGTATTGAGGCGAGTGGTCTGACGAACATAACTCTGGAAGATTTTCAGAAGGATGTGAAGTCTTTCTTTGAGGCAAGCACCGTCTTTGTCAACATTAGCCGCCACGAGGGAAAGCCAAATACCGTGATTGAGAATTTGGCTATTGGCAATCGAGTCGTGCTTTCGCGGATTCCGGAGCACATAGAGCTGGTTGGAGAGAACTATCCCTTCTTAGTGGATTGCGACGCTGGCGCCGAAGAGGTTTCTGCGATGATAGACAGGGCTGCCATTACCCCTGTCAGTACGGAGGAGCTGAGGGAGATCCACGAGCGTTTTGGGCCGATGCGCGCTGCAGCGGTGGCTAACCACTATATTTCTATATTCCGCCAAATTAGGTCGTTAGACATAAAGGCAATAGCGGCAGGGGCCAAATGACTCAAGTTACGATCGTTGGCGGTTTCCCACCACCAGTACACGGGATGGCTGTTATCAACTCATGCATGGCAAGGCTACTGGCCCAGCATGCGTCATCGCTACTGGTATTTGATACGTCGGCCGGCACGCTTGGCCGCGGCTTGGCTTATCATGGACTTAGATTGCGGCGGTACGCTGCAGCTGCTTGGGGAATCTTGACTCAAGGCAAGCGCGGTGGCCGCCTCTATCTCGGGCTCTCAGGCGGTTTCGGCCAGATTTATGACTTGCTCATAGTTGCATTGGCCAGGACCAAAGGGCTAAATGTAGCAATCCACCATCACTCGTATGCGTATATTACGAGAACCAGCAGGCTCACACGGGTGTTGATCGCGGCTGCATCGGAACAATGCGTCCATGTTGCGCTCTCGGTGGACATGGCCACTCGGCTATCCGAGATTTACGGTATAAGACGCTGTCGCGTAATCTCAAATGCCGCTTTTCTTGACGGAGAAGCGACGTCGCCACCGGCGCGACCATTAAGAACCCTGGGATTCTTGAGTAACATCTCAGCAGAAAAAGGGGTTTTTGAGTTCATATCGCTTGTGCGTGCGTGCAACGAGCGCGGAATGGAAGTCAAGGGTATGTTGGCTGGTCCGTTTGCAGACGATCGCGTAAAGGAGGAGGTGCTGGCCGCCATAGCGGAGAGTGGGATTGAGTATGTTGGCGCGAAGTACGGCGAGGAGAAGCAGCGATTCTTTGAGCAAATCGACGTTCTGGTGTTCCCAACTCAGTACGTCAATGAGGCGGAGCCGGTAACCATTCACGAAGCAATGAAGTGTAGCAATCCGGTGATTGCTATAGCGCGCGGCGCAATCCCAGAGGTAATCGAACCATCAGGCGGCCGCGCCATTTCTCCAGACGATGACTTCGTTAGCAACAGTTTTGCGGTTCTCCAGGACTGGGTAAACAGCCCCGAACAGTTTGCTGCTGCGAGAAGGAAGGCGCGCGAGTCTTTTGAGCGATGCAGAGAGAACGCAAGTGGTGATTTGCGAGATCTAATACGTAGCTTTACCAGTACGACCGTTTCCGCGGGGTCGATGTGAAACCATTACAGGCAAGCCGATTCAACGCCAGTGAGGGCGCGCCCAGCTTCTCTCTAGCTAACCGCGCGTACCGCGCAGTGTGGTCGATGACGTGGTTTCTCTTAGCGCGATGGACGCCCCCCCCCTTTCATAGGTGGAGGGGCTGGCTGGTCAGATTATTCGGAGGAAAGATAGATCGAACTGCTCGAATTTATAGCTCGGTCAAAATTTGGCTGCCTCAGAATCTCACAATGGGGCAACATTCGGTCTTAGGACCTGACGTGGACTGCTACTGCCAAGATCGTATTGTGATAGGAAATAAGGTCGTAATTTCGCAAGGAACGCATCTTTGCGCTGGGAGTCACGACATAACTGACCCGAATTTTCAGTTGATTACAAAGCCCATTTTTATCGAAGACTACGCTTGGGTAGCCGCTAGCGCTTTCGTGGGCCCCGGCGTCAGGATTTCTGAGGGCAGCGTGGTGGGCGCCAGAGCAGTGATCTTTAGGGATACCGAGGAATTCGGCGTGTACGTCGGGAATCCTGCTCAGCTAGTGAAGAAGCGAAATTTTCGTACGCCGGCTTTGCGACAGGAGCATCTCGGCTAGGCGCTCTCCGGGCGATTACCTATAACCGATCGTGCTGCTTAGTGCTTAGCCCGACAAAGCGGGCTAAGCGTTTATCAAACTGAGAGGGACGCCCCCCCCCTGCAGTTGAAAGTCAATAAGCTCGCAGACTGGCTTGATTCTTAAGGAGCCAGTCGTAGGTTCCCTGAATGCCCTCCTTGAGTTCTATCGTGGCTCTCCAACCGAGATCTGAGAGCTTCGACACGTCAAGCAGTTTGCGAGGCGTGCCATCGGGCTTGGTGGCGTCATTTACTATATCCCCGTCAAATCCCGTCGCCTCCCTTACCAGGCCAGCAAGCTCTCTTATGCTGATGTCTTCGCCTACGCCTACATTAACAATCTCGCAGTCGTTGTAGTTCTCGGTAAGAAAAATTGTGGCAGATGCCATGTCATCTACATGAAGGAACTCACGACGCGGCGCACCTGTGCCCCAAATAACTACTTCGCGATCACCCCGAAGCTTCGCCTCATGGAACTTCCTGATCAGCGCAGGCAGTACATGAGAGTTGTTGAGGTCAAAGTTGTCACCTGGTCCGTATAGATTGGTTGGCATTAGGCTGATAGCGTTGAAACCGTACTGCTTTCGGTATGCCTGGCACAACTTGATGCCGGCGATCTTGGCGATGGCGTACCACTCGTTAGTTGGCTCGAGAGCCCCAGTCAGCAGAGAATCTTCCCTGATCGGCTGCTCGGCGAACTTGGGATAGATGCAGGACGAGCCCAGGAATGTCAGCTTCTTCGCGCCGTGGCGATATGCCGCATCAATTACGTTGTTCTGAATCTGTAGATTTTCCAGTAGGAACTCAGCAGGATAGGTGTCGTTTGCGTGGATGCCCCCCACCTTAGCCGCAGCCAGAATCACCACTTCCGGCTTCTCCTTGCCGAAGAAAGCATCGACCGCCGCGGCGTTCCGCAGGTCCAACACGTCGCGGCCAGCCAGCAGTAGGTTGTTATATCCCAGCGCCTGCAGACGCCGCACGATAGCGCCGCCTACCAGACCACGGTGGCCGGCGACGAAGATCCGATCCTGCTTTTCCATCTTGGTTCTCGATCCTTGTGGGGTGCTAGATTCTAGCAATCCCTGAGCGGACTCCACGAGCGCCCTGAGGATTGATATCCTGATCGTTGTCTTATTTCAGGGACGATCCTCCTTCATGGTTCCCGTAATTCTTTCCGGGGGCTCCGGCACCCGCCTGTGGCCCCTTTCCCGTGAAGCCTACCCGAAGCAGTTCCTGCCCCTAGTCGGGAGCAGCACCATGCTCCAGGCCACTTGGGAGCGCGTGGCCCCGCTGGCTTCCGCACCGGCCTTGGTGGTGGCCAACAATGAGCATCGCTTCATGGTGGCCGAACAGTTGCGACAGATCCGCTGCAATCCGTCTGCGGTGCTGCTCGAGCCAACAGGTCGCAACACGGCTCCGGCCATCGCAGTCGCGGCCTTGCAGGCCAGTGCCAGCGGCGCCGACCCGCTGCTTCTCGTTCTGCCTTCCGATCACGTAATCCGAGACGCTAAGGCATTCCGTGAAGCCGTCACCAAGGCGGCGGAGGCCGCGGAAGCTGGAAGGCTGGTGACGTTCGGTATTGTCCCAACCGGCCCGGAAACCGGGTACGGCTACATCAAGGCTGGTGGCGGCCAGGGTGTGCAGCCGGTGGAGCAGTTCGTGGAGAAGCCGGATGTAGAAACGGCGAAGCGGTACGTCGACGCCGGAACATATTACTGGAATAGCGGCATGTTCCTGTTCAAGGCCTCCCGCTACTTGGAAGAGCTCGGTCGGCTGCAGCCGCAGATGCTCGCCGCCTGCAAGGCCGCGCTCGAGGCCGCTGGGCACGACGAGGACTTCGTGCGCTTGGACAAGGAGGCATTCGCCGCCTGCCCCTCGGATTCAATCGACTACGCGGTGATGGAGAAGACCGATGCTGCCGCAGTCCTGCCACTGGATGTGGGTTGGAACGACGTTGGCAGCTGGGCGGCATTGTGGGGAGTCGCAGAGCAAGATGGGGATGGCAATGCCCATCATGGCGACGTGATCTCCGTTGGCTGCCGCAACACCCTGGCGTGGGGCGATGGTCGGCTTGTGGCGCTACTTGGACTTGAGGACGTCGTGGTGGTGGATACCGACGACACCGTCCTGGTGGCACACAAGGATCGCGTCCAGGAGGTCAAGGAGATCGTCAGCCAACTGAAGGCGCAGGGCCGTTCCGAGGCCAACCTCCACCGTAAGGTCTACCGCCCGTGGGGGGCGTACGATTCCATCGACATGGGTGACCGCCATCAGGTCAAACGCATCACGGTCAAGCCGGGTGCCGCATTGAGCCTGCAGATGCACCACCATCGGGCGGAACACTGGATCGTCGTGAGCGGCACGGCAGAAGTGACCTGTGGCGACAAGGTGCTGCTCCTCACCGAGAACCAGAGTACCTATATCCCACTCGGCGTAACCCACCGCTTGCGCAACCCCGGAAAGCTGCCTCTGGAACTGATCGAGGTGCAGTCTGGTAGTTACCTGGGTGAGGACGACATCGTCCGCTTTGAGGACGTGTACGGTCGCGGGTGAGCCGTGTCCGTAAAAAGACCTACGACAATGGCGAACATCTTGGTTTGTGGTGGCGCCGGCTACATCGGTAGCCACATGGTGCAGTGGTTGGCCGATCATGGCCACACGGTGACCGTGCTCGATAATTTTTCCACTGGCCACCGTGCGGCGGTTCGCTGGGGCGAGCTTGTGGAGGCTGACTTGCTGGATGCTGCCTCCCTGCGGAGGGTGTTCTCAGGCCGGCGCTTCGACGCAGTGATGCACTTCTGCGCGCGTTCACTGGTCGGGGAATCAATGCGCCAACCATACGATTACTACACCAACAATGTCGCCGGTACGCTCAACCTGCTGCAGGCGATGAGCTTGCACGGCGTGGATCGGCTGGTGTTTTCGTCAACGGCCGCGGTGTTCGGCAACCCGATTGCCGAGATGATTGACGAGGAGCATCCGCAGACGCCGATCAACCCCTACGGCGCTTCCAAGCTGATGGTCGAGCGTATCCTGAAGGACGCGGCTATGGCGTATGGCCTGCGCTCGGTGACACTCCGATACTTCAACGCAGCCGGCGCCCTGGCAGAGCACGGGATCGGCGAGGCGCATACCTGCGAGACCCACCTGATTCCGAACGTGCTGAAGGCCGCGCTCGGCACCGGCCCAGCCTTAAAGGTGTTTGGTGACGATTACCCCACCGCCGATGGGACCTGCGTACGCGATTATGTACACGTGCAGGACTTGGCCCAAGCCCACGCATCGGCGCTGGACTATATGGACCGGCACGCAGGTGCACATGCGTTCAATCTAGGCAATGGTCAGGGTTTCTCGGTGCACGAAGTGATCGCCACCGCAGAGCGGGTTACCGGCGCCGACATCGCCTTTGAGGTGGCAGCGCGGCGCGAGGGCGACCCAGCGATGTTGGTGGCCTCAAGTCACCGAGCGCGTGAGGCACTCGGTTGGCGGCCGGTCTGGACCGAGCTGGAGCCGATCATCGAGAGTGCCTGGCGTTGGCATCGGGCGCAGGCCTACTAGCATCCCGACAATCTATGAATCAGAATTCGCCCCTGCTTTCGTCCCAGGAATTCCTCTCCGTCGTCCGTCATGCTCCTCTGGTAGCGATCGATCTGGTCGTACGTGACAGCCGAGGAAGAACCTTGGTAGGCATGCGCAACAATCCACCCGCCCAGGGATTCTGGTTTGCCCCGGGGGGACGCATTCGAAAGAACGAAGCTCTCGATGTCGCGTTCGGGCGGATCACTGCCGCCGAACTGGGCGTTCCGCTACAGCGGAGCCATGCGAATCTGCTGGGTCTGTACGATCACTTCTACGACGAAGATTTCAGCGGTGGCCTTGCAGGCACGCACTACGTCGTCCTTGCTCATGAGTTGCGTTTGGACCCTGACTCCCTCGTCCTACCCGAAGAGCAGCACAGCGCGTACCGTTGGGTCACGGCCACCGAAGCGCTCGCGGATACGCGTATCCATCCCAACACTCAGGCCTACTTCGTCTGATTGCATGATGACCCAGAACTTCCTGCACAGGTCAGGCCACTAAGGCATAGGCATGGCGGATTCGTCATGCCAAGCGCCCTGTGCGGGCAGGAGGTCGTGAGCAGCGTTAACGGGCTGCTCGGCGGCGGCGGCGCACTCAGCGCGAGCTACGAAGCGCGCTGGACGAGACGGCCGAGAAGCAGATTCCCACTGCGATCGTGCCAAGGCAGGCCCCGCACAGTGCGCCGGCTACGAACATCAACATGATTGCCTTCCCCAAGGCGGCGCGGATCCCCTCCGCGCGCCAATCCTCGCAGGTTTCAATCCTGTGAAATATTGATGGATATCACATCTCGCCACTTTTTCCGGTTGACCGGAGCGTCCCGACCTGACAGGACGGTACCGGCGGCGGCGAACCACTTTTCGCTGGGCAGCACGGGCAGGTGCCGGCCCGGCAGGGCGAGGGCAAGCACGACCAGGGCGGCGAGCACAGGGGCGAGCTGGAACGGCAGTTGCTGACGCCACATGGCTCGGCTTCCGACCAGGGCGGCCGCACCACCCAGGGCGATGCCGGCCATAACCTCGGATGGCGGGTGCGCGCCCAGCGGGATGCGGGAGTAGCCGATCAATGCGGCGAGCAGGACCCCGGCGATGAGGCCCGCGGTGCGCAGAGCGCGACGCGCCACCGGCATCGACAGCATGACGGTCACGGGCCAGACGGCAAAGGCCAAGACGGTGTGCCCGCTGAAGCAGGTGAGGTCCCAGGCGCGCACGCCGGTGCCCCAGCCATAGAAGGCAATCTTGCTGGCGGCGGTGAGCGTGCAGGCGGCCGCGACGGCGATCCACCAGGCCATGACAGGACGCAGCGCCTGGCGCGAGCGGATCACGGCGGCCATGCCGGCGAGCAGGACAAGGGGAATGAGGTAGAGCGCGCTGCCGGGGGCGATGAACCACTGCCAGTTCATCGGTAGGTGCCTTGGCGCAGGAGATTACCGTCGGGGGTGTGCATGTGCCTTTCCATGTGCACCTGCAGCATCGCATGCGCCGGGACGGTTCGGAAGCCGGTCGCGGGCTTGCGTTTCCCGGGCAACGGCAGGAATCAATCAGGCCCCACGGTCCACGAGCGCCCGGCGCTGTTTCCGCGATCAGCGGCACTACGGAGGCGACCCGCCGCGGCCAATTGCTACTGCTTACGTGCAACCGGCATATCTACGTCGCGCTGCTGCCCCGCGTCAATTGCGCAACCTCGGTCGCTACTCTGAGCGTCGCTGCTGCCAACGACCGGCGGCCATTGCCACGCCATGAGCTGGCCCCTCGAAAAGGACGTGCGCCAACTGGCGCATCTGGCACGAGCAGACGGCGGCAAAAGGCGTAAAGAGGCAAAATGGCGCGCCTGGAGGGATTCGAACCCCCGACCAATGGCTTCGGAAGCCACTACTCTATCCGGCTGAGCTACAGGCGCGTTTTATAACGACTTCTTGCCTCCGCCGGCCACTATTGGAGCAGTGGTCCGCGACATGGCAGTGCGGTTGGAACCATACCGTAGGTCCGGAAGACACTATCTGGTTCGAGTCCCGCGCCCCCGATCAACCAAGTGATCGGGGCCTGCAAAGTGTAGCGGAAACGCATGGTTGATGTCCGCCACTTCCCCTCGACTAGGTGGCGCAGACGCGATCCGTCGCGCGCAGCTCACCGCCTGCCCCGCTATTGAAGTGCCCTGGCGCCCTGCTGAAGGGTGCCGCTCTTCGAGCTCGGACTCCTCGCCCGGATTGTGTTCGCTCCCAAGAGCCCGGAACCGGCCCGTCAGGCGCCCTCCCCATCAGCCAGGTGCACCACCTTCGTCCACATACATGAGCAGATCCCCTGGCTGGCAGCCGAAGTACCGGCATAGCTTGTCGATGACGTCGGTACCA
>PJUI01000259.1_pt1 | contig 12565 bp, 7 predicted proteins | sample 1512201 | NCBI WGS metagenome assembly PJUI01 (sample SAMN08177670, study PRJNA422409) | Feces metagenome, whole genome shotgun sequencing project. | isolation source: Chicken feces (2) enriched on wood chips | host: Gallus gallus | place: USA: Madison | collected 2015-01-15
CGGCCACCGGCGAGTACCGGACCGAAGCGCCGGTGCCGTCGGCGTTCCAGATCAAGGTCGAGACCCACAACCACCCGACCGCGATCTCGCCGTTCGCCGGTGCCGCCACCGGTGCCGGTGGCGAGATCCGCGACGAGGGTGCGACCGGCCGCGGCGGCAAACCCAAGGCCGGCCTGACCGGTTTCACCGTCTCCCACCTGCGCATCCCGACGTTGCCGCAGCCGTGGGAAGGTGAGCGCGCGCTCAACCCGCGCATGGCGCCGGCCCTGGAGATCATGCTCGACGGCCCGCTGGGCGGCGCGGCGTTCAACAACGAGTTCGGCCGCCCGAACCTGCTGGGCTACTTCCGCAGTTTCGAGCTGCCGGAAGGCGATGCGCTGACCCGCGCCTATGACAAGCCGATCATGCTGGCCGGCGGCCTGGGCGCGATCGACCGCATCCAGGTCGAGAAGATCCCGATGCGCGAGGGCGATGCGGTGATCGTGCTGGGCGGCCCGGCGATGCTGATCGGCCTGGGCGGCGGCGCGGCCAGTTCGGTGGCCTCCGGCGAGAGCGCCGAGGACCTCGACTTCGCCAGCGTGCAGCGCGACAACCCGGAGATGGAGCGCCGCGTGCAGGAGGTCATCGACCGCTGCGTGGCCCTGGGCGAGCGCAACCCGATCCACTTCTTCCACGACGTCGGTGCCGGTGGCCTGTCCAACGCCATCCCCGAGCTGCTGCACGACTCCGGCGTCGGTGGCGTGATCGACCTGGGCAAGGTGCCGACCGACGATCCGTCGCTGTCGCCGCTGGAGCTGTGGTGCAACGAGTCGCAGGAGCGCTACGTGCTTGGCGTGCCGGCCGACCGGCTGCAGGAGTTCGCCGAGATCTGCGCGCGCGAGCGCTGCCCGTTCGCCGCCGTGGGCGTGGCCACCGCTGAGGAGCGCCTGGTCGTGGCCTATGGCGCGACCCCGGGCAACATCCCTGCCGATGCGCCGATCGACCTGCCGATGGACGTGCTGTTCGGCAAGGCCCCCAAGATGCACCGCGATGCGGTCCATCCGCCCGCCGCGCCGTGGCCGGCCCTGGCCACCGCCGGGCTGGACCTGCAGCAGGCCGGCCTGCGCGTGCTGGCGCACCCGACCGTGGCCGCCAAGTCGTTCCTGGTCACCATCGGCGACCGCAGCGTCGGCGGGCTGACCGCGCGCGACCAGATGGTCGGGCCGTGGCAGCTGCCGGTGGCCGACTGCGCGATCACCCTGGCCGACTATGACGGCATGGCCGGCGAAGCGATGGCCATCGGCGAGCGCACCCCGCTGGCCCTGCTGGATTCGGCCGCCGCCGCGCGCATGGCCGTGGGCGAGGCGCTCACCAACCTGTGCGCCGCGCCGGTGGAGGCGCTGGAGCAGGTCAAGCTCTCGGCCAACTGGATGGCCGCCTGCGGCCACCCCGGCGAGGACGCGCTGCTGTACGACGCGGTCCACGCGGTGGGCATGGAGCTGTGCCCTGAGCTGGACATCAGCATCCCGGTGGGCAAGGACTCGCTGTCGATGCAGGCGCAGTGGCAGGACGGCGGCCAGGCGCACAAGTCGGTCTCGCCGGTGTCGCTGGTGGTGTCCGCGTTCGCACCGGTGGCCGACGTGCGCGGCCAGCTGACGCCCCTGCTGGCCGACGCGCCGGAGAGCGACCTGTGGTTGATCGGCCTGGGCGGCGGCAAGCAGCGGCTGGGTGGCTCGGTGCTGGCCCAGGTGCACGCGCAGGGCGGGCTGCCGGCGTTCGGCGGCGAGGTCCCGGACCTGGACGTGCCCGAGCGCCTGCGCAACTTCTTCGAACTGGTGCGCGACGCGCGCGAGGCCGGCCTGCTGCTGGCCTACCACGACCGCAGCGACGGCGGTGCCTTCGCCGCGCTGTGCGAGATGGCGTTCGCCTCCCGCCGCGGCCTGGACATCGTGCTCGACGGCTGGGGCGAGGATCCGTTCCGCACCCTGTTCAACGAGGAACTGGGCGCCATCGTGCAGGTGGCCGACGAGGACCGTGCCGCGTTCGCCGACCTGGTCGAGCGCCATGCCCTGATCGAATGCGCCCAGCGCATCGCCCGGCCCAACGGCACTGCGCGCATCCGCGTGCGCCAGGCCGGCGGCCTGCTGGCGCAGTGGGAGTGGGAGGAACTGTTCGACGCGTGGTGGTCGGTGACCCACGCCATGCAGAAGCTGCGCGACAACCCCGACAGCGCTGACCAGGAGCGCGCCGTGGCGCGCGATTTCCAGGCCCCGGGGCTGAAGCCGGTGCTGGCCTTCGATCCGGCCGAGGACGTGGCCGCGCCGTACATCGCCGCTGGCGCCCGGCCGAAGGTGGCGGTCCTGCGCGAGCAGGGCGTCAATGGCCAGATCGAGATGGCCCGCGCGTTCGACCGCGCCGGCTTCACCGCCGTGGATGTGCACATGAGCGACCTGGTCGCCGGCCGGGTGGACCTGTCCGGGTTCAAGGGCCTGGCCGCATGTGGCGGCTTCAGCTACGGCGACGTGCTCGGTGCCGGGCGCGGCTGGGCGACCTCCATCCTCGAGCGCAGCGCGCTGCGCGAGGCCTTCGCTGCGTTCTTTGGCCGCGATGACACCTTCTCGCTGGGCGTGTGCAACGGCTGCCAGATGATGAGCCAGCTGCGCGACATCATCCCCGGCGCGCAGCACTGGCCGAAGTTCCTGCGCAACCGCAGCGAGCAGTTCGAGGCACGCGTGAGCCTGCTGGAGGTGGTCGAGTCCCCGTCGATCCTGCTGCGCGGCATGGCCGGCTCGCGGATCCCGGTGGCGGTTGCGCACGGCGAGGGCCGCGCGGAGTTCGATTCGCCGGTGGACCAGGCGGCCGCGCGGGTCGCCCTGCGCTACGTGGATGGCAATGGCCAGCCGGCCACCGTCTATCCGCTGAACCCCAACGGCTCGCCGGATGGCATCACCGGCCTGTCCAGCGAGGACGGGCGGGCGACCATCCTGATGCCGCACCCGGAACGGGTGGTGCGCAGCGTCAACCTGAGCTGGCATCCGGATGGATGGGGCCACGACTCGCCGTGGATGCGGATGTTCCGCAATGCGCGGGTATGGGTGGGCTGAGGCCGCCACCGGCACGCGCACGAGGCGGCGCCCTGCGGGGCGCCGCTTCTGTTTCCGGCCCACACGCTGTGCGCGGGTCGCCGTCACCGGCCCGGCCTGGACGCGCCCTGCTAAAGTTCCCGCACCCTGCCGAAGAGCCCGCGTCGAACCGTGAGCGACCTGCCCATCGTGCTGCTGCCGCTCGCCGCCGACGAGGATGCGCTGGATGCCTGCCTGGCCGCGCTTGACGTGGCCACGCCCGCCGGCACGCCGGTCTGGCTGGCCGACGACGCCCAGGCCGGCCCGCGCGGCGTGGCCCTGGTCGAGCGCTGGCTGCAGCGCACGCGCCTGCGCGCCGAGTACACCCGCCGCCCGCAGCCGCTGGGGGCGGTGGCCCACCTGCAGCAGATGCTGCAGGCCTGTGGCGATGCCGACGTGGTGGTGCTGGCGCCCGATGCACGGCCGCTGCCGGGCTGGCTGGCGCAGCTGTCGGCCTGCCTGGCGCGCGACGCCTCGATCGCCACCGCCACGCCCTGGTGCAATGCGGGCGAGCTGGCCAGCTGGCCGCGGCTGGGCGAGGTTTCGCCATTGCCGCCCGATCCGATGCTGACCGCGCAGGCCTGCGCTGCGATGCCGCCGCGCCATCCGGAGTTGCCGGCGGCGGTGGACCATGCGGTGGCGCTGCGGGGCTCGGCCCGGTCGCGTGCCGGTGGTCTGGACGCCGCCAGCTTCGGCTCCTGGTATGGCGCGCTGGTGGACCTGTCGCTGCGCCTGGCCGGGCTGGGCTGGCGGAACGTGCTGTGCGAGAGCGCGTTCGTGGCCCGTGGCGGCGAGGGCGGGGCGGCGCCGGGCGACCTGGACGTGCTGGCGGCGCGGTGGCCGGCCTGGCAGGCGCGGCTGGCCGGTTTCCTGATGCACGACCCGCTACGCGCATCGCGCGAGGAGCTGCACGCCCTGCACGCCAGGTTGCGCGACACCCACCAGGACGACCTGTTCGACCTGGCCGGAGCCGACGCATGAGCGCGCCCGGGGACGGCATCGCCGCGGTGGTGGTCAGCTACCGCAGCGCCTCGACCCTGGATGCCTGCCTGCACCGTCTGCGGATCGCCGACGGCGTGGTCCAGGTGCGGGTGGTGGACAACGCATCGGACGATGCGACCCTGGACATCACCCGCCAGCACGCCCTGGCCGATCCGCGGGTGCGTTTCATCGCCAATCCCGACAACCCCGGCTTCGCGGTGGCCTGCAACCAGGGGGCCGCCGCCAGCGACGCGCCGTGGCTGGCGTTCGTCAATCCCGACCTGCAGGTGGAGCAGGATTCGCTGGCGCGGCTGCGCGCCCACGCGATCGCCCATGGCGGGCCGTGCCTGCTGGGTGCGGACCTCTACGGCGAGGACGGGATGCACGACGGCGCGGCGCGGCGGCGGGACCCGGACTTCGGCGCGATGCTGCGCCGCCCCGGCGCCAGCGCCCGGCTCGAGGTGGCGGCCGATCCAGGGCAGGTGCTGCAGCCGGTGGACGCGGTGTCCGGTGCGTTGATGCTGATGCCCCGCGGCCTGTTCGAGCGCGTCGGCGGCCTGGACGAGGGCTACCGCCTGCACGCCGAGGACCTGGACCTGTGCCGTCGCGTGCGCCAGGCCGGCGCACTGGTGGCGGTGGCCAACGACGTGGCCGTGCTGCACGTGCGCGGCGTGTCCAGCCGCTCGCGGCCGCTGTTCGTGGAATGGCACAAGCATCGTGGCCTGTGGCGCTATTTCTCCCGGTTCGAGGCGCCGCGCCGCGGGGCGGTGGTGCGCGCCGCGGTGTTCGCGGCGATCTGGGCCCATTTCCTGGCACGGCTGCCCCGGATGTGGCCGCGCCGATGACTTCGCCGGAGGCGGGCATGCCGATCATTCCCTCGCTGCTGGACACCGACCTCTACAAGCTGACGATGATGCAGGCGGTGCTGCACCAGCACCCCGGCGCCCAGGTCGAATACCTGTTCCGCTGCCGTTCGCCGGACGTGGACCTGGTTCGGTTCCTCGGCGCGATCTCCGAGCAGATCGACGCCCTGTGCGCGCTGCGCGCGACCGCGGAGGAGCTGGACTACCTGCGCGGGCTGCGCTTCATCAAGCCGGATTTCGTCGACTTCCTCGGCCTGTTCCATTTCGACCGCAAGTACGTGCAGCTGCGCGCCAACCCCGACCAGAACGGTGGCATCGAGCTGCGCCTGCGTGGGCCGTGGCTGCACACCATCCTGTTCGAGGTCCCGCTGCTGGCGATCATCAGCGAGGTCTACATGACCGGCACCTTCGGTCCGCCGGACCGGGAAGAGGGCCTGCGCCGGCTGCGCGCCAAGACCGCGCGCCTGCGCGAGGCGGTGGGCTTCGAGGACTGCGTGATCACCGATTTCGGCACCCGCCGGCGCTATTCGCACGCCTGGCACGGCGAGGTGCTGCCACACCTGCGCGCCGAGTTCGGCAGCCATTTCACCGGCACCTCCAACGTGCACTTCGCGCGCCAGCTGGACCTGGTGCCGCAGGGCACGATGGCCCATGAATGGCTGCAGGCGTTCCAGGCGCTGGGGCCGCGCCTGCGCGACTCGCAGGTGGCCGCCTTCGACACCTGGGCGCGCGAATACCGTGGCGACCTCGGCGTGGCGCTCACCGACGTGATCGGCCTGGACGCCTTCCTGCGCGACTTCGACCTGTACTTCTGCAAGCTGTTCGACGGCATGCGCCACGATTCGGGCGACCCGTTCGAATGGGGCGAGCGGATCATCGCCCACCTGCAGGCGCACCGGATCGACCCGCGCACCAAGACCCTGGTCTTCAGCGATGGCCTGGACATCGAGCGGGTGATGGCGCTGTACGACCGCTTCCGCGGCCGCTGCCGGATGTCCTTCGGGGTGGGCACCAACCTCACCAACGACCTCGGCCCCAGGCCGCTGCAGATCGTGCTGAAGATGGTCCGCTGCAATGGCCAGCCGGTGGCCAAGCTCAGCGACACGCCCGGAAAGACCATGGTCGATGATGCGGGCTATCTGGCCTACCTGCGCCAGGTGTTTTCAGTCGACGCGCCGGCGCCTGCCGCCGCTGGCTGACCGCCTGCGTCACATCCTGCCGGGACATGCCGCTGTGCGGCGGCGTATTGCGGACGCATGGGCGACGTGCTGGTTTTTGGGACGGAATTCGCATATTTTGCGACTCTTCCGTGCCCTACACGCCTTCCCGCAGGCAAGGCACCTACTCTTCCACGCAGACCCCACCACCCCGGTATCGCCGGGGAGCAGGCGAATGACCCCCACCGATTTGCTGGACCACTACCGCTCCCGGAGTTGTGCCCTGCAATGGCAGGGCTTCATCAGGTCGCTGTGCGAGGAACTCGAGCATGGCCTGGAGGATGCCGACCGTGCCCACCTGATGGCGCGCCTGGGCGAGCGGTTCGCCGGCTCCAACCCGCTGCCGGCAGTGCCGACGCTGGATGCCCTGCAGGAGGCGGCCAACGCGCTGTGGGCCCGGATCGACTGGGGCTGGACGGTGCTGGAGGAACACGAGGACCACGTGCGCATCCGCCATACCGGCTCGCCGCTGGCGGCCGCCGGGGGTGCGGGCCGTCCCTGGCTGGCGGCGTTCCTGGAGGGCGTGTACCGCGGCTGGTTCCGTGCCGCGGGAACCGCGCCGGTGCTGGACGTGCAGTGCACGGAAGCCGATGTAAACCACGTCGACAGCTTCGTGCTGTCGCGCGCATCCTGAGGCCGAGGCGATGGGCAAGTCGAAGCAGTCCGATACGACCTCAGGCGACGACGACGTCGCCGGCCTGTTCCGGCGCCTGGGTGCCGACGCCGGGGCCGGCTATCGCGATTTCGGCGGCGAGCGCCTGCGCCCGCCGCCCCCGGCACCGCCGGCGCCGCCTCCGATCCCGGCCGCCGCGCCGCGCCCGGCCAGCGGCACCGCCGGGGCGGCGGCCGATGCAGTTCCGGCCACGCCGGCGCCGGCGCCAGCTGCGATGGCACCGGTCCCGGTGGTCCGGCCGATGCCGTCCACGCGCAATCCGGCCGGCACGGTACACGCACCGGCCGCGGCGGCGGCGCGCACCCCGTTGCAGCAGTTGTTCGACCGGCTGGCCGGGCAGGGGGGCTCGCCGGCCAATGAAAGTCCGCTGCGGCGGCTGCGTGGTTCCTGAGGCGGGAACCGTGCACCGGGCGGCCGCGCCCACCAGACCGGGGCAGGGGCGCCGGAACGCATCGCGAAGGAGAGGCAATGGGGTCGGGGAACAACGGGGGCGGCAACGTCCTGGAGAGGGTGGCCTTCTGGGTCCTGTGCCTGGCAGGGCTCGGGCTGCTCGTGTTCGTGGCCAGCGTGCCGCTGGACGTCAAGCACCAGCTGCTGCTGTCTGGCGCGGTGTTCCTGGCGGCGCTGCTGATGCGGCGCAGTCCCAGCCGGGTCGCGGTGCTGGCCCTGATGGGCCTGTCGCTGACCATGTCCACGCGCTACATCTGGTGGCGCCTGACCGAGACGATGGGCGTCAGCAGCCTGGTCGACCTCACCCTGGGCCTGGGCCTGGTGATGGCCGAGCTGTACGCCTTCGTCGTGCTGCTGTTCGGCTACTTCCAGGTCGCCTGGCCGCTGAACCGCAAGCCGGTGCCGCTGCCGGAGGACCAGTCGCTGTGGCCGACGGTGGACGTGTTCATCCCCACCTACAACGAGCCGCTGTCGGTGGTCCGCACCACCGTCCTGGCCGCCTCGGTGCTGGACTGGCCCGAGGACAAGCTCAACGTCTACGTGCTCGATGACGGCCGCCGCGACGAGCTGCGCGAGTTCTGCGAGCAGGCCGGCGTGCATTACCTCACCCGCACCAACAACAACCACGCCAAGGCCGGCAACATCAATGCGGCGCTGAAGAAGACCCACGGCGAGTTCGTGGCCATCTTCGACTGCGACCACATGCCTTCGCGCTCGTTCCTGCAGGTGTCGATGGGCCACCTGGTGCGCGAGCCGAACCTGGCGGTGGTGCAGACCCCGCACTACTTCTTCTCGCCGGACCCGTTCGAGCGCAACCTCGGCACCTTCGGCAAGGTGCCCAACGAGGGCGAGCTGTTCTACGGCCTGCTGCAGGACGGCAACGACGTCTGGAACGCCACCTTCTTCTGCGGCTCGTGCGCGGTGATCCGGCGCGCGCCGCTGGAACAGGTCGGCGGCGTGGCGGTGGAGACGGTGACCGAGGACGCGCACACCGCCATCCGCCTGCACCAGCACGGCTACGACAGCGCCTACATCCCGATCCCGCAGGCGGCGGGCCTGGCCACCGAGAGCCTGTCGGCGCACGTGGGCCAGCGCATCCGCTGGGCACGCGGCATGGCCCAGATCTTCCGGGTGGACAACCCCATGTTCACCCGGGGCCTGAAGATGGTGCAGCGCATCTGCTACACCAACGCCATGATCCACTTCTTCTACGGCCTGCCGCGGATCGTGTTCCTGACCGCGCCGCTGGCGTTCCTGCTGTTCGGCGCCCACGTGATCCACGCCTCGGCGCTGATGATCCTGGCCTACGCGCTGCCGCACATCCTGCAGTCCGGGCTGACCAACCTGCGGGTGCAGGGCCGCCATCGCAGCCTGTTGTGGAACGAGGTCTACGAGACCACGCTGGCCTGGTACATCCTGCTGCCGACCACCATGGCGCTGATCAACCCGAAGCTGGGCAAGTTCAACGTCACCGCCAAGGGCGGCCTGGTGCAGCGCAGCTACTTCGACGCGCAGATCGCCAAGCCCTACCTGTTCCTGCTGCTGCTCAACCTCACCGGCATGGTCGCCGGCCTGCTGCGGCTGGCGTTCGGCAGCTCCGACGGCGAGGTGCAGACGCTCTGGCTCAACCTCGGCTGGACCGCCTACAACATGATGATCCTCGGGGCGACCATCGCCACCTGCAGCGAGCAGCGCCAGGTGCGCCGCGCGCACCGGGTGCCGCTGCGGATGCCAGCCGTGCTGCACCTGCCCGACGGCACCGCGATGCCGTGCCACACCGTCGATTTCTCCACCGGCGGCATGGCCCTGAGGCCGGAGACCCCGCAGCCGGTGGCGCCCGGGACCGGTGTCCACGTCGAACTGGGACACCGCGGGCGCAGCCACCGGTTGCCGGCCGTGGTCCGCCAGGACCGCGACGACCAGGGCCTGAGTATCGAGTTCGGCGAGATGAACCTGGAACAGGAGCGCTGGCTGGTGGCCTCCACCTTCGCCCGCGCCGACCTTTGGATGTCGCAGTGGGGCCGGCATGACCGGGACACCTTCCTCGGCTCCTTGGGCGGGGTCATGCGCGCCAGCTTCCGCGGCTTCGGCGCGCTTGGAAAGCACATCGCCAGCAGCAGCCGCGCCGGCTTCCGCGGTCCGCGCGCGGGAGACAACGCATGAACACCCGCATCCGCTCCCTTCCTTCGACTTCCGGCTCCCGCATGCGCCTGAGAACCCCGGCCGCCTTCCTGTTCGCCCTCGTCTTCGGCCTGGCCCACGCGCAGGATCCGGCCGCGGTGCCGCCGTCGCCGTCGGCGGGTGACGCCCCGCTGCTTGCGCCTCCGGATGCAGCCGTCGCGCTGCCGGTGATGGACGGCCTGCGCGAGAGTCGCACCACGCTGCGCCAGCTGGGCGTGGATTACGAGATCACCCTGCGTGGCATCCAGGGCACCGCCGGCGTGCCGTTTCCGGTGCGCAGCGACCAGGTGATCCAGCGCGCCACCCTGCACCTGAAGTACAGCTACTCGCCGGCGCTGCTGCCGGACCTCTCGCACCTGAAGGTCACCGTCAACGGCGTGACCGCGGCCACCGTGCCGGTGCCGGTGGAGGATGCCGGCCGCCAGCTGGAGCGCGACATCGAGCTGGACCCGCGCCTGTTCGTCGATCACAACTGGGTCAACCTGCAGTTGATCGGCCACTACACCCGCGACTGCGAGGACCCGGACCACACCAGCCTGTGGGCCAACATCGACCGTGGCAGCTACATCGAGCTGGCGTGGGCGCCGCTGCAGCTGGCCAACGACCTGTCGCTGCTGCCGCTGCCGTTCTTCGACCCGCGTGACACCTCCCGCCTGGAGCTGCCGTTCGTGTTCGCCGGCCAGCCCTCCACCGGCACCCTGCAGGCCGCCGGCGTGGCCGCCTCGTGGTTCGGGGCGCAGGCCGGTTACCGCGGCGCGCTGTTCCCGGCCTACACCGACATGCTGCCTACCGAAGGCAACGCGGTGGTCATGGCCACCCCGCGCAACCCGCCGGCCGGCGTGGTGCTGCCGGAGATCGACGGCCCGACCCTGGCCATGGTCAACCACCCGCAGGATCCCAACGGCAAGCTGCTGCTGGTGATGGGGCGCGACGAGAGCGAGCTGCAGACCGCGGCCAGCGCCATGGTGCTGGGCACCCCGCTGGCCGGCGAGATGGCGCCGATCCGCGATTTCAGCATCGCCGCGCCGCGCAGGCCGTATGACGCCCCCAACTGGCTGCCGACCGACCGCCCCGTGCGGTTCGACGAGCTGGTCGATGGCGAGAAGGCGCTGAACGTCCGCGGCTACCACCCGGACCTGATCCGCATCGGCCTGCAGCTGCCGCCGGACCTGTTCGTGTGGCAGAGCAAGGGCATCCCGGTGAACCTGCGCTACCGCTACACGGTGCCGGAGGAGACCAACAAGTCGGCGATGAACGTCAGCATCAACGATGCGTTCGTCACCACCTTGCCGCTGGACGGCCGCCCGTACGCGCGCTCGGTGCCGGTGCAGTTCTGGCACGACCTGCGCGCCAAGGGCCGGATGCCGGTCGAGCAGCCGCTGCTGCTGCCCACCGGACCGTTCTCGGCCAGCAGCCAGCTGCGCTTCCACTTCTTCTTCGACCGCCCGGTGGCGGAGGCGTGCAAGAACACCTTCCCGGACGTGTCGGCGGCCATCGACGGCGATTCGACGATCGACGTCAGCGGCTTCCCGCACTACATCGCGATGCCCAACCTCGCCGCCTTCGGCAACGCCGGGTTCCCGTTCACGCGCCTGGCCGACCTGTCCGAGACCGCGCTGGTGCTGCCGGAGAACGCGGGCCCCGACGACGTGGCCAACGTGCTGGCGATGTTCGGCCGGATGGGCGCGTCCACCGGCTACCCGGCGCTGCGCGCGCGGGTGGTCCAGGCCGCGCAGGTCGACCAGTTCGCCGACCGCGACCTGGTGGTGCTGGGCTCGCGCCGCACGCAGCCGCTGTTCACCCGCTGGGCCGAGCACCTGCCGGTGGGCGAGGGCAGCCAGGGACGGACGTTCGCCCTGACCGACTGGCTCAAGCGCAACGTGCCGTTCTTCTTCTCGCCCGACGCCCGCCGCACCGACCTGCCGACCACCGCCGAGGTGGCCGTGCGCCCCGAGGCTGGCGACGTGCTGCTGATGGGCTTCGAATCGCCGCTGCGCGCCGGACGCAGCGTGGTGGCGCTGCTGGCCGACGACCCGGCGCAGGCCTCGCGCCTGTTCGAGGCGTGGTTCGACCCGGCCCGGCTGTCGGCCTTCCAGGGCAGCGTGGTGCTGCTGCAGGGGGAGAAGGTGCTGAGCATGGCCGGCAACCAGACCTACTACGTCGGGCGCCTGCCGCCGCTGACGGCCCTGCGCTGGTTCTTCGGCAACCACCCGTTGTGGCTGGCGGTGCTGGTGTGCGCGGTGAGCCTGCTGCTGGCCCTGGTCGCGCGCTGGCTGCTGCGCCGCCGCGCCGCGGCGAGGCTCCGGGGCCGCGGCTGAGATGACGCCCGCCAGTCCACCCGACCCGGTCCGTCGCGACGCCCTGCGCGCGCTGCTGGCGGCGGCGCTGGCCGGCGCGGTGCCGGCAGGCGCGCTCGCCGCGGCGGCGCCGTGCCCGGGCCCGTGGTCCGAGTGGCAGCGCTTCGTCGCCCGCCACGTCGAGGACAACGGGCGGGTGGTGGATTTCGTCAACGCCGACCTGCGCAGCACTTCCGAGTCGCAGTCCTACGGGCTGTTCTTCGCGCTGGTGGACAACGACCCGTTCCTGTTCGAGCGGATCCTGGCGTGGACCCGGCGCAACCTCAGCAAGGGGCGCGCCGACCTCAACCTCCCGGCCTGGCTGTGGGGACGTTCGCCGGACGGCCAGTGGCGGGTGCTGGACCCCAACTCCGCCTCCGACGGCGAGCTGTGGATCGCCTACGCCCTGCTGGAGGCAGGCCGCCTGTGGAACCGCCCCGGCTTCGTCCAGGCCGGCCGCCAGATCCTGGCGCTGATCCGTAAGGCCGAGGTCGCCGAGCTGCCCGGGTTCGGGCCCATGCTGCTGCCGGGCAACCAGGGCTACGTGCATGGCAACGGCTGGCTGCTCAACCCCTGCTACCTGCCGCTGTTCGTGTTCCGGTGCTTCGCCGCGCACGATCCCAAGGGGCCGTGGAACCGGCTGGCCGAGCGCAGCGTGGAGCTGGTCCGCCGCGCCGCGCCCAATGGCTTCGTGCCGGACTGGATCCGCTGGAACGGCCGCGACTTCGTGGTCGACCCGGACAAGGGCGCGATGGGCAGCTAC